>ERZ772766.79-NODE-79-length-55399-cov-5.452334_pt1 | contig 55399 bp, 53 predicted proteins | sample MGYA00511379_ERZ772766 | MGnify/ENA primary metagenome ERZ772766 (study PRJEB29015, sample SAMEA2737895) | human oral metagenome | biome: human oral; feature: human-associated habitat; material: dental | place: China | collected 2116 ... | reverse complement strand
ATGAAAACCCGGAAGTCACCGATCGCTTTGAACTCTTCATCGGCGGACGCGAAATCGGTAACGGTTTCTCCGAGCTTAACGATGCGGAAGACCAAAATGAACGCTTTGACGCCCAAGTGGCCGCCAAAGAAGCCGGTGATGATGAAGCGATGTTCAAAGACGAAGATTTCGTTGTCGCCCTTGAACACGGTTTACCACCAACAGCCGGCGAAGGCTTAGGTATCGACCGTCTCGCCATGCTTTACGCCAACGCCCCATCCATCCGCGATGTGATTTTATTCCCGGCAATGCGTCAGAAATAATGGCATGAAGTAAAACGGAAAAATTAACGGATTTCGGTGTGATATCGAAATCCGTTTTTTTATGAGCATTAATTGATATTTATAATGGCAACTCGGTGGTGGATTTTACCGTTTTTAAGGCGACTTCAGATTTGAGGGTTTTGATGCCAATATTTTTAGTGAGATAGGTATTTTTGATGCTATTGAATTGATCTAAATCGGCAACGCACATTTTGAGTAAAAAATCGTAACTCCCTGCCATTAAGTGGCATTCCAAAACTTGCGGAATTAATTTTATCTCAAAAATGAACCGCTCTTTGAGTTCCGAATCTTCTTCAAAAAAAGTGCCTTGAACATAAACGATTAAATGACAATTGACTTTCTTGGGGTTTAATAACGCCACATAGCTATCAATTACGCCATTTTCTTCAAGATGATTGACTCGGCGTAAACAAGCTGAATTTGATAGCCCGATTTCATTGGCAAGTTCATTATTTTGTAAGCGTCCGTTGCGTTGTAAAGCTTTTAAAATGCGCGTATCAATGTTATCGAATAATTTCTTCAACATAAAAAAATCCTTTTTTAGAAAAGAAACAGCGAGCGCATTATAACAAGGCCACCTATGAAAAACTGTGACATAGGTGGCCTTTATTAAAATTGATGTTAAACGCTATATAAAGAGACTTGAACAACCAGTAAGATTGCCCCGATGACCAATAAGCAACCAATCATCGGCATTACAAATTTCACCCATTTATTAAATGGAATGTGCAACATTTGTAATGTCACCAACACCAAACCGGTCGGTGCCAAGAATAACATGGCGTATTGACCCCAGTTATAGGCAGAAACCACGATGTCACGCGGAATACCCACGGCGTCCGCAAGCGGTGCCATAATTGGCATGGAAAGCACTGCCAAACCGGAAGAAGATGGTACGATAAGACCTAAGAAGATGAAGACCACTAATTGACCAAGAATAAAGACGCTACCCGGCATACCACTTACTAGGTTAGACATGTAATCCAAAATGGTGTCGGAAATCATACCTTGTTCAAGCACTAAGTTTACACCACGTGCCAAACCGATAATCAAAGAGACGCCAACCAATTCGGAAGCCCCTTCGGTAAAGGATTCCACGATATCTTTTTCTTTCAAGCCACTGATAAACATAATGATAATCGTGATGGACAAGAAAGAAGCAGCCATTTGTGGGAACCACCAACCGCCTGCCATGACCCCCCAGATCATCATTGGGAAAGCAATACAGAAGAGGATTAAGATCAGTTTTCTTCTTAAGGTAAATTCAAGCACGGTATTTGGGTCAAAGTTTTTCATATAACGATGATAAAACTCTTCTCTATCTTCATAAGTATAGGAAAAACTCGGATCCGCTTTGACTTTCTTACCATACCAATATAAGTAAGCAATCACGCAAGTTGCTCCTAATACAAGACCTAGCGCACGGAAACCAATCCCTTCTGTAAATTGAATACCGGCTGCATTAGATGCGATAACCACAGAGAATGGGTTAATTGTAGAAAACGCCGTTCCCATGGAGGAGGCCAAGAAAATTGCCCCAACACAGACAATAGCATCATAGCCCAGCGCTAAAAATACCGGCACCAAAATCGGGTAAAACGCAACGGCTTCTTCTTCGATACCACAAGTGGTACCGCCAAGCACCATTAATATGGAGACGCTAAACACAATCAAGAATTCGTTGCCTTTGGTGCGTCTGGCGAGTGCCATAAGCCCGGCATTAAACGATCCTGTTCGGTTAATCACACCGATCATACCGCCCAGTACAAAGATAAAGACCATGACATCTACTGCTTCAATAGTCCCTTCCACCATGCTGATAGGAATATCTTTGATGCCTTTATAATGTTGTGTGATCCGTTGATAGGTGCCAGGAATGGCAATCGGTTTTTTGATCACCCCTTCGGTGAAATTGGACAGTTTAATTTTAATATTAAGATTATTGAGAGTTTCTTCCGTTGCAGGGTAGGTTTTATCTTGTTCCCCATAGGTTTTAACCACAAAGACCTTGTCGGTCGTATTATAGGTCAACTTAGAATAGGAACCGGAGGGAATAACCCAGGTCAATCCCACGGCGAGAATTAAAATAAAGAATAAAATCGTGAACGCGGATGGGAAATTAAAGACCTTTTTTTTATTAGACGCTTCCATAGCAGACTCCTTGTCAATGACAGCGGCGGATCGGCATAATTATTTTTATTCATTATGCCGACCGCACTTTCTCCTTTGAACAGCTAAAATACTCAAAGCACTTTGATTATTATGAATAATAAGAAATTTCTTTCACTTTATTTGTGATGCGCGTACCGGCTTTACCTTTGACGATATCCACAATATCGGAAAGCGAACCGATGACGGCGTCTTTGCCGGTATTGCGTGCGAAATTCACGGCAGCCTGTACTTTCGGTCCCATAGAACCGGCAGCAAAGCCCATTTTTTCAATTTCATCCGGTGGTGCTAGTGCGATAGCTTTTTGCGTTGGTTTGCCCCAATCCACAAAGGTGGCAGACACATCTGTTGCAATGATGAATAAATCGGCGTCCAAATTTTCGGCTAATAGCGCTGAACACAAATCTTTATCGATAACGGCTTCTACACCACGTAGATTGTGTTGCTCATCGTAGTAAGTCGGAATACCGCCTCCCCCGGCACAAATCACGATGCTGCCTTTTTCTAACAACCATTTCACCGGTTTGATTTCAAAAATGCGTTTTGGCAACGGACTTGGCACCACGCGGCGATATTTATCACCGTCTTGTGCAATGCTCCAGTTTTTCTCTTTCGCCAAACGTTCCGCCTCTTCTTTGGAATAGACCGGGCCGATGGGTTTGGTCGGATTTTTAAAGGCTGGGTCGTTAATATCCACTTCCACTTGTGAAAGTAATGTGGCGAACGGCACTTCAAACGGCACGAGATTTCCTAATTCTTGTTGAATCATATAACCAATCATGCCTACGGATTCTGCGCCTAACACATCTAACGGATAGGTCGGCACGTCTTTATAAGCCGCCCCTTGCAGCGCCAATAAACCCACTTGCGGACCGTTACCATGTGCAATAACTAATTCATTGTTCGGATAAATCTTCGCAATTTGTTCACAAGCGATACGCACGTTTAATCGCTGATTTTCCGCGGTGAGCGGCTCGCCGCGACGCAATAGGGCATTTCCGCCCAAGGCAATAACAATTCTCATACGCCACCTCTTAAATTAAGCTGGAATAAAGTACAGCTTTAATGGTATGCATGCGGTTTTCTGCTTGTTCGAATGCCACATTCATTGGCGATTCAAAGACATCTTCGGTCACTTCAATACCATTGGCTAATTCAGGGTATTTTTCTGCAATTTGGCGACCCACTTTGGTTTCGCTGTTATGGAATGCCGGTAAGCAGTGCATGAATTTCACACGCGGATTGCCGGTGCGTTTCATCAATTCAGGAGTGACTTGATACGGTAATAATAATTTAATGCGTTCGCCCCAGGTTTCTAATGGTTCACCCATGGAAACCCATACGTCAGTGTGCACGAAATCAACGCCTTTCACGGCTTTATCAATATCATCGGTGACGGTAATGCGTGCGCCACTTTGTTTAGCAAAACCTTCGCACATTTCCACTAGCTCTGGATCCGGTAATAAGGCTTTCGGTCCGCAAATACGGACATCCATACCCAATTTGGCACCGATTAATAATAAGGAATTCCCCATATTGTTGCGCGCATCACCAATGTAAACATATTTGATTTCACTTAATGGTTTATCGCAATTTTCAATCATGGTTAACACGTCTGCCAACATTTGTGTTGGGTGGAACTCGTCGGTTAAACCATTGAACACCGGCACACCGGCATATTCTGCTAATTCATCCACAATTTCTTGTTTGAAACCACGATATTCAATGGCGTCATACATTCTGCCTAATACGCGGGCAGTGTCTTTCATACTTTCTTTGTGGCCAATTTGAGAGGAGTTTGGATCGATGTAAGTGACTTGGGCGCCTTGGTCATAAGCCGCAACTTCGAAAGCGCAACGGGTACGGGTAGAGGTTTTTTCAAAAATTAGCGCAATGTTTTTGCCTTTTAATTTTTGTTGTTCGGTACCGGCATATTTTGCTCTTTTTAAGTCTCGGGATAAATCTAATAAATATTTGATTTCACGTTCTGAGTGATTAACAAGACTTAATAAGTGTCTGTTTTTAAGATTGAAAGCCATAATAATCTCCTTGATTTTTGTTTATTGACTTAATCTGAATAGCCAAGCTATTCACAAACGATTTATTCGACATACAACTTACTTCCTTGCGAACGTCTTTATTTTAAAAGAAAGGCAAGTGAATATCGTGTCGAATTTCCGCTCGTAATGTAAAGATTTTGAACAAATTTCTAACAAAGGGCTTTTTATTGGTATAGAATTCGAACAAAAATTTTCTATGTGAAAAAATTTTAACCTCATCACCCAACATTAATCTCATCATGAACACTGTGCTTCTTTTTTTACGTCATAACGCCATTAAAGTGCGGTATGTTTTACACAAGAAATTACGTCAAACCTATCGAATCTCCCATAAAAGCGTTGAGTTTACCTGTTTACTGATCGGCGCCAGCTTGGTCTCGCTGTTTTCCCTTGGCTTTGCCAAACTTGCGGATTTGGGCTTGGAATGGAATGCCCAATGGACACAACAATATCCCATTGCCGTCTGGTTTATCTTGCCCGGCGGTTTGGCGCTCTTAACTTGGTTCATCGCCAAATACACGCCTTATGTCGGTGGCAGCGGCATTCCGCAAGTCATTGCCTCGCTTAGCCTGCCCCATCAAGCCAATAAAAACCGTTTAGTCGCCTTTGGACAAACTCTATGGAAAATTCCACTCACGTTTTTAGCGATGCTTATCGGCGCCTCCGTAGGACGGGAAGGTCCTTCCGTGCAAGTCGGTGCAGCCGTGATGTTATGGTGGGGGAACTTGTGCCGAAAATACGGCGTGGCATTTAATGGATTGAGTGCCAATGAACTAATGGCAACCGGTGCAGCCGGTGGTCTTGCCGCTGCATTTAATGCGCCTTTAGCCGGCGTTATTTTTGCCATAGAGGAATTGGGACGTGGTGTGCTATTGCGCTGGGAACGACGCGTATTGTTAGGCGTACTCGCTGCCGGTTTTATTCTGGTGGCGATTGAAGGCAACAACCCCTATTTCCCAACATATCAAGGTGTCACCGATATGCCTTATTTATGTTTATGGGTTTTAGTTTGTGGTGCGGTAAGTGGTGTCAGCGGGGGAATTTTCGGCCGTTTGTTAATCAAAGGCGCAGCCGGAACCCTCCCTTTCTTTCGCCATTGGATACGCAAGCACCCTATTTTCACCGCCATTATTTTAGGCCTCATTTTGACCGCATTTGGCGTTTACACCAACGGCCAAACTTATGGCACAGGTTACCAAGTCGTCACCCAAGCGCTCGATGGACAAGCGGTACAAAGCGACATTGGCATCATGAAACTGTTCGCCACAGTAGGCACATATTGGACGGGCATTGCCGGTGGAATTTTCACCCCATCGCTTACCATCGGTGCTGGGCTTGGCGTGCAAGTTGCCGCCTTTACTGACGGTTCAGTCGACCAGCGCTTGCTGGTGTTGTTATGTATGGCAGCATTTCTTTCAGGTGCGACCCAATCACCGGTCACCGCCAGCGTTATCGTGATGGAAATGACCGGCTGCCAACCCGTATTGATTTGGCTATTGATTTGCTGCCTGATTTCCTCCATTATTTCACGCCAATTTAATCCGAAGCCGTTTTACCACATGGCGGCAGGGCGTTTCCGCCAGCGGATAAAAGAAGAAACGCAAAAAGACATGAAGGAAAACCCATAAAAATGTCCCAAAATCAACCGCACTTTTACCGTGGCCGCTTCGCCGTTGCCCCGATGCTGGATTGGACAACGCGCCATTGCCGTTATTTCCACCGCCAATTTTCCCGTCACGCCTTGCTTTATACGGAAATGGTGACCACCCAAGCCATTATTCATGCCAAATACGATCATCTTGATTTTGATGCGGCAGAAAACCCTGTGGCGTTACAACTGGGCGGCAGCGATCCGGAACAACTCAAACATTGTGCGCAGCTGGCACAACAGCGCGGCTACCAAGAAATCAATTTGAATGTCGGCTGCCCATCCGATCGCGTACAAAACGGCATGTTCGGTGCTTGCTTAATGGCAAAAGCGGAACTGGTTGCAGAGTGCGTACAACAAATGCAAAGTGCGGTGCACATTCCCGTCACCGTAAAAACCCGCATCGGCATTGATGATTTTGACAGCTATGATTTCCTGTGTAATTTCATCCAAAAAGTGCATCAAGCCGGCTGTCAGGAATTTATCGTGCATGCCCGTAAAGCGTGGTTATCCGGTTTAAGCCCGAAACAAAATCGTGAAATTCCGCCGCTGAATTACGAACGTGTGTATCAACTAAAACAGGATTTCCCCCATTTGCTCATCAGCATTAACGGTGGCATTAAAACCCTTGAAGAAATGCAACAGCACTTGAAGTATGTGGATGGCGTCATGGTGGGACGGGAAGCCTACCAAAATCCCGCGTTGCTCGGTCATATCGATCACGCATTGTTTGACGCAAATGCGCCGATTATCACCCCACGCCAAGCGGTGGAAAACATGTTTCCATACATCGAACAGCAACTCAGCCAAGGTGTCTATCTGAATCATATCGTGCGCCACATGCTCGGTGCCTTCCAACACTGCAAAGGCGCACGCCAATGGCGTCGTTATTTAAGCGAAAACGCCTACAAAGAAGGCGCAGGCATTGACGTGGTAGAAACTGCATTAGGGTTTGTGGAAGAATAAAAGTGCGGTGGATTTGGGAAATATTTTTCAACCTCACCGCACTTTAAGCATAAAACAGGCTGCCACGTTAATTCACCCAATACGCCGCCACACCAATGACCAACGCAAAAATAAGCAACCAAATCAACTGCAATCGCGCGCTTTTGCGGTTCACTTCTTGATTGTGCAAACGGCGTTTTTCCAACATGGCTTTATAGCGTTCCAAATCTTCCGCCTGAAAAGAAAAACCACAATTCGGGCAATGTGTTGCGCTCTCACTGATTTTTTTACGACATTCGGGGCATCGTTGTAACATAATTCACCTTTAATACATCTGTTTTTTTGTAATGTAACGATAATGGTAAAAAACACAAGAGGGATGAATGAGCTCTTTTCAATGGAGTATGAACAAATTACCCCAACACCAATCTTATTATTACTGTTTTTTTATACAGACTTTTATTGGAAATCCCCCCTGTTTGAGCTAAACTAGCGACAATTTTTTTTAATACATTGTCGTTTTATGCAAACTCCATTTTTTCACATCGAAATTCCAACCCAAGCACAAGATCATAAAATTTTAGCCAATATTCTGCCCGGCGCGGATAGCCTTGCCGTAAGTGAAATTGCGGCGCAGTTTAATGGTTTAACCGTCGTGGTGACGAACGACACCCGAAGTGCGGTGCGTTTAGAAAAAGAATTAGCGCAACTGAGCCCACTTAATGTCACCTTTTTCCCCGATTGGGAAACCTTGCCTTACGACAGTTTTTCGCCTCATCAAGATATTATTTCTGCCCGCTTGAGCGCTTTATTTCATTTACAGCAACGCAAACAAGGCATTTTCATTTTGCCGATTGCCACGTTAATGCAACGCGTTTGCCCGCCCTCTTATTTACAGCATCGGGTGTTACTGATTAACAAAGGCGACCGTTTTGTCATTGAAACACTTCGTTTGCAATTGGAAAAATCAGGTTATCGCGCGGTGGAGCAAGTGTTGGAACACGGCGAATATGCGGTGCGCGGTGCTTTGTTGGATCTTTTCCCAATGGGAAGTGCGGTGCCTTTTCGCTTAGATTTTTTTGATGATGAAATTGATTCCATTCGCACTTTTGATGTGGATACTCAACGCACGTTGCAGGAAATCGATCAAATCAATTTATTGCCGGCTCACGAATTTCCAACGGATAATCAAGGCATTGAATTTTTCCGTAGCCAATTCCGCGCGGCGTTTGGTGAAATTCGACGGGATCCGGAACATATTTATCAACAAATCAGCAAAGGCACGTTAGCGGCAGGGATTGAATATTGGCAGCCCTTGTTCTTTGAAGAAATGGCGACCTTATTTGATTATTTCCCGGCGAATACGCTGTTTATTACCGGCGAGCAAAATCAAATGCAGGGTGAGCGTTTTTATGCGGATGCGGAACAACGTTTTGAGAGTCGCCGTGTCGATCCGATGCGGCCGTTATTGTCGCCCGATAAACTTTGGTTGCGCATTGACGAAGTGAATCGTCAGTTAAAAAATTACCCTGCTATTGCATTAAAAACGGAAAAAGTGCGGTCGTCCGCACGGCAGAAAAATTTGGCCATTACGCCCTTACCGCCAGTGACCATTCAATCGCAACAAAAAGAACCGTTACATCAGTTACGCCAATTTATTGAGCATTTTAAAGGCAATATTTTATTTATCGTGGAAACGGAAGGACGCCGTGAAACCTTGTTAAGCCTGCTTGCTCCGCTAAAACTGAAACCAAAACAGATTCATACCTTGGCGCAAGCGACGGAAGAAAAATTGGCTTTAATGGTGAGCCCGTTGGAGCATGGTTTTATTATTGAGCAGGATGTGCCGCTTGCCATTATTTGTGAATCGGAATTGCTTGGCGAACGAGTGCAACAACGGCAGCGGGATAAATCCCGCACGGTGAACCCTGATACCTTGATTCGCAACCTTGCCGAATTGCAAATCGGTCAGCCGGTCGTGCATTTGGATCATGGTGTGGGGCGCTACGGCGGTTTAGTGAGTTTAGAAAACGGCGGCATTAAAGCGGAATATTTGTTGCTCAATTATGCCAACGACTCAAAATTGTATGTGCCGGTGGCATCGTTACATTTAATCAGCCGTTATGTGGGCGGTTCCGATGAAACCGCGCCGTTGCACAAGTTGGGCTCCGAAGCCTGGGGCAAAGCGCGCAGTAAAGCGGCGGAGAAAATTCGTGATGTGGCTGCGGAGTTATTGGATGTATATGCGCAACGTGAAGCACAAAAAGGCTTTGCGTTCCGATATGATCGTGAGGAATTCCAACAATTCACTGCTACGTTCCCGTTTGAAGAAACCCATGATCAACTTATGGCAATTAATGCCGTGATTTCCGACATGACTCAACCGAAAGCCATGGATCGCCTTGTGTGTGGCGATGTGGGCTTTGGTAAAACAGAAGTTGCCATGCGTGCCGCCTTTTTAGCGGTGATGAACCACAAACAGGTTGCCGTGTTGGTGCCGACCACGTTGTTGGCGCAACAACATTTCGATAATTTCAAAGACCGCTTTGCTAACTTGCCGGTGAACGTGGAAATGTTGTCCCGCTTTAAAACGGCGAAAGAGCAGAAACAGGTAATTCAAGATTTAGCCGAAGGCAAAGTGGATATTCTGATTGGCACCCATAAAATTATTCAAGGCGACGTACAATTCCATGATCTGGGTTTGTTGATTATTGACGAAGAACACCGTTTTGGCGTGCGCCAAAAAGAAAAAATAAAACAGCTGCGTGCAAACATTGATATTCTTACCCTGACGGCAACGCCGATTCCGCGTACGTTAAACATGGCGATGAATGGTATTCGCGATCTTTCCATTATTTCTACGCCACCGGCACGCCGTTTAACCATTAAAACGTTTGTGCGTCAAACGGATGAATTGGTGATTCGTGAAGCGATTTTGCGTGAAATTTTGCGTGGCGGGCAAGTGTATTATTTGCATAACGATGTAGCGAGCATTGAAAATACGGCAGAAAAACTGACCGCACTTGTGCCGGAAGCGCGCGTGATTGTGGGACACGGACAAATGCGAGAACGTGAGTTGGAACGCGTGATGTCGGATTTTTATCATCAACGTTATAACGTGCTGGTGTGTTCTACGATTATTGAAACCGGTATCGATGTGCCGACGGCCAATACGATTATTATCGAGCGTGCCGACAATTTCGGTCTGGCACAGTTGCACCAGTTGCGTGGACGGGTTGGGCGCTCTCACCATCAAGCCTATGCGTATTTGCTCACACCGCCACCGAAACTGATGACGAAGGATGCGCAAAAACGCTTGGAAGCCTTGGAAAGCCTAGACAACCTTGGTGCCGGCTTTATTTTAGCTACCCACGATTTGGAAATTCGCGGTGCAGGGGAATTACTGGGCAACGAGCAAAGCGGACAAATTGAAAGCATCGGTTTTTCGCTTTACATGGAATTGTTGGAGCGTGCAGTGAAAGCCTTAAAAGAAGGCCGTGAACCGTCATTGGACGAACTGACGCAACAACAAACTGAGATTGATTTACGGATGCCTTCGCTATTGCCGGAAGATTATTTGGGTGATGTGAATATGCGTTTGTCTTTCTATAAACGCATTGCCGGTGCGGAAAATACCGAAGCATTGGATGAATTAAAAGTGGAGCTTATTGACCGTTTCGGCACCTTGCCACAAGCCACGCGGAATCTGTTGCAAATTGCCCAATTACGGTTGGATTTGAAGCCGCTCAATGTCATTCGCTTGGATGCCAATGCGCAAGGCGGATTCATCGAATTTGCGCCGAACGCCGAGTTAGACCCGATGATCTTTTTACAGTTAATCCAACGCAATCCGGCGGTTTATCGTTTTGACGGCCCACATAAATTCCGCTTTACCAAAGATTTAACGGACTATAAAGTGCGGTTAGAATTTGTGGAGAATTTGGTTAAGGAAATCGTTACAAGATAAAAAATAAAGTCGCATCTGCGACTTTATTTTTAGCGTTTTGCTTGTTGAGAATGACCGTCACCAAGCAAGAGGGCATATTTCGCCGTTGAGGAACCGGCTTCTAAAGCAATTTTTAACGCCATGGTTAACGGCACGGAAAGCAACATCCCTACGGTGCCTAGTAACCATCCCCAAAATAGTAAAGATAAAAACACCACCAAAGTGGAAAGCCCCAGTTTTTTCCCCATTAAACGCGGCTCCAGCACACTGCCGATAACGACGTTGATGATGACAATCGCGACCAATACGCCCAAGCCGATAATGAACCCATTCAACAGCAAGGCTTGTACAATGATCGGGATTGCCGCGATGATAGAACCGATATTGGGAATGTAGTTCAATAAGAAACTGAGTGTTGCCCATAAGATCGCATACTGCACGCCGGCGACTTCTAATAATGCCCAAACACAAATGGCGGTCAGCACGCTCATCATGGTTTTGACGGCGAGATAGCTCATGATGCCGTTTAAAATGCGATCTAAATAATGCTCTTGCTGCCCGATATCATTTGGATTATCGCTAAATGCGACAGCAAATTTATGCTTCGCCTGAGGCGCTTCCAACAGCATGAAAATCACCACAAGCAACAAAACAAAAATATTGGTCACGACACCGGAAAAACTTAAAAAGACACGTTGGACAAATTTCATGATGGCACTCGGATCGAAATTCTCCATAATGCTATTTTCCGAAATATCTAACGGGATTTTCCATTTTTGTGCGAGTGTTAAAACATCATTAACGCGTTCTGCCAACAACTGCCGATATTGTGGAATAGATTGGCTAAATTCTTGGATCGTGCTGTTAATCAGACCGAACAGGAAGAAAAAGATCACGAAAATTAACAATAATAAGGTGGTAATCGCCAGCCAATAAGGCACTTTTCTTTTGGTCAAAAATGCCAGTAAAGGCGAGCAGATAATCGCAATAAACAATGCCAATAAAAACGGCACCACAATTTCTGAAGCCGCTTTAATGCCGGCCAAAACAATAACAATTGATGCACTGGCAACCAGTGCTTTCACGAGAGAAGAATGCTGCGCCATGTTTAAATAGCATCCTCATTTTCTTCGCCTGTACGAATGCGGACAACCCGCTCGACTTCATAAACAAAGATTTTTCCGTCGCCGATTTTGCCTGTTTGTGCCGTCTCTATAATGGCATTTAAACAGGGCTCCAATAAGTCATCGGGCACCACAATTTCCATTTTGACTTTCGGCAGGAAATCCACCATGTATTCTGCGCCACGATAAAGTTCCGTATGTCCTTTCTGACGGCCAAAACCACGCACTTCGGTTACCGTCATTCCGGTAATGCCAAGATCGGACAAGGCTTCTCGCACGTCATCTAATTTAAAGGGCTTAATAATCGCTTCAATTTTTTTCATTCTTTTTCCTTAGTTTTCTCTTTCAGTATTGAAACAGGCTTTGGCTTCTGCCATTAATTTTTCAATATCCGCAATTTCTTTCGGTGCAGCGGACGTCAGATTTTTGTTGCCGTAATCGGTAATCAACAAATTGTCTTCAATCCGAATGCCAATGCCTTTGTATTGTTCCGGAATATCGGCGTCTTTAGATAAATACAATCCCGGTTCTACGGTGAGTACCATGCCGGGTTCTAAAGTGCGGTCGCGATTTTCACCATATTCGCCTACGTCATGTACATCCAAACCGAGCCAATGCCCTAGACCGTGCATATAAAATTCACGATAGGCTTTTTGTTCGATTAATTCATCTACATCGCCTTTCAGAATGCCTAAACGCACCAAACCTTCGGTTTTAATACGAATGACTTCTTCGTTCGCTTTCGCAATGGAACTGCCCGGTACCAGCAATTCAATGGCACGTTTTTGCGCTTGTAGCACAATCTCATAGATCGCTTTTTGCGCTTCAGTAAATTGACCATTCACTGGAAATGTGCGGGTAATATCCCCTGCATACATGGCAAATTCGCAGCCCGCATCAATCAGCACCAAATCGCCGTCGCGCAACGGCATATCATTTTCCGAATAATGCAAAATGCAGGCATTTTCACCACCGGCAACAATGCTGTTATAGGAAGGATAACGCGCACCAAAGCGATTAAATTCATGCAAAATATCGCTTTCCACTTCATATTCTAAACGGTTCGGGCGGGTTTGTTGCATGGCCTTAATATGGGCAAGCGCGCTGATTTGCCCCGCTTGTTGCATGAGCGCAATTTCATTTTCCGATTTGAACAGACGCATCTCACCGAGCATCGGCTTCCAATTAAAAACACTCAAAAATTCCACCGCACTTTGTTCCAGCAAGGCGTCGCCCCAAGGCTGTTGCTTCGGTGCGTAATAAAGTGCGGTCTGTTTTTGCACTAAATTTTTAAACTGCGGCACAAACTCGTCGATGGCATAAGCGGTATCCACCAACAAGGTTGGCGGTGCATTGTCCACGCCAAGACGACGTCCGTTCCAAATTTCCAGTAATTTATCGGACGGGCGTACAAAAATGATTGCCTGCTGTTCACCTTGTTGTTTACGCAATAACAATGCCGAATTCGGCTCATTAAAACCGGTTAAATACCAGAAATAACTGTCCTGACGGAAAGGATAATCACAGCCGTCATTGCGACGACGTTCAATGTCGGAAAATACCAAAAATAAGGAATCTTCCTGCATTTGTTCAAAAACCTTAGCGCGGCGTTGGGCAAATTCTTCCATCGGTAACGCTGCCATGTATGCGAGATCCATCATTTATCCTTAGTGTAACGTTGGCTGTTTGTCTTCTTGTTTGGTGAAATGGGTAAAAAACAAGGTGGCGATGGTGCGCACATATTCCACGATCTCTTCCACCGCTTGTGCCAGTTCCTCGGGATCATCGTCTTCTTCGTAACCTAACTGGCAAATATCATGTAAATCGTCCAACGCTTCGCCGATGTCGCCTTTTTCTTTATCCAAATGCGGTTGTGCCAAGCCCAAACCGAGCAAAAAGTGGTTCGACCATTCTGCCAAACCATCGGCATATTCAAAAATATTTTCCGTATCGGGCAAACAAAGCGCAAAGTCAAAGGCTTCATTATCGGCTAATTGGTGACGAATTTGTTGATAAATGTCGGTAATTTGCGTTAAAAGTGCGGTAGGGTAGGCGTGATTATCATTGGTAAATTGATAAAGTAATGGCTGCCAGCTCTGATCTTGAACGCCGCCGCAAATTAAGCCACTCAAAAAACCGTGTAATTCGGCGGCAGAAAGGGGAATAGAGGCGTGTTGGAGCTGTTGATTTAGGTGTTGATAAGAAATTGTGGTCATTGAAATTATCCTTGTTGAAATTGCGCTTAGTCTATCATTCTTCACCTTAGGTAACCAGTTTAGAAATTGGCAAGTTTTTTCGCCTGTGGCATAATGCGCACAGTTTTCATTAGCGAATTTGGGGCAAAAAATGTCATCTAAAAGTATTGAATTATCCGTATTGGGGCAGCTGTTACGCTTAAATTGTCCGGAAGAACAACATGACGCATTGCGCCATGCCGCCCGTGAATTAGATCAACGCGTGTCAGAAATGAAAGAACGCACCGGCATTTTGCAAGTGGAAAAAGTCCTTTCCATCGTTGCATTAAATTTAAGTTTCGAGCTGATGCAAGAGCAGCAGAAAACCCACTTAATTGAAGATGTCTTGAAAAATAAAATCTTACGACCGCTCGATCATTCACTGGATAATCTTTCTACGCAAAAATTCAATATGAACTAATTTTCTGTCTTGGTCACAATGTAAAATAGTGTAAGGATATGAATTATTGCTAGTCATAAAATGCAATTTCGAGTAGTATTACATCAAAGAATTTCCTGAGGTGTTCGCCAGTGGGTTATGTCCCTGAGCCGATACTTTTAATCTTATGAATTGGTTTCCTGTCATTGGTGTGCAGGCTTAGCTTGACTAAGAAGCCTAAAAATGATTTCAACTAATTCCCTTGAACCGTAGGGTTCAAGGACTGATCACCTACAACGGCACCTCGGGTTCCTTTCTGATACGACATTTATGCAAACACGCCTTTCAACCATTCAGCAACGACATCAACAATTTCGTCAGCAACTACGCCAACATATTCGAAAAGCGCGTCGGAATTTGACCGCACTTCAGCAACAACAAGCCGCTCAACGTATTACTCAACAAGCGCTTTCGTTCATTGAACAACAGCAAGCGCGTAATATTGCCTTATATCTTGCCGTAGATGGCGAAATTGCGACACAACCGCTTATTGAACAGTTATGGCAACAGGGCAAAAACGTGTATTTGCCGGTGCTCCATCCCTTTTGTCAAGGACATTTACTCTTTTTGCGTTATTTGCCTGACACGCCTATGAAAGCCAATAAATTTGGGATTTTTGAACCGCACTTAAACGTACAAAATGTGATTCCGCTTGAGCAGTTAGACGTGATTTTTACGCCGTTAGTCGCGTTTGATAAGCAGGGCAATCGCCTTGGCATGGGCGGGGGATTTTACGATCGCACGTTGCAACATTGGCAACAGAAACATTTCATTCCGATTGGTTTAGCGCACCAATGTCAGCAAGTGGATACCTTGCCCGTTGAAAGCTGGGATATGCCGTTGGAACGAATCTTTGTGGGATAAAAAAACCTCCGATAACTCGGAGGTTTTTTGTTTATTTTTGAGGTGCTTTCAATTCTGGTGCTTTTGGCTTTTCCGGTTCAGCAAATTTCTTGCCTTCATTCGCCGCAATGATTTTTGCCGTTTGATCCGCTAATTGTTTTAAATTCATTCTTTCATAAGATTCTTTCATTAATGGCAGCGCCTCTAACGTGGCTTGAGTGTCCGGATACAACTTCAACATAGACACGACACGGTTGGCCGTTGCTACATAGGCATCGCGTTTAAAATAAAATTTCGCGATCGCTAACTCATGACGTGCAAGGCTCGCTTTAATATAGGCCATACGCGCTAAGGCATCCGGTGCATAAGGGCTATTCGGGAAATGTTGCACCAAATTTTGGAAGTTAGAAAACGCCGTTTTAATCGAGGTATTCTCACGTGTTGCGCGATCTACGCCGAAGAAATCTTGGAAGAAGTTATCCCCCAAAGCGGAATTGGCTAACCCTGCCATATATAAGGCGTAATCTAAATGATCGCTATGCGGAAAACGTTGAATAAAGCGATCAACAGTGACTAACATTTCGGTGTAATCCTGTGATTTATAGTAGGCATAAATCAAATTCAGTTGCACCTGTTCACTATATGAACTGCCCGGAAAACGATTATCCACCGCCGTTAAATAACGGATTGCCTGACTATAATCCCCTTTTTGCAAATAGGTTTGCCCGGTACTGTATAATTCTTGCTCCGGTGCTTGCTCGACATCTTGCTTAGAACCGGAACACGCCGTAACCGCCAATGCAACAAAAGCCAAAAGTGCAAGGGATTTAAGTTTACGCATTAAATAGAATCCTTATTTTTACGAAAAATGAGAAATGAGTTACAATTGCCCGATATTGTATAGAACATTGCTAAATAAGCAAACTTGATTAACGGATTTTTTATTTATGGCACAAATTACTCTCTCGGCAACCGTGCAACCGCAACAAATGGGGCAGCGCTTAGACCAAACCTTGGCGGAATTGTTCCCTGACTATTCCCGCTCCCGCTTAAAAACATGGATTGAGGAGAATTTGGTGCTGGTCAACGGTGTCGTGCAAAATGTGCCACGTACCAAAGTTTACGGCGATGAACACATTGAAATTACCGTAGAAATCGAAGATGAAACCCGTTTTGAGCCGGAAGCTATTCCGTTAGATATCGTTTATGAAGACGAGGACATTCTCGTTATCAACAAACCCAAAGATCTTGTGGTCCACCCCGGTGCAGGCAATCCTAAAGGCACCGTTCTCAATGCGCTACTTTACCATTACCCGCAAATTGCCGAAGTGCCGCGAGCAGGCATTGTACACCGTTTAGATAAAGACACCACGGGCTTGATGGTCGTCGCCAAAACCATTCCTGCGCAAACCCAGTTGGTGCGTGATTTGCAAAAACGCAAAATCACCCGTGAATATGAAGCCGTTGCCTGCGGCATTATGACTAAAGGCGGCACCGTAGATGAACCCATGGCGCGCCACCCAACCAAACGTACTCATATGGCCGTGCATCCGATGGGTAAATCTGCGGTCACTCACTATCGTATTATGGAACGTTTCCGCGATTACACCCGCTTGCGTTTGCGTTTAGAAACCGGCAGAACTCACCAAATCCGCGTGCACATGGCACATATCGCCCATCCATTATTAGGCGATCAAACCTATGGTGGTCGTCCACGTCCCCCAAAAAATGCCAGTGAAGAATTGATGGAGGTGTTACGCAATTTTAAGCGTCAGGCACTACATGCGGTGATGTTACGTTTACAACACCCGATTAGCGGCGAAATGATGGAATGGTACGCACCGTTGCCGGACGATTTTGTGGAATTAGTGACCGCTTTAAAAGCGGATTATGTCCTCCACAAAGACGAATTGGATTATTAATATGCAAGCCATAAAACCGAACTGGAACGCCCCGCAAAACGTGAAGGCGTTCACCACGCTTCGCCATGGCGGTGTGAGCCTTGCGCCTTATGACAGTTTTAATTTGGGTGATCATGTAGGGGATGATAAAAACGCCGTGAAAATCAACCGCACTTTATTGGTAGAAAAATGCCATTTACCACAAATGCCGTTGTTCTTAAACCAAACTCATAGCACGCGCGTATTAACCCTGCCTTATGACGGGGAAGATTTCAATGCCGATGCGGTTTATACCAGCCAACCGAATCAAGTGTGTTTAGTGATGACTGCTGATTGTTTGCCCGTGTTATTTACCAATAAACAGGGCACGGAAGTGGCCGCTGCCCATGCCGGTTGGCGCGGATTATGCGATGGCGTGTTAGAGCAAACTGTCGCCAAATTTCAATGTCCACATGAAGACATTTTAGCGTGGTTCGGACCGGCTATTGGCCCAACGGCTTTCCAAGTGGGACAAGAGGTTATCGATCAATTTGTAGCCCAAGATCCCCAAGCCACATCCGCCTTTATCGCAGATCCGAAAGCGAAAGACAAATTCCTCGGCAACCTTTACCAAATCGCTACGCAACGTCTCAACGCTCTCGGTATTACCCAAATTAGCGGTGGCGAATACTGCACTTATCTTGAAGCAGACAAATTCTTTTCTTATCGCCGAGAGAATGTCACAGGAAGAATGGCATCGGTAGTATGGATTAACGGATAATTTGATTTCTCATCCGTGTCATGAAAAAATGCGGTTAAAAAATAACCGCACTTTTATTGCATTTTTATCGTTGATTACATTCCAATCACCACGCAGCTAATCACGCTTTGTGCTTTTTCCTGCATTTTAACGGCCGCATTTCGATCACCGGCGGGGCCGACAACAACACGATTCCAATCCGCACTTTCATTCACTCTGGCATTTAACCCGAGTGCGTTTAATTTAACCTGCAACGCATCAGCCTGCGCTTTATTTTTAAATGCGCCACATTGTAACCCGTAGCGGCGCTCACTCGTACTGGCCGCTTGTGGTGATGCCGGTTTTGCCGTTTGTTGTTGTGGCTGAGGTTGTGACGGCGATTGCGGTTGTGGCACCGGCTCAGGTTTTTTCGGTGGCTCGGTTTTCACGACTGGTTCCGCTTTTTTCTCTTCTTTTGGCGGCGTTACTTTTTTTGCCTCTTTCGCTTCTACCACTTGCGGTTTGGCTTGCGGTTGCACTGGGGGTTGTGTCGTTTGTGCCGGGGCTTGAACCGGTGCTTGCGCCGTTTGTGGTGCGGTTGTGGCTTGAGCCTCAGCTGCTTTGCTGCGCGCCAGTTCCGCTTGTTTTTGTTCTTCTTCCATCGCTGCTAAAATCTTACGTTGTTCTTCCGTTAAACGCATATTTTTATCCAACGATTTCGGATTATTATCAATTGGCACGGTGCGGGTTTCTAGCGCTTGAATATAGCTCCACACTTCTTCCGGACGATTCGGCAAGACACTTTTCGGTTGTGTTTTTTCCACTGTACTGGCAGACTCCGCCACAGGCTCCGGCGCTTTTTCTTTTAATAAATAAAGCCCAAGCCCAAAAGCAACGACCACCATGGCGGCAATCATTAATAGCAAGGATTTGTTATTTTTATTTTGTTTCTTCTTTTTCTTCATGCTGCTGCGCGCAGCGTAATCACGTTGAGCCACAATAAAACCTGTTCAATTTAAAAAGATAATCATTAAAGGGATGAAATAAAAATTCGCGTAATTCTACTGAAAAATTGCCTTATTGACTACCACAAAGCCGAAACTAGCTTAAATCCAATGGATCCACATCTAAAATCCACCGCACTTTTGTTGCTTGATCGGCTTGATCTCGTTCAAACGCCGTCAAGACCTGATGCAAGGTGGCGCGAGAAGGATGTTGCAACAATAACTGCCAACGATATTGTCCTGCTTTTTTGCTGAATGGCGCCGGCATTGGACCTAATATTTGTAATTCTGGAGCTATATCTCGTTTCACCTGCTGTAAATATGCCGCAAACTGCGCCAATAAATGCTCTGCGTCTTCACTATGGCGGCTTTGCGCTTTGAACAAGGCTTGTGAACTAAAAGGCGGCAATCCCATGGCTTTACGCAAGGCGAGAGCATTGTGGGCAAATTGGTTGTAGCCTTGTTGCAACAGGCTTTGTAACAAAGGATGTTCTGGATAATGGGTTTGTAAAAGCACTTCGCCTTGTTGTGCACCTCGCCCGGCACGGCCTGCCACCTGCATATAAAGTTGGGCCAGACGTTCTTCTGCACGGAAATCTAATGAAAATAATGCACTATCCACGTTGACTAACGCCACTAAGGTGACATTCGGGAAATGGTGTCCTTTCGCCAACATTTGGGTACCGATAAGAATTTGGCTTTTACCCTGTTGAATATCCGCTAAATAACCTTCTAACTTGCCTTTACGCGCTGTTGTGTCACGGTCAATTCGAGCAATACCGTAATTGGGAAAAATGGCTTTTAAGGTATCTTCTAGCTGTTCCGTACCTAAGCCCGTGGTGATTAATTGGGTGGAACCACAATTTCCGCATTGGCGCGGAATCGGTTTTTGTGCACTGCAATGATGACAACGCAACACATTGTGTTGTTGGTGATAGGTATAAGGTTTATCACAATGGCGACATTCCGCCATCCAGCCGCATTCATGGCACAGCAACACCGGTGCAAAACCGCGTCGATTCAGAAACAACAACACCTGATTGCCTTTTTCTAAATGCGCCTGCATGCGTTTTATCAGGATTTCCGATAAACCGTTGCGCATTGACTGATGTTTTAAATCAATGACGTGTTGTTGAAGTGCGGTGGACTGATTGGCTTTTTCTGATAGACATAAACGCTGATATTTCCCCTGTTGCACATTATTCAGACTTTCCAAACAAGGGGTTGCCGATCCCATTAAAACGGGGATATTCAGTTGTTTTGCATACACCACCGCCAAATCACGGGCGTGATAACGCCAACCGTCTTGTTGCTTAAAAGACGTATCATGTTCTTCATCGATAATAATCGCGCCTAAATGAGCAAATTGCGTAAACAGCGCTGATCGTGTGCCAATAATGACCGCACTTTGCCCGCTACGCGCACGTTGCCACACCTGCAAGCGTTGCGTGTCATTTAAATTGGAATGCAACACATCAATCACCACGTTAAAACGGGCTTGGAAACGACTTACCGTTTGTGGCGTTAGTCCGATTTCCGGCACCAAGACCAACACTTGTTTACCTTGATTTAAAATTTCTTCAATAAATTGCAAATAAATTTCCGTTTTGCCGGAACCTGTCACACCGTCCAACAACCACGCGACAAACCCTTGGGTAAATTTCAATTGGCTGAATACCAACGCTTGTTGCTTGTTGAGCGTTAATCGATCGGCTTTATTCACGATTGGTTGACCGGCTAATTGTTGTTGCCAGGTTTGAATTTCCGGATCTTGAGCGATTTCGGTAATGTATTCTTTGGCTTTCAACGCCGACCAAATGCCGCTACCAAAGGGGTTGTTGCCTTTTTCCATCTCCTCCTTTGCCGCCTGCAACGCTTCAAGCTGTTTTTTCGAACGTTTTAGCAAACCTTGCGCCAACGCGTGTTCACCAAGTGCGGTCGGTTTCCAAAAAATTTTTTGTTTTTCCACCGCACTTTCCCCTTGGCGCAGCTTCACCGGCAAGGCTTGCGATAACACTTCGCCCAACGGGGCGTGATAATAATTTGCCGCCCAATTTAAGAACTGCCAACTTTCCGGAGAAAACAGTGAAGTATCATCCAGACAGGCTAGCACGGGCTTCAACTGTTCTTCTGGCACGTCCGCCTGTTCCACCACATCCACTACAACGCCAACCCGTTTCTGCGTCCCAAAGGGCACAAGCACCCGCGCCCCCGCGACAACCTTCATTGAAGCAGGGAGAATATAGTCAAAATAGCGATGTAACGGCACCGGAAGTGCGATTCGGGCAAATGGCATGAATGGAAATTCAGTGAACTAAAATGGGCTCGGAATATAGCATTTTGGGGGATTATTGTCTATTTAGGGGAGGATGGGTTGAATGTCATTTTCTTTTTCTGTAAAATTCGCATCCTTACACACAAGCGTGCCATTTTAAATGGCGTAATATTAATCTCATGCGGTGTCAGGGATTGCTTTTGCGATTGGCTTGATAGCGGCATGGCTTCAACTTTGAGGTTTTCTATGAAACAAGGTATTCATCCTGAATATAAAGAAGTTACGGCAACCTGTTCTTGCGGTAACGTAATCAAAACTCGTTCTACTTTAGGCAAAGACATCAACCTTGATGTGTGCGGTAAATGCCACCCATTCTACACAGGTAAACAACGTGTTGTTGATACTGGCGGTCGTGTTGAACGCTTTAACAGCCGTTTCAAAATCCCAAGTTCAAAATAATCTCATTTTGCAAGCCCTGCCTATGGTAGGGCTTTTTTACAGGTAATCGTTAATTTTCAATTACTTTTCAAACATCGTTAATGGCATTTAACGTTTGATATTTTAGGTAGTTACACCATGTCCTATCTTCTTTTAGCCTTGTTTTTTTTTGCTGCCGTTATTTTCATTTTTAATTCTCACTATCGCTGGACGTATTTTTTTGCTATTGCGTTATTTCTCTTTTTTTTCGGGGGAATGACCTTCTTTTCCGGACAGTGGCAAAGAGGCGTGAATTTTGCATCAATACTGTTTGTCGTCTTGATGTTATTCCATCGATTAAAAATTCATTATTACAAACAGCCTTTATTGATTTCAGATTTTTTACTGGTCGCCGATTGGCGTAACTGGGAAACGCTCTTGCATTATAAAGGCGCGATTTTGGCGATTTTCGGTTTGATCGGTTTGTTGGTTTATGCCATTTTTGGTTGGGCGGATGCCGATGTCTTACCGGTGTATTGGCGGATTTGTGCAGGGTTAGTCAGTGTCGCTGCTTTGGGGTTGATGTGGCATTATTCTCGCCATCCTCAAGCGGTGAAAGTTTGGCTGGACTCTTTACCGGATGATGGCAGAGATGTGTTTTTAAATTTGCCGATGTCTTGTCGGGGTGTCTTTTTTAGTGTGCCGAATTTTTCCGGTGACGGTCAAAAATTTCATGAAAAAATGACCGCACTTTTCACTAATAAAGCGCATTTTCAAGGAGAAACAAAGCCGGATATCGTGGTGTGTTTGCAAGAGTCCACGCTGAATCCGCACCAATTTGATTTTGATCAGCAGACGATTCCACCGCTTTCTATGTTTGAAAAACAAGAAGAGACCGTTTTTATGAGCCCGTTGCGTGTGCATACCTTAGGTGGGGCGACGTGGAAATCGGAGTTTGCTTTCTTGGCCGGGGTGCCATCCACCGATTTTGGCGCATTGGCAAACGGCGTGTTCTATTCCGTTGTTCCGCATTTAACCTGCGGATTAGTGAAAAATTTGCATGATCAAGGTTATTTTTGTGTCGCGTTATCACCTTTTACTAAGGGGAATTACAATGCAAAATCCGCCTATGATCATTTCGGTTTTGATTTAATGTTACAGCCGCAGGATTTAGGCTATCCTGCGCCGTTGGGCAAAAACCTGTGGCACATTGGCAGCGATGAGATGTTGAAGTATGCCGAGATGATTTTGCAAAAACAACATCCGTTATTACAGCATGTTCAACAACCGATGTTTGTTTATGTATTAACTATGAAGGAACACGGGCCATATCATACGGATACGCCGAATCATTTTAATTTGGTTAAAGACGGCTTAAGTCAGAAAACGATTGCTTGTTTGAATGATTATACGCAACGTATTGTGGCGCTAAATCAAGCGACAGAAACCTTTTACCGCTATTTAAAACAACGCAATACGCCTTATGTGTTCGCTTATTTTGGGGATCACCAAGTGGCGTTTGATAATTGTTTACCACCGAAGTTGGGACAATATGCGAATCCGGATTATGTGACGCAAGTGGTGGTTCGAAGTAATATGCCGTCAAGTTTTACGCAACAGCAAACGTTTTTGGATTTGGCTTTTGTTGGTGGATTATTGCTTGAGATTGCCGGATTGCCTGTTGAAGATGACTTTATGCGCGCGAATATTGCCATGCGGATCTTGAGCGAAGGAAAATTAGAAGATGCGGAAGATCAAAGTCTGGTGAACGATTATCGTCATTATTTATATCAACATCTGAAAATCGCCAGATAAAAAGTGGAAAGTTAAAAAAAACTGTACCTTCGTAGCGTGCAACTTGTTGCACGAATAATTAATCTCGATGTGTAATTTACGATTTCGTGCGTAGCGTGCAACTTGTTGCACGAATGATTAACCTCAATGCGTAATTCATGATTTCGTGCGTAGCGTGCAACTTGTTGCACGCTACGATTCTTTTATCGTTACTTAAAATGTTCGCTTATTTTTATTTTCTCTTAGTGCGCTGACGTTGTTTTTCTTAACAACGCATAACCTAACAAGGCTGACACACACGAGCCCAATAAAATACCGAGACGAGAGAGGGTGTCAAAGTTATCATGCCCGGTTTCTCCGAAGGCAAGGCCGGCAAGGAACATCGACATGGTAAAGCCGATACCGCAGAGTACGGCAATCGCAAAAATCTGCGTGAAATGGATGCCTTCAGGTAATTTTGCAAGGCGTAATTTCACCGATAAGTAACTGAACAGGAAAACGCCAAGCGGTTTGCCGATGATTAAACCGAGCATAATGCCCAAGGTGAGTGGTGAGCTTAAGCTGGAGAATCCCACGTTTTCCAAGGAGACACCGGCATTAGAAAACGCAAATAACGGCAGAATCAAATAGCTACACCATGGCGCCAAAATGTGTTCGAATTGATGCAAGGGTTTTTCACCTTGGCGTCCCTGCATTGGGATACAAAAACCGATAATGACGCCCGCAAGCGTGGCATGTACACCGGATTTCAATACGGATGCCCATAAAATCAAACCGACCACCATATAGGCGCAAAGCGCACTGACTTTAAAGCGATTCATGGTGACCAAAATACTGATGGTGATTGCGGCGGTAATCAGCGCCGGCGTACTGAGTTCGTGTGAGTAAAAAATTGCAATGACAATAATGGCGCCGAGGTCATCAATAATGGCAAGTGCCAATAAAAACACTTTGAGCGGCAAAGGGACACGCTTGCCTAAAAGTGCCACAATGCCGACAGCAAAAGCGATATCGGTCGCCATCGGAATTGCCCAGCCGGACTGAATTTCCGGCGCACCTTGTGCAATTAAAAAATAAATTAAAGCCGGTACTATCATCCCCCCGATTGCCGCAATGGCAGGGAAAATCGCTTGTTGATAGCTAGAAAGAGATCCTTCTAGCATTTCACGTTTGACTTCCATGCCAACCAAAACGAAAAATACTGCCATGAAACCATCGTTGACCCACATGAGTAGGGGCTTGGCAATACTAAATGCGCCAAATTGTACGCTGACGGGGGTGTCTAAAAAGTGAAAATAGTTTTCGCTCAGTGCCGTGTTGGCGAGCACAATGGCCATCAAGGCAAAAATCAGCAGCAATACGCCACCGCTGGCTTCAGATTGGAAAAATTTTTGGATACGTTGCATAAACAATAATACTCCCTGAGATAACGCCTGAAAGGCAAAGCATAAATATGAAAGTTAAGAAAGTTACAGGAAATGAATGATATTTTCAAGAAAAGTCGGGATTGATTAATGTTATTCTCACTATTTTTTATTTTTAAAGCGATTTCATTTATTTTGGCAAGCAGCATGCCATTACATTAATTTTTGTAAATAGGCTTTGCCGAGTTGATTCATTTGATGTTGAATCCACAACTGTCTGCGTTTGGTGTAAGCGCCAGGTGCATTAACATGATAAACGATCGGGTTAGGCAAAACGGCGGCTAAAAGTGCGGCTTCATTTGGCGATAAATTTTTCGCTGACTTTTTGAAATAAAATTGGCTGGCGGCTTCCACGCCATAAATGCCTTCGCCAAATTCCGCAATGTTTAAATACACTTCTAGAATGCGTTTTTTAGACCAGAGGGTTTCTAACAACAGGGTGGCAGGCACCTCAATTCCCTTCCGAAGCCAACTTTGTCCATGCCATAAATAGAGATTTTTAGCAGTTTGTTGAGAAATCGTTGACGCGCCACGCGTGCGTTGGCTTTTTTGATTATACTTGAAGGCTCTTTCAATGGCATTGAAATCAAACCCGTAATGTGTCGGAAAATTTTGATCTTCGGCGGCAATCACGGCTAATTGCATTGGCCAAGCAATATCGTCAATACTGACCCATTGGTAGCGTGTCGTGTATTTCATATCGCCGGCGAATAAATGGGCGATTTTTTGTTGCAACATATACGCTGAGCAGGGGATGGGAATAAAGCGAAAAAGAAATGTGATGGCAACGATGGCGAGAAAAAAACGAATGAAAAAACGCACCGCACTTTTGTAGGAAAAGTGAAATCGGCGCAATCTGACGTTAAACGGCGTTAACCGTTTCAAAATAACATTAGTCAGCTTTTTGTGACACATTCAGTTGGTTTCTTATCCAGTCGATAAATTCGGGATCCATGGTTTTTAGCATATTGGAACCCCGTGTAATGGTTGCTGCGCTGGTATTGAGATTTTGTTGAATTTCTCGTTGTGGTAGGTTTTTATCCAATAATTGCGCGATAATTTGTAAGCGTAACCCTACGGCATCCCGTTCGTCAGCGGTGAGCAATAAGGTTAAGACATCTTGTGCTTTGCCCTGTTCGAATGCGGTTTTTAACATATCAAGAAAGGCATTCCATTGTTCTAAATTGCGACTAATGTACATATCAACGATCCTACATCCTATACTATTAAACTAGTGCGCCTAGTATAGCCGATCATATTCTTCATTGCTAAAAGTTTGTGGATCTTCTTTGTTTTGCAATCGCTGATAGTAAAAATCGTAAGTCAGGACATTTTGCACATAGCCGCGCGTTTCATAAAAAGGAATGGATGCCACGAATTCGTCCATTTCTAACTTACCATTGGCGCGCGCCAACCATTTTTCCACACGATATGCGCCCGCATTATAAGCTGAAGCAATGAGAATCCGATTATTTGGATATTTGGCATTTAACTCTGCCAAATAGGCCGTGCCGAGCAAAATATTATTGAGCGGCTTAAATAAATCTGCTTCATCCGTATAAGGCAATTTGGCATGACTGGCAGTCGCTTTCGCGGTACTTGGCAAAAGCTGCATTAATCCGCGCGCATTGGCGGAAGATTGTGCTTGTGGATTCCATGCGCTTTCTTGACGAGAAATCGCCATCGCAAACGTTTTACTGACAGGCGTGTTTCGCGATGCTTGCGGTTTGCCTTTGCTTAAGGTAAGACGGCGTGGTTTTAATGCAATGTCATAATAATGGCTATAAGCCATTGGCAGGCGCACTTGAATGTAATCTAATGCCTTCGCAATAATGGTGCCATCCACGCCTAAATCAAACCAATCTTGCTGGTTGGCATATTGGCTGAGAGCAATTTGTCTTTCTTTTTTCCGATCGGCAGAAAGATTTTCTAACAGGAAACGCCAACGTTGTTTCGCGGCACCAAGGCGATCCAGTTGGCGCAATTCGGCAATTTCTTCCAATACCGGCTGTACCTCGTTAAATGTATCAGCCCAAGTTTCATCGGTCATGCTCGGGGTAATGGGTAATTTAGGTGGTTCGAAGTGATAACAGTTACCACGGTTTTGCGGGTCTAATTTGGCTGCCGCCAACATCGGATAAAATCCTCGTTCATGAGAAAGTGCGGTCCATATTTCTGTTGTTTTTTGGCTATCGCTTTTCGCGATGGTTTTGGCGAGCCAATAACGCCATTCTTGTTTTTGACGGCCTTCATCAGAGAGGGCGTTGAGCCATGGCGCTAAATCGGTTTTTTGCCAAATCGCCATGCGTAAACGGCGTTCGGTGAGACTATCTGCCTTTAATTTAAGAATTTCCGTATCCCGCCATTGTTGAAATAATGGGCTTTCGTTATCAAAAAAACGATTTAAAAACGCGATTTCCCATTCACGCATTTCCGTATCAGTCAGTTGCCAGTCTTTCGCCCATTGTGCATAAGGCGTAAAGCCGGGATCTTTCATGTTTTCGGGCAACGTACGCAAATAGCGCGGAAAACTTTGTACCACCGCAAATTTCAGTAGGGGAGTGTTATTTTCCGTTAGCGGTAATCTTGCGGCGAATTCAGCTAAACTTGCCGGTGTTTTGATGAGTGTTTGCAACAGTTGTAATTGGGCGGCAATTTTTTCGTCTTCGTTCTCACCGGTCATGCGATGTAATTCCGTGGCTAAGAGTGCTAAGCCGTTTTCATCATTTTTGGCGAAGAGATTTTCCGCTTTTTGATAAACTTTCGCTGCCGTTCTGCCGCCGTGAGCATACCACGCTGCCCAAAGTTGAGCATCGTTAGGCAGTTTGCTGTTAGCTAACCAAAGCTGTTCATAACGAGAAATAACATTTGTATTTGCGTTGGAAGCTTGTTTTTTATCTGTTGTGTTGTTTGTGCTTTCCTGTTGCAGTTCGGCGTTTAAAACGGCAATTTGCATTTCCAAGGTGTTTGGCGTAATGCGTTGCGCATAATGGACTAATCCTTCCGTATCATTCGCATTTATTAATAGCGTGAAAAGACTTTGTTCCCATCGTGAACGTAAAAAATGCGTAGGATATTGTTGGATAAGTTGTTCTATTTCTTGTTTTAATGCGTTGACATCTTCTGCTGGGGTATCTTGATTGACGCTTTTTATGCGCGCTTCGAGGTAAGCGGACATGGCGTCTGTTTTTAGAGGATAGTCTTTTAGGGAATCAATAAGTTTAAGATATAACTCGGCGTTATCGGAAACGTTGTTATTTTTCACCGCACTTTTTAACAGATTTTCTAACTGTAAAAATGTCGCCCGTTGAGCAAGGTGTTTGAGTTCATCTGCATGTTGGGCTTTCGACCATTCGGCTTGTTGATGGGATAGGTTCGGTTTACGTTCAGCCTTATGAGTATGTGATCCTAAGGCTGAAAACGAAAGTGCGGTCAACATGAGCAAAGAAATGGAAGCTTGTTTCAAATATCGCATCGTGAGTTTCCGACAAAGATAAATAAGGTGAAAAGAAGGTGTGGGGTAATAACCGCTTAATTAACCTCTTTTACGCGCAATTCTTTTGGCACTTCAAAGAACATATTTTCTTCGAGCCCCTGTAATTCTTCTACATCCGTGACGCCAAATTCTTTCATACGCGCAATCACCGATTGCACTAATTCTTCCGGTGCGGAAGCACCTGCGGTGACACCAATGGTTTGCACGCCGTTAAACCAATCCGGCTGAATATCATTGGGATCATCAATTAACTTAGACGCCACCCCCATTCGGGAAGCCAACTCTGCCAAACGGTTAGAGTTAGAGGAGTTTTTGGAGCCTACCACGACCACTAAATCCGATTGTTTTGCCAGTTCGCGCACCGCTTGTTGACGATTGGTGGTGGCATAACAAATGTCGTTTTTATGCGGGCCTTGAATCGCAGGGTATTTTTCTTTTAATGCACTGATGGTTTCCGCCGTGTCATCTAAAGACAGCGTGGTTTGCGTCATAAAGGTTAAATCATCGTTGTGGCTTACGGGGAGGTTAGCAATATCCTCAATACTTTCAATGAGATAAATGCCACCTTCGTGATTGCTATATTGCCCCATGGTACCTTCCACTTCCGGGTGACCTTTATGCCCGATGAGAATCGCTTTCGTCCCTTTTTTACTGGCACGCGCCACTTGCATATGTACTTTGGTCACCAAAGGGCAAGTGGCGTCAAATACTTTGAGATTGCGGTCTTTCGCTTCTTGACGCACTGCTTGGGATACGCCATGAGCGGAGAAAATGACTATCGCGCCGTCCGGCACTTCGCTCAGTTCTTCCACAAAAATGGCGCCGCGTTCACGCAAGCCGTTCACCACAAAACGGTTATGCACCACTTCGTGACGGACATAAATCGGTGCACCATGAATTTCCAACGCCAGTTCAACAATACTGATGGCACGATCGACGCCGGCACAAAAACCGCGAGGGTTGGCTAAAATTATCTTCATTTTTGACCGCTCTTTTGTTTGTTCTTATCACCTTTAAAGGCATCTAATGCGAGTAAACCGGCGCCGATACAAATGGCAATGTCCGCCACATTAAACACCGGATAGTGGTAAATATCCCAATAAAAATCAAAGAAATCCACCACAAAACCGTTGTAGGCACGATCGACCATATTGGCAAGTGCACCACCAATAATCAGGGCATAAGCTGAATTTTGTAATTTTTGGTCGACACGATTTTTCTTCATGAAATACGCCAGCATCAGAGAAATACCAATCGCCAACAGAATAAAGAAATATTTTTGCCAACCATCGTGATCCGCCAAAAAGCTGAATGCCGCGCCATAATTTCGTACATAAGTGAGATTAAACACCGGCAGAACATTCACGCTTTCATACAAATCAAATTTTTGTACCACAATGTACTTTGTCAGCAAATCAAGCAAAAAAGCGACCGCACTTAGCCAGAGAAAAGAGAGTCCGGATTTTTGTTGGGACATAATGTTTCCTAAATAAAATCATGATCAAAATTAGGTCGCCATTCTAGCACAAGGCAAGGTTTTATACAGAAAAAGGTGATGAGAAAGCGAACAGATACACGTCATTTTATGTTGCAGGCGAACACCATGGAATGACGTAATGGATTTTCGTGAAATGGCAAAGCGTTTAAAACGTGCTGAAAAATCACCGCACTTTTCAGTCAGGTGTCGATAGTCAGGCTTGCTTTTTGTGAAATTTACAATATGATAGCCGCCCTTTTATTTCTAGAATTGAGACGATTATGTTGGGTATAGATTTTATTGAACTGTTAGGTTACACTGCAACCTTTTTTGTCGCGGCTTCATTTTTGTTTAAATCGATAGTTTCCCTCAGAACCGTTAATTGTATCGGTGCGATTTTATTCGTCATTTATGGACTAGTTAAACAGACTTATCCGGTTGCGTTATTGAATATCTTTTTAGTCGCCGTAAATCTGTATCAACTGTGGCGACTAAAACAGGAGAAGCAATAGAAAGATAAAAAGCTGAACCTCTCCCGAGATTCAGCTTTTCTTTTACCTGTGAACGACTATCTGTGAATTAGGCTAATTCCGCACGTAATTTTTTCGTGACATCCACCATCACTTTTAATGCGGCGATGGTTTCCGGCCAGCCGCGGGTTTTTAGGCCGCAGTCCGGGTTTACCCATAAGCGTTCTTTTGGCACCACTTGTAACGCTTTGCGAAGAAGATGTTCGATTTCTTCTGCGGTCGGTACGCGTGGGCTGTGGATGTCATATACGCCTGGGCCGATGTCATTTGGGTATTTGAAATCACCGAAAGCGGTAAGCAATTCCATGTCGGAACGGGAGGTTTCGATGGTGATTACGTCGGCATCTAGGGCGGCAATAGCCGGTAAAATGTCGTTAAATTCGGAATAACACATGTGTGTGTGAATTTGCGTATCATCTTTACAACCCATTGAACTTAAACGGAAAGCTTCGCCAGCCCATTGTAAATAAGCGTCCCAATCGGCACGTTTAAGCGGTAAGCCTTCGCGGATGGCCGGTTCGTCAATTTGGATCACTTTGATCCCCGCTTTTTCTAAATCCAACACTTCATCGGAAAGCGCCACGGCAATTTGTTTACACACCGTGGAACGTGGAATGTCGTTACGCACGAAAGACCATTGTAAAATCGTTACCGGGCCGGTCAGCATACCTTTCATCACTTTGTTGGTAAGGCTTTGGGCATATTGTGACCAACGTACGGTCATCGGTTCCGGACGGGTCACATCGCCGTAAATGACCGGTGGTTTTACGCAGCGAGAACCGTAACTTTGCACCCAACCGAATTTGGTGAATGCAAACCCATCAAGCAATTCGCCGAAGTATTCCACCATGTCGTTACGTTCTGCTTCGCCGTGTACTAACACGTCTAAATCCAATTTTTCTTGCTCACGCACCACGAATTCAATTTCTTTTTTCATTGCCGCTTCGTAATCTGCCAAGCTGAGATCGCCTTTTTTGAAGGCGGCACGGGCATGACGAATTTCCGTGGTTTGCGGGAAGGAACCGATATTGGTGGTTGGCAGCAACGGTAGATTTAACCACGCATTTTGTAATTTAATCCGTTCTGCAAATGGCGATTTACGTTGATCGGCATTTTTCGGCAGATTTGCCAAACGTTCCGCCACACAAGTGCGGTGGATTTCACGAGAGTTTTTACGCGCGTCAGCTGCCGTTTGGCTAGCATCAAGATCAGCTTGCACAGCTGCTCTGCCTTGCTCAAGTGCGGTTTTAATGACGCGTAATTCTTGAATTTTTTGTAAGGTGAACGCCAACCATTGATAAAGCTCCGGCTTGTTGGCTTGCAGTTGGGTTTCCACCGCTAAATCATAAGGCGTATGGAGTAGGGAACAGCTTGGCGCAATCCATAAACGCTCACCTAATTTTGCTTTTAGTGGTTCAACCACATCTAACACTTGGTTTAAATTTGCGCGCCAAATGTTACGTCCGTCAATTACGCCTACGGAAAGGATTTTGTCGTAATCAACGAATTCATACACTTGTTCCGGTGCGCGCACCAAATCAATGTGAAGACCGGCTACCGGTAAGGCTTTCAATAAATCGGCGTGTTCAGCGACAGAGCCAAAATAAGTGGCAAGCAAGAGTTTGGCGTTGACTTGTGCCGCAAACGTCGCATAAACCGCTTTATAGGCGGCAATCCATTCTGCCGGTAAATCAAGGGTTAAGGCAGGTTCATCAATTTGAATGTATTCCACGCCTTCAGCGGTTAATGCGTTTAAGATGTCCACATAAACCGGCACGAGTTTGTTTAATAAATCGAAACGATTGAAGGCTGCGCCTTTTTCTTTCCCTAACCAAAGGAAGGTTAATGGACCAACGATGGTGGGTTTTACCTTGTGACCAAGGGCCTTGGCTTCACGGATTTGTTGCACATAGTGCGCCGGGTTGGCTTTAAATTGGGTGTCCTTGTGGAATTCCGGCACGAGATAGTGGTAGTTGGTGTCGAACCATTTGGTCATTTCAATGGCGAATTGTGTTTTATTGCCACGCGCTAATTGGAAATATTGATCCAAGGTTAAGTTTTGGCTGTCGAAACCAAAACGCGCAGGAATCGCACCTGTCGCCACTTGCAAATCTAAAATATGATCGTAGAAAGTGAAGTCAGCAACCGCCACGAAATCCGCATTCGCATTGGCTTGATGTTGCCAGTTAATTTCACGTAATTTTTTTGCAATGTCTAATAAATCGGCTTCGGCGATTTCACCGCGCCAGTAACGTTCTTGAGCAAATTTAAGTTCACGTTTTGCCCCTACGCGTGGGAAACCCGATAAATGAAATGTTGTCATGTTAATTCCTCGATATGTTAAATGATTTAGACGGCTAAACGTCTGTACGAGGCTAGAATGACGGAATCAGGTTTATTATGCAAATTAATAATTTTCTGAAAGTTTATGAAAAATTTTAATAATCTTGTAATTTATGGCGTTAAGATATGTGACGAGAAAAAAACGCTGTGAAAATGCACCGCACTTTAGGTTACTTCGATAAAATTTATTCTTTTAATAGAAGTTAATACATATCATGGGATATATATTTTAAATATATTGCTTTATCCTTTTAGCTCTTATTTTTTAACTTGGGGAAAGGCATGGCTATTGGGCATATCAACAAATGCTAGTGTAGGGTATGCTAAACGTACTTATCGAGAAGCATCATTTTTTCGAGTTAAACAGAAAAATGATGAATACAATGTGGCGTTATCTATTTGGCACAAAAAGATATATTATGCGGGGTTTACGCCTAGATTAACTTGGGTTTATGCAAAAACAAACAGTAATTTGCCGATTTATTCATACGATAAAAATCAAATACTTTTTGAGGTGAGTAAAAGTTTCTAAAAAATACCGCACTTTGTGATTTATTAATAAGTAAAAATTAGCCCTTTAGTGAAAGGGCTAATTTTTTATATAGAAAAGTAATTAAATCACTTCAACGTCAACAGCTGTCAGACCACGTTGGGAATCCTGTACGTTAAAAGCAACACGATCCCCTTCGTTTAAAGTACGGAAATTATTGCCCACGATGCCGGAGAAGTGCACGAAAACGTCTTTAGAACCGTCTTCAGGGGCGATAAATCCGAAACCTTTTGTTGAATTGAACCATTTTACGTTACCGTTTAGTTTAGACATATTGTCTTCCTTATTGAAAATAATGAAATTGTATGCTTATTGTCAGCACAAGTCGCTAGTGATTTGACTTAAATAGAGATGGATAAATTGAATCTTCAAAGCGCAAATTTAAAATTTGAATAAGGAAGAAGCGAAATAACTAACTTACTGAAGTGATTGTCTAGCGTGTTGTGAATTAGAGCACACCAATCGAATGAAAACAATCTATTTATATCTAATCTGCTGTTTTATTTGTATCTTCATTTAAAATGAAACTATTAAAAAACCTCCGCCTTTTGTGAGGGCGGAGGACACAAGATTGTTTCAGTTCGGCTTTTTATTATCAATAAATAGTAAAGTAAAATTTTTATACTGCTATCTTTTCGATTTCTTAATAAACTTCATCAAACGTTTACGTTTACGTAATTGATTCGGCGTGAGTTTATTTCGTTTGCCGGCAAATGGGTTGTTCCCTTCTTGGAATTGCAGACGAATCGGCGAGCCGATAATTTTCAGGCTACGGCGGAAATGGTTGGATAAATAACGCTTGTAAGAGTCCGGCAGTTTATCTACTTGGTTACCATGAATCACAATGATTGGCGGATTGTAGCCACCCGGGTGGGCATATTTTAGTTTCACGCGACGACCGCTAATCATCGGTGGTTGATGCTCGTCCACAGCGATTTGCAGAATACGGGTCAGCATGGATGTTGTCATTTTCTGCGTCGCGCATTCGTAGGCTTCTTTGACGGAATCAAATAAATTACCAACGCCGCTGCCGTGTAAGGCTGAAATAAAGTGCACGCGGGCAAAATCAATAAAATCTAAACGACGATCTAACTCGGATTTCACGCGATCTTTGACATCGGTGTCCAATCCATCCCATTTATTGACCACAATCACCAAAGAACGACCGGCGTTTAAAATAAAGCCGAGGAGGGACAAGTCTTGGTCGGAGATGTTCTCACGGGCGTCAATAACCAATAACACTACGTTGGCGTCTTGAATAGCTTGTAGCGTTTTGATCACGGAGAATTTTTCTACCGCTAAATGCACTTTACCGCGTTTGCGTACCCCAGCTGTGTCGATTAACGTGTAATTTTGCCCATCACGTTCCATTGGAATGTAAATACTGTCGCGGGTGGTGCCCGGCATATCGTAAACCACCACGCGATCCTCGCCTAAAATGCGGTTAGTCAAGGTGGATTTGCCTACGTTCGGGCGACCCACAATGGCGATTTTAATGTTTTGTTTATCCGGTGTTTGTTCTTGCGCCAGTTCTTCGTCTAAAAGTGCGGTGTCTTCTTCATTTGAAAAATCGAAATCTTCGTCCCATTCGTCAAATTCAGCGACTTCGGAAGAAACATCGGTATTTTCGACCGCACTTTCTTCGGTAGCTTCTGCCATTTGTTCTGCTAATGGGGTAAGCACTTGTTCCATTAAGCTGGCGATGCCACGGCCTTGAGAGGCGGCAATCTGCGCAATTTCACCTAAGCCTAATTGATAAAATTCAGCACAGTGGGAATCGGCATCAATGCCATCCACTTTATTAGCAACTACAACGGTGGTTTTCTTTTGACGTTGGCGCAAATAGTTTGCAATGCCGATATCTGCTGACGTTAAGCCGGCACGGGCATCTACTAAGAATAAAACGATGTCTGCTTCTTCAATGGCAAGCAACGATTGCTCCGCCATTTTTTCTTCTACGCCTTCTTCCGTGCCGTCGATACCGCCGGTGTCAATGACGATAAAATCGTGTCCGGCAAGATGCGCTTGGCCATATTTACGGTCGCGCGTCAGACCGGGAAAATCAGCGACTAAAGCATCACGGGTGCGGGTTAGGCGATTGAATAGGGTGGATTTGCCCACGTTTGGACGACCCACCAAGGCAACTACGGGAGTTGTCATAAAAACCTCTTATAAATGAATGTGCCACGGGAATATTGATATCGGCACTTGAAAAATGACCGGCATTATAGCGGATTTTGGTCATGATGAGAAATGACAAGGTAGGGGGAGAATTGAGTGGGGAAGGAAAAAATAGAAAAGAGATTGTTTGACTAATGCCTATTAGAAATATGATTTATATAAAAATGCGGCAGAATTCTTTTGTTTGTTTATTAGTAAGATGATTAAAAACAAAAGAAATTCCCACCGCACTTTTAGCTGATTTAATTCACCATTCTGACGCGCCAACGGAAACCGTCTGCTTTCATACAGGCAGTAATCAAGGTTTGCTCTTGGAGCGGATTAACTTTATTCATGCCTACATCGTAGGTGCATTTAGCGAGTTTTGTATCGGTGTCTTTTTTACTGACGCCTTCTTTATACCATTCTTCAACTCGGTGTTGCATCTGCATTTCGCAACCGCTAAGTAACGTACTGAGAGTAATTAGCAATGCTGTTTTGACAATCATTTTTTTCATTATAGTGTCCTTTTATTTAGTTTGTTCTGCACTGAAACTGGTATTTAAACTTTCTACTTGACCGATAAGCGTTTCTCCGCTAAATGTTGCTTTACCGGCAACTTCTTCCGCATGAGGACCGAAGAATTTACCTTCGTATTGACCGTCACGATTTATGAAAAAAGAAGGAAGGTTTCCTTTCGCAACGGCTTCGCCTTGGAAACTGTTTCCGACAATTGACGCTTTGTGAAGCGCAATGTTTCTTCGAGGGTAAGCCATATCCAACTCGCCGTAGATTGTTTTATCATCGAAGTTTGCGACTAATTTAGCAGCACCAATGTTTTTAACTTGATTATTGATATTGTCATAACGGCTTGCATTGCCTTGGTAGGTAACAACACCGTGTTGTGGAATATTTTCAACAGGTGTTTCGCTTCCCATGTAGAAAATGTCTCGTGTAGGATCTTTTGTTGCATTCCAAGCAGCACTAAGCCAACGTGAGGCGATAGTGGAGGAGAGGGAGGAGAGTCCGGTGAAAGCTTGGGATGCGTTTCCAATAAGCTTGATTGCCATGCTGTCAACAAGCAGTGTTTGTATATCCTTGCCTTCTTCTTTTTTGAATGCGCCGTTAAAGGAATAAGTGCGGTTATAGCCGGAAAGAGTACCGACTTTGGTGTTACCTGAGCGAACCGTTATGTTTTCCAGCATACCTTTCTTAAATTCATCTTGGGAAATAGTAAGATCAGAACGAGTTAAGTGCGTAGATGGAACAGATGGCGTGACAGGAGGACGTTGTGCTTGTGGGCGTTCTTGTTGCGCCTGTGATTCTGCTGTTTTTTCAGCTGCCTGAGGATGGGAATTGGAAGGTGTTGCTGCCGGTTTCGGTTCCTGCTGTGTTGGCGACGTAATTTGGTGAGGCTGTGATGTTGCTGTTTTTTCAGCTGCCTGAGGATGGGAATTGGAAAGTGTTGCTGCCGGTGTCGGTTCCTGCTGTGTTGACTGCGTAGTGGTTGTCGTAGGCGAATTGCTTGGCGTAGAAGGAATTGGTTGAGGATCGGAATGGCTACTTCCACCACTGCCTCCACAAGCGCTTATCATCAAAGTACTGAGTATGAGAGTAGAAAATGTGATTTTTGACATCTTGTCATGCTCCTTTATTTTTTACTAAATTTTGAATTAAATGTTATATAAAAATAACGGCAAAATTATAAATCAAAAAAAAAAAATAAAAGCAAGTGATAAAATTTATCTAAAATAACACCTTTTTTGTTAAATAATTTAATAAAAGATAGGTTTGTTTGAAAAATTATTTGTTAACCATTGTGAATAATAGAAATTTTTTATTTTTCATGATGAATAAATGACGATCATCTAAATGAAAGTGCGGTGGTTATTGAGTTCAATTTTTTTCAATGTTAAATATTCACGGAGCAATTGACATTTAGCGTCTCAGCCCTTACCTTACACAAAGATCTCAACCGCTTATTTTCTTTAAATTTAAAGGAGTTTTTATGCAATCTCGAATTATCGTTGACAGCAGAGAAGAATCGTTGCTTAGCACACACAAAGTGTTGCGCAACACCTATTTCTTGTTAGCGTTAACATTAGCCTTTTCCGCTGTGGTGGCTTATGTGTCCATGGCAATGAATTTACCAAGACCGGGGCTTATCATCATGCTTGTGGGCTTCTATGGGCTGCTTTTCTTAACTAATGCCCTAGCAAATAGCGCATTAGGTATTTTATCTGCCTTTGCCTTTACCGGTTTCTTAGGTTACACCGTAGGGCCGATTTTAAATGCCTATGTGAGTGCAGGTTTGGGCGATGCTATCGTGTTAGCATTAGCCGGCACTGCAGCGACGTTCTTCGCTTGCTCCGCTTATGTCTTAACCACGAAGAAAGACATGTCTTTCTTATCCGGCACTATCTTAGCGTTATTCGTGGTGTTATTGCTCGGTATGGTCGCGAGTTTCTTCTTCCAATTCCCGGCACTTTATGTAGGCATTAGCGCGTTGTTCGTGATTTTCTCCACCATGGGAATTTTGTATGAAACCAGTAACATCATTCACGGTGGTGAAACCAACTACATTCGTGCAACAGTCAGTTTATTTGTGTCTATCTACAACCTGTTTATCAGTTTGTTAAACTTACTTTCCTTCTTCTCTTCTAGAGATTAATTATTAATTTGATAGATAAATTCAACGCCCCTTTTTTGGGGCGTTTTTATATAATCTTCCCCCATAAATACTAAGGTTATTATCATGCTTGAAGTCAATAATAAACACATTGAAACCGATGCTTCGGGTTATTTGCTCAATATTGATGATTGGGATGTTGAAGTCGCGCAAGCCATTGCGAAATTAGAGAATTTGGAATTAACCGATGCCCACTGGGAAATCATTCATTTTGTGCGGGCGTTTTATCAGGAATACAAAACCTCACCGGCTATTCGTATGTTGGTAAAAGCCACAGCACAAAAACTGGGGGAAGACAAAGGCAATAGCCGTTATTTACAACGTTTGTTTCCTGAGGGTCCGGCAAAACAAGCAACAAAATTAGCCGGGTTACCCAAACCGGCAAAATGCCTATAATTCACTTGAGAATCATTTGCATTTTAACAATAAAAGAATATAATTCACCCCGCAACTTATGTTGTTATTTTTTACTAAAACTTTTCAAAGGAGAAAAACATGCGTTTATTCGCGACATTAATCAGTGTGCTTGCATTAAGTTTAGGCAGCAGCTTAGCTTATGCAAAATTTAAAGTCGTTACCACCTTCACCATCATTCAAGACATGGCGCAAAATATCGCCGGTGATGCGGCTACCGTGGAATCAATCACCAAACCGGGTGCTGAAATTCATGATTATGAGCCGACCCCAAAAGATATTGTGAAAGCACAATCTGCCGATTTAGTCTTATGGAACGGTTTAAACCTTGAGCGTTGGTTTGAAAAATTCTTCCAAAACGTGAAAGATAAACCGGCGGTTGTTGTGACTGAGGGTATCGAGCCAATGTCCATTAATGAAGGTCCTTATACCGGCAACCCAAATCCGCACGCCTGGATGTCCCCTTCCAATGCATTGATTTATATTGAGAACATTAAAAATGCGTTGGTAAAATACGATCCACAAAATAAAGAAACATACGAAAAAAACGCCGCACTTTATGCACAAAAAATCAAAGAGTTGGATAAACCGCTTCGCGAAAAATTAGCACAAGTGCCGGAAGCTCAACGTTGGTTGGTCACCAGTGAAGGCGCTTTCAGCTATCTCACTCGTGACTATGGTTTTAAAGAAGCCTATTTATGGCCGATTAACGCAGAACAACAAGGTACGCCACAACAGGTTCGCAAAGTGATTGAAACCGTTAAAGCCAACAACATTCCGGTTGTTTTCAGTGAAAGTACTATTTCACCTAAACCGGCAAAACAAGTGGCGAAAGAAACCGGCGCAAAATACGGCGGCGTACTTTATGTGGATTCACTTTCCAATAAAAAAGGGCCGGTACCAACCTATATCGATTTGTTGAACACGACCGTTTCCACTATCGCAAAAGGATTTGAAAAATAATGTCATCGAATATTGCCTCGATCTGTGTTGAAGACGTGACCGTTCGCTATAACAACGGCCATACCGCCATCCATAATGTCTCTTTTCACTTGGAAGGTGGTACCACCTGTGCCCTCGTGGGCGTAAATGGAAGCGGCAAATCAACCCTGTTTAAAAGTTTAATGGGGTTGGTTAATCCACAACGAGGCAATATTACGTTGTGTCATTTACCAATTAAACAGGCATTAAAACAAAACCTGGTCTCTTATGTGCCTCAATCGGAAGAAGTGGACTGGCAATTTCCGGTGTCTGTTTATGATGTGGTGCTGATGGGACGCTATGGCTACATGAATTTCTTGCGCCGCCCAAGTGAAACCGATAAGCAAAAAGTGCAAGAAGCCATGCAACGGGTGAACATTGAGCACCTTGCCCATCGTCAAATTGGCGAACTTTCCGGCGGGCAGAAAAAGCGCGTATTTCTCGCTCGCGCACTTGCTCAACAAAGTAAGATTATTTTACTGGATGAACCTTTCACCGGCGTGGATGTGCAAACCGAAAATGCCATTGTTGATTTACTCGGGCAATTACGCAACGAAGGGCATCTTATTTTGGTCTCCACGCATAACCTTGGTTCCGTACCGGATTTTTGCGATCAGGTGGTGATGATTAATCGCACGGTCATCGCCGCCGGTTCAACAGAAACCACGTTCAATCAACATAACTTAGAATTGGTCTTTGGTGGCGTATTGCGTCACATTAAGTTACTTGGTTCAGATTTGCACGATGATGAAGATCCACGTGCCGTTACCGTCCTTACCGATGATGAGCGCGCGGCAGTGTTCTATGGAAAAACCAAAGTCGATCCACCGGCACCAATTGTGAAACACTGTAAATCAGAGGAAAAACCGTAATGTTAGATCTATTACTGGAGCCTTTTTCCTATGATTATATGGTGAAAGCCATTTTGCTCAGTTCTGCCGTGGGCGGTGTCTGTGCTTTTTTGTCTGCTTATTTAATGCTGAAAGGTTGGTCGCTCATCGGTGATGCCCTTTCCCACTCGGTTGTCCCCGGTGTTGCCATCGCTTATGCGCTTTCCCTGCCTTATGCATTAGGCGCTTTCTTTTCCGGTATCTTAGCTGCCGTGTCTATTTTATGGGTGAAATCCATTACCAAACTGCGGGAAGATGCGGTTATCGGCTTCATTTTTACCACTTTTTTTGCGCTAGGTTTATTGATTATTTCCCTCAATCCAACCTCCGTCAATGTGCAAGATATTGTGTTAGGTAACATCCTGGGTATTGCGGATGAAGATATTCTTCAAGTGGCAATCATCATTGGCATCAGCCTGATCTTATTACTCATTTTTTGGAAAGATCTGTTATTAATTTTCTTTGATGAAGTCCATGCCACTTCCGTAGGGCTCAGCCCAATTTATTACAAAGTGCTATTTTTTACGTTACTCAGTGCTTGTGTGGTCGCCGCGTTACAAACCGTCGGTGCGATTTTAGTTATCGCCATGGTGATCACACCGGGTGCCACCGCTTATTTGCTTACTGATCGCTTTACAACCCTTGCCATGATTGCTGTTATCCTAGGCATTCTTTCCAGCGCGATTGGCGTTTATATCAGCTATTTCTTGGATGGCGCAACAGGCGGCGTTATTGTTTGTATTCAGACCGCACTTTTCCTGTTGGCTTTTATTTTCTCGCCAAAATACGGCTTAATCCGTCAACGTAAACCAATCACGAAAGAAGAGGTGCAACAATGAACGCTATTTATCAATGGTTCACCGAGCCTTTCGCCTATCCCTTTATGCAAAACGCATTAATTACAGCGTTATTAGTCTCCATTATTTGCGCCATGCTCTCCTGCTATTTAGTATTAAAAGGTTGGTCGTTAATGGGCGATGCCATTTCTCATGCTGTTCTACCGGGGATTGTGGTGGCGTTTTGGTTAGGATTGCCCTTAGCTATCGGTGCCTTTGTTGCGGGTTTAACCTGTTCTGTTTGCGTAGGTTATTTAAAAGAAAACAGTCGTATTAAAGAAGATACCGCCATGGGGATTGTCTTTTCAGGCATGTTTGCGCTCGGGATTGTCTTGTTTAGCAAAATTGAAACGGATCAACATTTAACCCATATTTTATTTGGTAACTTGCTTGGCGTAAGCGATGCGGAAATGTTGCAAACGCTCGTCATCAGTGCGGTCGTTTTTTTGGTTGTTTTTTTACGTCGAAAAGATTTTTTACTTTATTGTTTTGATGCTACGCAAGCCAAAATCGTTGGCTTATCGCCTCGACTTTTGCATTACAGCTTGCTGATTCTCCTTGCCTTAACTATTGTCAGCGCCATGCAAGTGGTGGGCGTGATCTTAGTCGTTGCGATGCTTATTTCACCGGGTATTACCGCATTTATTTTAACCAAGCGCTTTGATCATATGATTACCATTGCCTTGGCAACCTCTATCAGCACCAGTATCTTCGGGACGATTATCAGCTATCACATTGACGGTGCGACAGGCCCTTGCATTATTTTGTTACAAGCAGCAGTATTTTTAACCGCACTTATTTATAGCAAAATCAAACTGCGTTTCAGTGTAGCACTTGAAACGCCGTAAATTCTTTTTCGCCAAGATAATTTTCCGAGAAGACATTGTCCACGATAGCCGTACGAGGACCGTGTTGTAACCAAGCATCTAAGGCTTCAATTTGACTTTCCGAACCGACGGCGACCACCTCAACGGAGCCGTCGGCAAGATTACGCACAAAGCCCGTTACGCCGATTTTCAGCGCATATTGCCAAGTAAAATAACGAAACCCAACACCTTGTACATGGCCGTAAATACGAAAGCGTTTTTTGATCATCAGCTTTCTCCTTAAAATGTGCGAAAAAATACAAAAACTCACGCCTAACACGTATTTTTTATTTTCATTTTTCGCTAATTTGGCATAGCATACAAACTACGCTTTATTTTATAGAGTGTCATCTAATTTTAATGAATGCCCTTCAAAACAGGAGTAAATATGAAATTTCGTTTCGCTGCATTAGCTGCAACATTTTTAGCCAGTACGGCGAGCTTTGCCGGCGTAGTCACCGGTTCATCGAATATTGATTTTTTAGCCATTGATGGTCAAAAACCGGCTAAATCCATGTTAAAAGAGAATCATGCATTTAACGTGAATGATACACAAAAACACCAAGTGGTCGTGCGGGTATCCGAAATTATTCAAAGCGGTTCTGACCGTGTTTTGTTTGAGTCTGATCCGATCGTTGTGGCATTTCAGGGAACCCCTGATGATATCGTTATTTCTGCGCCTCGTTTACAAAATGAACGTGATGTAAATGCATTTAAACAGGCACCGATCATCAGCGTAAAAACGCCATCCGGAAGAGATGTTGCGAATCAGCAAGAATATTTAAAACAAGAAGGTTTCTTCCCTTCAGTGAGCTTAATCAAAGACTTAAGTGAATATAACGCCTCTGGCGCGCCTGCTGCGGTGGCGGCCTTTGCCGGTACAGCACCAGCCGCAGTGGCTGTTGGTGGCACTGCCGCAGCCGGTAAAGTCAACAAAGGCAAGGTAACATTACAAGGTGAAAATGTGGCAGAACAAATGTTGCAATATTGGTATCAACAAGCCGATAAAGAAACCCAAGCACGTTTTATTGATTGGGCGAAAAAACAAAAATAATCGGTGATTTCTTCTCATTCATTGATGTCCGAAAAGTGAGCTTGTTCGCTCACTTTTTATTTTAGGAGCACTTATGCAAACGACCTATCGCACATTGTCGGCGAATAAACACATTGCCTTAGTGGCGCATGACCACTGTAAAGCGGATTTGATAAACTGGTGTAAAACGCACCGCACTTTATTAGCACATCATACCCTGTATGGCACCGGCACCACAGGGAGTCTCATTCATCGCGAAACCGGTTTAATTGTGAATAGCTTACTCAGTGGCCCAATGGGCGGGGATCAACAACTCGGTGGCTTAATCGCTGAAAATAAAATTGATTTAATGATTTTCTTCTGGGATCCGATGAATGCCGTACCGCATGATCCCGATGTTAAAGCTTTAATGCGTATTGCCACCGTTTGGAATATTCCTGTTGCAATGAATATGGCAAGTGCCGATTTTCTGGTTTCTTCACCACTCTTTAACGACACCTGCGATATTCGTATTCCGGACTATCAAGGTTATTTAAACGAACGCTTAAAATAGATATTGTTATGAATTTGAGCCTGATTTTAAATATTCTCAATTTTGTCCTTGGGGGATTCGCGACAACCTTAGGTTGGCTATTCGCTACCCTCATGAGTGCCGTCTTGATCGTTACATTGCCTTATACGCGTAGTTGTTGGGAAATTTGTAAAATGTCATTGGTTCCCTTTGGCAACGATTTGATTCATGTGAAGTATTTAGAACCCAAAAGTGCGGTGGGAAATTCTCTCGGATCGGTGCTCAATGTTGTCTGGTTCATTCTTTTCGGTTGGTGGCTGTTTCTTGCTCATGTTTTTTGTGGCATTTCTCAATGTCTAACCATCATCGGTATCCCAACCGGCTTGGCAAATTTCCATATCGCCAGAATTGCGTTATTTCCTGTGGGGCAACGGGTTGTTCCTAAAGCGATGGTGGATTTGATTCGTCAACAACACGCAACGCAATATGATCGTTTTTATAAGTAGTCTTAAGGATTTCGCATGAATCACTGGTTTAATGCAAAAGTGATTGCCTCCATTCCGATTTTTATCGCCGTCAATTTGGCGGTGATTGCCATTTGGTATTTTGATATTTCCGAGCAAAGTATGCCCTTGGTCTTGGGCATTATTGCCGGCGGTTTGGTGGATTTAGATAACCGATTAACCGGTCGAATCAAAAATGTATTTTACACGCTGCTCGCATTTTCAGTTTCTACCATCAGTGTGCAACTGAGTATCAACCATAATTTCCAATTTATGGTGTTGATGACGGCGATGACCTTTGTTTTCACCATGATTGGTGCCATCGGACAACGTTATAGCACCATCGCGTTCGGTACGTTGGTTGTGGCGCTATACACCACATTGACGTATTTGCCGGAAACCGTGTGGTATATGAATCCATTAATGATTTTGTGCGGAACATTGCTTTATAGCGTAACCACCCTTTGTGTGCATTTATTTTTTCCTAACCGTCCCGTACAGGAAAGCGTTGCAAAATCGTTTATTGCGCTAGCCAATTACCTTGATGCGAAAGCCACTTTTTTTGATCCTGACGATATTGAGCAAATTGAAAATAAGCATATCGCCATGGCAATGAAAAATAGTGAACTGATAAGTGCATTTAATGAGACGAGAACGGCGCTGTTTTATCGTATCCGAGGACAACACCGCCACAGCCGTACGACCAAAATGATTCGCTATTATTTTTCTGCGCAAGATATTCATGAGCGCATTAGTTCTAATCATTTTGACTACCAAACTCTTGCGGAACACTTAAAAAATACCGATTTAATTTTTCGCATTCAACGCTTACTGGAACTCCAAGCCCAAGCGTGCCGTGATATTGCCCTAAGTTTGCAACAAAATAAAACCTACCGTTATGACCTGCGTTTAGAAAAAGCCATTAACGGATTAAATCAATCGTTCGAGCTTTATAGTAATAGCCATATTGAAGAAACCGAAAATCTTATCAATCTCCAAACATTACTGGATAATTTAAAAAGCGTTGACTATCAATTACGTCATATTGATCAAGAAGTGAACGAGTTGGAACAAACCGATACGGCTCAAATTTATACGGAACAAATTACCGGCTTTAAAAATATCCTGCTTGCCCTGCGTAGCCACTTTAATTTCAATTCGCAACTCTTTCGCCATGCGGTACGTTTGTCGATTGTGGTGTTTATTTGTTGCACCATCGGCGAATTTTTGCCCTTAGATCGGGCGTATTGGGTGTTATTAACCGCTGTTTTTGTTTGTCAGCCCAACTACACGGCGACTAAACTGCGTTTAAAACAACGCATTGTCGGCACCATTCTTGGCGTCATTCTGGCATCACTTCTACCTTATGCGAATCCGACACTGGAGTTACAATTAGGTTTAATCGTGCTGACCAGCACGCTCTTTTTCTTTTTCCGTACCAATAATTACAGCTTTTCCACCTTCTTCATTACCTTACAGGTTATTTTCAGCTTTGATGTGATGGGATTTAATGTGGAACAAGCCCTTTATTCTCGCGTCATTGACACCCTGATCGGGGCGACCATTTCTTGGTTTGCCGTATCTTACTTATGGCCGGATTGGAAGTATTTGCAGTTGGATAAAGTTAGCCGTCAGGCAATCAAAAGCGATGCGAAATATTTGTTGTATATCATCAGTCAATTACAGTTTGGCAAAGGCGATAACTTGAAATACCGAATTGCCCGCCGCTATGCCCATGAATATGCCTCGGCATTAAGTGCTACCATCTCCAATATGAACCATGAGCCGAAAAAATATCAGGCGCATTTACAGGCAGGATTTGAGCTGTTGAAAATTAACTATTCTCTGCTGAGTTATATTTCTACGCTAGGGGCTTACCGCAGTAAAATGAAACAAATGCAACAAAGCACCTTTTTCTTGGCGGAGTTTTATCCGGCAGCGAAGAAAATTATTTACATTTTAGAGCATATTGAACAGCTTACACCGATGGTTTTCGAGAAATTACAAAATAACATTGAAGTGAGTTTAAAACAGGCACAAAGCCATTTAGAAAAAAATCATAAAGTGGCACAGCTGCAAGGACACATTCCAATGCAGCAACTGAGCATGATCAACCAAATTTTACCGCCGCTTTACCATGCCGTTCATAAATGTTGTTAAACATCAATCAGGATCAAAATGGCTGCCTCACCGCCCCATTCCTTTGGGGCTTGGTGCAATGCTCGCACTTTCGGGTGTTGCACTAGCCAACGGGGAATCTGGCGTTTTAACGTATAAGTGCCGTAACCTGTCATGATACTGGCGCAATAAAGATGCTCTTTCTCACAGGTTTGAATTAATGCCGCCAGCTCTAATTTTGCCTGTTCACGCGTTAAGCCATGCAAATCCAAAAAAATCTCCGGTGAAAAATCGCCACGCCGTAATTGTTTCAACAAATGGGAATCTTCATTTTCACGCAAATATTTGACCGCACTTTCCTCATTTAGCAACGGCTCATATTCATCAGAAAAATAAAATAACGTGTCCTGTTGTTCACGCTGTTCTTTTATCGTTGCCTGTGCTTTCTTTTTATGGGGGCGTGCAGCCACAAAAGTATCCTGTTTTAACGGTTTCACGCCTTTCATTTCAGCACGAAACAGGGAAATTGCTTCCTCATCTAACATTTCGTTTCCTCTTTCAAATATGGTATAACTACGCGCAATTTTAACATTGATACGAGCAAATCATGAACCAAATTACCTTTAATCAGGAACTTATTGACGATATTTATTCCACCAACGTGCAAGATGAACTGCACACGATCAAAGATTTCCTACGTTGGTGCTACAGCACCTTCAATCGTGCCGACATTTACTACGGACACGGCTATGACAATGCTTGGGATGAAGCACAACAACTGGTCTTAGCTACCTTGCACCTACCGCCAGATTTCCCAAGCGAATTGTATGACACCCGACTCACTACGGCAGAAAAGCTTGAAATCATCCGTTTGGCCACCATCCGTATTGAAAAACGCATTCCTGTCGCTTACTTAATTCACCGTGCTTGGTTCTGCGGCTTAGAGTTTTATGTGGATGAACGCGTGATCGTTCCTCGCTCTCCCATCAGCGCCTTGATTGAACAAGGATTCGCCGGCTTATTAACGCATGAGCCGCAACGCATTTTAGATATGTGTACCGGCAGCGGCTGTATTGCGATCGCCTGTGCGGAGCGCTTCCCTGAAGCCGATGTGGATGCCGTTGATCTCTCTTTTGATGCGTTAAATGTTGCCGAAATCAACATTGAACGCCACAATTTAACTCATCGTGTCTTCCCGATTCAATCGGATTTATTCTCCCGTTTATTGGAAGAACAGTATGATCTCATTGTCACTAACCCACCTTATGTGGATCTAGAAGATCTCTCCGATATGCCGGAGGAATTTCACTACGAACCGGAAATGGCTCTCGGCTCCGGTAATGATGGGTTAACTATCACTAAAGAAATCCTACGCCTAGCGCCGAATTACTTAGCGGATGATGGCGTATTGGTGTGTGAAGTGGGCAACAGCATGGTACATTTAATGGAACAATTCCCACAAGTGCCGTTCAACTGGCTTGAGCTTGCCAATGGTGGCGTGGGGGTATTTGCCTTAACCAAAGCCCAATTGCTTGAACATCAAGCGGCATTTGCTTAAGGTGCCTATTTTATTTAGATAAAGTGAATGACCGGTAAATAGCCGACCATTAAATCCAATGGGCGACTGCCTGTCATGGTATTTTTTCTGTTTTCAATGAAAAATCTTGATGTCATGGCTTTTTCACCATGATTAAAGAAAATTTCCACAATAGAACGATCAAAGAATATTTCTACGGTTTGTAGGTTTGCGATTTCACAAAAACGCTTACTGCCGAATGTTTCCATGAGTTCGGTTTGCTCGCTTTGGCTGCGATCTAAGCAAATCACGCCGTTTTTATAAGAAAGACGCAAGGATTGTCCTTTGTCATTTTGGAAGAAGGTTAAATCAAAAGCTTGGTTATTCGCCTCAAACTTGACATAGGCACGATCTAAATCAGCAATTTCAATGTTTTTATTAAGATGAAACGTTGAAAGTGCGGTCAAATTTTCATAGATTTTTGCAATCGGGCGTTGATAGATTTTAGCGCCTTCTAAGCGTAATTCTCTCGGCAGAGTTAAGGCAGAATGCCATTTGAATTTGTCCGTTGGATAAGTTAAATCCGGCAAACCGATCCAGCCGAAAAGCACAGCATGGGTTTTATTCTCTAAACCGGCAAAAGTTTGCGGCGCATAGAAATCAAAGCCTTGATCCAACTCGCCGATATATTCCGCGTCAAAGGTTAACTCCGTTAATTTCCCCACCGCATAAGTCGCATGGTAATTATTTTGGAATTGATGCGCTTCACGATCTTTGCCCTGAGGCGACCAAATAAACACATCTTTATCGCCTAGTTTCAACAAATCAGGGCATTCCCACATAAATACATTGGTATTATCAAACGCCGGCAAGGAAAGCTCACCTAGCAAACGCGGCGTATCTTCAAGATCGTCCATTTCAAAAATAATCGCCGTGCCGGTGAGATTTTCCCGTTGTGCACCGCAGATAAAACGGATTTTACCGTTTTCAGTGAAATAAGGTTTCGGATCGCGAACGTGTTCCGTATAGCCTTCAGGCGCATTTTCAATTAATGGACGCTTTCTGAGCAATTTTCCATCAAGATCGAAAATGGCTAAATTTTGGTAAGGGACACGCTGATTATCACTAGGACGACGGGTGTTGCCCGTGTAGAACATGGCTAATTTATCACCGACTTTTAACGCGCCACCGGAATAACAGCCGTGAGATTCAAAAAGTTCACAAGGAATGAGATCGTCAGCAGATTGATAATGTTGGAAATCTTTGGTGATTAAATGTTTCCAATGTTTCATGCCGTGTATGGCATCAAAAGGAAACCATTGATAAAAAAGGTGATATTTCTCGCCATCAAAGATGAGACCGTTAGGATCGTTCATTAGTCCGGTGGGTGGCGCAATATGAAAGTGCGGTCGAAAATCTTTGTCTTTTTGCACGGTTTGCGCAATGTCCGCAAGCTCACCGGATTCTGCCGCAAGGAGGCTTTTGTATTTACCGTTGTTAAAAATCTGCATGGGGTTTCTCCGTTTGGATGGGGGAGGCTTATCGTGAGAAAGCTAAATATCACGCGACGCTGTTTGGTGAAAATAAATCATTTAAAAGCGTGAGTTAGTTCACAAATTTGTAAATAAGCGTTTGCGTTGTTAGGTGGCGTTGAGTATGCTTAACCCTATAAAAACAAGTGCTATAAAAATAGCCAAACATATTTTGCTTTCCGAGTAGTGCCTCTGTGAGGCACTTTTTTTTGCTTAATAAACCGTGATCATCATGGGGATCTATTGCATTTATGCTCATAAAACAAAGCCTGCTCGGTGTTGAGCAGACTTTGATCTCACTTAAAGTAAATTGCTGATAAAAATGACCAAAATAATAAATGGTACGACAAATTTCACATAGTTAAACCAAAGTTTGGTAAAAGTAGAATCTGGCGTTGGAGACAGTTCTTTTTTTGCTTCGTCTTTTAACACGAAACCCACGAAAAGCGCGCAACCAAGTGCGGTAAGCATAAACAGAATATTGCCACTGACGAAATCAAAGGCATCGAAAATGCTTTTGTCGAAGAAGGTGACATCTTTCCAAAGATTATCCCCTAAAATAGACGGCACGTTGCCCAAGAGAAAAATTCCGCTGAGCGTTAGAATAATGGCTTTGCTACGGCGCATTCTGAGTTTTTCTTGCAAGGCTGTAATGATCACTTCGTAAATGGTGATAGATGTCGTTAAAGCAGCGATAAGCAATAAGCCAAAGAAGATAATTGCAAAGAATTTACCTGCCCATAAATGGGAGAATACGATTGGCAAACTTTGGAATACCAAGGTTGGGCCGGCATTCGGTTCAATGCCAAAGGTAAACAAGGACGGGAAAATCATAAAGCCGGCTAACACGGCAATAATGGTGTTAGTGAAGCCGGTGATTACCGACGTCTGGATCAAGTTTTCCTCTTTATTTAAGTAGCTGGAAAGGGTGATTAATACGCCAAAACCTAAGCTTAAAGCGAAGAAAACCTGTCCCAACACGAACACAAATAATTTGGGGGTAATTTTAGAAAAATCCGGTTTGAGGTAAAAGGTGATGCCTTCCATTGCCCCCGGCAAGGTAATATTACGAATAACCATGCCAATCAAGAAAATAAACAGCAATGGCATTAAGTATTTCACAGAGCGTTCAATACCACCGATAATGCCTTTTGCCAAAATAATGTAATTGACGAGTACAAAAAGTGCGGTGTAAATAATGATTTCAACCGGGCTGTTACTGATGTGTAAATCGTAGAAATCTTTTGCGACATCTTTGGTGATGGGCGTAGAAATATCAAGCGTACCGCTGATGAGATTAATGATATAGGTAATCACCCAGCCGCCAAGTACCATGTAATACGCCATGATCCCGAACGCACCGAGAAGCCCCATATAACCAAGCAGTTTCCAATATTTAGAAATTCCTTTGCCTTTATCTAAAATTTTATCGCCAAAGGCATCAATGGAGTTGACCCGTAAACGACGGCCAATCACGTTTTCTACTAAAATCATTGGAATACCAATGACAATCATCGCAATGCAAAATAGCAAGACATAGGCACCGCCACCGTTTTCTCCCACTAAATAGGGAAAGCGCCATGTTGCGCCAAAACCGACGGTTGCGCCGGCAACGGTAAGCATATAAGTTAAACGATTGGACCAGGTTTGTCGTTCTAATTTTGGTGTTGTCATAAGTTTTCCTGTATTTTTAATATTCTGTTTTATTTTTATATTCGCATAAATCTTCAATGATGCACGCACCGCAGCGAGGTTTGCGCGCTACGCAAGTATATCGTCCATGCAAAATTAACCAGTGGTGTACATCCACCTTAAATTCGGCAGGAACCACTTTTATCAATTTTTCTTCGACTTTCACCACATCTTTGCCGGGCGCAAAGCCGGTACGGTTACAGACGCGAAAAATATGGGTATCCACGGCGATAGTCGGATGTCCAAATGCGGTATTTAATACCACATTGGCCGTTTTTCTTCCTACGCCGGCAAGGGCTTCTAACGCTTCGCGATCTTCAGGCACTTCACCGTGGTGTTTTTCAATTAAATCACGGCAGGTTTTGATGATATTTTCTGCTTTGCTATTAAATAGACCAATCGTTTTGATGTATTCCTTCAAGCCATCCACGCCCAATGCCAAAATTGCCTGCGGTGTATTGGCAACAGGAAAGAGTTTATCTGTCGCTTTATTTACTCCTTTGTCAGTGGCTTGTGCTGACAAAATCACGGCGATCAATAATTCAAAGGGCGAGCTAAAATTCAGTTCCGTGGTTGGGTGCGGATTGGCAGCACGCAGACGTTTTAGAATTTCAATTCTTTTTTCTTTATTCATTATTTTTTACTGTCTATGATATTTTTTAACGCTAATAGCAACGCTAAACCGATAAATGCACCGGGGGGCAAAATTGCCAGCAGCAGGTTACTGTCATTATGGAAAAATTCAATGCGCATAAATGCCGCCCAATCGCCTAGCAGATTTTCAATGCCGTCGAACAGGGTACCGTTGCCGATAGCTTCACGTAGGCCACCTAATGCGACCAAGCCACATAACATCCCCAACCCCATGGAAAAACCATCAAAGGCAGAATGGGCGATGCTGTTCTTTGAGGCAAAGGCTTCCGCCCGCCCGATCACAATACAGTTGGTCACAATCAGCGGAATAAAAATACCGAGTGATTGGTAAAGCGGGTAAGTATAAGCATTCATCAGTAACTGCACCACAGTAACCGTCGTGGCAATGATCATGACGTAAATCGGAATCCGAATTTCGTTGGGAATATGTTGACGAAAAATCGATATGACCGTATTGGTACAGGTGAGTACCAGCATGGTGGCTAACCCCAAACCCAGGGCATTCGTTGCCGTATTGGACACAGCAAGTAGCGGACACAATCCCAGCAATTGCACCACCGTGGAGTTATTCGTCCAAATACCTTGAACGAAAATGGTTTTCCAAATGCTTTTTTCATTTGAAATTGTCACCGCACTTTTATTTTCGACAGATTGGCTTTCTGCCGGCGTTTCAGTTATTTCATCTCGTTTATCCATTATTCTTTCTCTTTCGGTAAATTATCCAACATGGCAAGTGCAGCCCGTTTTACTTGGTTGACAACGGCACGCGGCGTAATCGTGGCACCGGCGAATTGATCGAATTTACCGCCGTCTTTTTTGACTGCCCATTCTGCCGCTTTCTCTTGGCTGATGACTTGATGATCAAAGCTCAAAATCCAATTGGAAATACGCGTTTCGATTTTATCGCCCAAGCCCGGCGTTTCATGGTGTTCCGTAATGCGCACACCAAGCACTTCGCCGTCCGGTTTCATGCCCACCAAAATACGAATATCACCGGAATAACCGTCATGCGCCACGCTTTCAAAAGCATAAGCGGTGATTTTGCCGTCTTTTTTGGCTGTACAGATTTTCTGAATATCCACGTTTTGTAAAGCGTGGTTTTTCGGCGTATAGCAATCTTGCGTTAAATCATTCGTAAAATAGTCCTGTGGAATCACTTGTAATAATAACGCCCGTTGTTGCGCTTGCATTGCCTGATCGATTTTATCTTTCGTGAGAAAATAAACGCCGCTCGAAATTGCTGTGCAACAAAATGCCACAAAAGCCAATAACACGCCGTATTTGGAGGTAATTTTAATTGCTTGCATGATGTCCTCCTTATCCGCGATGACCGGCGACCCGTGGACGGGTGTAATGATCGATTAATGGCACGCAAATGTTGCTGAGCAAGACGGCAAATGCCACGCCGTCAGGGTAGTTGCCATAAAACCGAATTAAATAAACGAATAATCCCACCAATGCACCAAATACCAATTTGCCTTTCGGCGTAATCGAAGCCGTAACCGGATCAGTGGCGATAAAGAATGCGCCGAACATCATGGCACCGCTGAAGAGTTGGCTTGCCGTGCTTAAGTGACCGCTCGTTGAGAAGAGTTCGGTTAACAGACTCAAAAGGGTAAAGCTGCTTAACATTGCCACGGGAATGTGCCAGTGAATGGCTTTTTTCAGGATTAAGAAAATTCCCCCCAGTAAAAAGGCGAAATTGATTTGCCACCAACCTTGCGCAAAATCCCAACCGTTTTGGGTAAATATCGGTAATTTCACTAAGTCGGCATAAACCGAACTGATATTGCGATCGGAAGCCTGTGTGGCGTAAAACAATTTCGTGGTATCCAGCGGCGTGGCTTGTGTCATGCCGTCAATGGAGGCGGTTAATTGGTGTAAGCTAAAACCATCGGTGGTTAAACCATGAAAAATCAATTGTAAGGCATCGGCAAAGGTTGGTGGTTCCGGCAGAAGTTGAATCGCCGGCATCCAAGTCGTCATTTGCAATGGGAATGAGGTCAACAACACTACATACCCTACCATAGCAGGGTTAAAGGGATTTTGCCCTAATCCGCCATAAACGTGCTTGCCCAAAATCACCGCACAAAATGTGCCAATAAGAATAATCCAATAAGGCGCATAAGGCGGAATCGCCACCGCAAGAATCAGTGCGGTCAAAATTACACTCAAATCGGAAAGGTAACTCAAGGTCGGTTGTTTGCGTAAAAAAGTCACCAACAATTCCAGCACCAAAGCAAAACTGATTGCCAAGGCGGCTTGAATCAGCACGCCAACGCCGAAGTAATGCACTTGTAATGCAATCGCCGGCAGCATGGCTAACATCACCCAAAGCATAATTCGCATGGTGAGTTTTCCCGAATGAGTATGGGGTGAACTGATCATCTTAAACATGGGTTATTCCTTAATGCTGTTCATTTTGTTGGGCTTGCTGCGCGGCTTTTTTCGCTTTAGCACGTGCGATAGCGGCGGCAATAGCGGCTTTGCGCGGATCCGTGTCTGCCGGATTTTCATCTGAAATTTGAACCGCACTTTGGACTGTTGCCGGTTCGGCAGAGGCTACGTTTTCCCCTTGCTGCGCGGCTTTTTTCGCTTTAGCACGCGCGATCGCAGCCGCAATAGCGGCTTTGCGCGGATCCGTGTCTGCCGGATTTTCATCTGAAATTTGAACCGCACTTTGGACTGTTGCCGGTTCGGCAGAGGCTACGTTTTCCCCTTGCTGCGCGGCTTTTTTCGCTTTAGCACGCGCGATCGCAGCCGCAATAGCGGCTTTGCGCGGATCCGTGTCTGCCGGATTTTCATCTGAAATTTGAACCGCACTTTGGACTGTTGCCGGTTCGGCAGAGGCTACGTTTTCCCCTTGCTGCGCCGCTTTTTTCGCTTTAGCACGTGCGATAGCTGCAGCAATAGCGGCTTTGCGCGGATCCGTTTCCACAGGTTTTTCATCTGAAATTTGAACCGCACTTTGTGCTGTTGTCGGTTCGGCAGAGGCTACGGTTTCCCCTTGCTGCGCGGCTTTTTTCGCTTTGGCGCGTGCGAGCGCGGCAGCAATCGCAGCTTTGCGCGGATCTGTTTCCGCTGTATTTTCATCTGAAATTTGAACCGCACTTTGGTCTGTTGCCGGTTCGGCAGAGGTTACGGTTTCCCCTTGCTGCGCCGCTTTTTTTGCTTTGGCGCGTGCGAGCGCGGCAGCAATCGCAGCTTTGCGCGGATCTGTTTCTGCCGGATTTTCATCTGAAATTTGAACCGCACTTTGGTCTGTAGCCGGTTCGGCAGAGGCTACGGTTTCCGCTTGACGGGCTAATCGGCGCGCCTTGCGTTGTGCCATGATGTCGCGATTG
>ERZ772766.78-NODE-78-length-55835-cov-12.323360_pt1 | contig 55835 bp, 53 predicted proteins | sample MGYA00511379_ERZ772766 | MGnify/ENA primary metagenome ERZ772766 (study PRJEB29015, sample SAMEA2737895) | human oral metagenome | biome: human oral; feature: human-associated habitat; material: dental | place: China | collected 2116 ... | reverse complement strand
CCACAAACACAGGCGCACCCAAAAACAATTCGACAGAAAACCCAATCACCAACAACCCCCACAACACACACAAACGCGCACACTGCAGAGGAAAATCAATCAAAGGAAAAAACAAGAAACAAACCAAAAAAACAATCCTTGGTCCATCCCCAAAAAATGGCATTGACTTAAAGCACGCTGTTGAGTTCTCAAGATTCGGAAGCCACCAAAGCAGCAACCCGGTAAACCTTACTGCATTTCCACCGAATGTCAAATTCTGTGTTCCTGCATTGAGTTGTACCTTTTCTGGATTCACCGCCCCATCGGGCAGCTTCTCCACTGTACTCCCTGGTTCCCTGTTTCGCAAACCGGGCTTCCCGGATTGTTCAACAGGAGGCGTCACCGAGCACGTGACCTTGAGCGGGATCCACTTGATCGCACACTCGCCACGGGGCTCGTCGACTGGGGGAGTGCCCTGGTCCGCCGCTTCCCAGCGCTTTCCGGGGCGAGTGAGAACACTACACGCTCCCCAGACGGCGCGCAACTCGCCTCTGACAAGGCACCAGACCCGGGGTTGTACTACGGAAGATCACGATATATCGTAGAGCTATCCATAGTGAAAGGATCTGACATGAACACGAACAAACACGATCACCACGGCTTCCGGGAGGCCCCTGGACCGCACGGTCCGCACGGTCCGCATGGCCGCCGTCGCGGCGGACGTCCCCCCGAGGGTTTCGAAGGATTCGGCCGCCGGTCCCGCCGCCGCGGTGATGTCCGGGTGGCGGTCCTCCTGCTGCTCGCCGAGGAGCCGATGCACGGCTACCAGCTGATGCAGACCATCGCCGAGCGCACCGACGGGGCGTGGTCCCCCAGCCCCGGCGCCATCTACCCGACGCTCAACCAGCTCGAGGACGAGGGCCTCGTCCGGATCGACACCAGCGGCGGCCGCAAGGAGGTCTCCCTCACCGAGGTGGGCCGGGCCCACGTCGAGGAACACCGCCCCGAGTGGCCGAACCCCCTGGCCAGTGAGGACGGCCCCCGCCTGCGGGAACTCATGCACTCGCTCAGCGAAGCCGTGCGCCAGGTCGGCCGCACCGGCACCGACGCCCAGCGTCAGCAGACCGCCCGAGAGCTCACCGACGTCCGGCGTCGGATTTACCTGATCCTCGCCGGGGACGAGGAGTAGGCCGGCTCATTTTGAAAGGCGGGGAGTCGCAAGCCCGAGGGTGAGGGTACCCCAACTGGTACTGAGAATATATCGCATGTTAGATTCATCGTGATTTCGTATTGAAACAAGCTAATTTATGCTTTGACAGTAAGGAAGCCCATGCGACCCACCATTCTCACCCGCCGCTCCCTCATCGCCGCGCTCTCCGCGGTCCCCGCCGTCGCCCTCGTCGCGGGATGCTCCAACAAATCCAGCGGCTCCGCCTCGGAGAGCGCAGGTGGCGGGAAGAAGCTCGCGATCTTCGCCACCACCGGTTACCTGGCCGACGCGGCCAAGGTGCTCGATCCCGACGCCGAGATCACGACGATGGTCAAGCCCGGCGGCGACCCCCACACCTACGAGCCCACCACCCAGGACATCGAGAAGATGCAGTCCGCCGACGCGGTCTTCTCCTCCGGCGTGCACCTGGAAGCCAAGATGCTGACCCAGCTCGAATCGCTGGGTTCCAAGCACATCGCCGTCGGCAACAAGATCGACCAGAGCGAGCTGCTGCCCTGGCCGGAGAAGGACGAGCAGGGCAACGAACTCCACGACCCGCACATCTGGAACAGCACCAAGATCTGGCAGCAGGTCGTGACCCTGATGGCCGAACACCTCAAGACCATCAACTCCTCGAAGGCCGCCGACTACGACAAGAACGCGGAGGCCTACAAGAAGCAGATCGAGGAAACCGACACCTGGGCCAAGCAGGAGACCGCAAAGATCCCCGAGGAACGCCGGGTGCTGGTCACGGGCCACGACGCCTTCAACTACTTCGGACGGGCCTACGGCATCGAGATCCACGCCACCGACTTCGTCACCTCGGAATCCGACATGTCCGCCGACGACATCGCCGAACTGGCCGACCTGATCGCGAAACACAAGCTGCCCGTCATCTTCCAGGACAACCTCAAGAACCCCCAGGCGATCCAGTCCGTCAAGGAGGCCGTCGCGGCCAAGGGCTGGCAGGTCGAGGTCTCCGACAAGAAGCTCTACGCTGACTCCCTCGGCGACGAGGCCGGCGTTGACTCTTACCTCGGGGTGATGAAGCACAACGTCACCACCATCGTCGAGGCATTGAGCCGATGACCGCTGCCCTGAGCGTCTCCGGGCTGAGTTTCGCCTACCGCGACTCGCTGGTTCTGCGGGAGGTCACCCTCGACCTCCCGCAGGGCGTGGTGCTGGGTGTCATCGGGCCCAACGGGGCGGGGAAATCGACGCTGCTGAAGGCCGTGGTCGGGCTGCTGAAGCCCGCGAAGGGAACCGTCGCCTGCTTCGGCGAGCCCTTGGCAAAGGTACGTCGCCGCGTCGGCTACATGCGGCAGGCCAGCAGCGTCGACTGGGACTTCCCGACCACGGTCAGCGACGTCGTCCTCATGGGTACCTACGGTGGCCTGGGATGGTTCCGTCGGCCCGGGACGAAGGAACGCTACGTGGCGGCGGCCGCGCTGGAGCGGGTCGGTATCCCTCACCTGGCGCACCGGCCCATCAGCCAGCTTTCCGGAGGTGAGCGCCAACGCACCTTCCTGGCGCGGCTGCTGGCCCAGGAGCCCGACCTGCTGCTCCTCGACGAGCCCTTCGCCGGGGTGGACGCCGCAAGCCAGGAAACCATCACGAGTGTGCTGCACGGGCTGCGCGACGAGGGACGCACCGTCGTCATCGTCCACCACGACCTGGCCACCGTTCCGACGCTGTGCGACTGGACCTGCCTGCTGAACCGGACCGTGATGGGTTTCGGCCCCACGAAGGAGGTGTTCACCGACGAGATGGTGAAACAGGCCTACGGGTTGGCGACGACATGAACCCAGCCGATCTGCTGACCAACCACACCTACCGGATGATGCTGCTCGGCACCGTCATCATCGGGTTCACCACCGGGGCCATCGGCACCTTCGCCTACCTGCGGAAACGCACCCTCCTGGCGGACGTCGTCTCCCATTCCTCCATCGGGGGAGTGATGCTGGCCTTCATCATCGCAGCGTCCTTCGGGATCGACGGTCGCAGCAACTGGGTGCTGATCCTCGGTTCCGCGGTGGTTTCCCTGGTCGCGGTGCAGCTGGTCGACTGGCTGCCCCGCGTCTCGGTGACGAAGGTGGATGCGGCGATGGCGATCGTGCTGGCGCTGTTCTTCGGCGGCGGCATGGTGCTGCACCGCATCATCCTCGCCGGGCCCTACTCCAGCAAGGGTGGCTTGGCGGAATACCTGTTCGGCAACTCCTCCCACCTGACGATCGAGGACATCGTCTCCAGCGTCGTCGTCTCCCTCGCCACCTTCCTGGTGGCGGTCATCGCGTTCAAGGAGCTGAAGCTGAGCTGCTTCGACCCCGAGTACGCGGCAACGCTGGGATTCTCCTCGCGGCTGCTGTCGGTGCTGTTGAACGCGGTGGTGGTGCTGTCGATCGTGATCGGCCTCAAGGCCGTCGGACTGGTGCTCATGGTGGCGCTGGCCATCGCCCCGCCGATCGCGGCCAGGCAGTGGACCACACGCGTCGGCAGCATGTTGCTGCTGTCGGGGCTGATAGGGGCCTTCAGCGCCGTCTTCGGGTCGTGGCTCGCGGTCTCGATCGGTCGCGTGCCCACCGGCCCCGTGATCGTGCTGGTGGTCACGGTAATCGCTTTCGTCTCGATCTTGTTCGCCCCCAAACGCAGTCTTCTGCTGACGATCCGGGCGAGACGGCGTCATCGCAAGGAGGTGACGGCATGAGTTTCGTGCTGTGGGTGATGATCCTGGCGATCGTCACCGCCGTCACCTGTGCCCTGCCCGGGATCTGGCTGGTGCTGCGGAAGCAGTCGATGCTGACCGACGCCATCAGCCACGCCGTGCTGCCGGGCATCGTCATCGCGGCGGTGGCCACGGGAACCATCCAGTCGCCGTGGTCCATCGTCGGGGCGGCCGTGATGGGCACCGTGGTGGTGCTGGGGGCGGAGCTGCTCGAATCGACGGGACTGGTCTCCGGGGACGGCCCCCAGGGGCTGGTGTTCCCGGCCCTGTTCAGCATCGGCGTGCTGCTGCTCAGCACCCGCTTCAGCGGGGTTCAGATCACCGAGTCGGCGGTGCTGGTCGGGGACCTCAACCTGGCAGCCTTCCTGCCGCTGAAGATCGGAAACACGCTGCTCGGCCCGCAGTACCTGTGGGTGATGGCTGGGGTGCTGGTCCTGAACGTCGTTTACCTGACGGTGCTGCACACCCGCCTCAAGCTGATCGCCTTCGACCCGGAACTGGCCCATACCATGGGCATCCCGGTCAAGCGCCTGGGTCATCTGACCATGCTGGTGGTCTCGGTGACGATCACCGCCGCCTTCAACGCGGCGGGCGCGGTGCTGGTGATGGCGCTGATGATCGTCCCTGCGGCCATCGCGCAGCTGCTGTCCCACAGCATCCACGGCATGTACCTCATCACCGTCGGCGTCACCGTCGCCTGTTCGGTGGCGGGATTCTGGGCCGCCTACGCCCTCGACGCCTCCACCTCATCGGGCCTGGCGTTCTTCTACGGGATCGTCTACCTGGCGGTGGTGGCAGCAACGGTGATCATGCGGAAGCTCCGCACTCCGCGCACCGGCTGAACCGCCCCCCAGGTTCCCGTACACGCTCATGATGATTGAGACGGCCTGCTCGCTGAGCGAGCAGGCCGTCTCAATCAGTTTCAGCCCTCGAAAAGCTTGATGAGGTCCTTGGTGTACTGGTCGCGACCGTCCTCGAAGAGTTCGTCACGACCGAACCGGTCGACGATCTCTCCGCCGCGCAGCACGATGGAGCGTTCGCTCATGAACTGCACCGCGCTGAGATCGTGGGAGATGAACATCGACGACAGGCCGAGTTCCTCCTTCAACTCCTGCAGCAGGTTCAGCACCCGGGCCTGAATGGAGACGTCGAGGCTGGCCGTGGGTTCGTCGAAGATCAGGAGGGTCGGCTCCACGCTGATGGCCCGCGCTATCGCCACCCGCTGTTTCTCGCCCCCGCTGAGTTCGTGGGGTTTGCGGTCCAGGCAGGAGACGGGCAGACGCACCAGGTCGACGAGCTGTTCGGCGACCTTCCGTTGCGTCCCCGGCTGCACGAAACTGGGAGAGACGAATCCCCGGGTGCGCAGCGGCTCCAGGAGGGAGTCGTACATCGTCAGCCGCGAGTTGAACGAGCTCGCCGGGTTCTGGAACACCACCTGGAGGCGGCGACGGATGTCACGCAACCCCTTGCCGCGACGCTGGAGGAGGGGTTCTCCCTCCAGCGTCGCCCGGCCTGCGGAGGCCGGTTCCAGAGTCAGCAGGCACTTGGCAAGCGTCGATTTGCCCGACCCGCTCTCGCCGACGACCCCGAGGCATTCACCCTTGTTGATCGTGAACGAAACCCCTTTGACGGCGTGGGTGCCGCCGGGATAGGTCTTGTGCAGGTCCTCGACCTCCAGGACAGGGGGAGCCCCGACCTGCTCGACGGATTCGCTCATGAGGCGGCTCCTTCCGTGAAGACGGGCAACCGGGACGGGATGTTGCGAAGCGGCGGGATGGCGGCGATCAGGTTGCGGGTGATCTGCTCCTTCGGGGACTCGAAGATCTCCTTCGTGGTGCCCCGTTCCTTGATCTCGCCGCCCTGCATGATCACCATCCGGTCGGCGAACCGGCTCAGCACCCGCAGGTTGTGGGTGATGAACAGCACCGCGCAGCCCTCCCGTTTCTGGATCTCCGCGATCTGGTCGAGCACCAGCGACGCGTTGACCGCGTCGAGGGCCGTGGTGGGTTCGTCGGCGATGATCAGTTTGGGTTTCAGCAGGATCGCGGCCGCGAGGGCGGCGCGCTGCAACTGCCCGCCGCTGACCTGGAACGGGTAGCGCTTCAGCAGTTCGGCGGGCAGCTGCAACTGTTCGAGGACCGCGGCGGCCCGTTTCCCCCGGCGCTTCTCGTCCCAGTCGGTGTGGCTGCGCATCACCTCGTCGAGCTGCCGTCCGATCCGGTAGTACGGCGAGAACGCCGCCTGGTAGTCCTGGAAGACGTAGGCGATGTCGTTGCCGCGCAGCTGCCGCATCTCCTCCTTCGAAACGGCCAGCAGGTCCTTGTCGCCGAAGCGCATGACCTTGGCGCGACGTCTCAGCCCGCGCGGCAGCAGGTTGGCGATGGAGAAGGCCGTCAGGGACTTGCCCGACCCGCTCTCCCCGACGACGGCCAGCCACTCGCCGGTCTCGATGCGCAGGTCGATGCCGTGCACCAGCTCCCTGGTGCGGGTCGTGACGCGCAGTTCGTCGATCCTAAGCAGCGACACCGGTCTCCTCCTTCCGTTCCCCGGAAATGGCGTAGAGACTCTGCAGCTGATCGCCGAGCCAGTTCGCGGCGCACACCACCAGGAAGATCGCCAGGCCGGGCGCCAGCATGAGGTGCGGGGCCTGGGTGAAGAACGTCTGGGCCTCGTTGAGCATGGCACCCCACTCGGCGGAGGGAAGCTGCACACCCAACCCCAGGTAGGACAGCGATGCCACGAGCAGGATCACCTTGCCGATGTCCACCGTCGCCAGGGCCATGACCGGACCGACGATGTGCGGCAGCAGGTGACGTCGCATGATCGAGAGGGTGGAGGCCCCGCTTATGGTGGAGACCATCAGGTAGTCCTTCGCTTTTTCCTGCATGACGACGCTCCTGGCCAGGCGGGTGTAACCCACCCACTTGATGATGAGGATGGCCAGCAGCAGGTTCCCGAATCCCTGGCCCATCAGGCCCGCGATGATCATGGCGACGATGTACTCCGGCAGGGCCAGGAAGATGTCGACGGCCCGCATCAGGGTCCAGTCGGTCCGTCCACCCAGGTATCCGGAAAGCAAACCAAGCGGAACCCCGATCAGGATGGAGATTCCCAGCGCCAGCGCGCTGAGCCCCACCGTGGTGAGCCCGCCGGTCAGGATGCGGGAGAACACGTCGCGGCCCAGGTCGTCGGTCCCGAACCAGTGGGCGGCGCTCGGCCCTTGGAGCCTGTCGGCCGTCGCGGTCAGGTTGGGGTCCTGCGGCGCGATCCAGGGGCCGATGATCAGCAGCACCAGGAAGACCGCGACCGCGATCATGACGATTCGTTTTCCGGTGCTCATGCCTTCCTCCCCTTGAGTGCGATGGCGGGATCCAGCCAGCGGTAGGACAGGTCCACCAGCCCGTTGATGAGGAAGACCACGATGCCGATCAGCAGGATGAAGGCCTGGATCGTGGGGTAGTCACGTTTGGTCAGGGAGTCGAGCACCAGCATGCCGATGCCCTGGATGGCGAAGATCTTCTCCACCACCACTGTGCCCCCGAGGAGACCACCGAGGCTCATGCCCATGATGGTGACCAGGGGGATGAGGCTGGCCCGAAGCACGTGCTTTCTGAAGACCGTCGATTCGTGCAGGCCCCGCGAACGCGACGCCCGGACGAAGTCCGCATCCTGCGCGTCGACGAGGCTGTTGCGGAACACCTTCACGTAGGGCGGCACGATGGCGATGGTCATGCAGATGATGGGCATCACCAGGCCACCGGGTCTCGTCGCCTGGGAGGGCAGCAACTTGAGGCCGATCGCGAACACGTTCAGCAGCAGCAGGCCCAGCCAGAAAGTCGGCATGGAGGAGGAGATCAGGGTGATTCCCTGGGCCAGGTGGTCCGGCCATTTCCCGACGTTGCGGGCAGCCAGGGTGCCCAGCAGGCCGGCGATGATGAAGGCGGCCACCAGGGACCACCCGGCCAGGATGAGCGTGCTGGGGAAAGCGTTGGCGATCCCCTCGATGACCGGTTTCCCGGTCATCGAGGAGGTGCCGAAGTTCAGCCTCAGCAGGTTCATCAGGTAGGCGGAGTACTGCTCCCAGATGGGCGCGTCCAGGCCGCGTTCCTTCCGGAGGGCCTCGATGTCACTCTGGGTGACCTCGATGGTGTCCATCCGCAGCAGCGAGCGGGTCTCGTCACCGGGCGCGAGCTTCACCACCAGGAAACTGACCACCGTCAGCAACAGGACGAAGACCGCGACCTCGACCAGTCTGATCAACCATTTCCTCATGGCTCAGGAGATGTCCAGGTCCTTGGTGATCATCTGGAACTCGAACTCGTTGCCGGGGGTCGCCCAGCCGGTCACGGTCTTCTTGCTGGCGCTGGTCTCGTAGGGGGCGGTGATGTAGGAGTTGTAGTACTTGGTGTCGATGTACTGGGCGATCTCCTTGGCCAGCGTGGTGCGGGCGGTGGTGTCGGCCTCGGTGTTGTACTTCTCCAGCTTGGCCAGCAGCTCGGGATCGGCGAGTTTGCCGTGGTTCTGGGCCGCTCCCTCACCGAAGGAGCTGTTGAGGAAGAAGGAACCGTCACCGCGGGTGATGGTCAGCAGCGAGTAGGTCGCGAGGTCCCAGTCGTTCTGCGGGAGGTACTCGTCGATGTTGTCGGCCTTGACGATCTGCATGTCGATGCCGATCTTGCGGGCCTGGTCCTGGACGACCTGCGCGATCTTCGGCAGTTCGGGGCGGGCGTCGTAGGTGACGAGTTTGAGGGTGAGCGGCTGGCCGTCGCGGGTCACCTTGCCGTCGCTGACCTGGAGTCCGGCGGCCTCGAAGTGTTTGAGGGCCTCCTCGGTGCTGAACGGGTGGGCCGCCACCTTCGGCGAGATCGGGTAGTCGCCGGGGAAGACGTCGTAGGCCACCTGGGCCTGGCCGCCCATGACATCCTTGACAATGGATTCACGATCCACCAGAGCGTCGATGCCCTTGCGGAACTCCTCGTTGCCCCAGAGCGCGGCATTGGAACCGGAGTAGTTGTAGAGCATGTGGTAGACGCGGGTGCCGGGCCTGCTGTCGACCTGGAGCGTGGAGTCGGCCTGGAGGGCACTCAGGGAGTCCAGGGAGGGACGGTAGATGACGTCGGCGTCCCCGGCCTGGAGGGCCGACCTGCGGCCGTTGGCGTCGCTGTTGGCGGTCATGACCACGCGGTCGAGCTTCGCCTTGCCGTCGTAGTAGTTGTCGTTGCGCACCAGCACGGCCTCACCGTTGATGTCGAAGCTCTCGAACTTGAACGCGCCCGTCCCGATGGGGAACTTGGAATCCTTGGCGGAGGTGTCGACGATAACCGAGTTGTAGTGCACCAAGCTGGACGGCAGGGCCGGGTAGACGGTTTCGGTGACGATCTTCAGCGTGTACTGGTCCGTCGCCTCGATGGACTGTACCCGCAGCGCCTTCTTAATGCCGGGGTTGACGGCTATTGAGTTCTCGAGGCTGGCCTTGACCTTCTCAGCGGTCATCTCGGTGCCGTTGTGGAACTTGACACCCTTGCGGAGGGTGAAGGTCCAGTTCTGGGCATCGGTGGTCTCCCACTTCTCGGCCAGCCAGGGGCGGATCTGCAGGGTCTGGGGATCGACGCCCACGAGGGTCTCGACCGTTCCGGAGTTGAATATGAAGGCGGTCTCGTTCTGATGGGCGTCGGTGCTCTTGGCGGCGAGGACGGTGATGAGCCTCAGGGTCTTGCCCTCCGTGGACGCCTGGTTCGAGGGAAGACCACAGGCGCTGAACAGCAGGGTAACGGCGGTCAGTGCCGCAGCCAGCCACGTGGCGGGTCGTTTGAGCATTGTCGGGTGCAGCCTTTCATTGGGTAGCGGCGTTGGGTGGTGCTCAGGTTGTTCGACGGTGCTGCCACGATTGCTCCATCACGATGATTCCGCGAGATGCGCAGGGCGCACCCGGGACATCGCCGCTCCGAAGCTTGACCGCGAAGCTCGTCGACGTCGCGAACCGGCTGTCTTCGGACTCAGGATCGCCCTTCCCCGGCACCTTCCCGGGATTTCTCCCAGTGGCCTGCTGCCGGTCTCGTCACCTTCACCGCTGCGCGTCAGTCCCGGATTTTCACCGGGTTCCGTGGCGAGTGAGACCACTCACCACCAGTTCGCAGGCTGAGCGTAACATGAGATTGATACATACCTCTACTATAACGAGAATCGATATCGATTTAGTTGCGCCACTGGCCATTGCCGGTTGCGATCTTCTTCACCTCATCATGCTGGCCAAGGTCAGGAACCCCAGTATCAACCGCAGCAACGACAGGAACCCCAGAACTATCCCGAGGGTCGCGAGACCGCGACCACCCGCTCCGGTTTCATCAGCACTCGACCTGCCCTTGACCCCGCACACGATCGCGATGACACCGGTGACGCCAAACAACGGGAACAGGAGGGCGATGACCCCCGCGATGGCGCTGCCCACACACATCGAGTCAGTTCCCGCTTGCCGGGGCGGGTAGGGGTTGCTGTCACTGTGGCTCGATCCCCAGGACGTGCTGCTCCCGCACTCGGAGCAGAACTTACTGCTCGATGAGATTTGTTCGCCACATTCCTTGCAGTACATGGGATTTCCTCGGATCAGATTTCCTCGGCAACTTCGCCGGGAAGCGTTCTTGAAAGAGGTTAACAGAGGCCCCGCTCATGGGTGTGGGATCGGAGTCAGGTGGCGCGGAAATGTTTCAAGACTCCCAGAACTCGGGTTTCCGGCATCGTGTGGGCCTAGCTGGACTTGAACCAGCGACCTCATCCTTATCAGGGATGCGCTCTAACCGCCTGAGCTATAGGCCCGTCGTCAACGACGCTGAACTTTACAACACCCGTCGTTGACCTGACAAGTCGCCCGTCTGTCCCTGTCGACCGGGAGCAACGACCGGCATCGGGGGCGCTCGATCAAGTTGTGCAGTGATTCCTGCACGATTATCATGCAGGAATCACTGCACAATCTATTGGAGAACCACGTGACCCCTCGCATTTACCAACACCCGGACACTGAGGAGATCAGCTTGCCCCGCGTGCTGGCGGCACTGAGTGACCCCACCCGGCTGGAGATGATCCGCCGGCTCGCCGACGGCCAAGAACACGACAGCCTCGAACTCGCGGACAATCTCCCGAGATCGACACTGACCTACCACACGCGGATACTGCGCGAGGCGGGAGTCACATGGTCCCGGAACGTGGGTCGAAGCTGCCTGATCGCACTGCGGAGAGAAGACCTGGATGCACGTTTCCCAGGAGTGATACCAGCCGTTGTCGAGAACATCTCAACCCCTCCAGGGCAGTCATGATCGGCAAGCTGTGGCCCTTTGCCCTGGGAAGCGTCGCCCTGGGGCTGGATGCATACGTCATCGCCGGTCTTCTCCCAGCCATCGCCGGGTCGTTGAAAGCCAGCGAATCGAGCGTCGGACTGGGAGTCGCCGCCTTCACCGGAAGCTACGCCATCGCGGGTCCGATCCTCGCGGGTCGAGCCGGACAACGGTCCAAGCAGAGCCTGACGATAGCCCTGGCGGTCTTCATGTTGGCGAACGTCGGCACAGCTGTGGCGCCCAGCATCGTGACATTCCTTGCGGCGCGGGCCATCGCAGGCGCGGCCGCCGGTGTTTACTCACCGCTGTCCTCAGCCGTGGCCGCAGGAATCGTCGAACCCGGCCGGCAAGGACGTGCTCTCTCGCTCGTACTGTCCGGGCTGGCCGTGGGAACCGTGTTCGGTGTTCCAACCGGGTTGATCATCGCCGCTCGTTGGGGATGGCGTGCCACCATCACGCTCATCGCCGTCATAGGTGGAACAGCCCTGCTCGGCATGGGGCTCAAAGGCGGTGAGTTGCCGTCCGTTCCGGCATCCGGCCCTGCCGAACGGTGGCGCTCAATCGCCCGCAGGGGAAACCTCCTGACCATCACGGTGACTCTGCTGACGGCAGTGGCATCACTCGGTCTGTACACCTATCTGACGGTGGTGCTCGGCGAATCCGACCTCGTGGGGAATCAGACGGTCGCAATCTGGGTCTGGGGCATCGGCGGCGCCATCGGAGCGTTGAGCATCGGTCCCTTGATCGACAGGAAGAACCCATTGCACACCAGCTTGGTGATCCTGGCTGTCCTGACCGTCGCGCTGTTCGGCATGACCGCCGATCACACCACATGGCTGATGTTGGCGAGCCTGTTTATCTGGGGTCTGTGCGGTTGGGCCTCGGTGGCACCGCAACAGCACATCCTGCTCGCCGCCAACCCGAGCGACGGGGCAACAGCCGTGGCGGCCAACGCTTCAGCCAACTACCTGGGGGCAGCCATGGGATCGGTTCTCGGATCGGGTCTGATTGCTCTCCGGGTATCGCCACACCTGCTCCCAGTGGCCGCTTGCGCCGTTGCGCTGACCGCTTTCCTGGGGCAGCTGGCACGGACGCAGATGACCCCTAGTCCTCCGCGAGGGTGACCTCCAGTCCACCGATGACGGCCGCCGCCAAGTTGTACAGGAAGGCGAGCAGCGTCGATACCGCGGTGATGATGACGACATCCAAGGCCGCCAGGACCGCGGCGAATCCGATGACCCGTCCGGCATTGATGTAGTCCTCGACGTTGAACTGGCTTCCGGAGTCACCGAGCAGCTGGGTCATGGTCGAGTTGATGGACTGGAGTGCTCCGGAACCCGCAACGATGGCCCACAGCACGGCGACGATGACCACCAGCATGATCCCGAAGGCTATGGAGAACAGGAATGTGGTCTTCATCACCGACCAGGGGTCTACACGGGAGATGCGCAGCCTGGCCTTGCGGGTGCGGCGGGCCTCCCCGACCTTCGACAGCGTTCCCTCGGGTTTGTGGGACTTGTCCTTGGTGGTTTTACCCGGCTTGCCGGCGGTGGGGGTGGCCGCCCAGGGGGTGGCCTTGGCGGTGTCTCCCGCCACTTTGGCCGCCCCTGCGGCGGCCGCTCCAGCGGTGGCGCCGGCTGCCTTCTGGGCGCCCGCCGGTTTCCCGGGTTGGGTTCCGGGAAGGGCGGCCCTGACCTGCTGCGGCATCGGACGTGGGGTCCTCTGGTTGGGCTGGTTTGGCTGTTTGGGCTGGTTTGGCTGCTTGGGGTTCGCTGCGCCCGGTCTCTTTTCACCAACCGGACCGGGAAGAGCCTGGGGGGCGGCCTTGGCCCCGACCGCAGGTTTCTTGCCGCCCTGCTGGGGTTTCTCGGGCTGGGAAGGTTTCCCGCCGGCCCGGTTCACCTGCTTGGTGTTCCTTCCCGGTACCGCAAGCGCCTGACCTGGTTGGTTCTTCGCCGCAGCGTCGAGACGCGGGGTTGAGGAACCGCCCTCTCCCGCACCCGTCGTGGCGGGCTTCCCACCTTCGGTCTCCGGCAGCGACTTGGGTCCGAAACTCACACCCGGCTTCCCATCCGCCCCAGGCCAATGGGGAGTCTTGTCACTCATCGCCGTTTCCCTCCTCGGCCTCCTCGGCCGTCTCGACTGCTGTCTGGTTCACCGTACCCGGTTCCGCAGTCGTTTCCGCATCCGTATCGGGGAGTTCCGCGGCGGCCTCCGGGTAGAGGGCGATCGCCGCCACGGCGTCGTCACCCCTGACACCGACGAATTTGACTCCCATGGTGTCGCGCCCCTTGACGGGAACATCGGCGACGGCCGAACGGACGACCTGCCCCGATTGTTTGATCGAGATCACCTCGTCGCCGTCGCCCACGATCAATCCACCGACCAGGGATCCGCGGCCGTCGGACAGGCGCATCGCCTTGATTCCGAGGCCGCCGCGGCCCTGCTGACGGTACTCGCCGACGGTGGTGCGTTTCGCGAAACCCCCGTCGGTGACGGTGAACACGAACCGGCCGTCGAGGTCGTCGTCACCGCCCAGCACCGCCATGGACAGCAGCTCGTCGCCGTCCCGGAAACGCATCCCGGTCACCCCGGAGGTGGCGCGGCCCATGGGACGCAGCTGGTCGTCGGAGGCCTGGAAACGGATGGCCTGGCCCTTGCGGGAGATCAGCAGCACGTCGTCGATGGACGAGCACAGCGACGCCCCGATCAGCTCGTCACCCTCCTCACGGAAGTTGATGGCGATCACACCCGCCTGGCGTGGCGAGTCGTAGGAGCTGAGCGCGGTCTTCTTGACGAAACCTCTGCGGGTGGCCAGCAGCAGGTAGGGGGCATCGTCGTAGGAACGCAGGGTCAGCACCTGCGCGATGTGCTCGTCCGGCAGGAAACTGAGCAGCCCGGCGACGTGCCCGCCCTTCGCGTCGCGGCCCGCCTCGGGCAGCTGCCAAACCTTCGCCCGGTACACCCGACCCAGGTTGGTGAAGAACAACAGCCATTCGTGGTTGGTGGCCTTGAAAAGGTGCGCCACCTCGTCGTCGGCACGCAGGGTGGCGCCGCGAACTCCCTTGCCGCCGCGTTTCTGCACCCGGTACTGGTCGGCTCGGGTGCGTTTGGCGTAGCCGCCATGGGTGATGGTGACCACGACGTCCTCGTCGGCGATGAAGTCCTCCTCGGAGAAGTCCCCGTCGGCCGCGACGATGCGGGTGCGCCGCTCGTCGCCGTACTTGTCGGTGATCTCCTGCAGCTCGGCGCCGATGATGGCGCGCTGGCGTTCGTCGGAGGCAAGAATGTCCTTGAGGTCGGCGATGAGCCTTTCGATCTCGGCCAGCCGGTCGATGATCTTCTGGATCTCCATCGACGCCAGCCGCCGCAGCTGCTGGTCGAGGATGAAACGGGCCTGGAGTTCGTCGATGTCGAGGAGCTCCTGGAGGCCCCGCGAGGCCTCCTCGGCGGTGCGGGAGGCCCGGATCAGCGCGATGACCTCGTCGAGCATGTTGAGGGCCTTGACCAGGCCGCGATCCAGGTGGGCGCGTTTCTCGGCGTCGGCGAGCTGGAAGGCGGTGCGGCGGCGGATGACCTCGATCTGGTGTTTGACCCACTGCGCGATGAACTGGTCGAGCCGCAGGGTGCGGGGCACGTCGTCGACGAGCGCCAGCATGTTGCAGCCGAAGGTGTCCTGCAGCGCGGTGTGCTTGTACAGGTTGTTCATCACGACCCGCGGCTGGGCGTCGCGTTTCAGCACGATCACCAGGCGCAGGCCGGTGCGGGCGGAGGTGTCGTCGCGGATGTCGGAGATGCCGGTGAGGCGTCCCGAGTTCACCAGCTCCGCGATCTTGGTTGCCAGGTTGTCGGGGTTGCACATGTAGGGCAGCTGCGTGATCGCGATGCGCTGGCGCCCGGAGGAGTCCTCCTCCAGCTCCATGACGGCCCGCATGATCACCGATCCGCGTCCCGTGCGGTAGGCGTCCTCGATGCCGCGCCGCCCGACGATCAGCCCGCCGCCGGGGAAGTCGGGACCCTGGATGCGGGCCATCGCTGCCTCGAGGAGTTCCTCCCTGGTGGCCTCGGGGTGGGTCAGCGCCCACTGGACGGCGTCGTTGACCTCGAGCAGGTTGTGGGTGGGGATGTTGGTGGCCATGCCCACCGCGATGCCCGTGGATCCGTTGACGAGGAGGTTCGGGAACCGTGACGGCAGCACCGTCGGTTCGGAGTCGCGGTTGTCGTAGTTGGGTTTGAAGTCGACGGTGTCCTGTTCGATGTCACGGACCATCTCGACGGCCAGCGGAGCCATCTTGCACTCGGTGTAGCGCATCGCGGCGGCCTTGTCGTTGCCCTGGGAACCGAAGTTGCCCTGCCCGGCGACGAGGGGATGCCGCATCGCCCACGGCTGCGCCAGGCGCACCAGGGCGTCGTAGATGGCGCTGTCGCCGTGGGGGTGGTAGAGGCCCATCACCTCACCGACCACGCGGGAACACTTGTTCCAGCCGCGGTCGGGGCGGTATCCGCCGTCCCACATGGCGTACAGGACGCGCCGGTGCACGGGTTTCAGGCCGTCGCGCACGTCCGGGAGGGCGCGCCCGACGATCACGGACATGGCGTAGTCGAGGTAGGACTTCTGGATCTCCACCTGGAGATCGACGGGGGTGGTGTGCCCCTGCATCATGGAGAGGCCCTGCGCCTCGGCCTCGAGCTGTTCGTCGACGCCCTCGGGGCGTTCGGTCTCGTCAGCCACTTGGTAACTCCTTAGCCTTCGGGTCGCGGGGATCAGATGTCCAGGAACCGGACGTCGCGGGCGTTGTGCTGGATGAAGCTGCGCCGCTGCTCGACGTCCTCGCCCATCAGGATGGAGAACATCTGGTCGGCCATGGCGGCGTCCTGCAGGTTGACCTGCAGCAGGATGCGTTTGGCCGGGTCCATGGTGGTCTCCCACAGGTCGTCGGCGTTCATCTCACCGAGACCCTTGTAGCGCTGGATCGGGTTGACGTTGGGCAGTTTCTTGCCGTCGGCCAGCCCGGCGTCACGCATCGCGTCGCGTTCCTCGTCGCTGTAGGCCAGTTCGTGGGGGGCGTTGGTCCAGCGCAGCCGGAACAGCGGCGGCTGGGCCAGGTAGACGTGCCCGGCGTCGATGAGGGGCCGCATGAACCGGAACAGCAGCGTCAGCAGGAGGGTGCGGATGTGCGCGCCGTCGACGTCGGCGTCGGCCATCAGCACGATCTTGTGGTAGCGCAGCTTGTCGAGGTCGAAGTCCTCCTGGATGCCGGTGCCGAGGGCGTTGATGATCGCCTCGACCTCCTTGTTGGCGAGGATCTTGTCCAGGCGGGCCTTCTCGACGTTGAGGATCTTGCCGCGGATCGGGAGGATGGCCTGCGTCTTCGGGTCGCGCCCGCCGCGCGCCGAACCGCCCGCGGAGTCACCCTCGACGATGAACACCTCGCAGTCTCCGGGGTTGCGGGACTGGCAGTCGACGAGCTTGCCGGGCAAACCGCCGCCGCCGAGGAGACCCTTGCGGTTGCGGGCCATGTCGCGGGCCTTGCGGGCGGCGATCCGGGCGAGTGCGGCCGCCTGCGACTTGCGGATGATGTCCTTGCCCTCGGCGGGGTTGCGTTCGAACCAGTCGCCCAACCGGTCGTTGAGGACCTTCTGCACGAACGACTTGGCCTCGGTGTTGCCGAGTTTGGTCTTGGTCTGACCCTCGAACTGTGGTTCGGCGAGCTTGATGGAGATGATGGCGGTCAGGCCCTCGCGGATGTCGTCACCGGAGACCCGGTCCTCCTTCTTCTTCACCAGACCCCAGGTCTCGCCCCAGCGGTTCACGGTGTTGGTCAGGGCCGCGCGGAACCCCTCCTCGTGGGTGCCGCCCTCGTGGGTGTTGATGGTGTTGGCGAAGGTGTGCACCGAGCTGGCGTAGGAGGCGTTCCACTGCATCGCGATCTCCAGGCTCATGCCCTGGGCATCGTCGTGGGACTCGACGTCGATGACGCTGGGGTGGATGGGATCCTTCGACTGCGACAGGTAGCGCACGTAGTCGATCAGGCCATGTTCGAAACGGAACGAGTCGTGGCGCTGCTCCTCCTCGGAGTCCTCACCCTCCCGGTCGACGGTGCGCAGGTCGGTGAGGGTGAGCCTGAGCCCCTTGTTGAGGAAGGCCATCTCGCGGAACCGCGTGGCGAGGGTCTCGTAGTTGAAGACGGTGGTCTCGAAGATTTCCGGGCTGGGGTAGAAGGTGACGGTGGTGCCGGTGTCCTCGGTTTCCTCCAGTTCCTGGAGGTCGTAGCGGGGCACACCCAACTCGAAGGTCTGCACGTAGCGGTGGCCGTCGCGGGAGACCTCGACGGTGAACTCCTTCGACAACGCATTGACCACCGAAGACCCGACGCCGTGGAGGCCGCCGGAAACCTTGTAGCCGCCGTCGCCGAACTTTCCGCCGGCGTGGAGGACGGTGAGCACCAAGGTCACCGTCGGGATTTTCTCCACGGGGTGCTCCTTGACGGGAATGCCGCGGCCGTTGTCGGCGACGCGCACGCCGCCATTGTCGAGCAGGGCGACATCGATCTGGTCGCAGTAACCGGCCAGGGCCTCGTCGACGGCGTTGTCCACGATTTCGTAGACCAAGTGGTGCAGGCCGCGTTCACCGGTGGACCCGATGTACATGCCGGGGCGTTTGCGAACCGCCTCCAGGCCCTCCAGTACCGAAATCTGCTCCGCGTCGTAGGCCGCGTCGGTGTGTGTGCTGCCGGACTGCCCGGCCTCGTCCTGGGGTTCCAACTCGCTGGCCTGCTCTTCTGTCACGCGGTGCTCCCATTCCATGAAACAGCCGCCGGGTGAACCGACGGCGTGTACAACCTTGGCAAGTCTACCTCGAAACCTACGTGACACGCTCCCTGAACACCCCGCCATCCGGCCAGAATCCGCTCTCTGACCTCCCGCCAGGGGTGAGGATGACTCGGGGTACAGCCCCAGGGGCGTCCAGAGCTCGTGAGGCGTTTCCCAGATCCGCGACACGGAACTCTGACACCCCGGTCCCAAGGTGGGTCCACCGAAGGCTCAGGAGCCCGCACCCTTTGTGGTGGACCGCCCATCCACCGCGCGCTCGCTACTGGTCACACTCCATTGAGCCCGGCCCCCTCGGCCAGAAGCATCGGGCCCCGGTCGAGTACGTCCATGGCCATGCAAGCGACCACCCACGTTTCACCACAACCCAAGACACCGTTCCGGAGGAAGTCTGAACTCATGATGACGTCTCCGAAATTCATCACCGAGATTAATTTCAAACACCTCGGACAACCCATTACACTGTAGATCATGGCCACGGAAGATGTATTCACCGCCCAACGGGCAAAACCGTTCTACTTGGTGATCATCCGGATGATCACTATGATTGCGTTGGCAATCACAACTTGCTTTACACTCGGACTAACCGGCATCAGCGGAAATTTTCCACCGCTTGACATGCTCTATTTTCCATTTGTCAATATCATCTGCGCCGTTGTCATACTGCGCACATTCCGTCAACGCAGAACATCCGTGTGGAGATACCTTGGTTTTGAAAAAACCCGCCTCGGAAAAGATATAGCTTGGGGGTTCCTATGGTTGATCGTCACTTACATTCCGCTGTTCGTCGTCCTGATGGGGTCGATGTATCTCATGTTCGGGTCGGACATGTTCCAGCATTTCGAACAGGTATTCGCAAAATCCAGTCCGCAGCTTCCCGCTGGGGTGCTGGCGGTGATGAGCGTGCTCGGGGCAGTGGTCTTCCTCGTCAACGCACCGATCGAGGAGATCGTCTACCGTGGCTGGCTCCAAGACGGCTTGGCCGAACGTCATGGCATCACGGTCGCCATCGTGGTTCAGGGACTTGCCTTCGGCCTGCAGCACACCATGTTCGCCGCCGACGGGCGTGGCATGATCATCCACGGCTTCGCGTTCTTTGCGTGGGGTGTCACAGCAGGCGTCATCGTTCACAAGCAGCAGCGATTGGCGCCGATGGTGATCGCCCACTGGATCGTCAACATTGCTCTTGGGGTGGGGCCAATGCTGGTGCTCGGATTCACGGGTGTGTAGGAGGCACAACCCTTTAACATGGACGTGCGCGCCCCACCGACCCGAGGAGCACCGGATGATCCGCAATTTCTTCGCAGGCATTCTTCTGCTGGCCGCCACGCTGTGCGCGCTAGCGGGATCGGTCCTGCAATGGACGAACCACACGGCCACCTCGCCGGAATCGACCCAGCAGCTGGTTCAGGCGATTGCCAGGGACGAGGCCGTCAAGGGGGCCGTAACGGACCTGCTCCGCAGCTCGATCGAGCAGCGGATCCCGGAGTCGGTGAACCAGATTCCAGGTCTGCGCACGAAACTCAAGGGGACCATCGGCACGGGGGTCAGCACAGCGATGTCCAGCCCCGAGGTCCAGTCGGCCTGGGAGTCGACGCTGAACGACAGCCGCGAGACCCTGCTGAAGGACTTCACCGAGTACGGCTCCGGCAGGACCAGGACCCCACCGTCGGTCAAGGTCAACCTCGACCCGCTCATCTCCCGGACATGGCAGGCCATTCGCTCGAACGCGGACCCTGAGATCTCCACCTACATGGACCAGTTCGAAACGCCGACCGGTGTCCAGGCCAAGGTGGCCGACGTCCCGGCTCAGCAGGCTGACCAGGCAAGCCAGATCCTGGCCCTTGCTTCGTACTGGTGGCTGTTCCACGTGGCGGCCGGGCTGCTGCTGATCGGGGGATTGCTGCTGGGGACGAGGATCGGCCGTTGGGTGCTGCTGGCGGTGTTCGCGGCGGCCGGGCTGGGCGCGGTGGCGCTGATACGCGGCCTGGGCGAGTTCGTCACCTTCCCCAACTCCGGCAACCAATTGGTCTGGACCATTGAAACCCAGATCACGCGCCAGCTGAGTTCGTCGCTGTCGTCCTGGCTCGATCCACTCTGGTACGGCTACCTGGGCCTGATGATCGTCGGCCTGGTGGTCGCCGTCGCAAAGGGCGTGCGCAAACCCGCTTGATCCAAGGGAATTGGCGCTTCAAACCGGAGTCGGCTCAGCCGTCGAGGTCCACCTGCTGCACGTCGGTGTGGGCGAAGTCATCACCGACGAACAGCAATGGCTCGTCGAGTTCGATTGCCAGAGCGTAGGAGAAACAGTCGCCCATGTTCAATCGCGCCGACGACCCGGAGCCCGGGCCGTAACGCCGGTGCGCCTGCCGCGCACGCCGGGCCTGAACCGCTGAAAGAGGAACAAGAACGATTCCCAAGCCGTCAATTATGGCATCGAGTCTGCGCTGATTCGCCTCGGACAGCCGACGATCAGCAACCACCCCCAGCTCGACCCATGTGACAGCGGACATGTGGAGTTTGTCCTCAGCTCTCAGGACACGGCCGATCTTCTGGTGTCCTGGTTCCTGCAGGATCAAGGCGATCAGCGCCGACGAGTCCACGATCATCGCGGCAATCCGTCCTCATCGTAGATTTCCTGGTCCACGTTTCGGAGGGCCTCGCGTTCCTCATCGGTCATGCTGTCATGGATTTCCCCAGCAAGTTCCATTATCCTTTCGAACCGAGCCTGTCGGAGCTGTTCCTCGTGGTTGAGCAGTTCCAACAGCGCCCGTTCAATGACATCGACCTGTGTGGTCTCGAACCGGTCGGCCGCCCGCCGAGCAAGTTCACAGACCCGTTTGTTCTTGATGTTGAGCGCCATGAACGAATTTTACACCCGCACATTGGAGTCATTACACCCGATGGTTTCGCGTGAAACGACCTTCACCCGTAGGTGTCCGCTACTCAGCCTTGGATCGAGCAGCAACGGTTTCCAGGGCACTGCCAATCAGCTACGGATCGCTGTTTGTCTCCTGGCTCAGTCCGCTCTCGACTCGGTGCTCAGCGCCGGTTGAAGCGCATGTGACGCCGCGCCAGGTAGGCGAACAACACCAGCCACACGGTCAATGCGGCCAGAGGCTGCCCGGCTTGGATCCACGACTGGAGGAAAGTGGTGCTCTGGTTGGTCAGCGGGTCCGTCCCCGAGCTGAGGGTCAGAAGATGGTTGACGGCGATTAATGGGCTCCACCTGGATATGGTCGGTACCGGTTCAGGAAACAACTGGAGCGGAATGATGAGGCCTGAGAGGAAGTAGAAAAACAAAAACCCGGGCAACGCCCCGTACTGGGCCGATTCGACGGTTCGGCAGAACGACGACGTGAAAGCGGCACACGCCGCGAACAGGGCGAGGGACAACAGCAGGGCCAGCATCAGGAGCAGGGGATTTGCGACGGGCCATGTCCTCGCAATCAGCCCGGCCAGGAGCAGCCCACAGAGCACTTGGAGCAACAACACAGCAGCACTGGGCACGGTGGTGGCCACCGCGGTTTCCCATCGGGTTGCTTCTCCGGTGTCCATACGTTGGAAGACACCGTCCTCTCGACGTGCCACGAAGATGGCCGTCAAGTTGAAATACACGACCAGCAGCAGACTCGTGTTCACCACCAGCTGAAGGACCATTGTGGGTATGAAGACGTTGTTCTCCTCCCGCAGGATCACGGGGCTGCTGGCAAGCACCAGCAGGGGAGTGAACAGGAGCGCGGTGAGCGCAATGGAGCGATTCCGCACATAGAGGCTCGTCTCGGCCTTGGAAATGGCCCATGTGCGACGGAGAACTGTTGCGATCATGAGTGGCTCCTCGATGTGATGTGAAGGAAGGCCGATTCCAGGGACGCCGCCCGGGCGTTGAGCCCATCCAGGTGAATGTCGCGGCTGTCAGCCAGAGCCAGCAACTCGCGCAGTGTGGCGTGGAGGTCCGTGCTCAGCACGCGGGTGATCCCCCGATCACGACTGACCGGGTACACCACGTGCGAGAGTCTTTCGAACTCGCCGTCGCTGACCTCGACGTCCCTGAAGGTGATCTCACAGGGATGCCGGGCCACGATGTCAGCGACTGAACCCTCGGTCAGGATGCGTCCCCTGTCCATGATGAGGATGCGGTCCGCGAGTTCCTCGGCCTCCTCCATGTAATGGGTGGTGAGCAACACGGTCGATCCCTCATCGAGCATGCGCCTGACCAATTCCCATGTGTACTGGCGGACCGCAGGATCGAGCCCGGTGGTGGGCTCATCCATGAACAACAGTTCGGGACGCCCGAGGGTCGCCATCGCCAGGTCCAGGCGGCGTCGTTCCCCTCCGGACAGGCTCCCCACCCGGATGTCGGCACGACCCTCAAGGCCACACATGGCCAAGGAGTCCGCCACGGGACGAGGAGATGTCAGGGTTCCGGCCCACATGACCAAGGTCTCCCGCACGGTGAGGTCCTTGGCGAACCCCGCCTCCTGGAGCATGATGCCCGTGCGTTGGCGAATGGCGGCTCGATCCGCTACTGGATCGACCCCAAAGACCCGGACACGACCATCGTTGGAACGCGTGCTCCCATGGAGCACCTCCAGCAACGAGGTCTTGCCGGCACCGTTCGACCCCAGCAACGCGACCAGCTCACCCTGTGCGACATGAAACGACACCCCGTCCACGGCCGTGAACTTGCCGTAGGTGCGAGTCACGTTGTCAGCGACGACGACCTTCTTCATGCCTGCTCCCAATCCAGTAAACAGTTCCAGCCACTATGGCACGTCATGCAGGAATTTTCTCATGCACATCCCCCAAAGTTGATGCACTCCAGTTCGCCTGCACCACAGAGGCTTATTCATAGGGTGTTTTGGTTTTCCTCAGCTAATGCTTTGTCCTGAGGGGGATGTGAGGGCGGCTTGCCCGATCTGAGATAATTCAAGGTGTAGAAACAAAAACCTCAGATGAAAGACAAGCCGCCGCCGTGAACACTACCACAAACCTTGACCGCGACCAGATCCTCAACCTGTGCGAACTGATCCACACCGCCTGCTCCGGAAACCTTCCCGTAGCAGGGTCCCGTGTCCTGGGGTTGTTCCGCTGTATCCAGATCCATTTTGTTGACGCTCAGACACAACCTCACCCAAGAGTTACTGGCCGACATCCACACGGTTTCCCAATCCACCATCTCACGAGTGGTGGCGGTCTACACCCCCTTGATCGCCGAAGCCCTCCAAGCCTGGGTGCCTGATGTGGGGGACCTCGAGTCGGACCGCCAGTACATCATCGACGGCACCCTTATTGAACGTGTCATTGCGAACCTCAAGACCTGGCGTGTTCTCCACACCGATTACCGCCGCCCTACAACACCTTCGAAACCACAATACAAGCCGTCACCGGACTCATCTTCGCCTACACCCCATGAATAAGCCTCAATGACATCGGTATGAACAGTCGCGTCATCGCGCTGACCTCACTGGAGGATGATGCCACCCTCCACGATGCCCTGCGCACGGGAGTGGTGGGGTTCCTGCTCAAGACCAGCACCCGCGGCGAGATCATGCACACCATCCAACAGGTCCACCTGGGTGAGGCCATGCTGTCGCCCAAGCTCATCACTCGCGTCCTCTCGCACTACGAGCGTGGACACCGTCCTTCCAAGCAGATCCGAGAGCTTTCGGAGAAGGACCTGTCCCTGCTCCGGTTGATCACCCAGGGCCTGAGCAACGATGAAATCGCTGAGGAGATGAAGTTCACCTCTGCGACGGTGAAAAGTTATGTCTCTCGCCTACTCAGTCGCCTGGATGTCCGGGATTGGGCTCAACTGGTCATCCTCGCTTACCAGAACGGCGTGGTCGGCGACTGACCGTTACACCCGATGGTTTCACGTGAAACGACCCTCACCCGTAGGTATCCCGGGGGCCGCGGCCCCGGATCGAGCGGCGACCCCGTTTCCAGTTCGGAGCGTGGGGGCCCAGCACCTCGATGCGCAGGACCGAGCGCTCGCCGAGGGCATGGTTCAGTTTCGCGACCAGGGGTCCGGCGTTGTACCTCATGGCGGAGGCCCAGGCGGTGGAGTCGCACTGGACGGTGAGCACCCCGTCGCGGAACTCGACGGGGCAGGAGTGTTCGGCGTTCATGGCGCCGACGAGCCCCGGCCAGTCGCGCAGCACTATTGCGAGGGAGATCTGGCGCTGCCAGCCCCGGCGTTTCGCGACGGATTCCAGGACGCTGCCGATCAGCTGCGGGTCGCGGTCGTCGGGATGGGCCCCGGAACGCTGTTCTCCGGCCCAGTGACGGCGTTTTGGAGCCTTCGGGGGCGGCGGTGCGGCCTCGGGCAGCAGCGGTGAGGTGCGGGCCGTCTGGTGGGCGATCTCGGCCGCCAGCTCCAGTCCAGTCGGGTCGTGGGGTTCCTCGCCCGGGAGGTCGTCGCCGAGGGGTGGTTCAGTCATCCGTCGCCCCCGGTTCCTCAGCGGGTTCGACCGCCCCGCCCTGCACCCTGAACCGCCGCGCGGACGGGAAGTCGGGGACGTCAGCGCCGACGGCGGCGGTGATGAGCACCTGTTCGGCGTCGGCGACCACCCCCGCGAGGCGTTCGCGACGGGTCTCATCCAGCTCGGAGAACACGTCGTCGAGCACCAGGACGGGTTCGATGCCGTCGGCACGCACCAGGGCGAATCCTCCCAGTTTCAGGGCAAGCGCCAGCGACCACGACTCGCCGTGCGAGGCGTATCCCTTGGCCGGCAGATCGCCGATGGACAGGGTGATGTCGTCGCGCTGCGGGCCGACGAGGGTCACCCCTCGCGTTACCTCCTCACGGCGACGCTCAGCCATGGCCTCGAGCAGCCGCGCCTCGAGGGTCTCGCGGACCGCGTCGACGGGAATGCCCGCCAGGTCCAGGGAGGTTTTGTACTGCGCCGAGATCCGGTTGTTCACCGGCGCTATGGTCTCGTAGGCCCCGGCGGCGTGCGGGAGGACGTCGGCCAGGGTGTCGAGACGCGCGTGCAGCAACTCTGCACCGATTCGCGCCAGGGCGTCGTTCCAGGCCTGCAGGGTGGCGTCCTCCTCGGGTGCGGCCTGCCGCAGCGACCTCCCGGACATCGCCTTCAGCAGCGAGTTGCGCTGCCTGAGGATCTTGTCCAGATCCGCCCGCACCCCGGCCATGCGCGGCCAGCGGGTGGTGACGAGGGTGTCCAGCCAGGCACGCCGGTCTGACGGGTCGCCGCGCACGATGGCCAGGTCCGTGGGTGAGAATACGACGGTGCGCAGCGCGCCGACGAGGTCGCGGGGCCGCGGCAGGGGAGCACGGTTCAGGCGGGCGACGTTGCTGCGGCCGTTGATCACCTCGAGTTCTAGGGTGATGAGGCGTTCGTCGTCACGGGAGGCCTGCACCCGGCCACGCAGGATCGCGGACTCGGCGCCGGCGCGAATCAGGGGGGCCGTCGACGAGACGCGGTGGGAGGACATCGTCGAGAGGTACTCGACGGCCTCGACCAGGTTCGTCTTGCCCTGCCCGTTCGACCCGACGAAGACATTGACGCCGGCGACGAGATCCAGCTCGGCGGCGGCGTAGTTGCGGAAGTCGGTGACCGACAGATGGGTGACGAACATCGGGTCCGATTTTATTCACGCGGGGACGTGGAAACGGGAGGGAACCCGCGGCTCCCTCCCGTCGATTCGGTCATTGGTTCACTGGGGCGGCTGCTGGCCCTGCGGCGGCTGGGGCTGTTGTCCCTTCTTCTGGTTGCCCTGCACGAAACCGAGCGCCATGAGGACGAGCCCAATGACGCCAAGGATGATGCCGAACCAGGGTTGGGCTCCCTCGACCGCCGAAAGCAGTCTGAACTGCATGCCAAAAGCCGGGAGGATCAACGACCCGAAACCCAGGATGGCCAAGAGGGCTCCAATGGAGGTCATAGGTCTTTCCTTTCATGTGACTGAAATCAAACCTAGGGGATCCAACAGTCAACCGCCACAGAAATCCTGTCAGTCACATGTCCACCGGCTTCACCGGCCGGAGCTGGCCGTTCAGCTCGGCAGTCGCATGAGCATGATGACGTGGCGGTAGTCGAACAGCTGGTCGCCGTCGATCGTCGCCAAGCCCGTGATGAGGCAGGGTTTGCCGGGCGCGGTGAAGGAGAAGTGCGCATAGGGCGCGTCGAGGGCGCCGAGAGCGTCGAGCAGGTAGTGCGGGTTGAAGCCCGCGGCCTCGATGGATTTCTCCTCGCCGACCACGCCGACCTGCGCCTCGATCGCCTCCGATGCGTGGGCCTGGTCGCCGGTGGCGGCCTCGAGGGAGATGTGGTCGTCTTCGATGAGCATGCGCAGTGGGGTGTTGCGTTCCGCGACGAGCGAGACGCGTTTCACCGCGGCCAGCAGATCGGCGGTGGGAACCCGCACCGTGACGGTGCCGACGACATCCATCAGGTGCCGCACCTTCGGGAAGGCCTGGTTCAGCAGGCGGGTGGTGGCCTCGCGGCGGCTCTTCGCCCCCTCGCCGGTGAACCCGACCAGCCCCTCACCCTCCGATTCGGTGGTGGAAAGCGAGACCGTGACGGTCTTGCCGGAGGTCAGCGACTTGGCCGTGTCCGCCAGAACCCGGCCCGGCACCAGCACCGCGCCTTCGATGTCGGGGGAGGACGGCTGCCAGGTGAGTTCCTTGAGCGCCATCCGGTAGCGGTCGGTGGCCAGCAGCGACAGCCGGTCGCCGTTGATCTCCACCCGCACGCCCGTGAACACGTTGAGCAGCTCGTCGCGGCCCGCGGCGATCACGACCTGGCTGACGGACTTCTCGAAGACGGAGGCGTCGACGAGACCGGTCTGGGTGGGCATCTCGGGCAGGGTGGGGTATTCCTCGACGGGCAGGGTCTGGAGGCTGAACCGCGCGGACCCGCAGATCAGTTCCACCTGGGTGTGGTCGGAGACCATTTCGACTGGTTTGTTGGGCAGGGAACGCGCGATCTCGTTCAGCAGCCGCCCTGAGACCAGCACTGTGCCCTCGTCGGTGACCTCGGCGGGCATGGTCACCTGGGCGGAGGTGGTGGAGTCGAAGCTGGAGAGCGTCACCTCGTCTCCGGAGGCGTTCATCAGCAACCCGGCGAGGATCGGGGCCGTGGGGCGATTCGGCAAGCTGCGGGCCACCCAGGCAACGGCATCGGCCAGTGCGTCGCGCTCCACTCGAATCTTCACATCGTCCCCTTAAGTAGTAGTACCGGCAGCCACCACGGCGCGGTATCTCGTCAGCATACCGGTAACGGCCCTGATCGACGCGGGTTTTGGGTGCCCGAGTCCTCGTACTCTCCCGTCAGCCGTTTGGCTCGGCGCGACTCCCGAGTCTTCCACGTTTCCACCGCACGTGACTTTTAAGAACTTTCCGTAATTACATCTTAGTACTGGTAGTAGCACCTGTGGAAGTTGTGGAAAACCGCCAAAACTCCTTGTCAAAGTAGGTTTGGGGGTGTGGATGGGCTGTGGAGAAAACCAGAACTACACGGGGAGGATTTGTGGATTCCTCAGCGTCCGTCGCACTGTCCACCGCGGTTTCCACCAAGAATCCACAGATCTGTGGACAACTTTCCACAGGTCGCGAGCACCCCTCTTCGAAGCTGGTTGAGCCAGCACGCGAGGCTCACGCGAAGGGCTGAGTCGAAACCACCGGTGGTCGCGGTCTCAGCTCTGCTTGATGCGGTTGGTGAGTTCGGTCACCTGGTCGAAGAGTTGGCGGTCCTCGCCCATCTTCGTGTCAATCTTCTTCACCGAGTGCATGACGGTGGTGTGGTCGCGACCTCCGAAGCGGGATCCGATCTTCGGCAGCGACAGGTCGGTGAGTTCCCGGCACAGATACATGGCGATCTGGCGGGCCCGGGCCAGGGCGGCGACACGGCTGGCCCCGGTCAGCTCGTCGGCGGAGATCCCGAAGTAGGCGCAGGTGGCGGTGATGATGGAGTCGGCGTCGACGTGGATGTCGTTGCCCTCCGGCATCAGGTCACGCAGCACCCGTTCGGTCAGTTCGAGGGTGATCTCCTGCTGGTTGAGGCTCGCGAGGGCGGCGACGCGGGTCAGGGCGCCCTCCAGTTCGCGGATGTTGGTGGTGATGTGCGACGCGATGTGCTCCAGCACCTCCGTGCCGGCGGTCAGCCGCTGCGATGCCGCCTTCTTGCGGAGGATGGCGATGCGGGTTTCCAGGTCGGGGGGTTGGATGTCGGTCATCAGGCCCCACTCGAACCTGGACCTGAGCCTCGGTTCGAGTGCCTCAAGCAGCCTCGGGGGCCGGTCGGAGGACATCACGATCTGTTTCTGCGCGTTGTGGAGGGTGTTGAAGGTGTGGAAGAACTCCTCCTGGGTCTGGATCTTCGACTCCAGGAACTGGATGTCGTCGACCAGCAGCACGTCCACGTCGCGGTAGGCGCGCCGGAACTCGGCGGTCCGGTTGTCGGAGATGGCGTTGATGAAGTCGTTGGTGAGTTCCTCGGTGGAGACGTAGCGCACCCGCAGGTTCTCGTAGTAGCTGCGCACGTAGTGCCCGATGGCGTGGAGGAGGTGGGTTTTCCCCAGCCCGGAGGGACCGTAGATCATCAGCGGGTTGTACGACTTGCCGGGCTGTTCCGCGACGGCGGCCGCTGCGGCGTGCGCGAACCGGTTCGAGGAACCCGCGACGAAGGATTCGAAGGTGTAACGCGGGTTCAGTTTCAGGTCCGAGTTGGGGTTCGCGGAACGGTGGTGCCGGATCTTCTCGTCTATGAGGGGCAGGGGCGGAGCGATCTCCAGGTCCGGGGTCTCGACCTGTAACGACGGGTCGATCACGAAGGCCAGGTAGGTCCTGGTTCCCGTCACCGTGCTGAGTTTCGTCTCGATCTCGGTGCGCAGCTTGGTTTCGATGCGTTCCCGGGTGGTCTCGTCGGAGACCGCGAGCATCACGGTGTTGCTGTGCATGGCTATGGGTTTGGTGCGGCGCAGCCAGGCCCTGGAGGAGATGGGGACGTCGCTGACGATCCGCTCCCACATGGCGTCCAGTTCGGGCACGGCGGGTACGGACACGAGCGACTCCTTCCTGACAAGGCGTTCCACACAAAGTGGAGCGGTATTCCACAGGGTTGTCCACAACAGGGTATAACTCCCCCCACCCTGGACGGCGGCCGCCGGGGACTGTGGATAAGCCAGCCGCGTAGAACACGAAACTAGTGCTCCCGGAGGCCGTTCGCAACACGGAAATGCCCGTGTCCGAGTACTACAGCAGTGTAATTCGCGGGGCCCGGATGGGGGCGGTAACGGTTTGTGGAAATCCGCCGCTGCGCGTATCGTTGGACAGCCGCTGCCCACGGGAGCGGACCTTCCCGAGTCGAAGATCACCTATGGAGTCATCGCATGAGCAAGCGCACCTTCCAGCCGAGCAACCGTCGTCGCAGCCGCACGCACGGTTTCCGCTCCCGCATGCGTACCCGCGCCGGTCGCGCCATCCTGAGCGCCCGTCGTCGCAAGGGTCGCACGGAACTGTCCGCCTGATCCCGGCAGTGCTGCCCCGATCCCGTCGGTTGCGTCGCTCCACTGACTTCACCGCGACCTTCCGGCAGGGCGTGCGGGCCGGCACCCCGAGCGTCGTGGTCCACGTGGCCGTGAGCAACCGGAATCCATCCGAGGAGACTCGGGTGGGTTTTGTTGTGTCGAAAGCCATCGGAAACGCCGTGACCCGCAACCGGGTGAAGCGTCGCCTGCGGCATCTGGCCGCCGGTCTTCCCACTCCATTCGTAGCCGACGTGGTGGTGCGGGCCCTGCCTCCTTCCTCATCCGAACCCGAGAGGCTGGCCGGCGATCTCGAGTCGGCCTGGCGGCGAGCGTTCACGAGGGCGACGTGCTGAAGTATCCGATGCTCTGGTTCATCCGAGCCTGGCGCAAGTTCATCTCCCCGCTGTACGGGGAGGTCTGCAAATTTCATCCCAGCTGCTCCGCCTACGGGGAGCGCGCGGTCGAGTTTCACGGCGGGATCAAAGGAGGATTCCTGACCGTGCGCCGGATCGTGCGCTGCCACCCGTGGTCGGCGGGTGGGGTCGACTATGTTCCCGGGACTCCCGAGGCCGCAGAATGGGCCGAGGAAGTCCGACGAGACGAGGCCCGGTTGTTGTCCGGGCAGAAGGTGTCCTAGATGATCGACCTCTTGGTGCCGCTGTCCATCTGGGACGGCCTCTACGGATTGCTCTCCGCGATGATGCAGCCCCTGTACTGGGTCATCTCGGGGCTGATGGTGCTGTTCCACGGCCTGTGGGCTCCGCTGTTCGGGGCCGACTCCGGGGTGTCCTGGACCCTCGCGATCATCACCCTCACCCTGGTGGTGCGGACCCTGATGATTCCGTTGTTCGTCAAACAAATCAACTCCTCCAGGGCCATGCAGATGCTGCAACCCAGGATCCAGGAGCTGCAGAAGAAACACGGCGCGGATCGGGAACGGGTCGCCCGTGAAATGCAGAAGCTCTACGCGGAGGAGGGGGTCAACCCGATGGCCTCCTGCTTCCCGATGTTGCTGCAGATGCCCGTCTTCTGGGCCCTGTTCCGGGTGCTCCAGGGCGTGGCCGACAACCAGGTCCGGGGCTACTGGTTCCAGACCAGCCCGGATCTCGTCGCCTCGCTGCAGGGAGCCGACCTCTTTGGGGCGAGGCTTGCGGGTCGTATCTTCCCGCTCGACCCGTTCGGCGCTACCCAGATCCTGGGCATCGTGCTGATCGCGGTTCTGGTGATCACCTTGTTCCTGACCCAGCTCCAGCTGATGCGCAAGAACATGCCCCCGGAGGCCCTGAGCGGCCCCATGGCGCAGAGCCAGAAGGTGATGCTCTACATCTTCCCGATCATGTACGCGGCCTCCTCGGCGGTGCTCCCGCTCGGTGTGCTGATCTACTGGAGTGCCAGCAACATCTGGACGATGAGCCAGCAGGGGTTGCTGATCCACAACAACCCGGCCCCCAACACTCCCGCCTACATCGACTGGGAGGAGCGGATGCGCTCCCAGGGCAAGGACCCGAAGGCCATCATGGAGGCCCGCAACGCGAAACGGCGCAAGAACAGGCGGCCCGTCGAGGCCGTCGTGCAGCAGCCCGTCGACGAGAGCGGGAGGCGTCGTGTCGTGCGGCAGCAGGTGAACCGCACGACTTTGAAGACTGACAACTCCGGCGGATCTTCGAATGCGCAGGGCGGGGTTCGTCGTCAGCCCCGCAGCACCACTCGATCCGCCCGCAAGAAAAAGTGAATCGGGCCTCATCCGATCGGAGCGACATGACTGAGAAAACCGATAACGAAACCTTGTTGGCCGAGGGCGACCTGGTTGCCGACTACCTTGAGGAGCTGTTGGACATCGCGGACCTCGACGGCGACATCGAGAACTCCGTGAGTAACGGCCGTGCGCATGTGGTCATCGACACCGAGGACGACCGCTTGGTGGGCAAGGACGGCGAAGTGCTCGACGCCCTGCAGGAGTTGTCCCGCCTGGTGGTGATGACCGAGACGGGGCACCGTTCCCGGCTCACCTTGGACATCGGCGGTTTCCGGGAGCGGCGTCGCCTTGAGCTGGTGGCCCTGGCCAAGGACGCCATCGCGGAGGTCGTGGAGAACGGGGAGCCCGTGAGAATGGCCCCGCTGAACGCCTACGAACGCAAGATCATCCATGACGAGGTGGCGGCGGCCGGGCTGACCAGCGAATCGGAGGGAGAACCCCCGTTCCGCCGCGTGGTGGTTTCCAAACCCTGAACGGATCCCGTTTTGCACAACGGTGGATAACCTGTGGAAAACTGCCTCGCGGCGGGGAGGGAAACGGTATGGCTGAAGCGGAACCGAACGATCAGGGTCTGGTGGAGGAGGCGGCCAGAGCCGCTCTGGCTAGGAGATTCCCGGAGCGGATCGAGAACCTGGGTGCCTACGCGGAGATGCTGCGCACCCGGGGCATCGAGTGGGGGCTGCTCGGGCCGCGCGAGGCCGGAAAGGTCTGGAGCAGGCACATCTCGAACTCCTTGGCGCTGGTGGACGTGCTGGGGCGGGGAACGGATGTGGCGGACGTCGGTTCCGGCGCCGGGCTGCCCGGGATCCCGCTGGCGCTGTGCCGGGATGATCTCCAAGTGACTCTCCTGGAACCTCTGCTGCGGCGCCACAACTTCCTTACGCTGGCCGTCGAGGAACTCGGGCTGGGTGAACGGGTGCGGGTTGAACGGCTGCGCGCCGAGGACTGCGACGAAACCTTTGACGTTGTGACCTGCCGCGCGGTGGCACCGCTGGAGAAACTGCTGAAGTGGACCACTCCCATGTTCTTCCCGGGCGGCGAGCTACTGGCCCTCAAGGGAGCGGGGGCGGAGGAGGAGATCGAGGCAGCCCGCAAACGTCTGGACAAATGCAGGCTGACCGCCCAGGTGCTTCACGTTCGAGCAGTTCCGGAGATCGAGGGGACGCGAGCGATCCGGGTGCTTGCGAAGTAGAAACCCATTCGCCGCGACCACTCGGGACGGCATGTTTCACCTTCCCGAGCCACCGAAGGATTCCGTCTATAAACTGCTTTGTCGATAAAACGGTCAAGCCGCATGCGCCGCTGGAATCGTGATGCGATCCATTGTGTGAGATCGGTGGCCTGATGAAGAGCGAATGGAATCGAGGCCACTAGGTTTGGGCATCGGACAAAACCGGTCGGAGCCTGGTTCTGCGTAAGGTTCTCGGGAATGTCCGGAAGGAGAAGCGCGTAATGAGCGAGCCAGTCGAATTTGTCGGTCCAGTCGAATTTGTCGATGCGGCCCAGGAAGAATGGGTTGCGGAAGTAGTGATTCCGGATCAACCCACCTCGATCACGGCGAGATCAGAGATCATCACTGTTGCTCTCCGGCTTGGTGTCATGATGCTGGAGGCAGGGTTTGACACACGTGCCGCGGTCAATGCAATGACGGGATGTGCACGAGCGCTCGGAATGGCTGATCTGTCCGTGACGGCGGTGGGGCGGACGATGATGGCTTCTCATGTGTCGGAGCGGGGAGTCCCGATCATGATGACGCGGGCCGCCGCCACCATCGATTCCTTTGATCTGCACCGCATGGGCCGACTCCACCAGGTGTTGGCTGAGATGTTGCGCGAAGATGTCGATGTAAAACACGCTTCTGATCTCATGGATCAATTGGAACGAGAGTCATCGCCTTGGCCTTGGTGGATCGTTGTTCTCGGGGGAATGGTGCTTGCGGCCTCGATCACTCTGCAAACCGGCGGTAGTCTGGTGGCTGCTGCTCTAGCCAGCGGCTGTCTACTGCTTGTCAACAGATTCGGTGCTCTGCTGGACCGCATTGGCCTTCCGAAAGCGTTCTCCGTCTCGGGGCAAGCGGCATTGGCGGTATTGCTGGGGGTTCTGCTGAATGTTTGCGGAATCGCGACGATATCGGCCTCTGCGGCAATCATCGCCACGGGACTGGTGCTCCTGCTTCCGATTCCTCAGATCGTCCAAGCCGCTCAGGACGCCATCAACACCTACTACGTCACCGCGGCGGCACGGCTGACGGCCGTTCTGGTGCTCGTCTCGATGACGACTCTCGGTGGGACATTGGCGCTCAGTCAGGTCGGAGGAGTGAATGCCACGGGGGCGGCGTTCGCCACTCGTCCGGGACCCTTGGGGCTATGGCTCGTGATTGTTGCATGCATGGTCGGTGCTCTGGGGAATGCGGTGTTCATGCGCGGTGGCCCCAGGCTGCTGCTTCCTGCGGCTGGGGCGGGAGCGTTGACCGGGATCGTCAATGTCGTTCTTCAACGTCACGCTTCGCTGGACCCGACATTGGCAGTCGGGATAGCAGCTTTGGTGCTCGGTGTGGTGTCTGGTCTGTCATCCGGCTACCTGCGCATCCCGAGTACTGAGCTGTGCATCGTCGGAATAGCGGGTGCGCTGTTGCCGGGGCTTGACGTCTACTGGATCATCGTCTCCGAGGTCTTCAAGTTCTCCGGAGCGGGGGAGGCATTTCTCCGGGCGCTTGTCGCGGTTCTCGTCATCGGGCCGTCAGTAGTGCTCGGAATGTGGTTGGTCGGGCGCATCCGATCCAATGGAAAGGAATGACTGCCACGCGTTTCACGTGAAACCATCCATCCCGGTTAAGTGCGTGGGGAGTCGTGAGCAACCGGATTGACGAGGGCGTCCGGCCTTCGGGTGGGGTGCGGAGCATACTTGGACGAACCCTTTCCGTTTCACGTGGAACGCTCCCATGTTTTCGTGATCCTGTCGCGGCCGCATGCCCGGCCGCAGGCGCGCCGGATCTTGGATCGACGAACAGGAAGGTACGGATGTGCTGTATGTGCGCTTCGTGTTTCGGAAGAGCGTCGGCACCATCCTCGAATGCGAAGCAAACCCGGGCGATCCTCATAGTTCGGTTGAGCAGTTTGATGGTTTTATCTCTAAATAGATTCATTGCTTGATCGGCGTTCAACGCCGGCGGACTCTTGTGAGTTACCCGCGTGCGTTGTCCCGTTTCACGTGGAACGGGGGTGTGTGTAATCGGGGGTGTGTGCAATCGGGAAGAGCCAGGAATCCCCGCGTGGTATCTGTGCGGCTGTCCCAGCGAAATCTTAGGGTTGGCTGGCGCAGCGTCGGACGTCGGTGAGGCTGGACAGATGGGGGTGGGCAGGTGGGGTGGGTCTGTTCTTCGGGGCTGTTCTTCGAGGCGGCGGGTTTGAACCCGGCCGGGTGGTTGATTTTGGTTTGGATCTTGTCGATCTCGCATGCCACGGCTGCAAGGTTCGGGCTGGCGATCGCGGCGGGACCGCTCATGGTGTCGAGGGAATCGATTCGCGGGGCGGTGGAGGCATCGGAATGGGCGGCAGCGATGTGGCCGCGACGGCGAGTGGAAACCCTGCTGCCGAAGGACGGGCCCAGCGGGGGCTGTAGGTGCGTGACCCCGTCGGGATGTGGGATTTGGTCGGTTCCGAGACCGGTGGTTCTGATCGCGTCGATGACGGGCTGGTTGCCGGACCGGGTTGGAGACTTGCACAAGAGCGGCATGACCGGTGATTCCCCGGGGAGCCGGCGATCCACGTACTGACCAGCATCTCGACAAACCTGAGCTCACGCCAATCAATTCTCTTGAGGGAAATGGGTGACCCGCAGAATCACGGTCGGTGATTCTCGCCGGGCGTTCCACGTGAAACGCGACCACAACCGTGAACACCCGGAAACCCCGAAAGAGACGGGCGGTGCTCGCGGATCCAAGTGGATTGAGCGAGCGCGTGCTGGGCGGGGTGTGGACCGGTCGCGTGGCGGAAACCTCGTGGCCGGACATGACCTTCAGAACAGGGCCCGGGGTTCCCGTGCCTGGCTCTTCTTCCGCCGGAGGAGGGTTTCGTGCGGTCTCGCCGAGGGGACTGGCTCGGTGCCGACTCGATTTTGGCCAAGTACGCCCGTCGATGAGCGAACAGGCTTGTCAGAAGCCTTTTCTCGCCTATTTAAAGGTAAGGAGTTATGTCGATATATAGATTAAACCCTGTGAAATCGCCGCATATTCTGATTCGAGCAGCCAGGTACCCGGGTTTGCAGAGGTGCGGGGCGGGGCGTGCAGCGAATGACGAGGAACGCGGAAGGTAACGGAGAACCGCTCCCTTTGCGTGGTGCGTTTCACGTGAAACGCACCACGGGGACAGATCGCCCTGGTTGTGCGGTGAGGAAGCGCCCCGAATTTCGTGGATTGAGGCAACACCGCACCGGCACAGAAGGAAGCGAATACAGGGCAAGAGGAATGAGCTGGCAGAGTCGGTGCGCCGTTCTGAAAACCCGACGCCGGGGGTCGTGCTGACCGGACCTGCCGCCGATGGCCCCTGCGGGGTGTGATGCCGCAACGAATGCGACGGCTCGGATCAGCCGAGGTCTCCCGACCACTCCATCCTAGTGTGGGCGCGACGAGTGAGATCCCGTGGAATCGCGTCGTGGGTCCCCTGGAGTATCGACCAATCCGGGTTCCGATTGCTCAACCGCCCCCGGCTCTTGAGTGTCCTACCGGATCTCATTCCGTGCGCCCTCGGAGGAAACTGGTAATCTCGCGAGGCTTGTGGCCATTGGTACCTGTCGTCCGTTCGGATTCGTGCAGTACGTTTCACGTGAAACGCGGCGAGGTTTCAGTTCGCGTCACCGACTCAGGCTAAAGTTGGTGACCGTCAAAGGAGGACTCAATGGCCCTGTTCTTTCGCAAGCGCAAGCGTACTCCGAAACACGACGTGGACGTCGAGCCTTGGAAGGACCACGAGAGCGTTTCACGTGAAACGGCCATCCAGACCCCCACCGGGCCGCGCCGCGCGTTTTTCGATCGCGCCGATGACGACTGGGTGGCCGACGACGAGTACGGCACCGAGTACGACGACGAGAGCCAGGTGCCGACGTTGCCGAGCCCGGAGAATCCACGCGTTTTCGTGGTGGCTAACCAGAAAGGCGGCGTCGGAAAGACCACCACCACCGTGAACATCGCCACCGCGCTCGCCTTCGGTGGGCTCAACGTGCTCGTGATCGACATCGACCCGCAGGGCAACGCATCCACTGCCCTGGGCATAGATCACGATCCCGGGACCCCGGGAGCCTACGAGGTGTTGCTTCATGGCGAGCGGATCCAGGATCTGGCCAAGCAGTCGCCTCACACGCCGAACCTGCACGTCCTGCCCGCCACCGTCGACCTTTCGACGGCGGAACTGGAACTCGTGAACGAGCCGGGCCGCGAATCCAGGATGAAGAGAGCGCTGGCCGCCTACATCGAGGAATCCGGGGTCGATTACGTTTTCTTCGACTGCCCCCCTTCTCTCGGGCTGCTCACCCTCAACGCCCTCGTCGCATCCACCGAGATCATGGTGCCGATCCAGTGCGAGTACTACGCCCTGGAAGGAGTCTCCCAGCTGATGCGTACCATTCAGCGGGTCAAAGGGAACCTGAACGATCGTTTGCAGCTAACGACGGTGCTGCTCACCATGTTCGACAACCGCACCAATCTCTCCCACGAGGTGGCCGGCGAGGTGCGAGCCCACTTCGGTAAGGAAACCCTCGACGTGGAGATTCCGCGCTCGGTGCGAATTGCCGAGGCGCCTTCCTACGGGCAGAGTGTTCTCACCTACTACCCCAAATCTCCCGGCGCGGTTGCCTACCTCAAAGCAGCCGAGGAGATCGCCCGTGCCGCCACGACCGAGGAAGGAGCCGCCTGATGGCCAGGGGAAAGCAACACGTGGGCCTCGGGAAGGGTCTGGGAGACCTCTTCGCCCGGACGGACGAGGAGAACACCCGCGACACCACAGCCCCCTCCGACCGGCTCCGGGACGGCTCCTATTTCGTCGAGCTGCCGCTGGACCAGATCGTCCCCAATCCCCGGCAGCCGCGTCACGTCTTTGACGAGGACGACCTGAGCGAGCTGGCCGCCTCCATCGGCGAGTTCGGCGTGCTGCAGCCCGTCGTTGTACGTGAAGTGGCCCCCAAGCACTTCGAGCTGATCATGGGTGAGCGTCGGTTCCGCGCTTCCAAGATGGCGGGCAAGGAAACGATCCCGGCCATCGTCCGCGGGACCGACGACGACGCGCTCCTCCGCGACGCGCTCCTGGAGAACCTGCACCGCGCCAACCTCAACCCCCTGGAGGAAGCCCTCGCCTACCAACAGCTCCTGGGCGACTTCAACTGCACCAAGGAGGAACTCTCCCAGCGGATTCATCGCAGCCGTCCGCAGATCTCGAACACCCTGCGGCTGCTGAACCTCCCCTCCACCGTGCAGACGAAGGTGGCGGCCGGGGTGCTCTCCGCGGGACACGCGCGCGCGCTGCTCGGGCTGACCAACCAGAGATCGCAGGAGCTGCTCGCCGAGCGGATCGTCGCAGAGGGTCTCTCGGTCCGCAGCACCGAAGAGATCGTCCGGCTCGGCAACGCCCCCACCGAGGAGGAACCCACCCCTCGCGTCCGCCGACTGCCATCGGAACGTGAAGCTGCCGTCGCGGCGCTTCTCTCCGACCACTTCGACACCCGGGTGAAGGTCGCCATCGGCAAGAACAAGGGCAGGATCACCATCGAGTTCGCCTCCACCGACGATCTCGACCGGATCATGGCCGTGATCGACGGCCGCACCGTCGAGCCCTGACAGGAGTTCCCAAATAACTCTACCGCTTGATCGATAAGTCGATAAAACCGGCTGCGACGGTTGGCGCTCGGGCCTCTGACAAGGGGTTTTGTCCTAAAAGGAAAATGAGACGTCCAGACGGAGACAAGGTGGTTGATCCGGGGCGGTGGTTTCGACTTCGGGGGTTGGAAGTTGGTTGAGCCGGCCTGCGAGCGTCAGCGAGTGGGTCGTGTCGAAACCATGGTGACCTGGGTTGAGTATGTTGTTCGGCTGCCGGTGGTTTCGACTCGGGTCGCTCGTTCCTCGCGCCCCGGCTCAACCAGCTTTGGAAAAGAGGTGCTCACGTGCTGGCTCAACCGGCTTTGGAAAGGGACCCCGTCACTGGTTGCGGTGGCGCGCCCGCTCCACGAGGGCGGAGAACACCTCCCCCATGTCGAGACCGGCGGCCTCCAGGGCGAGGGGCGTCAGCGAGGTGTCCGTCAGGCCGGGTGCCACATTGCTCTCCAGGAACACCGGGACGCCTTCGCGCACGATCATGTCGGTGCGGGAGATGTCGCGGTGGCCGAGCACCCGGTGGGCGCGGACCGCCAAGTCCCCGGCCGCCTCGAGCACGTCGTCGGGCAGCTCGCCGGGGGTGAGGAAACGGGTGGCCCCTGCGGTGTAGCGGGACTCGTAGTCGTAGACCCCCGAGGCGGGCCTGATCTCGACGGGTGGCAGCGCGCGCGGGCCGGTGCCGTCCTCGAGGACGGTCACGGACAGTTCCGTGCCCTCAACGAACTCCTCCACCACCACATCCCTCCCATAGGCGAAGGCCCCGACGAGGGCCGCCGGCAGGTCGTCCGCGGAATCCACCTTCGCCGTCCCGAGCGCCGAACCCGACCGGGCGGGTTTCACCATGAGCGGGAACCCGATCCGCTCCCCGAGCGCCGACATCACCGCCTGGGCACCCAGCTCTCGGAAGACGTCGTCGGGCAGTGCGACCTGCTGCGGGGTCGCCAGGCCGGCGGCCCCGACCAGCCGTGTCGCCACCGACTTGTCGAAGGTGCGCCGGGAGCTGGCGCCGTCGCTGCCGACGAAAGGCACCCCCAGCATCCACAACACCTCCCGCAGCGCGCCGTCCTCGCCGAGCTCGCCGTGCAGCACCGGGATGGCGACGGGGCCCTCGTCCCCGAGTAGCCGAGAGATCAGGTCGGCGTTGACGTCGGTTTCGGTCACCGCGTGGCCCCTCTTCCGGAGCGCCCCCGCCAGGCGCTTCCCGGAGCGCAACGAAACCTCCCGCTCGTGGCTCAGGCCACCGGCGATCACGAACACGGTCATGGCATCAGTCCTTCACTCGGGGTGTGGTCAGTTCAGGTTCGGTCCCGGTCCCTTGGTCGGGTTGGCGTGCGACGGGGTGTGCATGCCGAAGGTCCGCAGCATCTCCAGCTCGCTCCGCACCACCTGGGCGAATCGCTCCACCCCCGTCGCGATCCGGTCGGGCGGCGGGAAGCAGTAGGACAGTCGCACGTTGCGGGAACCCTGCCCGTCGGCGAAGAACGCGGGTCCCGGCACGAAGGCCACGCGGGCGCCGACCCCGCGCGGCAGCATCGTCGATGCGTCCAGCCCCTCGGGCAACGTCACCCAGACGAAGAATCCGCCTGCGGGCCGGGTCCAGGAGCAGCCGTCGGGCATCTCCCGTTCCAGGGTGGCGAGCATGGCGTCGCGCCGGGTGCGGTACATGTTTCGGAAGACCCCGATCTGGCCGCGCCAGTCGCAGTTCTCCAGGTAGTTGCTGATCGCGAACTGGGAGAACACCGGAGGGCACAGCGTCGCCGACTCCTGGGCCAGCACCAGGCGCTCCCTCACCCCGTGCGGGGCACACACCCAGCCGACGCGGAATCCCGGAGCGAAGGTCTTGGAGAACGACCCCAGGTAGACCACGTTCGTATCGAGGGAACGCATCGCCGGGAGCGGGCCGGAATCGAGGGTCAGCAGCCCGTAGGGGTTGTCCTCCACCACCAGCACCCCCGCCTCTGCGCAGCTCTCGATGACCCGGCGGCGCCGCTCCACGGGCTGCGTCACCCCCGACGGGTTGTTGAAGTTCGGGATCGTGTACAGGAACTTGACGCGCCTGCCCTGCTTCTTCAGGTGTTCGGCGGTCTCGGTCAGGGCCTCGGGAATCAGCCCCTCGGAGTCGCAGGCGACGTGCACCACCTCGGTCTGATAGCTCTGGAAGGTGCCGAGCGCCCCCACGTAGGACGGCGACTCGGCCAGGATCACGTCCCCCGGGTCGCAGAAGACGCGGGTGACGAGGTCCAGGCCCTGCTGGGAGCCCGCGGTGATGACGATGTCGTCGGGGTCCGCGACGCTGCCCTCCTCCGCCATGACCTCGCAGATCTGCTCACGGATGCGCGGCTCGCCCTGCCCGGAGCCGTACTGCATGACCTGCGTGCCCTGGTCGCGGATCATCCGGGCGATGTGGTCGCTGATCTCGCCCAGGGGCAGGTCCTTGATGTTCGGCATCCCTCCCGCCAGCGACACGATCTCGGGCCGGTTGGCCACGGCGAACAGCGCCCGGACCGCGGATACCCTGAGCCCCTGAGTGCGGGCGGCGTAGTGTTCGACGAACGGGTCCAGGCGGGTGTCTTGTCGCGCGGCCTTCATCCAGTACACGTTATCCGTAGGACGATGAGAATGAGCGCGGTTGCGCAGCACCAAAGAGCGTTTGGAGCGCTCCAAATAGCTCTGAAACCGATTCAGTGCTGCGCGACCGCGAAAATCTACTGCTGCTTCTTGACCGTGTTGTAGGCGGACTCGATCAGGTCGGCCAAGGTCTCGTTGTTCTGGCCGCTGAACCCCATGACCATGATGACCGTTTTTTCGATGACCCGGGCGCACACAGGCATCTGTTCTTTGTCGTAGATTCCGCACGAGGCGTCGTGCACCGAGGTGATGTTGGTGATACCGGAACTTGTCAGGTAGGAGTTCAACTCCGGTGCCGGGCGTTGCAGCAGCAGCATGAACTGGGAGTTCCCGTCGGAGTAGTTGGATCGCAGGATGGTGCCCGCGCCGCTGGGGGCCGCCGACTCCTTCACCCCGTCGTTGGCGAAGCTCCCGATCTGCGTCGGCAGCTTCAGGGCCCAGGCCGGCGACGCGTCCGCGCTCGGCTTTCCGAGCCCGCCCAGGACCATGCCCAGCCAGCCCGCGATCACGAGCAGCACCACCGCCGCGACGATCCCCATGATCTTCACGAACCTGGGGATGGGTGGGATGTGGTGTCGCGGTGGCCGGGCAGGGATCTCGTCCTCGGCGTCGTCCTTCGGAACGTTGCGCCATTCACGGGGTTCCCGTGCCGGCGTTTCCGGCGAGGTGGCCGAGCGGCGCGCGATCGGTTCCGTGATGCGTTTGAAAACGGTGGTTTTGTCGGGGCTGGCAGGACTGGCGGGAGTGGCTGGACTGGTGGGAGTGGCTGGACTGGTGGGAGTGGCTGCGCTGCGACGGGGTCCGGTGAATCTGGGAGGGGTCGGGACGCTCTCCGCCGTTCGCCTCGGGATTGGGAACGCCGGTTCCAGGGGTGACTCAGGGCTGCTCGCGCTACGGCGGGGTGACCCCTCGCCGTAGCGCGGGAAACGATCGGTCATCAGACGAGCTCGTCGATGACCTTCTTGAGCGCGTTCTTCGACTTGCCCCCCGACAGAGTTTTCTCCACCTTTCCGGATTTGTAGAACTCCAGGGTGGGGATGCTGAGGATGCCCTTCTCGGCGGCGAACGCGACCTCGGCATTGATGTCGAGCTTCACGAATTTCACCCGGCCCTCGTAGTCGCGGGCCAGTTCCTCGATGATGGGGGCCATCTGTTTGCAGGGTCCGCACCACGTGGCCCAGTAGTCCACCACCACCGGAACCGGCGACAGCAGCACCTCGTCGGCGAAGGTCGCCTCGGTCACATCGACAACGGCCATTTCACACTCCTTGTTCTCCGTGGCGAGTCTACGATCACGCCTCGTTCGCTGCCAGCCAGCGTTCGGCGTCGAGGGCGGCCTGGCAGCCGGAGCCGGCTGCCGTGATGGCCTGGCGGTAGGTGTGGTCCACCAGGTCGCCGCAGGCGAACACGCCCTGGAGGTTCGTCGCCTGGGAGCCGGCTGCGACCTTCACGTAGCCCGCCTCGTCGAGCTCCACCTGCCCCTTGACCAGCGCGCTGCGCGGGTCGTGGCCGATGGCGACGAACACCCCGGAGACCTCCAGCCGGCGGGTTTCCCCCGTCACCGTGTCGCGCAGAGTGACGGATTCCACTCGCGCATCCCCGTTGACGGATTCCACCACCGAGTTCCACGCGAAGTCCAGTTTCGGGTCCTTCTCGGCGCGGGAGGCCATGGCCTTCGAGGCGCGCAGCTCATCGCGCCGGTGCACGAGGGTGACGCGGGAGGCGAAACGGGTCAGGAAGGTGGCCTCCTCCACAGCGGAGTCCCCGCCGCCGATCACGGCTATGGGCTTGTCGCGGAAGAAGGCACCGTCGCAGGTGGCGCACCAGGAGACGCCGCGGCCCGAGAGCCGATCCTCCCCGTCGACGCCCAGCTTGCGGTACCCGGATCCCATGGCCAGGATCACCGCCTTCGCCTCCCAGACCTTGCCCGCGGAATCGGTGACCTTCTTGACCTCGCCGGTCAGGTCGACGGCCTCGGCGTCGTCGGTGACCAGCTTCGCCCCGAACCTCTCCGCCTGGGAACGCATCTGGCCCATCAGGTCGGGGCCCATCACGCCGTCGGGGAACCCGGGGAAGTTCTCCACCTCGGTGGTGTTCATCAGCGCGCCGCCGCTGTCGAGGGCGCCCTCGAACACGACGGGTTTCAGCGCGGCGCGGGCCGCATAGATGGCAGCGGTGTATCCGGCAGGGCCGGAGCCGATGATGATGAGCTCGTGGACGGTCATGATCCCCCTCGGGTCGTCGTGGTGCCGATCCAGTGTAGATGCCCGTGGAAGGTGGGCGGGTCTGGTGCGGTTTCGCGACCAAGATCTAGTATTGGTCGCCAAGGAGTCAGGAAGGATTCGAGTGCCGAAGATCGCAGCCCCCACCGTTGCCCAACACCGTGCGATGGTTCAGCGTCGGCTGATCGACGCCGCTGAGGAGATCATGCGTTCCGGCGAGCCCGAGAAGCTGACCGCCGGCGCCGTGACCGCAGCCGCCGGAATTGCCCGCAACAGTATTTATCGTTATGTCGATTCCGTGGATGACCTGCGTGGTCTGGTCCTGGCGCGTCACCTGCCCGCCTGGATCGACGCGGTCGCCGCCGAGCTGGAGGCCGTCGAGGCGCCGACCGAGCGCATCGTCGTGTGGGTCCGCGCGAATCTACAGCAGGCGGCCCGCACCGGGCACGGCTGGCTGATGGGGTTGAGTCGCTCCATCACGCCGTCGCCCGCCACCGCGAAGGTGATGGACGACTCCCACGCCGTCATGCGCGACTCGATCGCCCAGGCGTGGGCGGCCCTCGTCCAGGACCCGATGCAGCTGCGGGTAGCTGCCGGGCTGACCCGTGGCCTGCTGGAGGCGGGATTCCGGCAGCTCGACTCGGGCATGCCCGTCGACGTGGTGGTCGACCTCGGTGAGAAGGCGGCACGTGGTCTCGTTGCAGGGATCACGGGCGGGAATTCTTGACCGCGGAAACCTCCGCCACGTGGCGGATGGCGCTTTCCGTCAGCGTCGCTACGGGGGCCTACGGGGTGTCCTTCGGGGCATTGGCCGTCGCCGCGGGGCTCGATGTCTGGCAGGCGATGGTGTTGAGCCTGCTGATGTACACGGGTGGGTCGCAATTCGCCTTCGTCGGGGCATTGGCGGGCGGTGGGCTGCCCGCCACCGGGGCGGCCATGCTCGTCGGATTGCGCAACGCCGTCTACGTGATGCAGGTGAATTCATGGTTCCATCCCCTCTGGGCGCAGCGGATCCTGATGGCGCACTTCACCACCGACGAGTCGACCGCGGTGGCCGCGGCCCAGCCGGACCAGCGGCTGCGGAGGCTGGGTTTCTGGGTCACCGGAGCCGGGGTGTTCGCGCTGTGGAATGCGATGACCCTGGTCGGGGCGCTGCTGGGCAACCTGCTGGGCGACCCGAAGGCCTGGGGGCTCGACGGCGCCGCCCTGGCTGCCTTCTGTGGGCTGCTGTGGCCCCGCCTGGTGGCGCGTGATGCGGTGGCCACGGCGATCGCCGCGGCCGCGGTGACGGTGGTGTTGGTGCCGGTGTTTCCCGCCGGGTTGCCGATCCTGGCGGCCGTCGTGGTTGGCGGTGGTGCCACCTTGCTTCAGCGTCGGCGCACCGCCCGCCGGGATCAGTCCTCCAGGGATGAGGGGGCGCGTTGATGTGGGGCTGGGTGCTGGTCGCGTCGCTGGCGTGTTTCGCGACCAAACTGGCGGGCCTGCTGGTGCCGCGTCGTCTCCTCGACGATGAACGCACTGTGCTGACCATGGCCGGCATGACCGTCGGGGTGCTGGCCGGGCTGATCGGGATCTCCACCTTCACCACGGGCAGTGTCGTCACCGTCGACGCGCGGCTGGCGTCGCTGCTGGTTGCGGTGGTGGCCCTGCGGTTGCGTGCTCCGTTCCTGCTGGTCGTGGTACTGGGTGCGGTGGCAGCCGCTCTGGTGAGGGTCGCGGGAGTTGCGGGGTGAAACAAAAACGGCCCCGCATGGGGCCGTTGGCCCGGTAGCTCAAACGCACCGGGGGGGTATGGACACGATGGTAGTGCACTTGTAGGGTGCTGCACAACCAATCTCGCGGGAAACCTCATGGATCGCCTCATCGTCTATGTGGACGGATTCAATCTGTACCACGGGCTGCACGAAGCAGCGCAGTGCCGTTGGCTTTGGCTCGACCTCGTGGCACTTGCCGAAAAACTGCGACCCAGGAGCCAACTGGTTGCCGTTCGCTACTTCACCGCTCCGGTCTGTGGGCAGCGGGATGCTCTTGCCAGGCAGCAGACATACCACCAAGCCTTGGAAACGAAGTATCCCCAGCGGGTTCAGATCATCGAAGGCAGGTACCAGAAGAAACCTCGCCGATGCCGGTCCTGTGGGGCGAGATGGACGGACTACGAGGAAAAAGAAACCGACGTCAACATCGCGGTGCACCTGGTCCGGGACGTCGCATCCAATGCCATGGATTCTGCCCTCGTCGTGAGCGCGGATTCAGACCTGTCGCCAGCCATCCGTGTGGCCCAGTTGATGAAACCTGACCTGTTCATCACGGCTGCTTTCCCGCCGCGTCGCAAATCCAGCGAATTGAGACAACTCATGCCGAGATCCTTCGAAATTTACGAGAGCCGCATCCGTGCCTCGCTGCTCCCCGAGGTGGTGTCGGAGGGCAGGCGGAAGATCCGACGCCCCGCCAAGTGGGACCCCAACGGGCGGAAACGCTGAGAACATCGGTAGCCGCCGCCTTGGTGAGGGTCGCGGGCGTGGTGGGGTGGGTATCGGGTTTCGTGGTGCCGGTCAGCGGCCTATGGTGCGGTGGAGGAAGGTCCAGATCAGGGCGTTCATCCAGGCGCGTTGGGCGTTGTCGGCCGCCCCTCCGTGGCCGCCCTCCGTGTTCTCCCAGTAGCGGACGTCGGCGCCGATGGCCTCCAGGGCCGCCGTGAACTTGCGGGCGTGGCCCGGGTGGACGCGGTCGTCGCGGGTGGAAGTGGTCACCAGCGTCGCCGGATAGTCCGCCGATTCCTCCAGGAGGTGGTAGGGACTGAAGGTGCGGATGTAGTTCCAGTCGTCGGTGTCGGGATCTCCGTACTCGGCGATCCACGACGCCCCGGCCAGGAGTTTCGTGTAGCGGCGCATGTCGAGCAGCGGAACCTGGATCACTACCGCCCCGAACAGGCCCGAGTACCGGGTGAGCATGTTGCCCGTGAGCAGGCCGCCGTTCGACCCACCCAGGCAAGCCAGGCGCTCCCGGGTGGTCACGCCACGGGCGACGAGATCCCGCGCGACCGCCGCGAAATCCTCGTAGGCGCGGTGCCGGCGCTCCTTCAGCGCGGCCTGGTGCCAGGCCGGGCCGTACTCGCCACCGCCGCGGATGTTTGCGACCACGTGGGTGCCGCCCCGCTCCAGCCACGCCTTGCCCGTCATCGGCCCGTACTGCGGCGACATCGACACCTCGAAGCCGCCGTACCCTCCCAGTAGGGTCGGGTTCTCCCCGGCCGGGGGCAGGTCGGTGCGACCGATCTGGAAGTACGGCACGCGCGTGCCGTCGTCGCTGATCGCGAAGTGCTGGCTCACCTCGAGGCCAGTGACGTCGAAGTGCGACGGCTCCGCCTTCATCCTCACCAGCGGCGACGGATCCCCGCCCTCCAGCAGGGGCGCCAGGTCGCCCAGGTACAGCGTCGACGGCTGGAGGAAACCCGTGGCCGTGATCCACAACTCGTCGCCCTCGACGTCGTCGACGGCCGACGCCCACACCGTGCCCGGCAGGTCGCGGTGGATGCGGCGCGACTGCCACTGCTCACCGTCGTGGTGGAACACCAGCAGGTAGGTGCGGACATCCTCCTGGGCGGTGATCACGATGAAGTTCCGGGTGACGAAGAAGTCCGCGATCGACGTCAACTCCGACGGGGCGAACAACACCCGCACACGCGGTCCCTTTCCCTCCCAGCCGGGCAGGAACGACTCCAGCCGCGCCACGGCGAGGGACCCCGCAGGCACCAGCACGTCGTCGACCTCCCAGTCGGTGCGGGGCGTGAGCAGCAGCAGATCGCGGTGGGGCGCGGCCGTGCAGTCGGAGGGGACGTCGATCAGACTCAGCGAGTCGTCGGGGTTCAACAGGAACAGGTCGTAGTCGTAGAAGCCGCGGACCCGGTAGACCCAGTCGCGCACGAAATCCGGCACGTGATCGCGACCCGCGCCGACCTGCATGTCCGTCGGTTCGCCCTGGTAGACGAGATCCGCCTCCGGCATCGGCATTCCCCGGTGCCAGCGACGCACCTGCAGCGGATACCCGGAGCTGCTGACGCTCTCGGGTCCAAAATCGGTGGCGACGAACACCGTGTCGGAGTCGATCCAGCTGAGGCTGCCCTTCGCGGCGGGCCGTTCGAACCCGCCCTCGGAGGCGGGCACGAACCGTTTGGTTACCAGATCGAACTCGCGGGTTACGTCCGCGTCGGAACCACCGTGGGACAGGGCGACCAGGGCGTGCCGCCACGGCTGGCCGTCCTCAGGGCGCAGCACGGTGGCGCCGTGCCACACCCAGTCCTCCTGCTCCGCCGCGTTGAGGGCGTCGACGTCGATCAACACCTCCCAGTCGGGCTCCTCGGTGCGGTAAGAGTCCATCGACGTGCGCCGCCACAGCCCCCGTGGATGCTCTGCGTCGGTCCAGAAGTTGTACAGCTGGTCGCCGCGGCGCACCACGTTCGGGATGCTCGCCGGGGAGTCGAGGATCGTCTTCAACTCCGCCGCCAGTGTCGTCGCCCCGCCGTCCGCGTCGAGTTCCTCCTCGGCGCGCGCGTTGTGCTCGCGCACCCATTCCAGCGCGTCATCGCCGGTCACGTCCTCGAGCCACAGCCACGGGTCGGTGGAGCCGTCGCGGGCGGGCAGGCCGGGATTTCGGGACTGGTCATCGCTCATGGGACACGAGCCTAGTCACGGAAGGGCCGCGGTGGTACTCCGCGAGGGTTTTTCCGTCAGTAGGAGAACACCTCGTCGACGGCCCGGGTGGGCACGTCCTCCAGGGTGGCGTAGCGCCAGGCGGGCTGGTTGTCCTTGTCGATCAGGAGCGCGCGCACGCCCTCGACGAAATCGACGGGAATCATGTGCTCCGCGAGTCGCAGGTCCTGGTGCAGCACCCCGTTCAGGTCGAGGGTGGCGGCCCGTCGCAGTGCCCGCAGCGCGACGTGAACCGAGAACGGTGAGCGGGCCCGCAGCTCGCGGCCCGCCTGCTGGGCGGCCGGGTCGGGGTGTTCCTCGAGCCGGCGTGCGATCTCCACCGGGTCGTCGCCGGTGTAGCACTCCTGGATCCAGACGGCCTCCGACAGCGGGGTGGGCAGGTCACCGTCGGCCGACTCGTCGGCCAGGTTGATGCGCAAGGCGTCGCCCCCGCCGATCGTGCCGGAGGTCAGCGCCATGTGGGTGCCCAGCGCTCCCGCTCGCGCCAGCCAGTACATGACACCCGCGTCCGGGAAGAAACCGATTTTCGTCTCCGGCATTGCCATCAGCGTCGACGAATCGACTATTCGCCGGTCGGCGTTGACCGTCAGACCCAGGCCGCCGCCCATGGTGATGCCGTTGAGGTGGGCGGTGATGTGTTTGGGGAACTGGGCGACGATCAGGTCGAGCAGGTACTCGACCTCCAGGAACCGCAGCCAGGGCCCCCTGTCGCTGACAGCCTGCGACAACTCCCGCACATCAGCGCCCGCGCTGAACCCGCGCGTTCCCTCGCCGCGGAGCACCACCTCCCGCACCGAGTCGTCGTGGGCCCACGAGGTGAGGAGTTCGCTTGCTGTCTGGAGCATCTCCAGGTTGAGGGAGTTTATGGCGTTGGGACGGTTGAGGGTGAGAGTCGCGACCCCGTCGTCCAGGGTGGTGACGAGCAGATCAGTCATGAGGACAGCCTATGAGGTTCACGAAGCGCATCCGAACCAGAAACGGGAATCAACTGTCCGGAGGATCTAGTCGAAGTGCAGCCCGGGGCGCATCTCGTGCAATACCGCGCGGGCGGTTTCCTCGTCGATCACCAGATCCGTCGCGACCCCGGCGCGCAGCGCACCCAGCACCGGCACCGCCTTGCCCGTCCCGCTGACCACGCAGATGCGACGGGGAATGGTTCGCAGCTCCGCCGGGGTCATGCCGGTGGCGCGGGAGTTGATGGGAAGGTCGCGCCAGGACCCGTCGGCCCGCAGCATCACGGTGCAGACGTCGCCCACCACACCCTCCGATTTCAGGCAGGCCAGTTCGGAGTCGTCTAGGTAGTTGGCGGAGTACACGTGCGACTGCAGGTCGGCGCCGAGCCCTCCCACCCCGAAGATCGCCTTCGTGCAGGAGGCCCGCACCTGGAGCATGTGGCGGGTGGAACGTTCCGCCCACATGGCGGTGCGGGTTCCTGGGTTGTCGAAGAAGGCCGGCAGCGCCAGGAACTGTTCCTCGCCGTGGAACGCGGCGGCGAAACGCTGCAGGATGGAACCCACGTAGGGCAGTCCCGTGGTGCGGTGGTTCGCGCCGCCGTTCAGGCTCACCACGGTCACCCCGCTCAGGTCGCGGGGTCGCAGGTGCTGGGCGACCGCGGAGACGGTGGTTCCCCACGCCACCCCGACGACGTCGTTGTCGGTGACGATCTCGTCGAGGAGCCGGGCGGCAACCTTCGCGACCTGTTCGAGCCGCAGCACGTAGCTGGAACCCGGGCGGACGTTGACCAGGTGTGCCTGGACGTGGAAGTTCTTGCGGAAGATCTCGGCCAGGCGGGTCATGGGGCGGTCGGGGTCAGTGATGGTGACGCGCACCAACCCCCGGTCCTTGGCTTCTTTCAGCAGCCGCGACACCGTCGAACGGGAAACCCCCATGTGGTGGGCGATCGCCTCCATGGTCTCGGACTGGATGTAGTACATGCGCGCAACCCGGAGCAACAACTCGGTGTCGCGTTCCATGGCGCTCCTTCGGGACGGGCCGATGCATGATGACGGCGCCAGCGTATCCCTTGATGAAGGTTTGACCAGATTTGGGAGGCCGGAACGCGTGACCCGGCCGTGGATTCGTCTACAGCAGACCGAGTCCCTCCAACAGGATGCGGGCCCCGATGATGATCAGCACCACGCCGCCCAGGAACTCGGCGGGCCTGCGGAACCTAACCCCGATCTGGTGCCCGATCCCAACCGCGGCGAACGAGGTCACCAGCGTTATCAGGCCGATGCAGAGGATCGCCAGGAGGATGGAGACCTCCAGCATCGCGAAGGACACCCCGACGGCCGCCGCGTCGATGCTGGTCGCGACCCCCAGGATCAGCAGGCGACGCAGGTCGAGCCTGCTTCCCTGGCCGTCGTCGTCTTCGTTCTCATCGGCCTGGAACGCCTCCCAGGCCATCTTGCCGCCGATGATCGCGAGCAGCGCGAAGGCGATCCAGTGGTCGAAGGGGTCGAGGAGGCTGGTGAAGTTGGCGGCCAGCAGCCATCCGAGCAGCGGCATCGCGGCCTGGAAACCCGCGAAGGTGAGGGCGACGACCAGGGCGTGCCGGTAGTTGAAGCGGCCCATTTTCACGCCGCTGGTGAGCGAGGCGGCGAAGGCGTCGGCGGACACACCGAATCCGACCAACCAGATGGACCAGAGAGACATCGTCAGACCTTCCAGGGTTCCTGTGAGAATTGAGTTGCGATGACCTCGTTTCCCGGGGAAATCCAGCTCGTGGAACCACTGTGAACCCGCCGGTCCTGGTGTGTCCACGGGTAACTGAAAGTGTGTCTGACCACACCTTTTGCGACACCCGCCGCCCTGTTGAGACGCGTCACGGTTTCGGGAAGAATCGTCGTCGAGGGCGGAAAACGTCCCGTGACGAACAGCCTGCCGGCCGCTGTGACAGCCTCCGGCGGGAGGACCACCTGGAAGAAGGAATGATGACGGCCACCGGCGCTGACGTGACCCGGGTCACGGAGGATTACCTCGCGCTGATCTGGAAGGCCTGCGAATGGCCTGACGACGGGCGCCGCCCGAACACCACCGACCTGGCCGCCGCCCTCGGTGTCACCCCCTCCACGGTCTCGGCCAGCCTGAAACGCCTGGCCAGGGAGGGAATGATCAAGTACCGCCCCTACGGCAACATCGAACTGACCGAGGAGGGGGAACGGATCGGGCGGGCGGTGGTGCGGCGTCACCGCATCATCGAAACCTACCTGGTCACGTCACTGGGCATGCCCTGGGACCAGGTCCACGACGAGGCAGACCGGCTTGAGCACGCCGCCTCCGAGGAGCTGGTCGACCGGATGGACGAGGTCCTCGGCCACCCGGACGCGGACCCGCACGGCGACCCGATCCCGAGGAGCAGCAACACCAACCACCCGGAGGTGGTGCTGATCGCGCACACCACAGCGGGCGCCAAGGTGCGGGTGGTGCGGGTCTCGGACTCCAACCCGGAGATTCTCCGGTTCCTCGCGGAACGCGGCATAGCCATCGGGACGCGACTGGAGGTGCTGTCCGGGCTGTCCGGGATGGGGCTGATGACCATCGGCCACGAGGGAATCGAGATCGAGCTCAGCGCGCCGATAGCCGAGGCGATCCACGTCGCGCCCGCGAACTGAGGTTTCTACCGCAGCAGGTCGTCGTGGTGGCCGACGTGGACCAGTTCGATGGTGCCGTCCGGGTACTGCCACCAGGTCAACCGTGCAGCTCCGGGCGCCCCGCGTTTCACGTATGTCCGCCACGGAACGGCGCCCTCGGGAATGGCCTTCTGGATCACCGACTTGCCCGGAATGATGAATTGGTGGGTTTTTCTCCGGTCCCAGGCGTGGCCGGATAGAATGTCGACCACGACCTGAATGATCTTCGCCCTGCCGCGCAAAAGCTCCGCTTCCATGGAGTCTAGGAATCCCTCGCCGATTATGTAGGAGTTCAGCGATTCCCCGCGTTCCTCCTCTGGATTTCCGGTCAGCCATTCGTATTCCACTTCCCAGCGGAATTGTTTTTCCGGATCGCTGTAGACCCGGGGATATCCGCGGCGTTCCTCCTGATCGGTCATTCTGCGGCGCAGGTGATCCAGCTCCTCCTCCGCCGCGTCGGCGCGGGAACGTTCCCTGGCCAAGGATTCGTGATCGCTGTCGAGGAGCAGCATGAGGTCGTCGATTATGGAGCTGCGAAGCTTGTTGGCAATCCGTTCCGTCTGGGTGTCCAGCAGGTTTTTCAGCTCGGCTGCGCTGAGTCCCGCGACGGCTGGCGCGGAGGGTGTGGGGGCGACCGGGGCGGGTGTGGGCGGCGCGCTGGCCGGGTGGTGGGGTCCCGGCTTGGGGGCCGGTCCCGGTTTCGGGGCGCGCGAACTCGGTGGTCCCGGTTTCGGGGCCTTCGAGGCCCGGGCGGGGGAAGGGGGCGTGACGTCGAGGGAGGATCTGAACCGGTTGAGGGCGGCCATTTGATCCTCGGACAGGGCCTGCTGGGGGGTGCTGGTCCCGACCTGGCGCGGGCCACCGATTCCTTGGTGGGACTTGACGTAATCCGCTATTTCAAGGCAGGCACTGTCGGCGTCGTCTCCCGGATAGACCCGGAATAACCGGTGCCGTCGCCAATGGTCGGTCCTGGCCGCCCCCGCGAGAATCACACGGATACCGCCACCATAAACCTGGAATTGTGGATCCACGGTGTCCGATAGTCGTTCGGAAGCAGTCATGGAATCAAGGACGGCCAATTCAGTTCCGGGGGCTAGGTGCTGGGCCAGTAGCTTGGAATCGATCCGGGGCCGGTTCGTGTCGCTGGCGGGCGACACCACCACCAGTGCGCTGTCGCGCGTCGAATCAAAAATCCTGCTCACCAGAATTCCAACATCGCTGACTCCGACCCGCCACTCGGAAACCACAATTCTTCTCCCTTGACACAACTCGTGTCGGTCGACAACTAATCGCTGCCGCCACCCCGAGGCGAAGTAGTCGCCAGCGATCCGGCTGCAACCCATTGTTGCAGAAGCCGCAACGGGACCAAATGCGACGGGCCGGTGGGGTGTTCATTGCCCATGATTCGTGCACAATTAGAAGTTTTGGCCGTGGAGCAAGTGACAGGGGGCAGCGTGGATGCGCCGTTTCCCTCCTGACCTCGGTCATGCCGAACCGTGTCGCGTGGCGTGCAGCAGCTGAGTTGACGAAGGCCCTCTGGTCGGGGTGACAGGATTTGAACCTGCGGCCTCGTCGTCCCGAACGACGCGCGCTACCAAGCTGCGCCACACCCCGGCGGCTCGTCCGAGCCAGCGGCAAGACTATACCAGCGCAGGCGCGCGGGTGAAATCGTCGCCCGGGCCGCGGTTTCCTCAGGCGCCGGCCTCGATCCTTCCCAGGATCACCGGGTCGGGGGTGACCGGGCTCCCGGAGCAGGTGACGGCGCCGTCGAGGGCCTCCAGGGCACGTTCGAAGCGCTCCGGTGTGGCGGTGTGGAGGGTGAACAGCGGGGCTCCCCGGGTGATGTGGTCGCCGGGTTTGGCGTGCATCTCGACGCCCGCGACCGCCTGCACGTCGTCCTCCTTGCGGGCCCGGCCCGCGCCCAGCCGCCAGGCAGCCACCCCGACCGCCATCGCGTCCAAGCGTGCGACGTACCCGTCGCTTTCCGCGGCAACCACGTGGGTGTGTTCCGCCACCGGCAGGGGCGCATCGGGGTCGCCGCCCTGCGCCGCGACCATGCGCCGCCACACGTCCATCGCGCGGCCGTCCTGCAGCGCCGGGGCCGGGTCGACATCCGGTTTGCCGGCGGCGGCCAGCATCTCGCGGGCGAGTCGCACGGTCAGCTCCACAACGTCGCGCGGGCCACCGCCCGCCAGCACCTCCAGCGACTCGCGGACCTCGAGCGCGTTCCCTGCGGTCCGGCCGAGGGGGGTGTCCATGTTCGTCAGCAGTGCGACGGTGTTGACGCCCGCGTCCGTCCCCAGCGCCACCATGGTGCGGGCCAGCTCCTCCGCGCGGTCGCGGGTCTTCATGAACGCGCCCGAACCGACCTTCACGTCCAGCACCAGCGCCCCCGTGCCCTCCGCGATCTTCTTGCTCATGATCGACGACGCGATCAGCGGGATGGCCTCTACGGTGCCGGTGGCGTCGCGCAGGGCGTAGAGCTTCTTGTCGGCCGGAGCCAGGCCGGAACCGGCGGCGCAGACCACCGCCCCGACGTCGGCCAGCTGCGCCAGCAGCTCCTCGTTGCCCAGGGAGGCGCGCCAGCCCGGGATGGACTCCATCTTGTCGAGGGTGCCGCCCGTGTGTCCCAGGCCGCGTCCCGACAGCTGCGGCACCGCCACGTCGAAGGCCGCAACCAGGGGCGTCAGGGGCAGGGTGATCTTGTCGCCGACCCCGCCCGTGGAGTGCTTGTCGGCGGTGGGTCTCCCCAGCGACGAGAAGTTCATGCGCTGGCCGGAGGCGATCATCGCGGCGGTCCAGCGGGAGATCTCGTCGCGGTCCATGCCGTTGAGCAGGATCGCCATCGCCAGCGCCGACATCTGCTCGTCGGCCACCACCCCGTCGGTGTAGGCCCGGATCACCCAGTCGATCTGGTCGTCGCTGAGCCTGCCGCCGTCGCGTTTGGTGGAGATGACCTCTATGGCGTCCATGCCGACGAGTCTAGGACTCGTTCGGTGAAAGGTCTCGCCTTGGGCGTGAAGGATTTTGTACCGGGTACGCCACAAAATCCTTCACAATGACATAATCCTGAAGATGAGTGCTGACGCCCGGCGGGCCCGGTGGGGCGTCGTCATGCTGTTCTGGCTGAACGGGGTGGCGTGGTCGTCGATCCTGCCCAGATATCCCGAGATCAAGGAGTCCCTGAGGCTCGACGACCAGTGGTGGGGCATCGCGGTGGCGATCGGCCCCGTCGGCGGCCTGGTCGCGGGCCTGGTGACGGCTGCGTTGATCCGGCGGTACTCGTCGGCGTGGGTGTCGGTGGTCTCGCAGGTGGTGGGGATCGCCATGCTGAACCTCATCGGCAATGCCCCCGCGGCCTGGGTGTTCGCGGTGGGGGTGTTCCTGATGGCGAGCCTCGACGCGCTGACCGACATCTCGATGAACGCCCACGGGCTGCGCGTCCAGGAGCTCTACGGCCGCCCGATCCTCAACAGCTTCCACGGCTGGTGGTCCATCGGCGCGGTGTGCGGGGGCTTCATCGGGTCCGCCGCCCGGCAGGCTGGGATTCCCGTCTGGGTGCAGTGCCTCGCCGCGACGGTGGTGTTCGGCGGGATGTCGCTGGGGGCGAAGGCCCTGCTGCTGCCCGGCCTGGACCACGAGCCGCAGGCCGAATGGAGCCGGCAGCAGCGACGGCGGCGCCTCCCCGCGGGGATCGTCGTGCGACTCGCGGCGCTCGGGCTGCTCGGGGCCTCGGCCGGGTTGATGGAGGACACCGGCTCCACCTGGGGTGCGATCTACCTGGACCGGCAGTTCGAGGTCATCCCGTTCGTGGCGGGCATGGCCTTCGTCGGGTTGCAGGGTGCGCAGCTGGTCGGCCGGTTCACCGGCGATGCCCTGGTCTCGCGGATCGGGCCCCGGTTCGCCGTCGTTCAGGGCGCCATCATCGCTTTTCTCGGCATGGGGTGGTCGCTGGTCTGGCCTTCTCCGGTCACCGCGATTCTGGGCTTCGCCTGCGTCGGCTGGGGTGTCGCGACGGCGATCCCGTCGGCCATGCACGCCGCCGACGAGCTGCCCGACATGAACCACGGCGACGGGCTGATGATAGTCACCTGGATGATGCGGATCGGATTCTTCGGGGGTCCGCCGCTGATCGGTGCCCTGTCGGAGGCCACCGATCTGCGCCTGGCACTGTGGGTGGTCCCGGCATTCGCGGTCGTGATCCTGGCACTGAGCCCATCGCTGGGCCGGAGCGTCGGTGGGAGACGGTGATGCAGATGATTTCGTTGCCGGAACGCCTCTCGAGGCTGCATGATTCCTACGGATTGAACGCGCAGCAGCTTGCTTGGCTGTTCGGTGTGTTGCAGGCCGTTATCGCGGTGCGCAGGGACCGAGGGGTTTTCGTCAGGACAGCCAGATTAGTGTCACCAGTAATGTCAATGGCACCGTCACCAAGCCCAGGCCCAGCCCGTAGGCTTTGGGTGATC
>ERZ772766.76-NODE-76-length-57237-cov-7.740915_pt1 | contig 57237 bp, 48 predicted proteins | sample MGYA00511379_ERZ772766 | MGnify/ENA primary metagenome ERZ772766 (study PRJEB29015, sample SAMEA2737895) | human oral metagenome | biome: human oral; feature: human-associated habitat; material: dental | place: China | collected 2116 ... | reverse complement strand
AAAAACGACCTACGGTAGGTCGTCGAAAAAACCTACTGTAGGTCGTCGATGCGACCCACGGTAGGTCGCAGAGACGACCTACCGTGGGTCGTTTTTGTGGGGTGCCGAGGGGAGGCTCTTTTTCCTAGGGGACGCACCCTACAAACCCCAGGGAAATCGGGGAGAGGAGAAACCGAGGCTTTGTCGTATCTTTAGCCGTCCTTCTTGACAAGCTGGGCGCATCGACATTTTCCCTCCCCCACCCCGTGGTGGGAGCTTCATCATCCCTCAAGCAAGCCAATGGCACAAAAACGAAAGTGGTACGTCGTCTGGGCTGGTCACGAGCCAGGAGTCTATGAGACTTGGGCCGAATGCCAGCGCCAAACCCAAGGATACCCTTCCCCCGTCTTCAAGTCCTTCGAGAGCCACAGCGATGCCCTCCGAGCCTATGAAGAAGGAGCGCAAGGCTTCACCCGACGCCACCGAGCGCCCTCGGGGATGGAGCGCACCACCGAGGTACCTATCGAGGAAGCCATCGTAGTCGATGCGGCCTGCTCGGGCAATCCCGGCGTGATGGAGTACCGAGGCGTCTACCTGCCCTCCCGCAGTACGATCTTCGAGATGGGTCCCTTCCCTAAGGGAACGAACAACATCGGCGAATTCCTCGCCATCGTGCATGCTCTGGCCCTCATCGAGCAGAGGGGGCTCAGCCAACTCGTCGTCTATTCCGATAGCCAGATCGCCCTGACATGGGTGCGCAAGAAGCGGTGCAAGACCCTGCTGGAGCGCACGAGCGAGACGGCCCCCCTCTTCGACCTCATCGACCGAGCCGAGCGGTGGCTTCAGACCCATAGCTACACGACCCCCATATATAAGTGGGATACCGTGCACTGGGGGGAGATCCCCGCAGACTACGGACGCAAAGGCTAAACCATAATACACAATACCCCTTACTCTAACTCACAAAAACTCACGCACTCTATGGATGTACTAGGACTAGTCAAAGCATTCAACGAGATCCTCTGGAACAGCTTCCTCATGTACGCACTCCTCGGCGTCGGCATCTTCTACACCATCTACCTCGGCTTCCCGCAGATCCGCCACTTCAACCTAGCGATGAAGTACGCCTTCGGCCCTGCCTTCCAGCGCAAGAAGGACGGGGAGGAGAAGTCGAAAGTCAACTCCTTCCAAGCCCTGGCCACCGCCGTAGCTGCCCAAGTAGGTACGGGCAACGTGGCAGGTGTCGCCACCGCTATCTCCATGGGTGGCGTCGGGTCGGTCTTCTGGATGTGGGTCTCAGCGATCCTCGGCATGGGTACGATCTTCTCCGAAGCCGTCCTAGCGCAGAAGTACCGAGAGGTACGCCCAGGAGGCGCTATCGGTGGTCCTGCCTTCTATATCCGTGAGGGCCTAGGGTCTCGATGGCTTGCCCTCTTCTTCTCCATCGCCTTCATCACCTACATCGGCTTCACGGGAAGCATGGTCCAGGCCAACTCGATCACGGTGGCGCTGACGACGGCCTTCCCCATCGAGCCGTGGGTCATCGGCGTGGGTATCGCCCTCGTCGTCGGGATCGTCATCATCGGAGGTCAGAGACGTATCACCTCCGTCGCTGAGCTCGTCGTGCCCTTCATGGCTATAGCCTATATCCTGGGATCGCTGATCATCATGGTGCTCTACTACGATGCGATCCCCCACGTCTTCGGGGAGATCTTCAGCGAAGCCTTCTCTACGAAGGCAGCCGCTGGTGGCGCAGCTGGGATGGCGATCAAGTATGCCATCCGCTACGGGGTAGCCCGTGGGCTCTTCTCCAACGAAGCAGGGATGGGGACGTCTCCCCACGCTCATGCCATGGCCGAAGTGAAGGACCCAGCGATGCAGGGCTTCGTGGCGATGTCGGGCGTCTTCATCACGCTCCTCATCTGTACCTCTACAGCGCTGGTGATCCTCCTAACGGGCGTACACACCCGGAGCGGGCTAGAGTCTACAGCGATCACGCAGGAGGCCTTCGATATGGTCTTCGGGAAGGTGGGGATCATCTTCCTACAGGTAAGTATCTTCTTCTTCGCCTTCACCACCATCATCGGGAACTATATCTTCGGTGAGATGAACGTACGCTCCCTCTTCGGCAAGGTCGGCGTATATATCTTCCGGGCGATCGTCGTGGGTTCAGTCTTCGTAGGAGCGATCTTCGCCGTGACCTTCGTCTGGGAGATCACCGACACCGTCACGGGGCTGATGACCATCCCCAACATCATCGCCCTGATCATCCTCGCCCCACAGACCAAGGCGGCCTACAAGAAGTTCCTCAAGCGTCGCTCCGAGGGCGAACTTGACTAAGGAGCTATTCATCCAACAAAAGCCCAGCGGGCATCCCACCTCGGAGTGGGATGCCCGCTGGGCTTTTGGTACACCTATAGTAGAAGGGGAGGATTCAGGCTAGATGACGAGTTGCCTGAGGCATGCAGCGCAGAGGCGGACATCCCGCAGGCCCTTCTGACGGAAGCGAATGGAGACCTCAGGCTCGTGCAGGTAGAGGTAACCAAAGAGTTCGCTGAGCTTCGGGTAAAGAGCTTCGCCCGTGTCACGGCGCTTGAAGCCTAGGACTCGTCCCCGCTCCATCGTACAGAGGGTGGGGAGAGCCTCAAGGGGCTCCGTGGGAAGACCTACTGCCTCCAGCTCCGAAAGGACAAGCTTGCGGTGGAAGCGGACATTATGCGCTACGAGGATCTTCACCCTGCTGACCGCTTGGAGGAAACGGTGGAGGACGAAGCGAAGCTCCTCCCCTTCCCGCACCATCTCCTCGGTCGTGATCCCATGGAGGCACGTAGCCTCTTCGGTGATCGGCGCCGTGCGACGGATGAGATGCGTCTCTTCCGATAGACAGGCACCCATAGCGTCGAGCACCTGCCACGAGAGGAGGATCAGGGGCGAAGGCTCTGAGTCTTCTCCCACCTCCTCCTCGTGGAGTACGTCCAGCGTCTCCGTATCGAAGACGAGGTAATGAGGGGGAGCTTCTGGAGAAGCCTTGCAGTCGAAGAGCGGGGAACTATCGACATCGACCTCCACCAGGACAGGGGTACCCCGTCCTCGTGGAGGTCGATAGCTATGAGCCGAGCGGAGCAAGTCCGTACGGCGCTGAAGTCCCCACCTCAGCAAGAGCTGCACCAGCACCAGAGCTAGGGGAAGGAGCAGTAGGAGAAGTGGGGCAAGGCGCATAGTTCAGCCTACTTCTTAGGGAAGAGGAAGGATCGGCTACGCTCAGCCCCTTCCTTAGCCCACTCCTCTGGGAGGATGCGCCAGTTCTTAGGATCTACGGGACGCACTGACCCGTGGCGACGGAAGAATTCCGCTAGGTAGTACGTCTGGTCATGCGAGGTAGCTCCGACGATGCGCTTAGGGAGATCTTCCTTGGGGATGCCCGCTCCCTGCGTCAGCATACCACCAGCACCACCTGCTCGGTAGGAATTGACAGCAACCCGGTACTTGCGCTCTAGGTCAAAGGGCTCACTATGCCCAGTGAGTCTGAGGATGGTCACACGCTCTCCCTCGGGCTTCGTTAGGTCTACGACATAGTCGATCCCCTGGGCTGCACTATAGTTGTAGGGGGGGACGAAGGTCTTGTACTTGTCGGTGGACTTAGCTCCTGGACGGAGGCGAATGAGCGAATCCCCTGCAGAGGTCATCCCATTCATCCACCCTGCATAGGAGTGCTCCAGATAGCCACGTAGCTCATGCCCGGTTAGCTCCATCGCATAGAGGAAGTTCGAGAAGGGGCAGAACTTAAACAGGTCACGTATGTAGACCTTCCCAGCAGGGAGTACGGCCGAGGGCTTCAGTGGTGCGGCCAGCGACACCTCGGCATCGATCGCCTCCAGCTGCATGCGGTGGATGACGTCCATGTAGGGGCTCGTACCGAAGAGTGCATCTTGACCTCGGACTTCGCCCTCCAGTACTCCGACCTCACTGGATACGTACTCCTTCACCGCAGCTTCCTCACGGGCGAAGTGCCTTAGGAAGGCTGGATCGGGCTCTACCCCATCCAGCGAGATGAACGAAGGAGATAGGGTCTTCTCGATGACCTTGTCCCCTTGCTTGCGGACAGTGATCTTGATATCGGCGACTCGCTCCAGATGGTTGGCAGGGTTGATGAGAAGTACCGAGTCAGTACGGCCCTCTGGGCGTATCCATTCGAGCTCCTGACGGTGGTCGTGCCCGATCAAGAGCAGGTCGATACCCAAGGGTCGATTAGCTAGTGCCCGCCCTGCATTCTCAAGGTAATCGGGGTTGTCGTTCTCTAGTCCTGAGTGCATCAGCACGACCAGGAGGTCAGGCTTCTCCTTCTGCTGGATGAAGGGTACCCAGTAGTCAGCAGACTTAAGGATATCATCGAAGCGAAGGCCTTCCCACAGATGTGCAGGCACCCACTGCGGGATGGCTGGCGTCGTGAAGCCAAGGACGGCGACACGGAGACCGGCTCGGGTGAAGACATGGTAGGGCTTGAAGTACGGCTTCCCGGTCTTCTCTGAAATGATGTTGGCAGCGATGAGGGGGAACTTACATTCCTTAGCCCACTTGTCGAAGACGCTGTGCCCAGGCTCGATGTCGTGATTCCCCATGGCGACGGCGTCGTAGCCGAGGTAGTTCATCGCCGAAGAGACGATGTGGGGCGAGAGCGTATCTACATAGTTGTAGAAGTAGGTCGGTGGCTCTCCCTGCAGGAGGTCACCTGCATCCAGCAGGAGGGTCTCAGGGTCGGTACGGCGGATCTCACGCAGTACCGTCGAGAGGCGAGACATGCTCCCCGTCCCTGCTCGGTCATTGAGGAAGTCATAGGGGAAGATATTCCCATGGACATCCGTCGTATGTAGGATACGCAGATGATGCTGGGTAGTGGGGGGTACCTTCTTCTGAGCGTAGAGCGTGGCACCCGTAAGGGCAAAAAGAAGCATCCCCACCCACAGGACGGGGCGGAGGATGCTGGTGATACGAGTAGGATTCATAGATGAGCGGTTACTTGACTTCACTCCCAGGGGCGATGGGACCTGAGGGAGAGATGACACGTAGCTGACCTGTAGCGAAGTCTTCAGCAGAGAGGATCATCCCCTGCGATTCGATCCCTCGAAGCTTGCGGGGAGGTAGGTTAGCGATGAAGCAAACCTGCTTGCCGACGAGCTCCTCTGGGGTATAGTGCTGAGCGATCCCCGAGAGGATGGTTCGCCCTCCGAGACCATCGTCCAGACGGAACTGAAGGAGCTTATCAGCCTTGGGTACCTTCGTACACTCAAGGACCGTCCCAACACGGATATCGAGCTTCGTGAAGTCCTCGAAGGTGATATCGGGAGCTACGGCAGACGCCTTCGCTTCGGATGCCTCAGCAGCTTCGTTAGCCACCTTGGTAGCCTCGAGCTTGGCTATCTGGGCTTCGATGACTTCGTCCTCGATCTTCTCGAAGAGGAGACTCGACTTACCCAGCTGGTGTCCTACAGGCAGGAGGTCGGAGCGCCCTAGATCCGACCAAGCGGGAAGAGCGATCTGAAGCATCCCGAGGAGCTTGTCGCTGCTCTGTGGAAGGAAGGGTGCAAAGGCGATGGCCAGATTAGCCGTGATCTGCAGGGAAAGGTTGAGGATCGTAGCCACACGGGGCATATCCGTCTTAGCGAGCTTCCAGGGCTCGGTATCGGCGAGGTACTTATTCCCCAGACGAGCTAGATTCATCGCTTCCTTCAGAGCCTCACGGAAGTGGAAGCTATCGAGCTCCTTCTCGATGGAAGCACGTACTCCACTGAGTTCAGCCAGCGTCTCACGATCGAAGTCAGTCAGTTCGCCTAGGGCAGGCACCTTACCGTCGAAGTACTTCTCGGTGAGGACCAGCGCACGATTGACGAAGTTACCGAAGACAGCGACGAGCTCATTGTTATTGCGAGCTTGGAAGTCCTTCCACGTAAAATCATTGTCCTTGGTCTCGGGAGCGTTGGCCGTGAGCACATAGCGAAGGACATCCTGCTTACCGGGGAGATCCTCCAGATACTCATTGAGCCAGACGGCCCAGTTGCGCGAGGTAGAGATCTTATCCCCTTCGAGGTTGAGGAACTCATTAGCAGGGACGTTCTCGGGCAGGATGTACGATCCTTCAGCACGAAGCATCGCGGGGAAGACGATACAGTGGAAGACGATGTTGTCCTTACCGATGAAGTGTAGCAGGCGGGTATCTTCGCTCTTCCACCACTTCTCCCAGCTATCGGGGAGTAGCTCCTTAGTGTTGGAGATGTAGCCAATAGGCGCATCGAACCAGACGTAGAGCACCTTACCCTCCGCGCCCTCTACAGGCACGGGGATACCCCAGTCGAGGTCACGGCTCACGGCACGAGGCTGTAACCCTCCGTCGAGCCAACTCTTACACTGCCCGTAGACATTGGTCTTCCATTCCTTGTGCCCCTCGAGTATCCATTCACGTAGGAAGGCCTCATGCTTATCAAGCGGGAGGTACCAGTGCTTCGTCTTACGAAGCTCCGGTATTGCCCCTGAGATAGCACTCTTGGGATGGATGAGGTCGGTAGGGTTGAGCGTCGAGCCACAGTGCTCACACTGGTCTCCGTAGGCACGCTCATACTGACAGCGAGGGCACGTGCCGGTGATGTAGCGGTCAGCGAGGAACTGCTTCGCCTCGGGATCGTAGTACTGCTCGCTCTCCTCCTCGATGAAGCCCCCCTTGTCATAGATCGTACGGAAGATCGCAGAGGCATGCTCTCGATGCGTAGCACTCGTCGTACGCCCGTAGAAATCAAAGGTGATCCCGAAGTCTGCGAAGGACTTGCGGATGATGGCGTCATAGCGGTCTACGACGTCCTGGGGGCTGATGCCCTCCTTCTTTGCCTTGATGGTGACGGGGACGCCATGCTCATCACTTCCACAGACGAAGAGCACCTCTTCGCCCTTGAGACGCAGGTAGCGAGCATAGATATCGGAGGGTATGTAGACGCCGGCGAGGTGCCCGATGTGCACGGGGCCGTTGGCATAGGGCAGGGCGGCGGTGATGAGGGTACGCTTGAAGTTCTTCTTCATCCAGTCTATCTGTATCTATAAAATGAAAGGGAAGGGTAAGGCTGGTGCCCTACCCCTCTCCTTACTTGGTAGTATTACTTATCTTTCTCGATGAGGTGCTGCTGCCAGGCCCATGCCGAGCGCAGGGTATCTGCTAGGGATTCCTTAGCCTCCCAGCCGAGGACGGTGTTGGCCTTCGTTGGGTCAGCCCAGACCTTCTCGATATCACCTTCACGACGGCCGACGATCTTGTGAGGCACCTTGACCCCAGTGACAGCTTCGAAGGTACGGATCAGCTCCAGCACACTGACACCACGGCCGGTACCGATGTTGAAGGTCTCTAGGGGTTCGGCTCCGGAGTGCTCATCGAGCATACGTTCGATCGCTACGACATGTGCCTTCGCTAGGTCTACCACATTGATGTAGTCACGTATACAAGAGCCGTCAGGCGTATTGTAGTCATCACCGAAGACGCTCAGCTGCTGGCGTAGGCCTGCAGCAGTCTGCGTCAGGTAGGGGATGAGGTTCTGAGGCACGCCATTGGGTAGCTCACCGATGAGCGCCGATGGGTGGGCACCAATGGGGTTGAAGTAGCGCAGACGGATGACCTTGTAGGGGACACCGGCATAGACCACGTCGCTGAGGATCTCTTCATTGATCTGCTTGGTATTGCCGTAGGGAGAGAGGGCGACCTGGATAGGAGCCTCTTCGGTCACGGGCAAGATCTCTGGTTGACCGTAGACGGTACAGGAGGAGGAGAAGACGATCCCCTTCGTGCCGTGACGCTGCATAGCCTCCAGCAGGACGATGAGCGAGAGGAGGTTGTTCTTATAGTAATGGAGTGGCTTGTGCACCGACTCACCTACAGCCTTGCTCGCTGCGAAGTGAATAACCCCCTGGATCCCGGGGTGCGTCTTGAAGATGTGCTCGATGACCGCCTCGTCGTTGCAATCTGCTTCGTAGAAGATCGGGCGAATACCCGTAATTGCCTCGATCCCATCGAGGACTTCGATGTTGGAGTTGGAGAGGTTATCGATGCTGATGACTTGGTAGCCTGCTTGGATAAGCTCTACCGTGGTATGGGAGCCGATGTAGCCCGTACCACCTGTTACGAGAATGATTCCTTTCATGATCTTCTTTGAGTGATCTATTATAGGGTAGTGTTAATGCCTTCGATGTAGCTAAGCAGTTCGTCCCGCCCGAGCTGTTGCTCCGAGGAGGTGACGAAGATCGGGGGAAGCTCCTCCCATTCCTCGAGGAGGCGAGCTTTGTAGGCTTCGAGGTTCGCCGCGAGACGTCCCTTAGTGAGCTTGTCGGCCTTGGTGAAGACGAGGGCAAAGGGTACACCCTCCTCTCCCAGCCATTGGATGAACTCTAAATCGATCTTCTGTGGCTCATGACGGGAGTCAACGAGTACGAAGAGACAGACGAGCTCCTTGCGCTCCAGCGTATAGTCCTCAATCATCGCCTTGAGCTTCTCCCTGCCGTCCTTACTCAGGCGGGCGTAGCCGTAGCCGGGGAGGTCCACTAGGTACCAAGCCCCATTGATGATGAAGTGATTGATGAGCTGGGTCTTCCCTGGCTTCTGCGAGGTCATCGCCAGACCTTTCTTCCCCGTGAGCATATTGATCAGGGAGGACTTCCCCACATTGGAGCGTCCGATGAAGGCGTACTCAGGGAGGCCCGTCGTAGGGCACTTGCTGACCTGACTATTGCTGATGACGAACTCTGCCGACTTGATGACCATAAGCTACTGACTATACGATAGGATGCACAAAGATAAGGCTTCGGAGGCAAATAGCCTCCGAAGCCTTTTCTGACGTCATGCTGATAGGTGAAAATTGCGACCTACTGTGGGTCGGTTCGACGACCTACTGTAGGTTTTTTCGGCGACCTACCGTAGGTCTCTTTTTGAGGTCTTCTTGACGACCTCCAGACGGTCGCCTGTCTTTAACTGAGGGAGGTGCAGACGCCCCGCACGGAGAAGCGCCTTCACAGACAGCGCACGACCATTGAGGCGAAGCTCATAGTCCTGCCCCGCCTTGGGTAGGAGAAGGACATGGCGGTAGGGGCTACCCGCTACGAGTTCTAGACGCTCAAGCTCCCCATCTCTCCAAGCAAGCGAGCAGACAGCATTCCCCACGACACGTAGGCCCTCGACCTGACCCGTCTGCCATGCCTTCGGTAGGGCAGGTAGCGGATGAAGGACACCCGCCTCACTGCTGAGGAGCATCTCCATGATCCCCGAAGCTCCGCCGAAGTTCCCATCGATCTGGAAGGGAGGGTGCGAACTGAAGAGATTGGGATGTGTACCGCTTCCATAGGGGTGATTCGTCTTCGGATCAATGGCATCCACAGGACGAAGTAGCATATTCAGTACGTCATACGCCCCCGAAGCATCCCCGAGGCGTGCGTGGAAGTTCACCTTCCAGCCCATCGACCAGCTGGTACTGCTCGAGCCACGAGCCTCCAGCGTCTTCCGAGCCCCTTCAGCGAGCTCAGGCGTCCCACTCGGCGTGATCTCACTGGCGGGGAAGAGCCCATAGAGATGGGAGACATGACGGTGGTGCGGATCGACTTCCTTGAAGTCCTCCATCCACTCCATGATACGTCCGTCGGGGCCCAGCGTCGTAGGCTTCAGCGAGCGAAGCGCCGTAGAGAGGCTATCGACGAAGGTGCGGTCTCGCTTGAGGAGGAGCGCTGCCTCACGGGTATTCGTGAAGAGCTCTCGGAGGATCTGATTATCCATGGTCGAGCCCGCAGCGACTGCTACCTCCTGCCCCTCAGGCGTGTAGTAGCTATTCTCAGGTGAAGTGGTGGGTACATTGACCAGGTACTGGGTCTTCGGATCTCGGACGAGGGTCGTGAGGAAGAAGCGAGCAGCGCCCTGCATCACGGGATAGATTCGCTCGAGATAAGAGCGATCTTGGCTGTAGCGGTAGTGGTTAAAGAGGTGCTCACAGAGCCAAGCAGCGGAGGTATTCGTAGCACCCCAACTAGGGTGCTCTCCAGGGGCGGTGAACTGCCACACATTACCCAGCACGTGCGTCACCCAGCCCTTAGCGCCGTAGAAGGTGCGAGCGGTCTTCTCTCCCGAGGGGACGATACTCTCGATCCAGTCGGTCAGCGGACTGACAGTCTCGGGGAGGGCTCCCTTCTCTGCAGGCCAATAGTTCATCTGCAGGTTGATGTTCAGATGATAGTCGCCGTTCCAAGGAGCTTGGATCGTCTCTGTCCAGAGGCCTTGCAGGTTGGGGGGCAGAGCTCCGGGACGGGTGCTGGAGAGCAGGAGGTAGCGCCCCAGCTGGAGGTAGAGACTCGCTAAGGCAGGGTCAGCCTCAGGGCGCTCGTGGTAGGCCGTGAGGCGCTGATCGATGGGAAGAGCTAGGCGGGAAGCATCCCCGCCGTCGAGGTGGAGCTTCACCCGATCCATACGAGCAGAGAACTGACGCTTATGCTCTTCAAAGAGCTTCGACTCACCACCGAGAGCTTCAGCTTCGAGGAGTTGCTCCACTCCAAGGGCTACGAGCCCAGCACGCTTATTATAGTAGTTGGTATTGTGTGCGATGTAGAGGTCGACCTGAGGCGCATCGACGATGAGCAGTTCGCTCTCACGAGCGATAAGCTTCCCTCCTTGGGGTAGGACGGGGCGCACGACGATGGCGTAGCGAAGGCCCTTGCCCCCACGTCCGTCGGGGAGCTGACCGGTGAGCATGAGATAGCCTGCCCCTACACGAGAGCGCCCGTGCTCGGGTCGGTCAAGGGTGAGGCGAAGGGTATCACGTCTGGACTCATCACTGTGGTTGGTGAGACTCACCACCTGCATGTCCCGCCCGAAGGCGCTGTAGAGGCGCTTGGTGCGATAGGGCTGAGCACCGACGTCGAAGGTCTCCTCACTCACCCCTTCGGTGAGACTGAGGCTTCGGCGGTAGTGGCTAGGCGAAGGAGCCTGCCCCCACCCTAGACGAAGGAAGCCTCCGACTTGGTAGCTCCCGTAGGGGACATTCGCCCCATTCCCACGACCACTCCCCTCTCCTCCGCAGACGAAGGTGCGGTAGATCAGGTCTTCGGCCTCCTTGGGCTTGCCTGAGAGGAGAAGCTGACGGATGGCAGGAAGGTGCTTGACAGCTTCGGGATTCCATGCAGTCGAATCCACCGAACCGCTCCACATCGAACTCTCGTTGAGCGTGATCGTTTGGGTCTGAATCCCGCCATCGGAGAGCATCCCGAGACGCCCGTTGCCCAAGGGGAGCGCCTCCATCATATCCCGAGCAGGACGATCGAAGAAATACGTGAATGCCCGTCGGTAGCCACTATCGGGACGAAGGGTGAGCTTCGTCCGAAGGGTAGAAGTCGAGCTAGCGAAGAGTTCGCCACTCATCAGGAGCGCCACGGGCAGGACCCAGCGCAAGGAAGTCATGAATCGCATCTCAATAGCTTAATATGTATGGGGGCAAAGATACGGCAATTCATGTGCCCCGCCGAAGGAGGTTCGACCGCCCTCAACCTATGCGGTAGCGACAGGTCTCTCGGGAGGGGAAAAAACGACCTACGGTAGGTCGCCGAAAAAACCTACTGTGGGTCGCATCGACGACCTACCGTGGGTCGGTAAGGCGACCTACCGTAGGTCGTTTTTTCGCTCCGTGGAGAAGAGGCGAGAAAGGGCGCTGGGAAGCGGGCTTTCGACGGGTCGAAGGGTGGGGAGAAAAAGTAACAGAAGCCCCGACATCCGAGAGCGGATATCGGGGCTTCCGAAGAGGGGTGAAAGAGGAAGGAAAAAGCTACTTCATCAGGAGGTCGTAGAGGCGACGCATTCCTTCGGTCGCTCCCGTCTCGAAGTGGATGAGGTCGGGGCGGTAACTGCTTCGCACGGGCTTGGGGTCGATGCAGTAGACGGGCGCACGATGAGGCACGTAGCCTAGGAGGCCCGCCGCTGGATAGACCTCGAGCGAAGTGCCGATGACCAGGAAGAGATCCGCCCGCTCCGTAGCTTCGATAGCGGGGATCATCTCGGGAACTTCTTCGCCAAACCACACGATGAAGGGACGGAGCTGATAGCCGTCGGGGGCTAGGTCTCCTACGTGAAGCTCCAGCGTCGCTCCCTCGGCGGGATAGGTCACACGAGCATCGCGCACGGAGCGATTCTTCATCAGCTCACCGTGCAGGTGGATGACGTGGGTACTTCCCGCCCGCTCATGTAGGTCGTCGACATTCTGCGTCACGATGGTCACCCGATAACGACGCTCCAGCTCGGCCAGAAGGCGATGCCCTTCGTTGGGCTCAGCTCCGACGAACTCCCGACGGCGCATGTTGTAGAAGTCCAGCACCCGATGGGGATCTTGCTCCCAGCCCTCGATGCTGGCGACCTCCTGGACGTTGTGCCCGGCCCAGAGGCCGTCGCTATCTCGGAAGGTCGAGAGACCACTCTCGGCACTCATCCCCGCCCCCGAGAGGACGACGAGATGAGGGCGCTGGTCGTGAGAGGTATTCATCGCCGTGAGACGAGCGAGAGCTCGTCGATGAGACGAGGACACTCACCGAGCTGGTCGATGAGCAGGAGCACGTAGCGGATGTCGCAGATGATACTGCGCTGATAGGAGGGCAGATACTGGATGTCGCCACCGACACCTTCCCAGTTGCGGTCGAAATTGATCCCGATGAGATCTCCGTACTTATTGAAGACAGGGCTACCGGAGTTCCCACCCGTGGTGTGGGTCGTAGCGGCGAAGTTCACGGGCATCTCATAGCCACCAGAGGCGTTCTTGAAGGCCCAGCGCTGACCAGCACCATAGAGCTGCTTGGCGTAGATCTCCTTGAGGCGGGCTGGGACGGCAAACTCCCAAGAATTCGGATCCTCCTTCTCCATCACCCCACGGAGCGTCGTGGGCACCTGGTATTCCACCCCGTCGACGGGCGAATAGCCACGGACGTTCCCGAAGGTGAAGCGCAGGGTGCTATTGGCGTCAGGCCAGAGGGTCTCTTCCCCACGCTGTGCTAGGATACCACCGACATAGGTGCGACGAGCCAGATCAATAGGATTGTCGAAGGCTCGGAGCGCCTTGGTGAGTTGCTCCCGCTTGGTACGTACCGAAGCGGCAAAGCGGGACATCAGGTCGGTGGAGAGGACGACCTGTTGCTCCTTAGGACTTAGCTTCTTGAATGCCTCGAAGCCTTCGGGGGTGGTGAAGGTCGACTGAGCGAACATCACATCGACATAGGACTCTACCGAGCCGAACTGATCTATCCCTTCGGCGATCGCTTCGGGCCAGTCCTTGCGGTCGATCTGGCGGGTATATTCGGCGAGCTCTGCCTTAGCGATCTTGGCGTCGAGGGCAGGGAGGTAGTCCTTGTTATTATAGGCAAGGAAGGCCCGATCTGTAGCGGTCAGAGGATCGTCTGCTCCAGGGGCACGAGTTGCTTCGATGGCCTGCCACAGACCTTCGTCCAGATACCAGAACTGACGGCGCATATCCCTGCGTCCAGCGATCGCCTTGTCGATGGTAGCGATGGCATCTGCATAGGATCGGTAGGACTTAGGAGCGTTCGCCTTAGACCATTCGAGTAGCGACTCCATCTCCTGCTGCTTGGTGGCCTTGAAGTTGTTCTTCTCGATCCCGAAGTTCGCCCCGATCGCACGCTTGTAGGCGTTCTGTGAGCGGGCGTACTTAGCTGCATACATGATGTTCACCTTCGGATCGGCTAGCATATCCTTGAGCATGACCTCCTGACGGATCTGGCGCATGCGTATGCGGATATCGTTGTCGATGGTCTTCCATTCCTCAACTTCCGATGGAAGGAAGAAGTGGTTCGTGCGCCCAGGGAAGCCCATGATCATCGCTAGGTCTTCCTTCTGGACCCCGTCGGTAGAGATGTTGAACCAGCGCTTAGGCTTCAGGGGCACATTACTCTTGGAGTAAGGGGCAGGATTGCCGTTGGCATCGGCATAGATGCGGAAGATGGAGATATCGCCTGCATGGCGGGGATACTTCCAGTTGTCCGTGTCGGCACCGAACTTACCCACGGCGCTGGGAGGCGCTCCTACGAAGCGGATATCCGAGTAGACCTTATTAGTAAACATCAGATACTTATTGCCATTGTAGAAGGGGCGGATCTCTACCGTCGTCCCTGGGTGTGCCTTGAGATAAGCCTCCCCGACACGCTTGCGAGCAAGGCCGTCGAGGTAGTGGCGGGAGAGGTATTCCATACCCGTACCCTTACGGATCTTCTTCAGCTCGGCCTGGACATAAGCCGTGACATCCTCGATCTTGTCCACGAAGGAGACGACGACACCTTCGGCAGGAAGCTCTTCAGCGAAGCTCTTCGCCCAGTAGCCATCCTCTAGGTAGTTGTGCTCGACACTACTGAGCTTCTGGATAGCATCGTAGCCACAGTGGTGATTGGTCAGGACTAGGCCTTGGGAGGAGATCACCTCGCCCGTACAGCCTCCGTCGAAGTGTACGACGGCGTCCTTGAGCGAGGTGCCGTTGGGGTTGTAGAGATCGTACTCCTGCATAGCTAGTCCACGCTTGACGAGCTCAGGGTACTTCTTGGGGAGTTGCTCCAGGAGCCACATCCCTTCGTCAGCTCGTGCTAGGGTGCTTACCCCAAGAGCCACGAGAAGGGCAAAGAGAGACTTACGCATAGTCATTGGTATATTAGAGTGATTAGTTAGGATCGTGAAGGGAGGTATATCGGGGACAATCTAAGTAGAGAGATCCCGTAGGGATGCACCCCGTAGGTGAAGAGATAGTCGGGGCGAAGTTGGTAGCCGATACTTAGCTGGGTACCGCCCTGTGGATAGGCTAGGATCAGCTCGTCGGGACGGAGCTCCGTCGCAGTGAAGCTCAGGAGCGAAGCCCCGGGAGGATTGAAGACCTTGTAGGCCGTCTCCTTGGCCGACCAGAGGAGAGAGCGTAGCTGTAGTTCGGTAAGAGGAGAGGTAGCTTGCACCCGATCCCACTCGTCAGCGTGGAGGTAGCGTGAGGCTACGTCGTAGAGCTGAGGGCGGTAGGTCTCGATATCGACCCCAGGTGTGCCGTCAGCCGAAGGGGTAAGAAGCACGGCTGCATGCCCCTCGGTATGACTGATGCTGAGGGACTGGTCGGGATAGTCCAGCAGAATGGGCCTCCCGAGGGGATCATAGCTACGGCGAGGAACAGAGTCCCCTAGGAGCTCGGAGAGGATCAGCTCGACAGCCTTACGCTCCATACTCCTGCGCTCCGAGCGAGGAGCAGGCGGGAAGTGACAAAGACAAAGGGCTACCCCAAGGGGCAACCCTTCGATATGCTCAAGTATCATACTTCGCCCTCAGTAGAGGTGGCAGGTGGCGTGACCTTCACCTCGGTGATACGGAACTTCTCCAGCCCCGTGACTCGGAAGCTCCAGCCACCAGCAGTCACTAGATCACCCTTGCGTGGTAGGTCTTGCTTGAGCTCAAGGACAAGACCTCCGAGGGTATCCACTTGGTCCTCGACCTTGCCGAAGATCCCAGGCTCGAGGTCCAGAGCACGGAGGACGTCATTCAGAGGTGTCCCTCCTTCGAAGAGGTAACTCCCGTCAGGTAGGCGCTTGTAGGGCAGTTCTTCCTCGTCGTACTCATCCGAGATCTCCCCGACGATCTCCTCCAGCAGATCTTCCATCGTGACGATACCACTCGTACCGCCATATTCGTCGACGACGACGGCGATGTGCTTCTTCGTGCTACGGAACTCCTCAAGGAGATCATCCAAAGGCTTATTCTCAGGGATGAAGAGTGCTTCGCGGATCAGCTTCTTCCAGTCAAAGTCTGCTCCTTCGTCCTTATAGGGGATGAGGTCCTTGAGATATAGGATACCTCGGATATTGTCCTCCGAATCTTCGTAGACGGGGATACGGGAGTAGCCCGAGTCCAAAGCAAAGTGGAGCATCCTGTGGAAGTCCCACGAGATGTCTATATCCACCATGTCTACTCGGGGCACCATGATCTCAGAGGCCGTCTTGCTATGGAAGTTGATGATGTCTTCGAAGAGCTCCTTCTCTTCCGGTTCGTGCCCTTCGAGGAGATCGACGGCCTGCGACAGCTCATCGACAGAGAGGTCATAGCGCTTCGGTTGCATACGCCGTGTCAGTAGACTGGTCGAGCGCATGAGGAAGGAGGAGAACGGATGAAGGAGACTCGAGACCAAGCGCATCTTACCAGCGGAGAAGCGACTGAAGGCAAGAGGGCGTGCTTGGGCATATACCTTCGGGATGATCTCACCGAAGAGAAGCAGAAGGAGCGTCAGGATGACCGTCTGCGTGAGGAAGCCTAGTACGGGCGACGAAGAGAAGTTGAAGATCAGACTGAAGGCATAGCCCGTGAGGATGACGATAGCGACATTGACGAGGTTATTACCAATGAGGATCGTCGCCAGCAGTCGCTCTGAGTCCTTGAGGAGCTCAAGGAGGGCATTGTCTGCAGGGTGCTCCTCCTCCTTGATCGCATCGATATCGGATGGGGATAGGGAGAAGAAGGCAACTTCCGACGAGGACATGAATGCCGAGAGGATGAGCAGGACGGCAGAGACAGCCAGTGCTATCCATGCTGCCCAAGGGATCACTTCCCTGATGACCTGACTAAAAGATTCCAAGTAGAGAGAGGATTAAGTGGGAGGGGGTTAGTGCACACCTTCGTGACGGCGTACAGCATTGAGCTGGCTCTGGAGCTGGGCTTCCTTCTGTGTGAGGGCGGCCTCTAGTAGCTGGATCTCAGAGCGGAGTATAGGGTGAGCTTCTGGACGAGCCTGCCCCCACGAAGAGCGGAGACGCTCCAGACGAGCACGCTGCTCGAGGAGGTCACGGCGGAGGGTCTCGGCTGACTCAAAGGCCTGACGACCTGCCTCGGTCTTGAAGTCCGACCAGTAGCGGTAGATAGTGCTTCCCTGCAGGTGGAAGAAGAGTTCGTCCTTGGCTCTCGAGCCCTTTGTAGGACGAGGGAGCACCTCGCCATCAGTATAGAGTACGCCCGAGAGGGTAGCACGGCGGTAAGCTTCGTCGGGGCTTAGTTCGGAGGTCTCTCCACCCTTACTCCCCGAGAGGAAGGCAGGGCGCCCCGTGAAGCGATAGACATGGACCTGTCCCTCGGGAGCAAAGCGGTCACTGACGAGGATGCCCCACCCTTCTGCCTCGTGATAAGCCAGGAGATAGTCATTGAAGGGAGAGTTGTACGGCATCCCGAGGAGCGTAGGCTCGAAGAAGCTATTCCCCTGCTCCGTGAGGCGAGTCATATAGAGATCGTAGCCTCCGAGCCCCGAGGAAGTCTTCGTAGAGAAGAATAGTGTCATCCCATCCTCTAGGAGGAAGGGACTGAGATAGCGGGATGCACCCTCGAGGGACTTCATCTCGATCTCCTGACGCTCCCATGCGCTCCCTGCCTTAGCTAGCCACGTGAGGGAGCCCCCAGAAGGGAGGATGCTATTGCGAGCAAGAGCATCAACGAAGGCAAAGAGGGGGAGCTCAGTGGATGAAGCACTATCCACACTCTGGTGAAGGTAGCGAGTAGCCACGCTAGAGAGCCCGTCGGGTAGCTGGTGCTCCGAATAGAAGCGCCCTCCTCCCTGAGGAAGAAGTTCGGAGAGTTGGTTGATACGCACTAGAGCACTGTCCACGACATGCAGGGCATCTGTCGAGGAGTACATACGCTCTGCTCGGGCGATCTGTGCCTCAAGGACCTTCGCACTATCAGGGACTTCTAGGCGCTTGCGCTGCAGGGCGGTGAAGTACTTCTCCAGCGCTGTCGTGGCCTGCTCGAACTGGTAGGCATGATAGGCTGAGAGCGCCTCCTTGAGGAGCTCTTCTGGGGTGACGACGGGAGCTTTAGGCTTGACATCCTTAGCCTCAGAGCAGAGTGGGACGAGGAGGAGCAGAGCGAGGAGGATCGATCGGATACGCATAGAACGGAAGGCTTCGAAGCGGGGTAGATCGGGGATTAGAAGACGAACTGAGCTCGTAGCTGAAGTGTGCTGTAGCTTAGGCCTTCACCACTCTTGGAGCGAAGGCGACCTAAGGCTGTAGCGTCATCGGATAGTCCGGTGAAGGTGTAGCTCAGACCAAGCATCATCGCCGTATTGGGGTACCAGTTGAGCGCCCCGACGAGCTCGTAGCCTTGGCCGAGGAGGGGCTCTGCATCGAGGACGCTTCCTCCAGCGAGAAGTTCGAGATTACCACCGGGCTCTACGGTATCATGGACATTGGAGAAGGCAGCGCTCCCATTGGAGTAGCTACGCTGCTTCCCTCGGAGCATGTACGTGGCGAAGGCATAGGCACCCCAGAAGGATGTACCTCGGTCGCCGTTGATCATGAGCGTGCGATTCCCGTTGGAAAGACCTGCACCAGCGATCTTAGACACAAAGGTCGAGCGAAGGGATTCGACCTGCACGAAGAAGTAATCATTGCGGTAGGCAGCCTCTAGACCATATATAGTATAGTGGTCGATCCCAGAGAATCGCCCAGCTACGAAGGCACGATTCTCCACGGCGGAGCCTGAGTGCCCACCGAGAGAGACGATCCCCTCGTCCGAGGTCACACGCTCGGGTGTACGGGCTACGGCAGAGAAGCCGAGATGCAGGGTATGCTCCGCTGTGTTGATGGGGCGATAGACGGCACGCATGGAGACACCATAGCCCTCACCCAGATGATTCTCACGGGCTTGGACACGCTCACTGCTACCGCCGAAGATGCCTGCACCGAGCCAGTACTTATCTCCCCAATGTGTACCAGCTAGCCCCCAGTGACGTGTATAGGGGATGAGGAAGTCTAGGGGTAGTGGTGAGGTGACTGAGCCGTGGCGGGTAGAGGTATTCATCCCGATACTCATCGGCTCGAGCTGGTGCCCTAGGACCAGGTGTGTACGGGGATTGAAGGCGTAGGCAGCGTAGATATCGCAGAAGGTGACCCGCTGACCGGCGTAGTTGACATCCACACGTCCCGACCACTTACCATAGCTGGAGAAGACTCCAAGGCGGGCCTGCGTGATCGAGGTACCCCCTGCCATACGGAAGGGCTCTACGCTCCCGCCACTTGCTACAGGGCCGGTGGCGTAGGAGAAGTTGGACTTATTGACCGGGGAGAAGGCTGCCACATCGAGGGTGATACGCCCATCGACACCAAGGGTAACGTCCTCGGGCTGACCGAGGCGAAGACCTATAGCCGTCTGGGCGGAGACTTCTGGGGAAGAGAGGAGGCTACCCCCTAGGATAGCCAAAGCGATAAGCGAGTAGTTCTTGCTTCTATTCGACGATCTCATTAGAGTGAACGTAATATGTACCTAGTTACTAGCACTGGCAAAGATAGCCTTTTCGTGCTACAAAGGCGGTACGAGCACCCCTATATATATGGTATCCCCACGGACGAGGGAGGGAGCTCAGGCTACCTCGGCTCATCCGTGGGGATGCTGTATGTAGACTAGGGGGAGATGCCCTAGAGGTCGATCGTGAAGGTCATCACTTCACCCGTCTGGGGATAGAAGCCACGCAGGAGGAGCGAAGCACGGCGAGAGCGACCATAGCTACCTGACTTGTCGAGGGCAGCGACTGCCTGGTTGAGGTCACGCAGGGAGCGTAGAGGCGTGTCGTTGGCCGTCAGGAGGATGAAGCCCTCACGTACGCCGGCCTTCTTCAGCGCCCCAGAGCGGAGCGACTCGACGACGAGGCCGTAGGAGAGGCCGTAGTTACGGAGTTCGCCAGCACTTAGTTCCTTGAGGCTTGCTCCGAGACGGCTATCGGCGTCGGAGGAAGCACTCTTCTGAAGGAGCTTGGAGCCACCCTCCTTATTGCGTAGCGTTACCTTGAAGGTCTTCTCCGAGCCCTTGCGGTTCACCGTCACAGACACGGTATCTCCGGGACGGAAGCGAGAGATCTGCTCCTGGAGCTGAGCGAAGGAGATGATGCGATGCCCATCGATGGCGGTGATCACGTCGCCCTTCTCTAGACCGGCGGCTAGTGCGGCACTGATCTCAGCGAAGTCAGCTACGTAGAAGCCTTCGTTGACCTTGAGTCCTTCCTTCTGGACCAGTTCGCTGGTGACATCTGCCCCCACGACGCCGAGCATACCGCGCTGTACGGTGCCGTACTTCTTGATATCGGCGACGACCTTAGCGGCGATATTGATAGGCACAGCGAAGGAGTAGCCGGCATAGTTACCCGTCTGCGAATAGATCATCGTATTGATCCCGACGAGTTCGCCCGAAGCGTTCACTAGAGCGCCCCCGCTATTACCGGGGTTGACGGCTGCATCGGTCTGGATGAAGGAGGCTACACCAAGCTGATCACCCGAGGCAGCAGGACGGGACTTAGCGCTGACGATCCCGGCGGTGACGGTGCTGGTGAGGTTGAAGGGGTTCCCCACGGCGAGCACCCATTCGCCGAGGCGAAGGTTGTCGGAGTTACCGAAGGGGATCGTGGGTAGGTCCTTAGCCTCTACCTTGATCAGAGCGATGTCGCTCGAGGGGTCGGATCCGACGAGCTTCGCCTTGAAGGTACGGTTGTCATACAGAGTCACAGAGAGTTCGTCCCCACCGTCGACGACGTGGTTATTGGTCATGATGTAGCCATCGTTGCTGATGATGACACCGGAGCCGTAGCCCACGACGGGTTCGCTACGACGGCTTCCACGAGGATCGCCTCCGAAGAAGAATTCAAAGGGATCCATCATCTGCTGCTCCTGTACCTGTTGGGTCTTCTTTACCTTGATGTGAACGACCGCCTTGACCGAATTCTCGGCAGCGGGCGTCAGGTCGGGGGCGTTGCCTAGCTGACGGGAGCCGAGAGCGTAGGCGGTGTTTTGGAATCCATATTCGCTGGCCGAGGTGACGCCCTCGGGAGCGAAGCTTGAGTCATAGGCTACAGGGGCCTTGCCACTGCGAGCCATCATATGTACGGTCGTAGCTGAGGCGACGACACTTACTGCTACCAAACCTAGGATAGCCATAGATTTCTTCAATACCTTGCTCATAAGTCATTATGTATAGCGTTAATTCTACTGGTTCGAGCGTCACCTACCCCACTTCGGGGCGCAAGGGTTTCGCTCAGCATGCCTCGTAATGAACGAGGAGGGAGCGTCGACACATATATACGAGTCTCCTCCCCCTGCTAAATAAGAGGCAAAAGCGATGCCATAGTTTAATACCGGACTAATTCCCTCCCTTTTTTCTGACAAAATGTGCCATTTCTGTCATACTCTCCCATGACTTCCGGAGTAAGGGAAGCGAAGGTCTCTACACCCCCACCTCATCCCTCCAAAATAAAACCTACGGTAGGTCGTCGATGCGACCCACGGTAGGTCGTCATCACGACCTACTGTAGGTTTTTTCGGCGACCTACCGTAGGGTCCTTTTTGACCCCTCCAGAACCCGCTTCCCAAGCGACTTCTAGGAGGGGGTATTTTCGCACCGCCCAGAGAAGGGACAGAGCGGGCATCGATCCCGAAGACAATAGCCCTCGTGAAGCTCCAGCAAGGCCTGTGACTCCAGAGCCGTCCTCGGGGTAAGCCCCGCCTCGGCGAAGAGGCGGGTGACGTGATTCTCTTCAGCAGGGAGACTCTCGATGAGCTGGAGGGGCGAAGGCTCATCCCTCAGCTCTTGGTAAGCCACTCGCCACGCCCGTCGGTAGGGCAAGAGGGCGTTGATCGCCAGGCTAGCGCACGCTCCGAGGCTGAGGCCTCCATCCCCACGCCACTTCCCGCCACACCAAGCCTCATCGAGGGGATGGTGTAGGAGGCGGTGAAGCGCTTGGAGGGTGGAGACATGCTGGAGCTCCTCACCCAAGAGGTCGACCTTCGTCAGCAGTGAAGCCAGCTGAAGGAGGCGGTATTCGGGGAGGTTCGTTGGGCGGGTGCGAGCCCGACGAAAGGTATCTGCGGGGAGGGGCTCTAGGCTGTACTTATGCTGGAGGAAGGCGAACTCCTCCCGACAGCGCTCCCGTCGCTCACCCTCGGGGAGATAGCCGAGGAGGCCTGCCGTCCCTAGGAGGAGCGCCTCGAGTTGGAGGAGCTGATCTCGGTGCTTCTGCAGTAGGTGAAGGGGCAGACGGAAGGCAAGGCGCTCCATCGCATCATTGTTGAGTCCGAAGCCCAGATACCGTACGAAGAGGGCATAGAGCGCCTGACCCCAGTCACCCGACGAGCGGTGACGAAGGGCTTCGACCAGCCCAGCCTTCCGCCCCAGACGAGCACGATAGAGGCAGGCGAGCCACGTGCGACGGAGGTCTTCCGACACCCGCCTTAGCCCCTCCGTACAGGGTAGCATCGTCTCCCCTACGCACCCGAGGCTCGGCTCCCGAGGGAGCGCTTCGGGTACCATCAGGAGGCAGGTAGGCATCTCCTCTCCGGCAGGGTGCTGGACGGCACGATTGTCCAGCTCCACGACGTGCAGGATCACCGAGCGGTAGGCGGGATCTTCGTCGTGCCCGTGCTGGTACCACTGGCTTGAGGCGTGGTGGATCTCCACACAGCCGACCCACAGGAGGTCATCGATCTGGATCTTCGCCCCGAAGAAGTCGGGACCAGCATGATGATTGAGCACCCCGGGATCGATGACCTCGATGCGAGCATCTCGGAGACCACCCATAGGGATGAGGCGAGCCCACAGACGACGGGCCCATATATAATGGAGGAAGGCTTCCATGGTAGACGAGGGTGAGGGCTTGGGATGTAGAGCACCTCAAGCCAAGCTCTTAGGGCTGAGGGATCAGCCCGTGACTAGCTCAGAGTAAGCGGGGAACTGGGGGAGGAAGGTGTAGGTCATCTCGTCGTAGTCGATCTGGCAGACGAGATGTTCGATACCATTACTTAGGACAAGGTAGGGGACACGGAGCACATAGTTGTAGCGGACGATCTGCTGAAGCACCGCCTCGGAGAGTGGGATGTGTGGCGCCTTGTACTCTAGGATCATCTGCGGGCGAAGTGACCGATCGTAGAGCAGGGTATCACAGCGCTTGGTCGTCGCCCCGAGCTGGAGGCCCACCTCATTCTGCATCAGTTCTTTCGGGTAGCCTCCTTCGTCCAGGAGGAAGTGGACGAAGTGCTGTCGCACCCACTCCTCAGGGGTGAGACGGACGAACTTACGACGTAGCTCATCATAGATGTAGGGCTTCCCATCACGACGGGTCAGACGTGCGGGATACTTCGGGAGATTTAGCTCGATCATGACTATCTTTGTACCTAGGTCTTCGTGGGTACCAACCCCTACGAAGGTACATATTTATCGTAGAGATGCCCACGTACGACGACATTATACGAGCCCTCAAGCAGCGACGCCCTCAGCGGGTCTACCTCCTGACGGGCGACGAACCCCTCTTCATCGATCAGATCGCTTCCTTCGCTACCTCGCACCTCATCCCTGAGGAGGAGCAGGACTTCAACCAGGCGATCCTCTACGGAGGAGACGTCTCTGCTCGAGACATCCTCCTCGAGGCACTGCGCTTCCCGATGATGGGGAGCCAAGTGCTCGTGCTCGTACGTGAAGCCCAGCAGGTACGTGACCTAGATCAGCTCGCTCCACACCTCTCGGAGCTCCCCGAGAGCACCTGTCTCATCCTCTGCTACAAGAAGAAGGCAGACAAGCGCAAGGCCCTATACAAATCCGCCAGCGCCCTGGATGCTGTCTACGAGTCCCCACGGATGTACGACTCGAAGATCCCTGACTTCATCATCAAGAGCTTCGCTGCTCGTCAGCTGAGTATCGACCCTCGTACAGCTCACCTCATGGCCGATGCTACGGGCAACGACCTAGAGAAGATCCTCCAAGAGATCGACAAGATCTCCATCGCCACCTCCGGCAAGACACGCACCATCACCCCAGAGCTCATCGAGTACTACGTCGGCATAAGTAAGGAGTACAACAACTTCGAGCTCCTCTCCGCCCTCCTACGCCGAGATGCGGGGCGAGCCTACCGTATCGCCTTCTACTTCGCCGCCAATGAGCGCAATCATCCCATCCAGATGACCCTCTCGACGCTCTTCGGCTTCTTCTCGAACCTGATGGCCGTCTATTACCTCCCCAACCCGCAGGAGCAGAGCATCGCCGCCCTCCTAGGGGTGCAGGCCTTCGTCGCCCGAGACTATGATCTAGCACGACGGAACTACTCCGCCGCTCAGACCTTCGCTATCATCCATCACCTACGGCTCGTCGACGCCTATTCCAAGGGGGTAGATGCCTCCATCCCTAGCTCAGAGCTCTACTCCGAACTCATATCCCGTATCCTATCGGCCTAGCCATGCAGCGCAAGCAATACGTCCAGGACTTCATCGCCCACACACGACGCAATATCTTCCTCACCGGCAAGGCAGGCACGGGGAAGACCACCCTCCTCCACTACATCCGAGAGCATACCTACAAGAGCTGTATCATCGCTGCGCCTACAGGCATCGCAGCGCTGAATGCCGGGGGGACGACCCTGCACTCCCTCTTCCAGCTCCCCATAGGCTCCTTCATCCCCGACTCGATGGCTCAGCTCCCATCGACCCCATCCCAGCTCTTCGTCACCCCGAGGGACTTCCGTCGGCATGTACATCTGCAGGAGCGGAAGATCCGCCTACTTCAGGCGCTGGAGCTCCTGGTGATCGATGAGGTGAGTATGCTCCGAGCCGACACGCTGGACCTCGTAGACCTTGTACTGAGAAGCGTGCGCCGTAGCCCTCTACCCTTCGGTGGGGTACAGGTGCTCTTCATCGGGGATCTCCTCCAGCTCCCACCCGTGGTGAAGCCTCAGGAGTGGAGCGTGCTCAGCCAATACTACCCCAGTCTCTTCTTCTTCCACGCACAGGTACTACAGCGGTATCCGCCCCTCTACATCGAGCTGACACATGTCTATCGTCAGGAGGATGAGCGCTTCATCGGCCTGCTCAATCACCTACGCTACAGCCAGCTCACCAGCGACGATCTCTCTTGGCTGAAGAGTCGGGTACGTCCCACCTTCGACCCAATAAAGAACGAAGGCTATGTGACCCTGACGACGCACAACGCCCGTGCCGATGAGATCAACCGCAAGGCACTCGAGGCCCTACCCGGTGCCTACCAAGACTATCATGCTCGCATCGCCGGAGACTTCCCCGAGCACCTCTATCCCCTAGAGCCCATGCTCCGCCTGAAGATCGGAGCCCGAGTGATGATGATCAAGAACGATACCCAGCAACCCCGACGCTTCTACAACGGTATGCTTGGCACTGTCGAAGAGATGACGGATAAGAAGCTCTTCGTACGTCTGGAGGACGGCGAACTACTGGACGTACCGCTCTACTCCTGGGAGAATGCCCGATACCAACTCAACGAACAGACGGGCGACACCGAGCCAGACATTCAGGGCGTCTTCAAGCACTTCCCCGTTCGCCTAGCTTGGGCCATCACCATCCACAAGAGCCAAGGTCTTACCTTCGACCGAGCGGCCATCGACCTCGAGGCGGCCTTTGCTTCGGGACAGGCCTATGTAGCACTCTCCCGTCTGCGCTCTCCTGAGGGTCTGGTCCTACTCTCCCCACTCAGCTCAGAGACTCTAGCTGTGCCGAGCCTCATCACCGACTACGAGAAGACCCAGTCCAGCGACACAGAGCTCGAGCAAATCCTCTCGAGCGACAAGCTCAGCTACTGGGAGGGGGAGACGATCTCTGCCTTCAATTGGTCTACGATCTCCGACCTCTACCGCCAGCATGCCTACAGCTATCGTATCGAGAGCGACCGCAGTAAGAAGAGCGCCTTCGGGGACTGGGCGCTGGAGCAGTCCGCTCGTATGGATGAGCTCCGAGGGGTAGCGGACCGGTTCATCCACCAGCTCCACAGCCTCTATGCGGGGGGCGAGGCAGCTCTCCCCCAGATCGCACGGCGTGTCGAGGAGGCTACCCGCTACTTCCTGCCTCGCTGGAGACAGCTCTTCTCCAGTCTGATGGAGACGCAGCACCAAGTGCGAGGCATGAAGAAGGTGAAGGAATTCATCGCTGAGCTCGACCTCCTCTACGGCCAGACCGTCCGTCAGGTGCGAGCCCTGCTGCGCATCGAGGGGAGCATGCACACCCTCTCCTCGGGGCTCTATCCCGACCGCCAGACCATCCAGATCGAGGAGCGTCTAGAGGCATGGCTCAAGGAGGCGAAGGCCGAGGTGAAGATCCCCTACGTCGTCCCCGGCGAAGAAGGCCCGACGAGCAAGAAGACCGCCAAGGAGAAGAAGGCTAAAGAGCCTCGTATCTCGACGCAGGAGAAGACCCTAGAGCTCCTCCGCTCTGGGCTGACACCTCTGGAGGTAGCCAGCGAGCGAAGCCTGAGCATCGGCACGATCTACGCCCATATCGCCCAGCTCCTCGAGCAGGGACTCCTCAGCGACGAGGAAGCACTCATCTCCCCAGAGAAGCTCGAGGAGCTCTCACCCTACTTCACCGAGATGGACGAAGCAGCGGGCCTCAAGCCTATCTACGAAGCGACCTCAGGCCGCTACGACTACCACGAGCTCCGACTCTACCTCTCGGCCTATCGTCACCGACGACGGAAGTAGGCAGAGCGATACAGCACGGGCTGGCGCCTCTCGAGGCGTCAGCCCGTGCCGTATAAATAGGGGTCTTGGGAGGGGTCAAAAAGGGACCTACGGTAGGTCGCCGAAAAAACCTACAGTAGGTCGCAAGGACGACCCACGGTAGGTCGTCGAGGCGACCTACCGTGGGTCGTTTTTCACCCCCTTCGGAGTGCCTCGGGGAAAGGGTTTGTGGAGGCCTCCGAAGCCGAGGTAAGAGAATTGGCGTTTCCATGGTAGGAAATTAGCCTTTTTCATTATCTTTGGTAGGCGCTATATCCCTCACATCTCAAGGCGCTATGACTATTATGAAGCCGTTCAGCCAACTAGCCATCCGCATCTTCAAGGAGGCCATCCACGAGTACGAACTCCGGGGCAGTGTCGATACCCCCTGTTCGGGCAATCCTTACCCAGCACACACCATCGAGCACGACCTCTTCCGCAAGAACTGGATCGACAACGCCCAGTGGTGTCTCGAGGACATCATCCGAGACCCTGAGATCGATCCCGTAGAAGCGCTGAAGATCAAGCGTCGTATCGACCGAAGCAATCAGGAGCGTACCGATCTGGTCGAGCTCATCGATAGCTTCTTCTTCACCCAGTTTGCAGACGTCAAGCCACTGCCCGATGCCAAGATCAACACCGAGAGCCCAGCGTGGGCCATCGACCGACTCTCCATCCTCGAGCTGAAGATCTACAACATGGACAAGGCCGCCAAGAGTGCAGGCTCCGACGAAGCACTTCGGGAGAAGTGTAGCTCCAAGCTACAGGTCCTCCTCGAGCAAGAGCGAGATCTCTCCACAGCCATCGATGAGCTCCTGGAGGATATCACTGCTGGGCGTAAGTACATGAAGGTCTACAAGCAGATGAAGATGTACAACGACCCCGAGCTCAACCCCATGCTCAAGGGTCAGACGCTCTAGCCTCACCCCCATCCCCGTCCCTAGCGAATCTCTCCACGTGGCTCGATATCTCATCATCCGCCTCTCGGCCATGGGCGATGTAGCGATGCTCATACAGGTGCTCTATGCCGTGGCACGAGCCAACGAGCAGCACGAGTTCATCCTCCTGACCCAGCCCTTCCTGACGGAGCTCCTCCTGGACGCCCCTGACAATGTCGAGGCGATGGCTATAGACATACGCCGGGAGGAGCATAGCTTCCTCGGGCTGGTGCGCTATGCCCAGCGTCTGAGACGTGAGCACTTCGACGCCGTGCTGGATCTACATGATGTGCTGAGGACGAAGTGTCTCCGTGGCTTCCTTAGCCTGACGGGTGTCCCCTGCCAGCATCTAGTGAAGCCCCGACGGGAGCGTAGACGACTCGTCGCCGACGACCCGAAGAAAGACCTCACCCCCCTACCGCCGATGTGGAGCCTCTACCAGCAGGTCTTCAGATCGGCCGGACTTACTGTCCCCGAGGGCATCCCGCCCGTAGCTATCCACCCGTCGATACGCTCCACCTTCGAGCGCCTTCACCCTGAGCTCCTCTCACGAGGGAGCGAGCGGATCCGCCTCGGTATAGCACCCTTCGCCTCCACTCCCGCTAAGACCTACGACCTCGGACTCATGCTTCAGGCTGTCCGTCAGCTAGAGGAGACCGAGCGCTTCGAGATCTTCCTCTTCGGAGGGAGAGGTAGGGAGCAAGCCACCCTCGAGGAATGGGCACAAGGACGCCAGCATCTACGCTCGGTAGCCGGACAGCTCGACCTCTCCAACGAGCTCATCCTCATGGCCTCCCTCCGAGCGATGATCTCGATGGATAGTGCCAACATGCATCTAGCCTCACTCGTCGGCACCCGGGTCTTCTCCGTCTGGTGCTGTACACACCCCGCAGCAGGCTTCCTAGGTATCGGTCAGCGCTGGGAAGACTGTCTTCAGCCCGAGGATGCACCACGTAGACCGTGCAGTATCTTCGGCAACAACAAGCGCTGCCACACGGGGGAGCACTTCGCCTGCTCTCGAGCCTTAGCACCCGAGCACATCGTCCAGGCGGTCACCTCACTCCTAGAGGACTAGGGGGATCCTCTGCAGAAGCTCCCGCCCCTACCCCACCCGCATTTTATCAACGAATGAAACTAAGAATCAACAAGCTCATCAGCGATGCAGGCTTAGGCTCGCGTCGTGATGTCGAGGAGTACATCCGCAAGGGTCGTGTCAAGATCAACGGGCGGCGTGCCCAGCTCTCCGACCTTGTCTCAGAGACGGACACCGTCTTCTTCGACGAAGTAGACCTCCCTGTCAAGGAGCTCCTCCAGGAGCATGCTGCCGAGGAGAAGCTCCAGAGCAAGCTCAAGAAGGACAGTGAGCGCCCCCGCTCCAAGGACCGCCGTAGTGAGCGAGCCGAGAGTCAGCGCCTCCAGGCTGCACCCAAGAGTGCAGCCCTACGCAAGACCAGCAAGAACAACCCCGAGAACAAGCGTCAGCACCAGGCTCGTCTCTCTGGCTGGGGCGAGGAGGAAGATGCCTTCGACGAGCGCCTCCTGCGACATCACAATAGCGGTCGTCGTGGCAGTGCTCGCTCCGAGCGCCCTAAGCAACGCCCTCAGGGTCGCTTCCGCTCCTACGATGATGAAGACTAACGTGCTACGCCCCGCCGATGAAAGCCTATATCGTACGCCATACCTCCGTCCTCTGGGACGGCAATGAGACCTGCTATGGGGAGACCGACATCGATGTACGCCCCACCTTCGCTGAGGAAGCCGAGGTGACGCTCCGTGCACTCCGTGGGCTCAGCTTCGATGCTGTCTTCTCCTCCCCTCTACAGCGAGCCCGCAAGCTCGCCTCCTACTGCGGTCACCCCGAAGCCCTCCTAGATGATCGGCTCAAGGAGATGAACTTCGGCCTCTGGGAGGGACGTCCCTGGGCGGAGATCATCCGTGATGAGCCCGTCGACGAGTTCTTCGCTCGCTACATCGAGCACCCTACCCCCGAGGGCGAATCTCTGGTGATGCAGTACAGCCGTGTAGAGGACTTCCTTCGGGAGAAGCGCCGTGAGGGACTGGGGCAGATCCTCGTCTTCTGCCACGGCGGTGTGATCAACTGCGCTCGGGCTCTGGCTGGTACTACACGTCTGGTCGACGCCTTCGCTACCCTCCCCGACTTCGGCTCGGTCACCGAGCTGGACTTCTCCAAACTCTGACTCCGAGGTATTTGTTCACGCCGTGATGAACAAATGCACGCTTTTCCTCCTTCTCTATGTGTAGTCCCTGGGGGATCCTCCCCTAGAGAAGCCTCTGGGACTACTCTATCACGGTTCACTATTTTATCACGATTATCAAGATTAAAGAGCTCTTATGAAGTTCACTGAAAGAATGCAGTCTGCCATCAATGAGCAGATCAACTTCGAGATGTTCTCCGCGAACACTTACCTCTCCATGTCCGCTTACTTCGCTCAGCAGGGCCTCGATGGCTTTGCTCACTGGTTCTTCCAGCAGTACCGCGAGGAGCTGGAGCACGCTGAGGACATGATGCGCTATGTCATCTCCCGTGGCGGGCGTGTAGAGATCAAGGCGGTTGATGCCGTAGAGACCAACTTCTCCTCCGCACTAGAGATCGCCGAGAAGACCTATGCGCATGAGTGCCTCGTCTCTGAGAAGATCGAAGCCCTCGTACGCCTCGCAGCCGAAGAGAAGGATATGCCTTCTCAGGACTTCTTCTGGAAGTACATCCGTGAGCAGGTCGAAGAAGAAGCTAACGCTACGACCCTCATCGACCGCATCCGCCTCAGCGAAGGACATTCGCTCCTCTTCCTGGATAAGGAACTCGGAGAGCGCAAGTAGTCCCCCGGGCCTAGCCTCAAGAGACATCGAGCTACCAAGCTACCCCTTCGCTGGGGAGCTTGGTAGCTCTTTCCATTTCATCTCGGTACTTCACCCCTATTTTCCACCTTTCCACGGGTGAAGACCCTCCCCTTGGTATCATATTTGCACACGCCCTAGTAGCGCCTCGGCTCCCTCGTGAGTCAGCAGGGCGCCCCAGCCTATCTATGCACCCCCTCGGGGCGTGGGTAAGCTCTCTGTACTAAGTAAATAACAATACATGATATGAGTGAAGAAATCAAAGATCCCCAGCTAGTAGATGAGACGAAGCTCCCCGAAGAGGAGACAAATTGTCAGTCAAACACCTCACCCAACGCTGAGGGTGAAGAATTGGCGGACACTACACCCGATGCACTATCCAGAGAAGAGCAGCTCCAGAGCGAACTCGACAAGCTCAAGGATGCGCATCTACGCCTCGTAGCCGAATACGACAACTACCGCAAGCGTACCCTCAAGGAGAAGAGTGAACTAATCCGTAGCGGGGGAGAGAAGGTGCTGACCGAACTGCTCCCCGTCGTCGATGACCTCGACATCGCCCTACAGAACCTCGACAAGGCCACCGACCTCGATGCTCTGAAGGAAGGCATGCATCTGATCTATGCTAAGTTCGCAGACTTCCTGAGCCGTCAGGGCGTCACCCCCATCACTACTGAGGAAGCTCCCTTCGACGAAGAGCTTCACGAAGCGATAGCCACCTTCCCCGCTCCCAGCGAAGAGCTCAAGGGCAAGATCATCGACTGTGTGAAGAAGGGCTACAAGCTCCATGACAAGGTCCTTCGCCATGCCTCCGTCGTCGTCGGACAGTAATAGCTAAGCGAGATCGATCTATGGCACAGAAAAGAGATTACTATGAAGTCCTAGGCGTATCGAAGGGCGCTTCAGCCGATGAGTTGAAGAAGGCCTATCGTAAGCTCGCCATACAGTATCACCCAGACAAGAACCCTGGGGACAAGGAAGCCGAAGAGAAGTTCAAGGAGCTTGCCGAGGCATACGATGTACTCAGCGATCCCGAGAAGCGCCAGCGCTATGACCAGTTCGGTCACGCAGGTGTCGGCGGTAGCGCCTCTAGCGGAGGTGGCTTCAGCGGTGGAGGTATGTCCATGGAGGACATCTTCAGTCGCTTCGGAGACCTCTTCGGCGGAGGGGGCTTCGGTGGCTTTGGTGGGTTCGGTGGCTTCGGCGGTGGTGGCGGAGGCCGTCAGGTACTCCGTGGCACTGACCTGAGGGCACGAGTACGCCTCACCCTTGAGGAGATTGATAAGGGTCTAGAGAAGAAGCTCAAGCTCAAGAAGCAAGTACCCTGCTCCCACTGTCACGGCGATGGTACGATGGAGTCCGACGGCAAGCAGCAGTGCTCGACCTGCCACGGCTCTGGGGTGGTTATCTCCGCCCAGCGTAGCATCTTCGGCATGATGCAGACCCAGTCTGTCTGCCCTACCTGTGAGGGTACGGGTGAGGTGATCACCAAGCCCTGCTCCTTCTGTAAGGGTAAGGGGACACAGATCGGTGAGGAAGTGGTCTCCTTCCACATCCCTGCCGGGGTGGCCGAAGGGATGCAGTTCAGCATCCAAGGTAAGGGGAACGCTGCTCCCCGAGGTGGTGTCCCAGGTGACCTGCAAGTCGTCATCCACGAGGAGGAAGATCCTAACCTCATCCGCAATGGCAATGACCTGATCTACAACCTCCTCATCTCGGTCGCTACGGCGGCTCAGGGTGGTACGGTCGAAGTACCTACCATCGGGGGGAAGGCTCGTGTGAATATCGCCGCCGGCACCCAGCCCGGTAAGGTCCTTCGCCTACGTGGTAAGGGTCTGCCTTCGGTCAATGGCTATGGCAAGGGCGACCTCCTAGTCAATGTCAATGTCTTCATCCCTAAGCTCAGCGAGAAGGAGAATGAAGAGGTCCTGAAGGGCATGTCCTCGGAAGCCTTCCAGCCCACAGAGGAGGCCCGTCGGGAGATCGACAAGCACTACCGCCAGATGCTTCGATAGCCCCAAGGCAAATACAAACACAGTCCGCCCGAGCGCCCCACGTGGGTGCTCGGGCGGACTCTTTAGTATCCTCGGAGAAGGGAGGGGGGCAGTAGCTTGGCGAGAGGGATAGCCCTTCTCCCCACATTTATATACCCCAATCAGAGACTACCCTAAGGTTGTCTCCAAAAGGGACCCATTCATGGGTCGCAAGAGGGCCCCATTCATGGGTCACCCGAGCGACCCATGAATGGGTGACTACAGGGAGCTATGATGGGGAGCTCTTTTTCCCAGCCAGAGAGGGTACTTCTCCTGCATCTAGGGGGAAGAAAGAAGCCCGCCCGACTTCCCACGAGGGAGGTCGGGCGGACTCTATTTAGGCTATGTAGGTCTGAAGACTTACTTAGACTGCTCGAGAGCGAGCGTGCGTGAAGGCTGGTCGCAGAGCTCGGGATCACCGTAGAACTGGATAGGACCAGGGTAGATGAAGCAGGTATCCTTAGCCCACTCAGCACGATGTGCAGCGAAGAAGGCGAAGGGCTTGCCCTGAAGGTCGACAAGAGCCTTCTGGATGACAGGCTTCATCTCACCATGACGGCGCTCCATGTTCATCATCATCGTCGTGGGGATACCACCAGCGATCCATTCAGAGGCAGGCGCCGTGAGGTTCTGCACGGAGCTCATGTAGCCGGTGACGCCCGCAGCGATGAGCTGAGCAGCCGTACGGCCTAGTGCGTAGCAGTAGTCAGCATCGAAGTTCGAAGGCATAGCACAGCGACCTTCGTAGCCGAAGAAGTGCGTCAGAGGAGAGAACTTACCAGCGTAGCGACCTTCTTCCTTCCAAGCGGAGAGCTTGGTAGCGACCATCTCTGCCAGGAGCTTCTCCGTCTCGATGAGCGACACCTGGACGTTGCCATGGGGGTCACGGTCGAGCGTCAGCTGGCGAGCTACCGTAGCAGGGAGGCTAGCGTAGAGGGAGGAATTAGCAGCGCTGAGGTGCTCAGCGATATAGGCACGCTGTTCGTCAGCGGGGACTGCACGGAACTCTGCCTCATGGTGAGCGAGGTAGTCATTGAGTTCGGCGATCAGCGCCTTGAAGGCAGGGATGAACTCGATGAGCCCTTCGGGGATGAGGACCGTACCGAAGTTCTCACCCTTGGCAGCACGAGCGGCTACGACCTCAGCGATATAGGTGATGACGTCGTCGAGGGTCTGGTTCTTAGCCTCGACCTCTTCGCTGATGATAGCGACGTTGGGCTGTACCTGCAGGGCGCACTCGAGGGCGATGTGCGAAGCCGAGCGACCCATGAGCTTGATGAAGTGCCAGTACTTGCGGGCAGAGTTACAGTCACGCTGGATGTTGCCGATGACTTCAGCATAGACCTTGGTAGCGGTATCGAAGCCGAAGGAGGTCTCGATCTGTTCGTTCTTCAGGTCACCGTCGATGGTCTTGGGGCAACCGATGACCTGAACGGGAGCACCGATGCTCTTGTAGTATTCAGCCAGGACTGCAGCGTTGGTGTTGGAGTCGTCACCACCGATGATGACGAGCGCACGGATATCGAGCTTCTTGAGGACTTCGAGGCCCTTGTCGAACTGCTCCTTCTCCTCGAGCTTGGTACGACCCGAGCCGATGATGTCGAAGCCACCCGTGTTGCGATACTCATCGATGATGTCGGCCGTCAGCTCGATATAGTTGTGCTGGACGAGACCATCAGGACCCATGAGGAAGCCATAGAGGCGACCGTCAGCGTTGATCTTCTTCACACCGTCGAAGATACCTGCGATGACGTTGTGCCCACCAGGAGCCTGACCACCCGAGAGGATGACACCGACGTTGATGGGCTGGCTAGCTACTGCTTCGGCAGTTGCTTCGAAGGTCAGCTTAGGTAGACCGTAGGTATTGGGGAAGAGGGCGGCGATAGCTTCCTGGTCGCTAACGCTCTTAGTAGCCTCGCCAAGGACAGCCTTGACATTCCCCTCGAGAGCCTTGGGGAGCTTAGGAGCGTACTTGCTACGCGCCTGCTGGAGTGCACTTTTATTCATATTGTCTATCTGATATTATAATAACGTGGATGGATTTGACTTACAAAGATCTTAAAATTTATTCGAAACGCTCCCTCCCACCCCATAAGAAGGTCGAGAATACCTCGAGCCACTCCCCCAGAAGGCGGACTACCAACTGGGATCGCTTGCCTTCTCCCTACCCCACGAGCCTTCACAGCCGAAAGAGAGGGGAAGGAATCAGCCCTGTAGTATAGCCTCTTCGGAGGCCCTCAAAACCGACCTACGGTAGGTCGTCGAAAAAACCTACTGTGGGTCGTCTCACCGACCTACCGTGGGTCGCAAGGACGACCTACCGTAGGTCGTCAGAAGGGGTCACGTGAGAGGCGTCGGAAACCCGCTCACGGAGCGCCCTCTCAAGGGGTCAGCGAGCAGGATGATTTGGAAGGGGAAAAGTGGAAGGAGAAACGCCCGAAGGAAGGGGGACTAATGCCCCGTGCTTCCCGCCTCAGCCTTCTCGGCCTCCAGCAGGGCAGCTACCTCTTCGAGCTGGGTGTAGAACTCCTCACCGAAGGCCCTGACGATCGGGTCACGGAGGAAGCGGTAGACGGGTACCTGTAGCTTGCGCCCTAGCTTGAGGGCGCACTTGCAGATCGACCACTTGTGATAGTTCACAGCAGTGAAGCTCGGATACTTCGTCAGGCGGATGGGGTAGAGCTGACAGCTCAGGGGTTTGATGAAGTCGGTCTTACCCTCACGGTAGACCTTCTCCAGAGCGCAGGCACAGCGTCCCTCGTCGTCGTAGGTGGTGAAGACACAGTCCTTGCCGTGGACGATCGAGGTGACTTCATCCCCATCTTCATCGAAGTAGCTGACGCCTTGCTCTTCGATGATCTGGAGCGCTGTAGGGGACAGTAGGTGGCGAACCTGGGGGAGACAACGCCTCAGAGCATCGGCCTCCCCAGGATCTAAGGGAGCACCACTCTCCCCCTCGACACAGCAAGCTCCCTTGCAGGTATCATAGTCGCAGACAAAGAGCACATCGAAGAGATCTTGGCTGACGATCTTGTCATCTATCTGGATCACGTCTGGCTGGGGCTATCTGATCTTGAGCGTGACGATGGTCATCACCGCTAGGATGATACCAATGAGCCAGAAGCGCATGGTCAGCTTGGACTCAGGGATCTTGGCCACAGGACGCTTCAGGAGACTATCGGTGGCTGCTCCGCCAGGGAGCTGGAAGTGGTGATGCAGGGGCGCCATCTTGAAGACACGTACGCCCTTGCCGGTACGCATACGGGTGAACTTGAAGTAGAAGCGCTGGATGAAGGAGGAGGTGAACTCTGCGATGAAGATCCCGCAGAGGATGGGTAGCAGGAGCTCCTTGCGGATGAGGATAGCAAAGACCCCGATGATCCCCCCCAGAGCGAGACTACCCGTATCACCCATGAAGACCTGTGCAGGATAAGAATTGTACCAGAGGAAGCCCGCCGTCGCCCCGACGAGGGTAGCAGCGAAGATCACCAGCTCTTCGGCACCGGGGATGAACATCGTATTGAGGTAGCCCGCCATATCGTGGTGCGAGGAGACATAGGCGAGTATCCCCAGGACTATGCCGACGATCGCCGACGATCCCGAGGCAAGTCCGTCGACCCCGTCGGTGAGGTTCACCCCATTGGACAGGAGCATCACGACGACCACCGTCATCATGATGAAGATCGTCACCCCAAGGATCTTCTTCATCGCTGGGTCCTTCAGAGGGATGATCTCCGAATAGTCGAGGTTATTGTTCTTGATAAAGGGGATCGAGGTAGCTAGGCTCTTGGTGTCGGTCGTCTCGAAGCGAATCTCTCGAGCACCGCCCTCACGTACCACTTCACTATTGCGCTTGATGACGACCGAGGGGCTTAGATAGAGCGTCACCCCGACGATGAGCCCCAGGAAGACTTGCCCGAGGATCTTGTAGTGCTCCTTGAGTCCATTCTTGTCCTTCTTGAAGACCTTGATATAGTCGTCGGCGAAGCCCAAGAGTCCCATCAGGACCGTCGTGACGATCATCAAGAGGATGTAGATATTGTCGAGCCGAGCGAAAAGGAGCGTGGGGATCAGGATCGCCATGATGATGATGATCCCACCCATCGTAGGGGTGCCCTTCTTCGTCTGCTCCCCTTCGAGACCGAGGTCACGGACGAGTTCGCCGATCTGCTTGCGCTGGAGGAAATGGATGATGCGCCCCCCCCAGATCGTGCTGATCAGCAGGGCAAGGATGACTGCCATCCCTACACGGAAGGAGACGTAAGTGAATAGTCGAGAGAATGGTAAAGCGATACCCTGACGCATCAGGTAGTCAAAGAGGTGATAAATCATTACGTATGGAGAAAAACTATACTTCGTGGGCGAACTGCTCCAGCAGGATCTCTCGGTCATCGAAGTGATGACGCACCCCTGCTATCTCTTGGTAGGTCTCATGACCCTTGCCTGCGATGAGGATGATGTCCCCAACCTTCGCAAGCATCGTAGCCGTACGGATGGCTTCAGCCCGATCGGTGATGGAGAGCGTACGACTCAGGTCCTCTGCACTTAGTCCCGACTTCATCTCGGCAATGATCGTCGCTGGGTCTTCCGAGCGTGGGTTGTCGGAGGTGAGGATCACTCGGTCCGATCGGCGAGCAGCCTCCTGCGCCATGATGGGGCGCTTACCTCGGTCTCTGTCGCCACCACAGCCGACGACGCAGATGACCTCTGCCTTCCGACCCTTCAGTTCCTGGATCGTCTCGAGGACATTAGCTAGCGCATCGGGGGTATGAGCGTAGTCGACGATGGCGATATAGCCACGCTTCTCCGAGATGAAGCTCTGGAAGCGCCCGTCGACTGCCGTCAGTTGGCTCAGCTGGATGAGTACATCCTCCTTGGCTACACCCAGCAGAAGTGCCGCACCATAGACAGCAAGGAGATTGTAGATATTGAACTCACCGACCAGACGGACAAGCACCTCTCTTCCGTCGATACGTACCTGTGTGCCGTAGGGGTACTGCTCGAGGATCTCTGCCCGATAGTCGGCAGCAGAGCGTAGGGCATAGCTGTACTTCTCTGCTTGGGTGTTCTGGAGCATCACCAGACCGTTCTTGTCATCAACATTGGTCAGTGCGAAGGCTTCCTTCCCCAGACCATCGAAGAAGCTCTTCTTGGCTCGCAGGTATTCCTGCACAGAGCCATGGTAGTCTAGGTGGTCTCGGGTGAGGTTAGTGAAGATCCCCCCACGGAAGTGTAGCCCAGCGACCCGGTGCTGTGCCAGAGCGTGCGAACTGACCTCCATGAAGACATGTGTACAGCCAGCATCACGCATCCGCCCTAGTAGTGCCTGCAGTTCGGGCGCAGAGGGTGTCGTATGCGTAGCGTTGATAGCTTCGTCCTCGATGTAGTTACAGACGGTGCTCAGCAGACCACAGCGATAGCCAAGAGCACGGAAGAGGCGAAAGAGCAGAGTAGCTATAGTTGTCTTGCCATTTGTACCCGTGACTCCGACGACCGTGAGCTGTCGGGAGGGATGACCATGCAGGGCAGAGCTCAAGAGGCCCAGCACTTCGGAAGAGGAAGGAACGACGATGTAGGCCACACCTTCCTGTAGCTCTTCGGGAAGTACTTCTAGGACGATGGCACGGCTCCCCGCCTCGATCGCTGAAGGGATGAAGCGATGCCCATCAGCCTGAGTGCCTCGTAGGGCAACGAAGAGTGTACCCGCCGTGACGGCTCGAGAGTCTTCGGTGATCTTGGTGATCTCCAGTTGCTCCAGCAGAGCCTGGTCTGAGGGGGTGGTATAGGATATTCCTTGAAGGAGTTCGATCAGTGTCATCGTAGCGATGCGAATAAGAATCAGAAGGGGTTAGTTCGGATACCCAAGCTCCAGGACGACCTCTGTCCCTGGGGAGGCGACAGTGCCTGCAGATATGGATTGACCAAGGACATTACCTGCCCCCTTGAGGCGAGGCTGGTAACCCATACGTCTGAGGAGATAGGCAGCATCCATAGCACTCATACCGACGACCGACGGGATACGCCCTGCTGGCTGAGTACGTGAAGTAGCATGCAGTGCGGTATCGACCTGCACGTAGAGACCAGCATCCTTCGGCATACGTGGGGCAGGAAGGCCCAGCTGGCTCATCATGGAGAGCACGGAGGAAGCCCGACCCGAAGCTATCTGCTTCGTGTAGGCCTTCGGCGAGGAGGATACATGGAGGGAATCCAGAGGGATAGGATCTTCGAGAGCAAGGAGGCTCTCTGCGATGCGCCGGATGATCGGAGCGGCCATCACCCCACCACCAGCACTGAACTGACTAGAGGGCTTGCGGATCACAGCGATGCAGGAGTACTTAGGAGCTTCGGAGGGGAAGTAGGCGCAGAAGGATACCTGATGGCGCACATGCCCCGTAGAGTCCACATAGCCACCACGGCCTGAGGACAGCTGAGCCGTACCACTCTTCCCGCTGATCGACACGAAGGGAGAGCGGGCTTTCTTTCCCGTCCCTTCGGTCACGACACGGCGGAGCATTTCCTGAATAGCTTGCAGGGTCTCGGGCTTACAGATCTGCTCCTTGATGACCCGAGGCTCGAAGGTCTTGAGGATCTCATCACGGCGACGGATCTCAGTAACGAAGTAGGGGCGCATGTAGCGACCACCGTTGGCGATCGCGTTGAAGAAGGCGAGCGTATAGATCGGAGGCACCTGGGTCTCGTAGCCGTAAGACATCCAGGCTAGGGTCGTATTGAACCATCGGTTCGGATCGTCGGCACGCTTGCGAATGCGAGCTCGTGCATAGCCTTCGATCTCGAGCTCTAGGTCGTAGCCGAAGCCGAGCTCACGTAGCTTCTGGACGTACTCATCAGGGCGATTCTCATAGGCCTTGGTGATGATCTTAGCGACACCGACATTACTTGACTTGACGATGGTCTGAGCTGCCGAGAGGCGACCATAGCCACCATGGTGGGCATTGTGGTCACGCACCGTCCGCCCCTTGTACGACCAAAGCCCATTACCTACATCGATAGTATCGTTGGGATGGATCACTCCATCGTCGAGGGCTACCATCATAGAGGCGACCTTGAAGGTAGAGCCCGGCTCACTAAGGTCCGCCACAGCCATATTCGTCGTCTCCCGGTAGACGCCCGGGGCAGCACGCTGGAGGTTGGAGATCGCTACCACCTTACCCGTCTTCACTTCCATCAGGACGACCGTCCCGCTCTCTGCCTCGAGCTGGGAGAGCTGCTCACGGAGGTTACGCTCCACGATGCTCTGGATGTTCATGTCGAGCGTGGTATAGACGCTGGCGCCATCGACGGCGGGCTGACGGACGATGTGCTCGTACTTCCCCATATTATAGAAGAAGAGGCTTCGTCCGACTTCCCCACGGAGGAAGTTGTTGTAGCGTAGCTCTAGACCGGACTTGGGTTCGGTGAGTCCATCCTTCGTGCGGTCGTAGAGCTGACCGATAGTGCGGTAAGCGAGCGAACCAAAGGGATAGATACGGCGGGTCTCATTCTCCGTATAGACAAGCTTGGAGAAGAGGCTAGAGCGAGTACCGCCCTTCTTGGTCTTGATGGGGGCAAAGGGAGCGGCATTTTCAAAGGCTTTGTACTGTACATAGGTCACGTCCGCTGGGTAGACAGCGCAGTGACGATCTCCAGTAGCGAAGGCACGACGCCAACGCTCCTTGAGCTTGCCCTTGGTCAGCTTGCGAGCGGAGAGATCGAAGGTCGTAGCCATCAGTTCCGCTAGGGAGTCCAGGCCTGCGTCGAACTCTGCTCGTAGCTCCAGCACCTTAGCTCGCTGTAGGGAATCCTTCTTGCTTCCTCCTCTCGGAGGCAAGGGCTTACGCAAGGGGGCTAGTGCCTCAGCTCTGAAGTCGATGAAGAGTCGGTAGATGGGAGAAGTCACGGCGATCGGGCGACCATCACGGGCGTGGATCGATCCACGCATGGGTTCCTCTCTCACCTGTCGGGGAGGGTTGACGGAGGCAGCACGGCGGGCATACTCCGCCCCATCGGGACTGAGGATGAAGAGGACGATGCGTATCATCACCAGGATCATCACGAGCGTCACCAGGGCGACGATCCAGGGGAAGCGGTCGTGGGTCAGGCGGTGCCATTCGACTCCTCTATGAGACTTACTGATGAGTCCGAGAGTGAGGGTGCGTATCCCTGAGAAGAAGGCCTTAAACATGCGATCGAGTACGTGAAGTCATGAGAGCTCAGAGGGGAAGAGACTGCAGAGCAGGTTCAGTGCGGACGAGCCAGAGGGTACTGTCCGGAGTCGACGAGGAGATAGGGGGGCTGGGTAGCGGGCACCAGCTGGAGCTGGTACTGGCTGACCTTGTCCACGATGTTGTTGATCCGCTCATATTCGATGAGCGCTGCCGAGGTATAGAGCGACTTGTAGCGTATATCCTTGAGCTTCTCCTCCAGCGAAGTGATCTCCCGAAGACTCCCCTGATAGAAGTAGGGCCAAGCGATGGCGATCGCCCCGAGGAAGAGGCAGAAGAGGATGAATCGGCGGTTATTGCGCAGGACGGGAAGTCCCCAGAGGTCGTTCTCGATCCATTCGAGGAGATTGCGGTCAGCCTCCTCTTCTTCGCCGAGGGGCTCTTGGGAAGAAGCTGGCTCATCCGCCCAAGGCTGAGCTTGGGACTCCTGGTCAGGATATTGCTGCTGATCTATCATCATCGGGATCAAATGAACTTAAGTCTAAGGATAGGAACTACGGGGTGAGCGTCAGAGAAGCTCTGCGATGCGAAGCTTAGCGCTACGAGCACGAGGATTGCGGGCAATCTCCTCGGCCGAAGGGGTAATAGGCTTGCGAGTAACAAGCTTCCACGAGGCGGAGGAAGCCCCATAGATACGGGCATCATCGCTGTCGTCACCTTGGCGAAGGAAGTTCTTCACGAGGCGATCTTCCAGAGAGTGATAGGTCATGATGACGAGCCTTCCTCCAGGGCGAAGGACCCGCTTGGTGCTCTCGAGTAATTCCTCGAGCGCATTCAGTTCGCCGTTGACTTCGATACGAAGCGCTTGGAAGATGCAGGAGAGTTGCTTCTTCTCCTGATCTGGGCGTACTAGGGGGCGGACGACTGCAGTCAGGTCCCCCACTCGCTGCAGTGGCGATGCCGAGCGAGCCTGCACGATACGGCGGGCGATCTGACGGCTCTGCTTGAGTTCGCCGTAGCGGTAGAAGATGTCGGCAAGCATCGCTTCGTCGTACTCGTTGAGTATGTCCCGAGCCGAGCGACCCGCCCGATTATTCATGCGCATATCCAGCAGGGGAGCTTCGTCTCTGAAGCTAAAGCCCCGCTCCATATCATCGAAGTGATGGGACGAGACGCCGAGGTCCGCCAGGAGTGCATCCACCTGCCCCAGGCGCCCATAGTAGTCCATGAAGCGCTCCAGGTGACGGAAGTTCGAAGCGATGAAGGTGAACTGCTCTCCCTCGACAGCTCGTGAGGCAGCATCAGGATCTTGGTCGAAGGAGTAGAGATGCCCACCCGAGGCAAGGTGCTCCAGTATCGCACGTGAATGGCCTCCGCCTCCGAAGGTCACATCGACATAGCACCCCTCTGGGCGTAGTTGCATGCCCTCGAGGCACTCCTGTAGCATGACAGGCACGTGATAGTCTTCAGCTTGTACGATACTCATAATAATAACACAATGTCGGGCAAAGGTACGGAATCTAGCGCAAACAGCCCGAGATTCACCCCGTCGTCAGGGGCTCTTCTTCCGTCGAAAAACACCCCCGCCACAAAGCCTGCTGTGGAGCGACTTCGGATGGGGTCAGAAAAAACCTACTGTAGGTCGTCTCGACGACCCACGGTAGGTCGCAAGTGAAACCTACCGTAGGTTTTTTCGACGACCTACCGTAGGGTCCTTTTTAGCCTCCAGAGGAGTCGATCGGGAGACGGCGCTGCCCCCCTGCGGACAACGTGCATAAAATCACTAACTTTGCCCTCGGGACATCCCCCTATTTATGGTTGTAGAAGAGCAAGCTATGAGTAAACATCCCTTTCGTGGCATGGGCGTGGCGCTAGTCACCCCCTTCACCGAACAAGAAGAGGTAGACTACAAGAGCCTTGAGCGGCTCCTTGAGCATCTCCTGCGTGACCAAGCCACAGACTTCATCGTCATCCACGGCACTACAGGCGAATCTCCTTGCCTGACTCGTCAGGAGCGGGACGAGGTGATCAAGCACGTCATCCAGCAGGTAGCAGGGCGCTGCCCTCTGATGGTAGGCCTCGGAGGGAATAATACCCGAGAGATCGGCGAACGCATCAGCGAACTCGACCCAACAGGACTCTCCGGTATCCTCTCCGTAGTGCCCTACTACAACAAACCCTCGCAGGAAGGTATGTACCGCCACTTCGCCCATCTGGCCGAGCGTAGCCCGCTACCGATCGTCCTGTATAATGTCCCTGGGCGTGTGGGCGTCAACATGGCTCCTAGCACTGCCGTACGCCTAGCCCGTGACTTCGACAACATCATCGGGATCAAGGAGGCTTCAGGCTTCCCCCAGCAGGCAGAGCAGATCACTTCGTGCGAACTCCCAGAGGACTTCGTCGTCCTCTCGGGCGATGACGCCCTCACCGTCCCCTTCATACAGAACGGCGCTCAGGGAGTGATCTCCGTCGTGGGCAATGCCTATCCCCGCCTCTTCTCCCATCTGACTCATCTGGCTATGGAGGGACGCCTCAACGAGGCTGACATGATCCAGACCGAGATGCGACAGATCAATACGCAGCTCTTCCAAGAGGGCAATCCCGTCGGGATCAAGGCACTGCTCTACCTGATGCGTCTGATCGATAGCAATCAGCTTCGCCTCCCCCTCGTCTCCGCTAGCCCCGAACTAATGGAGCGTCTCGATGCGACACGTAAGGCTCTGGATGCCTACTCTGCTCAGCTCTTCTCTTAGCCACTGAAGTCTTGAGCACGACGAGACCTAGCGAAGCCGAAGAAGCGCAGTCAGATAGCTATTGGACTCTTGCTGAACCCTCCGAAGGTGAGTACTCGGAGAAGCGAAGTAAGTTCCTCGCCTTTGCCTACCCCGTCACTACGGAGGAGGAGGCACTGGCTCGTGTGGCGGAGCTTCGAGCGAAGTACTACGATGCCCGGCACGTCTGCTGGGCTTATCGCCTTGGACCTACAGGAGAGGTCTACCGAGCCAACGATGACGGAGAGCCTTCAGGCACGGCAGGCAAACCTATACATGGTATACTTGTCTCCCAGGGACTGACCGAAGTCATCATCCTGGTGGTACGCTACTTCGGAGGAGTCAAGCTCGGGACGAGCGGACTCATCGAAGCCTACCGTGAAGCTGCTCTGGCAGCACTCGAAGACGCCCCTCGCAAAGAATGTATCCTTCAGGAGCGCCTCAGCGTCTCCTTCCCCTACGAACTAATGGGCCCCGTGATGCGCCAAGTCAAGGAGACCGAGGCAAGAGTCCTCCTCCAAGACTTCAGAGAGTCCTGCCTCCTCAAGCTGGAGATACGAGCAGGTCGCCTCGACGAACTATACACCCGCCTGGAGCGCATCTACGGCGTCGAACTAAAATCAGAAACAGCAACGAATGGAAGATAACGACCAGAAACCTCAGGAGCACCTAGGTGAGATCCCCGAGGATATAGCGACACTCAAAGGGAAGTCCGTCTCGGGCTTCGGTTGGGCTACCGTCCAGCAACTCTTAGGACGTCTGACGACCTTCTCCGTCAACCTCGTCCTAGCCCGCCTCCTCGTCCCCGAGGACTTCGGTGTCGTAGCGGTGCTCAACATCTTCATCGCAATATCTATGGCTCTAGCCGATGCTGGCTTTGCTTCCTCTCTAGCACGCACCGAGCATCTGGATGAAAAGGATACCTCTACGGTATTCTACTTTACAGCTACCATGGGGCTCATACTCTATGGGATATTCTTTGTAGCAGCACCCTGGATCGCGGACTACTTCCACAACCCGGTCTTAACAGATGTCCTGAGAGTCTTAGCCCTAAGCTTCGTTGTCTATGCACCAGGGAATGTCCCAGGCATCCTGATCTGGCGCAAGATGAAGTTTCGCCAAGAGGTTTATATCCAAATAATACAAGGTCTCGTTAGCGGAGGTGTAGGGATTATCATGGCTCTATATGGGTTCCGCTACTGGTCCCTTGTTGGCCTTGCCATTGTGAATGCAACCGTGCGAGTCATCTTACTCTTCTATGTCGCAGAATGGTTCCCCAAGCTGGTCTTCAGCAAAGAACGCCTTAAGTACCACTTTGCATTTGGCTCTCGAATGGCTATCTCAAAAATGATTGTCTCCATCTACGACAACCTTACATTAGCTGTCATCGGACGTAACTTCTCAGCCAGAGCCCTTGGACTATACAACAATGCTAATTCGCTTTATATTGTCCCTGTGGCTTCTATGGCAGACCCCATCCACAAGGTGACCTATCCTGTGCTAGTGAAGATGCAGAAGAATCCCGAGAGGTTACGTGCTGGATACAGTCGCATGATGCGCCTGCTCTTCCAGCTCTCTTGCCCTGTGATGGTCTTACTCATCTCCCTCTCCAACCCACTGTACCATTTCCTCTATGGTGACAAGTGGATGGAGGCAGCTCCTTTCTTTCAGGTCCTCTGTATCTGCGGGATCCTTTACCCAATCAATACATACAACAACAGCATCCTCGAGGTGACAGGTCGTAGTGACCTATATCTACGCCTTGAGGTAGCACGCCGTACCATCGGGGTCATAGCTATTTTCACCGGTCTACTCTTCGGCATCTATGGCCTCCTGTGGAGTACCGTCGTCACGCAGGTGATCCACCTCTTCATCAACAGCTACTACTCGGGGCGAATTATCAGCTATCCACTTAGGCAGCAACTAGCCGAACTCATCCCATTTGCTCTGATGGCAGCAGCTGCAGGAGCTGTAGTTTGGGCTCTGGATAACATGCTACTATCTAGTTTGGCTGACTTTTGGCGTTTATCCTTGGGAAGCGTGGCGATGGGAGTGGTATATCTGCTTTTAGCTTACCTCTTCACTCGTGAAGATCTGCTCTATGTCTGGAGACTTATCCTCCATCATGTCCTGCGCCGTCCCGCCCATCAGTCCTAATTATTTGTTACCTTTGTAGATAATAGTCTACATTGGACGACGTCCATAATCACAGAAAGAGAATTATGAAGAAGATTATCTTGGCCTCTTTTGCCCTGATCGCAGCCGTATCACTGAGCTCTTGCGGATCGAAGAAGAAGAGCGCTTATCGCAAGGCCTACGAGCAGGCCAAGCAGCGTGAGATCGCCACCCAAGACTCCAAGTCTACGGTACAGTATGAAGCTCCCGCCACCACTGCTCCAGAGAGACCTGCCGTCCCTGTGACTGTGCGCAAGGAGCGTGTCACCACCTATCAGGGCGAAGATGCTACCCGCCTCAAGCGCTTCAGCGTAGTCGTAGGGAGCTTCCAGAATCCTACCAATGCTCGCAACCTCAAGGATCGCATGGTACAGGCTGGCTACAACGCTGTCCTCGCTACCAACGATGCTGGTATGCTACGTGTCATCGTATCGAGCTTCGACTCCAGAGCAGAAGCTGTAGCTAGCCGTGAAGCTATCAAGGCTCGCTTCGCTCCTGACTTCAAGGATGCTTGGCTCCTAGAGAACGACAACTAAGACAAGGAGCCCCATACGGGCTACACCATATCCACATATGGAGATACTACAGAACTACTCGCTACGCACGCTCAACACCTTCGGCATCGATGCCCAGGCAGACTGGTTCATCCCCTTCACCAGCATCGAAGACCTACAGCTCCTGAGCCGTGATGAGTACTTCCAAGAGTGTCGCTGTATCACCATTGGCGAGGGGAGCAATCTGCTCTTCCTCGCCAATTTTCATGGGATAGTCCTGCACTCCAAGATCCTCGGTAGGCAAGTCGTCGCGGAGACAGAGGAGACGGTAGACATGCTCGTAGGGTCGGGTGTCCACTGGGATGCCCTAGTGGCAGAGCTGGTCGATCTCGGTCTGTACGGCGTGGAGAATCTCTCCCTCATCCCCGGGCAAGTAGGCGCTGCTGCCATCCAGAATATCGGTGCCTACGGAGCAGAAGTAAGCCAGGTCATCCAAGAGGTGCACACGGTGAATCGTCGCTCGGGTGAGGTACGTCACTTCTCAAATCAGGAGTGTAACTACAGCTACCGGCACAGCATCTTCAAGGAGCCCGAGTGGGCAGACTACATCGTCACACACGTCGTACTACGCCTCTCGAAGAAGCCTACGCTTCACCTCGACTATGCGGATCTTCGTGAGCGGGTCACAGCGCACACCACAGAGCCGACAGCTAGCGACGTACGCAGAGAGGTCATCCGCATTCGCCAAGAGAAGCTACCCGATCCTAAGACCCTAGGTAATGCAGGGAGCTTCTTCATGAACCCCATCATCTCCTCCGAAGCCTTTGCCGAGCTACTGAAGGCACACCCCAATGCGCCCCACTATCTCCTCGCGGATGGTCGAGTCAAAGTCCCTGCGGGCTGGCTCATCGACCGCTGTGGTCTCAAGGGCTATCGCCTCGGACATGCAGGAGTCTACGAGAAGCAGGCTCTTGTCCTAGTCAATGCCGATGGTGAAGCCACAGGCCAAGACATCGCTCGTCTAGCCGAGTATATCCAGGGAGAAGTACAGCAGCGCTTCGGGATACGCATTGAGCCTGAAGTCCGGTACATCTCCTAAGCTCTCTCCGACACATCCCCTAAGCTCCTTCTGGCACATCTCTTCCGAACCTTTAGGCAGGCAGCTCAAGAGGTCTCTAGTGGACTTTCCTAGAGCTTTCAAGGCTGAATCCATCGGGAAGCCCTAGGAAACTCCGCAAGGAGGTCAATCGGAGAGCGAGGATGAGAGATGAGGCTCCGCTAGCAAGCACTTCCCCCGAGCACATCAGTCATCCTCCCTCGTACCGCATAGGACGCACCTCGCCTTCTGGCTTATTGAATCAAGTCGCTCGCTCTAGGCTTTTCATCCCTTCTCCTTGACGCCTATTCTCCCTCATTATCCTCTCTCCTCCCTAGGCTTCAGCATCGAGAGACGCTAAGCTCACTGGGAAGAGCTCCCCACATCACTTATGAAGGTTATTCTTCTCGGCACGGGCACGAGCACGGGCATCCCCGAAGTTGGCTGTGGCTGTCCTGTATGCCATAGTGCTGATCCTCGTGACCGTCGTCTACGCACCTCTGCTCTGATCATCACTGACTCGGGGCATAGGATCCTCATCGACTGCGGTCCTGACTTCCACTACCAAGCGACACGGCTGGGGATCGATCGAATCGATGCGATCCTGCTGACGCATGAGCACTACGATCACACGTTTGGGCTCGATGATGTCCGTACCATCGCTTGGAGGGAAGACATCCCCATCTACGGACAGCAGCGAGTCCTTGACTCTGTGAAGGCTCGCATGCACTACGTCTTCAGTCCCAATCCTTATCCAGGGACCCCTCGCTTCAAGCTCCACCCTATCGAGGAAGGTGTAAACGCCTCCTTCGAGCTCTTCGGAGAACGGGTGACTCCGATTTCGCTCGCACATGGGGCTCTACCCATCGTCGGCTATCGGATCGGATCGCTCAGCTACATCACGGACATGAAGACCATCGAGCTGGAGGAGTGGGCTAAGGTCAGTGGCTCCCAGCTCCTGGTCATCAATGCTCTCCGCTACCAGCGTCCGCACCCGAGCCACCAGTCGATCCAAGACGTCGAGCGTCTCCTGCCCCGTCTCTCTGAGCGTCCTGAGCTGACCCTCCTGACGCATCTCTCCCATCACGCTCCTTCGCACGCACAGATCTCGGCCCTCCTGCCTACAGATCTCCAGCCCGCCTATGACTTCGAATATATCGAGGTAGACCAAGCGGGGGTACGTGTCCTCCCGCTCCCTGCTTACCGAGAGCCCTACACCTATAGAGACCTCGGACGTATCGCCTATGCTGAGGCTTGGGCCCTACAGAAGGAGCTCTTCGAAGCACAGCTCGACGCCAAGCACGAAGGGCGGGCGACGGAGAGCTTCCTCCTCTTCTGCGAGCACAATCCTGTCTTCACTATGGGCAAGCACGCAGATGAGGCGAACATGCTGATGAGCGAAGATTTCCTCCGTGAGCACGGCTATGATTTCTTCTCCGTCGAGCGAGGGGGCGACGTCACCTACCACGGTCCTGGGCAGATCACCGGCTACCCGATCCTCGATCTGGAGCAGTTCGGCCTCGGGCTCAAGGCGTACATTGACCTGCTGGAGCAGTCCGTCATCGAGCTCCTGCGCTTCTACCGCATCGACTCGACGCTCAAGGCTGGTGCTACGGGTGTCTGGCTCGACGTGGGTGACCCCGTCAAGGAGCGCAAGATCTGCGCCATCGGTGTCAAGAGCAGTCGCTACGTGACGATGCACGGCTTTGCGCTCAATGTCAATACCGATCTGGCGCCCTTCCACCTGATCAACCCCTGTGGCTTCAAGGATGGCAAGGTGACCTCAATCGCTGAGGAGCTGGGCAAGGAAGTGGATATGACCGTCGCCAAACACATGCTGGCCTCGATCCTCCACCGCCGTCTTGCGGAGCTCCTACCTCCCCGCTTTTAATTTCCCCTATCTTTTGACCTCACTTATTGATCATATCCTATGACCGTAATGACTGAGCTTAATCTGACGACGCCGTCACTACTCTTCTCGGCGATCTCGTTGATCCTGCTCGCCTACACCAACCGCTTCCTCTCCTACGCCTCGATCGTACGCAACCTCCAGGAGCGCTACGAGAATAACCCCGATGCCGAGGGTACCTCGCTCAAGCAGATTGAGAACCTCTACCTCCGCCTCAAGCTCATCCGTGCGATGCAGATCCTCGGGGCGGGGAGTCTACTAGCATGCCTCGGGGCGATGTTCCTCTTCTACATCGTGTGGGATGTCCTAGCCGGCATCGTCTTCGGCTTCGGGATGATCCTACTTGCCCTCTCGCTCTGCGTGTGCATCTGGGAGATCCAGATCTCGGTCAAGGCGCTCAACCTCAACCTTCATTCGCTCCGCCGGGAGTATGGCGTCTCGCTCCGTCAGCGCCCTGACGAAGAGACCCTACTGAGGGAGAAGTCCAAGGGCAAGAAAAAGAAGAAGAAGGATAAAGACAAGGATAAGGAAGCCTCTGATCAGGTAGTCGCTCCCGCCCCAGCACAGCCCCAGCAGCCCCGCCAAAATCAGGGACAGAATCAGGGCCAAGGACAGGGCCGTCAGCGCAACAATCAGCCATCGGAAGGCTCTGCCGACAAGCGTGAAGATCGCTCCGATCGTCAGCCACGTCAGCAGGGTCGAGGAGAGCGCCCCGCCCAGCGTGAGGACCGTGCTCCCCGTAGCGAAGAAGCCCGCACGCAGCCCCAGCGTGACGAGCGTACCGACCGCCAATCTCAGGGTGAACGCCCAGCTCAAGAACAGCGCTCTCAGGAAGGTCGTGAGCAAGGTGCTCGCAATAATCCCCGCCGTCAGCGCCCCGAGCGTAGCGAAGAAGCTAGCCCCAGCACGGGCGAAGAGTCCGCAGTAGAAGCTCCAGCACAGCAGCGTGCTCCCCGCGGTGAGTCGGGTCAGGAGCGTCGCCAGCGTCCCGAGCGTACGGACCGTGGCGAAGGTCGCCGTGCCCCCGAAGCTTCTTCGGGTCCAGCACGTAGCGTAGAGCATCCCGAGCGGGAAGCTCTTCCCCAGCCCAGCGAGACTCCCGTGAGCCGTCCCGCCGAGCCAGCCACGGAGCCAGCACAGCGCACCGAGCTCCCCGCCGTGAGGATCAGCCAGCCTGCCAGCACAGCGGAGAGCCGTCCAGCCCGACCCATGAGCTACGAAGAAGCGGTAGCACGCCAGCGTGAAGCTCAGGAGAATGTTCAGCAGGCACCCTCGAGCGCTCGTTCGCACAGCGACGAAGGGCAGGAATAGCCCCCTTCCCCCGAGCCAAACCCTTTGGTTTTGACCTCAAGCGAGGCCCCTCTTCCTCAGCGGACAGAGGGGCCTCGCTTCCGTTTGTCCGAAAGCCCTTCTCCAGACCCGCATAACCAGCGGGTTTGGAAGGCCTCCTTAGGACCCTACCGTGGATCGCCTCAGCGACCCACGGTAGGTCGTCGAGACGACCCACAGTAGGTCGCTGAGGCGACCTACCGTAGGTTTCTCCGACGCTCATCCGAAGAGATTCGTTCGCTCGCCCCTGATTCTTCGGTTTTTCACCGTAAAAAGAGTAACTTTGATACGAGGAAACAACGATGCACGAATGAAAGACCTACCCCTCTTCTATGCCCCTCACCTTCGTGAAGACCTACAGCTCCCCGAGGGCGAAGCGCAGCATGCCCTACGCGTCCTACGTGCGCAGGTGGGTGACGAATTTCTTGTCACCGACGGGCAGGGTACACTCTTTGAGACCCGAGTCACGGGCATAGATCGTCGGCATTGTCTCCTGAGCATCCTCCACGAAGAGCCTTGGCAGAAGTACTGGCGAGGCACTTGGAGCGTGGCCATCGCCCCGACGAAGAGTCTGGATCGTATCGAGTGGATGCTAGAGAAGATGGTCGAAGTAGGTCTCGATGAGATCTTCCTCATCAAGACCAAGCACTCCGAGCGCAAGCATACCAGCGCCGACCGCCTAGAGCGGATCATCCAGAGTGCCATGAAGCAGTCACACAAGGCGCTCCTGCCTACCCTCACCACCGATCTACCCTTCTCCTCCCTCCTCGAGGCTACCTCCGACTACGACCTTCGCCTCTTGGCGCACTGTCGTGAGGGGCTCTCCCCCGAGCGCACGACCATCGACCGAGTCTTCCACCCAGAGTCAAAGATCCTCCTGATGATCGGACCCGAAGGAGACTTCTCCGTCGAAGAGATCCAGAGCGCCGTAGCCTCCGGATGCCAGCCCATCACCCTCGGCTCGAGTCGCCTACGCACCGAGACCGCCGGGCTCATCGGTCTGCAGTGGCTACATACCCTCGACATGATCGGCCACGCCCACCCCTCTGCTAAGCAACCAACAAAATAGTACCCTCATTCAATCACTCACTCTTATGGAACAGAGAGAAATCAAACTAAGCCTTATCTACCGAGATATGTGGCAGTCTTCGGGGAAGTACCAGCCCCGTAAGGATCAGCTTGAGCGTATCGCTCCCGTCTTAGTCGAGATGGGTTGCTTTGCCCGTGTCGAGACTAATGGTGGCGCCTTCGAGCAGGTCAACCTCCTCTACGGCGAGAACCCCAACAAGGCCGTACGTGCCTTCACCAAGCCCCTCAACGAAGCCGGTATCCAGACACACATGCTCGACCGTGGGCTCAACGGGCTACGTATGTTCCCCGTACCTGCAGACGTACGTCGCCTGATGTACAAGGTCAAGAAGGCACAGGGCGTCGATATCACACGTATCTTCGACGGGCTCAATGACCCCCGCAACGTCATCCCCTCCATCCACTACGCTAAGGAAGCTGGGATGATCCCTCAGGCTACCCTCTGTATCACGCACTCCCCAGTACATACGGTCGAGTACTACGCTGACCTGGCGGACCAGTTCATCGCTGCTGGCGCTCCTGAGATCTGCCTCAAGGACATGGCAGGTATCGGTCGCCCTCGCTTCCTCGGTCGCCTAGTCAAGGCTATCAAGACCAAGCACCCTGAAGTCATCATCGAGTATCACGGTCACTCAGGTCCTGGCTTCTCTGTAGCCTCGATGCTCGAGGTGTGTGATAATGGGGCTGACGTCATCGACGTAGCTATGGAACCCCTCTCTTGGGGTAAGATCCACCCAGACGTCATCACCATCCGTGAGATGCTCATCGACGCTGGCTACAAGGTGGCTGAGATCAACATGGACGCCTACATGAAGGCTCGTGCCCTCACGCAGGAGTTCATCGATGACTTCCTCGGCTACTTCATCAACCCCTCCAACATGCTGACCTCTTCCCTCCTCGTAGGCTGCGGTCTGCCTGGTGGTATGATGGGCTCGATGATGGCTGACCTCAAGGGTGTACATGCAGGGATCAACATGCACCTGCGCAAGAAGGGCGAACCCGAACTAAGCGTCGATGACCTGCTCGTCCGCCTCTTCGACGAAGTGGCTTATGTATGGCCACGTCTGGGCTATCCCCCACTCGTCACCCCCTTCAGCCAGTATGTGAAGAACGTCGCTCTGATGAACGTCTACAACCTCACCATCGGGAAGGGTCGCTGGGAAGCTATCGACAACAATACCTGGGGTATGATCCTTGGGAAGTCCGGTCGTCTACCAGGCAAGCTCGATCAGGAGATCATTGATCTAGCGAAGGAAAAGGGCTTCGAATTCACCACCGAAGACCCACAGCTCAACTACCCCGATGCGCTGGATAAGTTCCGTGCAGAGATGAAGGAGAACGGCTGGGAGCTCGGTGAAGACGACGAAGAACTCTTCGAATTCGCCATGCACGAAGCTCAGTACCGTGACTACAAGAGCGGGGCTGCTAAGGAACGCTTCCAGGCAGAGCTCGACAAGGCTAAGACCGATGCCCTCGTGAAGAAGGGCTATAGCGCCGAAGATGCTCAGAAGGTAAAGCGTCAGGGCACCGAACCTATCCAGGCTCCTGCCTCTGGTCAGATCATCTGGGAGATCGACCCCGATGACTACTCTACCGCTCCTGCTGTAGGTACCGCCATCAAGACAGGCGAACCTCTCTGCTACATCCAGACTACCGCCGGCTACTTCGAACCTGTGATCTCCAACTTCACCGGTCGCCTCGCTGAGGTCGTAGCTCAGGGTGCTAACATCCGCAAGGGTGAAGCTCTAGCCTACGTCCGCCCAGCAGAGAAGGAAGAGCTCTTCGTCGAAGACGAACCTGCACGCCTACGCCGTGTAGAGCGCATCGAAGAAGTGCGCCACGTCATCCGTGCTCGTCGCGCTACGAAGTAAGCACGCACCACTAAGGGACGCCTAAGACGCCCCACCTCTACGCCACGAGGGCTACACTCGGAGTCAATTTGCTCCAGTGTAGCCCTCGTCATATATATATGTACCAGACCTTGCAATCCTTCCCGATAGTTTCAGCTAATTCCTCTCCTCCGCTTGAGACTAGACTTAGCGACGCTAGAGCCCACACCTTATACAGAAAGAGCCCGCTCCTTAGAGAGGATAATCCGACTCCCCACGAAGAGAGACCTCCCCCCTCAGCATAGCCCAATTCCATACCTTGCATAGTCTTCCCCTATACCATATATAATAGGATGCTCCCACAGCCTCCTAGGAGCTCGGTAGGCCTCTTCTGTAGGTTGCCGAGGTTCTTCCCCAGATACCCGCTTAACGACCTCCCCTAGCTCACCGATGTGATGCACCGAAGATAGAGACAGCGAAGAGCCGTTAAGGGACAATTAAGGACTATATGGTCCACCGCCTCGCACGTGCGCACGTACCTTTGTATCGCAGCCCCAGAGCAGGGGCTACCCCTCCCACGAGAGCGAGGGTTTATACTCCTATATACTCTATATCATCATGCCCACAAGCCAACTTATCCCGCAGGGCTTCGCTTGTGCTCTTCTCCTCAGCCCATGCCTCAGCTGTGGTCCTAGCTACCGACAGCAGACGCACCAAGCCCACACCACAGAGAGCACCCACCAGCAAGTAGCGACCCACACTCACTTCACCCACCGAGACGACAGCCTCGAGCTGGAGGTGAGCGAGGAACTTCGCTTCATACCTCTCCCCAGCGACAGCCTTCCTCCTACTCCTCTTCGCTCGCTCCTTCCACAAGAGAAGGGCTGGAGTCTCCACTACCACCGTAGGCAGGTCACACGGCACCAAGGCAGCCGACACGAAGCTACCGACGAGCACCAACAAGCGAAGGTAACCCAGCATCAAGAGCAGGTAGGACACTCCACCACGAGCGCTAGAGGTGGATTCAGACGTATCCTCCTCCAGGTTCTACTCTCCCTCAGCCTGCTTCTCGGAGTAGGCTACATCTACAGGAGGGCACAGCGATGAGAGCCGAAGCTATCCGCTACATCGTCCTGCACTGTAGCGCCACTCGATCCGACCGCCCCTATTCACCCGAAGCCCTAGAGCGGGACCATCGTGCTCGAGGATTCCACGGGGCAGGCTACCACTTCTACGTCCGTCAGTCAGGCACGATTATTCCCCTACGTCCCCTCCACCAGATAGGGGCACACGTGAGAGGATACAATAGCTGTAGCTGGGGCGTCTGCTACGAAGGTGGCCTTGATCCCAACGGGAAAGCTACGGACACCCGTACCGAGGCGCAGAAGGTAGCCCTTCGCCAGCTCCTAGTCCAGCTCAAGGCTCTAGCTCCTCTAGCCGAGATCGTAGGTCACCGTGACCTCAGCCCTGACCGCAACGGGGATGGACACATTGACTCCTCCGAATGGATCAAGCTCTGTCCCTGCTTCGACGCACGTACCGAATACAAGCATCTCACCTCACCACACACTCCTCATGGAAAGTAAAAGCCCCAAGGCCACCCTACAGCTCTGGATCGCTTCCGTCCTCTGCCTCTTCGGTCTCGCCCTCCTCGGCGCAGCCTTCTTCACGCCCCCACCTGGAGAGATTCACTCCAGCGTCCTCGTAGCCTACGGCGAGGTGATGACCTTCGCCGGCGCCCTCTTCGGCATCGACTACCACTACCGGAAGTAATCGCCCTGCCCTAGCTCCTCTCTTACCTCTCCATCGCCCTAGGGTATCACCTGCTACCTCTGTAGAACACTCCATGTAGCCGGCACAGAACTCCCCTCTGCTCCGTTCGGGTATCCCCCTCGTAGCCGACATAGATCTCCCCTCTATTCAGCTCGGGTATCGCCTCATAGCTATCGCCAGCATTCTCCGGCTTACTACCCTAGCCCTCCGCACACTCCCTTCAAATTGTAGACTGGTGAAGAGAGAGGGAAGCCCGAGCTGAAGAGCTTGGACTTCCCCCTCATTCTATTAGTACGGGACTCGTACTACTTTCCCTACCGATGCCTCCCTTGTGGAAATCTTTTCTCTCCCCTCTATATATAGATTATCTATCAACCACTTAGTGAAACGCTGGGCTGTGCATAAGTAGGTGAGTATCCTTGTGCATACTCCACAGAAGCTCTGATTTCTAAGAGTTTAGGATAGCACCCTACAAGTGCCTTATCGGGCAATGCTATAAGGCTCTGATAACAAATGGCATACAGAAGGAACGAGAAAAGCAAGCCTTTTCCCGTTTTTTTTTCTCCTAATAATTGGCAAACTTTGCATCAGAAAAGAGATCCCAAGGACACCATCAAGGTCCAGCTAGCTCCCTGCAACATAACGAGTTAGCCCCCTTCCTGCTTGTGGATAAGCTCTTCAGATCCATCAGAAACGTAGCCCGGCACGCACGGGTGCTTCTCCTAGCACCTGCACCCCTCTAGGCTCCATAATAATTATAATGCTCTTGGCTCACGATTACGCGAGGCATACACTCATGCATACCCCCATCCCACAGGACGGGGAGCAGCTCTGGAAGCAATGCCTCCAGATCATCGCTCGCTCCTGCGATCCTCAGACACTGCAGCGCTGGTTCGCTCCCATCCGTCCCCTCGGCGTAGAGACCCGAGAGGATGAAGGAGGCTCCTTCGAAGCACTTGTCCTCGAGGTACCATCGAAGAGCTTCTATGAAGATCTTCTTCGGACGCATGAGACGCTTCTCATCAGGGCCCAGCAGGAAGTCCTCACCCCTCGTGGACTAGAGATCTTCCTAGCTCCTGCAAAGGTGGCCCCCGCTCCTTCGCCTGCTAAGATCGCACGGACGCAGGACTATACGTCGCATCTGAGTGCAGACCTTCGCTTCGAGACCTTCTACGAGAGCGCTTGTAATCGTGAAGCACTTCGCATCGCCGAAGCTACTGCAGCCCGCCCTGGGCAAGCTCCCCTGAACTTCATATTCATCTATGGCCCGAGTGGCGTGGGGAAGACGCACCTCTGCCAAGCCATCGGTCAGCGTGCTATGGAGCTTCACCCGACGATGCGTGTATGCTACGTATCGAGCTCCAAGTTCGAGACGCAGTTCATCCGTGACAGTCTGATGCGTGGGACAGAACGAGGCATGTTCATCGACTTCTACCAGCAGATGGACATCCTGATCATCGACGACATCCAGGGGCTTATCGGGAAGACCAAGACCCAACAAGCCTTCTTCGACATCTTCAATCACCTCTACCTCCTCGGCAAGCAGATCATCGTCACCTGTGACGTTCCCCCCGTCGATCTCAAAGGCATGGAAGCCCGTATCATGACGCGCATCCAGAGTGCGATGATGCTCCGCATCGACCGTCCTGACCTGGAGCTCCGACGCAAGATCCTTCAGCGTCGTGTCGCAGACAGCGGTGTCGAACTCGGAGAGGAATGTGTCGAGTTCATCGCTGAGAACATGCAGGACAACGTCCGTCAGCTCGAAGGCGCCATCCGTACGATCGTCACGCACTCGAAGTTCTCGGATCTCGGCGCGGTAGACATCGACATGACCCGTCGCATCGTCGGAGGCACCGTCTCCATCGAACGCAAGGAGGTGACGCCCGAGCTGGTACTTGACACCGTGTGCAAGGTATTCGGCGTCGAGAAGGAGCAACTTCGCACGCCTTCACGCAAGGCTGTCCTTGCCCTTCCCCGCCAGGTGACGATGTACCTAGTGAAGAAGCACACCAGCGCTTCGTACAACACCATCGCCCAGCTTCTGAATCGCAGCGACCACACGACCATCATGCACGGTTGCAAAGCCATCGAAGGGCGCATCAACATCGAGCCAGCCCTCAAGGAACGCATCGCTCTCGTCGAAGAAGAGCTACGTGGATAGTCCCGCCCCTACAAATACAACCTAGACGAGCTACAATATAAAACTCAGCCCCATGTACCTCTCGAGAGGTACATGGGGCTGAGTTTTA
>ERZ772766.75-NODE-75-length-58401-cov-5.254722_pt1 | contig 58401 bp, 69 predicted proteins | sample MGYA00511379_ERZ772766 | MGnify/ENA primary metagenome ERZ772766 (study PRJEB29015, sample SAMEA2737895) | human oral metagenome | biome: human oral; feature: human-associated habitat; material: dental | place: China | collected 2116 ... | reverse complement strand
CCTTGGGTGATGCCAAGCCTCTTGCTCTGGGCGTAGTCGTGCCGAGTCTATGGCAGCACAACTTGATGACTTCACGTCATTAAGACTTATCTCTAAAAGGAGATTACGATTCACCCCACCGTCTACGCTTTGCTTAGGGGTGGGGGTGTTCTCGCGGATTTTAGATAAAAAAACAACGAGTTTTAGATTTTGACATTCTAAGCTCGTTGTTTTTTATACCTGTCATTTATCAACCCTAGCGAATACTTGGCGTTCCGTTTACGCCATTTATCTCATAATCTTTAATTAATTGCATTAAAGCATACATTAAACAGCCATCACGATTGGCATCGTCATAAGGGAGTTTTGCATTATTCGTACCAACTAGCTGGTTATAAATTCTACGCACATTTTCTTTATCTTCAGAAAACATGGCAATTACTTTATATCCCCCATAGATATTAGGGGAACGAAATACAAGCGCTGATTTATGCACTGTGTCACCATGAAATTCTTCAAGATGAACATATTTTGTACTCATCACGCCTTTATCAATAGCAAAACCAAACTGTCCAAAAGCATATTCTATAATAGAATCTAAAAATTTTATGTTTTGTGTTTTATTGTATATGTCGTCAGACCTAAGTCCTTTATATAACAATCTTCCTCTAGGAGAAGAAAGTGCTCCTTTACTTTTTTCAAAAATATATTTGTTTACAGCGTTTCTCTCATACGGCGTTTCTCCTGATAATGGATCTTCCGCATTTATAAAAGCATTATGAGCAGCACTCCAACTACACTCTCCAATTTTCGCACAAGTATCTAGGGAAAACTCGTTTGCTTCACGCTCTTTGTTTTCATAAACAGTATACGAATTTAAATTCTTCGGTTCTATGTAAGGATGCCCCAAAACACAGTGTCCTATTTCATGCGCAAAAGTAAAATAATAATCACTGTCTTTATATGCGTTATGAATTGGTTTGATATCATATGTCGTTCCTGTGAACACTGTGCCCATGCCAGTTGCTGTTGAGTTTTGGTAACCTTGAATATAAATGATTGGGCGAACTTTTGTCTTATAATCATATACGCTTGTGAATGGTGCATATGAAAGGTTGTTGACTTCCATAATGCGTTTTTGAATATACAAAAGACCTTCACTTGCTTGCGTAGGAATGGCGCTGTGATTTGTTGAAGATGTGCTGTTTTTTATTTTATCCTGAATGAGCGCATTTACACGTCGCTCCAAATCTGCAACAGACGAAGGAGGATCAATATACTCCTTATACATACTTTCATGAATCTCGGCGCTTGCGACATTATCTGTTACATTAACGCCACAAAAAATGCTTGCAATAGAGAGCGCTATTGCAACCTTTTTAACTGAACTTTTTACCATTGTAATTACCTTCTTTCTTTATCTTTCAAAACAACTTGTATCGAAATTTTATTTATCTCGAACTTTCTTCTAAGAAGTATACTCCTTAATTAAATTTTATTCAGGAAAATTGTGCTGTAACTTATTCCGTTTCAAAAACAAACTAAATCCTTTTTGCTTCAATTACACATGCTGTATTCGTTATAATTATCTATAATGGTTTTTGTGTCTTAAGGCGAGAAACCTAAGTTCGGTATCATATTTTTAAAGGGGAGGTGTATTCTGTTTTTACTGATAGTAAAGGCAGAAGGTTTTATGTTTTGTAAAAAGAAATCAAAAAAGAAAGCACAGCTCGTCGCCGCCATATGCTGTGCAACAATGATGGCAACGACATTGCCTTGGAATGTTGTCTATGCTGAAGGATCATCTCAAAGCAACCTAGATGGCGATTATGATGATGAAGATGAAGTCTCAGCGCAAGAACGCAGAGAATTAGAAGCACGCGGACAGGAGGTTGCTGATTCATTCCATGCACATTGGCGTCAGCAAGCAAATGAAGAAGCCAGCGAAGCTATTAGAAACCGAGTAGGCACAAAAGAAGAATATTGTAAAAATAGCGACTGGAAATCAAGATGCAGTCGGCGTTATGATAGGATGGTGCGCAGAGAGAGCAATAACCGTTATGACTCAGGTGTCGCATCTGGTAAAATGCCAAAAGGCTTCCTAGAAAGCCAGGGTTGGGATAGAGATTCCATCGATAGCATCCGCGAGCAAGAAAGTGGCGGCGGGGGTGGAAATTGGCAGTCCCAAATTGGTGCAGCGGCAGGCGCGGCTTATAATAAAGATTACTTATCTGCTCTAGGTTCGTTCTTAGGTCTCGATAAACTTTCTGACTCGGCATCCTACACGTCAACAGGTAAAAAAGGTCGCCTTATTTGTGCCCCAACAGGAAATAAAAACCCAACGCAAAATGAAAAGTTTAGAGCGGCATGTGTCGGCGTTCCAACATCACCAAGGACATTCGTTGTTCCTCTTCCTCCAATTAGCGTAAAAGCAGGTGAAGGTGGAAACGAATCTCACAAATACCTTACCGTATCTATTACTTGGCACAAATATTGGGTAGAATTCAATCCTGTCACAATGGATCTCAATATGAACACTTATGGCGGTACAACTGGCATGAGCGCTGGAGCTGATTACTACGGAGACTTCAGTGGTATTGGAAATAGTTTCGCTGGTGGTAATGGGATAAATCACGACCTACTCAGTATGGGTAACTTTAAGGAAATCTACAACAACGGTAGCGGATTTGGCGGCTATGACGGTTCTTTTGCGCCAGGTAGCGGAACGCTAAATGACAGTCTTTCTGATTACTACGCTAACAAATACAATCCAGGCAATAATAGAGACTTTGATATTGGCGGTAACGGAAACTACGGCTACCTCAACAATGGTGGAAATTATAATTTCGATCCAAGTAATCCGTCAAGTTCTTTTGGTGAAGGATTCAACAGTGGTCAAGCAGACTGGGCGAACTCAAACTCAGGCGGCGGCATGAGCGCCGATGAACTTGGCAACTATTTCGGTGGAAATGGAAATAGTTGGGGTGATTTTTCGGGCGGTTCAGGAAGCTTCGGTGATGGTAGCAGCTTCTTCGGAGGAAACGGCGGCTACGGTGGTGCGAACGGAAGCAACGGTTTTGGTCTTACCAATGACCTGACGGGTATGGATCATGGCGGGGCTGATAGTCTTGGACTATCTAGAGCAGATGTAGGCAAGATTCTCGCCAATGGGGGGCGTATTGATAACCTCGGAAATGTTTACAACAGCAATGGCGAACTTATCGGCACAGCAGGAGACGCTGGTCTTGCCATGATTGCGAACGGTTCTGACACGCTCAACGACATTCTTGCCAACGGCGGTCGCGTGGATGCGAACGGCAACGTCTATGATTCTCAAGGGAATCTCATTGGACACGTTGTCGGTGATGGTTCAAACCTAGCCGAATTTGCAGCGAACTCGCCTGAACTCAACAAGATCCTCGCAGAGGGCGGTTGGGTAGATGAATACGGCAACGTTCATGACGCCAATGGAAACATTGTCGGGCACGTCTCAAAAGCTGACGAATCAGCACTCAAAGAAGGCGCGTTCTACAAAGACCAAGATATGAACGGTAAGTTCCTCAGCAACTTCCAAGATATGCTTGCAAGCATGTCTGGCAACAATGCTGATGGAAGCCTTGTCAGCAAGCTCTTAGGCGGTCAGCTTGGCGGCAATGTACTTGACTCCTTCAAGGCAACATTTGGTCTTGATGATCAAGCCTCCATCGCGAAGAACACAATGACACCGCAAGAGATGTACGACATGGCGGCAAAATTCCTCAGAGCGCTCGGCTACAATGATGGTGATATTGCCAACGGATTTAACTACGATCCAAACTCGGCATACACTACGCCGGAAGATGCTTGGGATATGAACCGTATTACGACGCTCCAAAAGAACTTCAAGATTGACACAAAGATTTCCAAAGAGGACAAACGTGCAAGCATGATGAACGCGGCGAACAACTTCCAAGCGATTCAGGATGCACAACCAAAGTCTTTGGCACGGTAAACCAAAATTAAACGACAAAAAAGGCGATCTAATTAAGGGATCGCCTTTTTTCTATTCGTTTCCATCGTCTTCTTCGCCATCAGATTCTTTTTCGCATGCCTTCGCCATTTCTGGGTATTCTTCATTTAATTTTTCAATGCTTGAATACCCATAATATAATAAGCACCAACCGCCACAGAAATTCAATACCGTGCTTGCCATAACGGTTGATAACGGAATGATGTGCGGATAGAGATAAAAGAGTAGATAAACGAGTATCGAGAATCCTAGCGAAACAAAACCGCCAATGATGCAAATAAAATACTTTTTATGCAAGTCTTTATAGACTTTATTTCGAAAATTCGAATATGTAACGAGAAGTTCAGGGAGTGTCATCTGATTGAGTTCTTCTTCGTCTAGTTTTGGAATATTTGATGTAAACATGGATAAACCTCCTCAATGGAATCTGTTTTAATTCTAACAGTAAATAAAAAAGCATCGCAATGGATGCCTTTTTGTTTTTCGCTGTTGCCTACTTGCTGAGCGCAACAGCGACATCCATGAGCTGTCTCAGGATGCTCTTACGACGCTGTTTGTGGCGCGCCATTTTGACGCGCTGAGCGAACGTCCGCTCAACGGAAGCTGGATTGAGCATATAGATCGGCGAGACATTAATCTCCCCTCTCCATACCGCAATCTCTTCAAATTCTTCTGTCCGCTTCACAGCAACTTCATACTCACCAGAGTCAAGCAGAACCACAGGGCGATATCCAACATACCGTCCTGTAAATTGAAAGCTTGCATAGTGGTTGTCGTACATTTTAATCTGCTCCTTTTCTGTAAAAGAAAATTTTAAAAACACTACATATTGAGTGTAGTGTTTTTTCTAGCTCAGAACAAACAATTTGTCCTTTAAGATGTTTCTACGAATTTACAACGTAGTGGAACGTCTTTGCGTTTTTTGCGTCTGTCAACACCCCACGTCTAAAGCTGGGGGTTTGTAGGTCATCCATCTAGTCCTAACGTCGAATGCTCCTAGATGGTGTAGGTTTCCCTACATACTATCGGTACAGATAGCCTATGCCTACATCACCGGACGGTTGACAAACGCCCGCTTTTTTCTTCCTCAGAATTTATCCAAGGAAATATGGGTTAACAGACCTTCACCATGCGTCTGAACGAGTGTCTTAGAAATCTGATGGTTCACATCCGAAATCCAACGGTTCTCTCGTCCAGAAATCGTTGTTGAAAACACGGAGAGGAGGAAGCGCTCCTCCCCATGCCTAAAGGTAGGGGTTTCCGCCGTTACGTTTTTTGATGAAAATCGAACTTTGCAAGCGCATAAATGTGGTAATGTCACCAATTCTCGGCATAATACTGTTCCATTACTTCTTTCGAGATATTTCCATCTGCCTGCTTCGCGTCAGCAAATGGCTTTTCTTCTTTTACCATCTGTGTGAGTTGATATGGCGGCAATGCGATAAGCGAATCCACAACTACATTGATAGTCTCTTTTTGGACATCCGTGAGGCGCGAAAGATCGGGATTGTATGGGTTGAGGAAACAATCGTTTTCGATAAAGAACATTCCTTTATGTGCACAATAAAGCGTTTCGCAATAGGGACCTTTTTGTCCTGCTTTAAAGTCGTCCTCAAAAAGTGGCATATCATCCCATACGAGCGACATTGCTTGGCAGTAAAAGATGAGTTTTTGGAGCTTCCAAGTGCATATTTATTTAGAATGTATTTCGCCACATCAAAGATTGTTGCCATTAGTTTCCCTCCATCCTATCTTGTCGAAAATAGTATAACACATGTCACCTAAGATGCCACGAAAAGCATTTTTCTTGCGAGTTTTGCGACTAGAATGTACTATCTTTAATAGATTCTTTTTTGTTTTTTCATTGATCTGAAAAGGAGGATAGCTATGCAAAAGAATCAAAATGCGATCACAAAAGAGCACGTGTTGGAAGTATATGCCGACATTCGCGAAAAGATGCTCGCGATTGGGGCGCCTGTTTGCGCCGATGTGACCTTGGAGTATATGCCTAAGTCGCTTAAAATGCGAATGGGCGACTGCAAGAGACTCAATAAAGAGGCGACAAAATTTCGTGTCCGACTCCATCCTGTCTTTTTATCAGGATTCATGTCGGAAGCGTCACTTTGCGAAACGTTGGCGCATGAGCTTGTGCACACATTCCCCGAGTGCCAAAATCATGGAAAACGATTCCAGTTTTGGTGCGCGCGATTGAACGCCAAATACGGTTGGGGTATCGGCACGTATGCGAACGCTCAGACAACACGCGAATACACAAGGTCAGAAGCTGGAACGGCGAAAACATTTGCTGTTTGCATGGATTGCGGCTGTGTGCATGTGTTCCATCGTCACACGACAGGCATTGAGCGTTGGTCGCAACTTGGTCATGTCACGCATCAATGTGCATGCAACAAGCACAAGACAGGCGATCTTGTCGTGCTTCGTTACAAAGGTCAGGATTTTTCTTGTCCAACCTATGTCGCAGAAGGGCGCGAAATGGACACAATAAAGTGGTTCAACGCGCATCTTCCCATTGACTTCGCAGAGCATTTGTGCGGAGATGACGGCGATCCTCGCAACTTCCACTGGACGGCAGAAATGCTGCAACCTTATTGGTGGATTGACGACGAGAAACAACGCCAAAAGGCAATTAAAGACGGCAAACCGCTGTTCTTTGATTGGCGTTCCGAAGTCGTGACACTTTCAGCGCGCAATAGCGCTCCTAACTTCGAGTTGGAGTGCCAGACCGTTGACGAGATTCACGAAGAAGCGGAATATCGCAAGATGGTCGCGATGGAAACGAAGAAGAAATCTCGCAATCAAACAAAAAAAGAAAAGAAATGTTCTGTTCCCAAAGAGCAGCTTTCCTTGTTCTGATTTGTTGCCACGAGATGCAAAAAGGAGATCGAAGAGATCTCTTTTTTGTTTTGTTGTTGCTTGCTAAAATCGGAATGAGGTGACCTGCATTGAACGAAATTATTCAAGTAATAGAAGATATATATCCGCTCCAATGGGCAACGATTGGCTCTATTTTGTTTATCTTATTCGTTACCATCAAAACTAAGAGCCTAATGGCGATGGGAATTTCTTGCGTCATTTGCACATTGGGTCTGACAGGATTCTATTTCACTGAACGAAAAGCGGAAGATCAGCAGGTAAAGCTGTATGGAAATGCCATCCAAATGTTTTATAACGATTTCGGCTACTTGCCTGCTGAACAAGACGATATTTCAAGTGTGCTTTATCCGCTAACATTTCCTATTGAAGGTTATGGTCCATATATCGAAACTGAGCGCTACAAAGAGCGTGATGTGTGGAATGAACCTTATGTGTATCATAAGATCAATGACCATCAATTTGTTGTTTACAGTAAAGGTGTTTTACATAAAGGATATTTTAACGATAAAGCAGGTGATTTGGGAGGATCAGCAATCGGCTACATCGGAACACGCCATTAAAAGCAAAAAGCAAGCCATTAATTTGACTTGCTTTTTTTGCGTCAAAGAAGCTCTTTGGCGGCCTTCCAAATTTTCTCTGAAATTGCCTTTCGTGACATCAAATTGCCATCATTGTCGTTGCAGATGATGATTTCCCATCCGCAATTTTCGGCAACTTGAAGCGCATTTACATAGACGCGATTCAGAAAGTCAGAGTCGGATTCGTGAATATCCTTCCCTGAGTGTTTAGCTGTTCCGCGCTTTTTCAAGAGCTTTTGGAACGAGTCATAACTCAATGCAAGAAAGAATACCCGATTCGGCATTGGTAGTGCGAGTTTGTGATACTCAAAATCGTACTGCCATTCCACATACTCATTTCGTTGCACTGGGTTCGCGATTTTTGCCGATTGATACAAGAGATTGCTCTCTACATATCGATCACAGACAATATCGCTTCCATCTGCCAAAAGCGGCTTCATTTTGGTGTGATAAGTATACAACCTATCCATAGCGAACATTGCAGATGCTTGATAAGCGTTCACTTCGTCCGCAGAACCGAAATCGCCATTCAAATAAGCCTCTACCATACTGCAACCAATTGTGTTGTAGTTCGGGAAGCTAATCATCTCGGCTTTTCTACCTTGCCTCTGAAGGTTTGAGAGAAGGAGCTTGGATTGGGTTTCTTTTCCCGTTCCGTCCAAACCCTCTATCGTGAAAATCATGAATGTGTCTCCTTTCTGTTTCGATGAAATAAACCTTGTTTTTATTGTACCATTGCAAAAAATGCGAATCTAAAATAATCGCTCAACCACGCAAATTCGCACCCGAATTTATGATAGAATTAAATAGTAAAAGGTCTAAAATATCAAGAACGAAAGGAAGTGAGATTTTGAAAATAATCGCATGTGTAGACAAAGCAATGGGACTTGGTTATAAAAATCAACTTCTCTACCACATCAAAGCCGACATGGAGCATTTCAGGCGCGTTACAATGGGCGGGACAGTCGTGATGGGTTACAACACATATCTATCTCTTCCCAACGGTGCGCTTCCTTATCGCAACAATGTGGTGTTATCGCGCAATCATGACATCAATGATTCTAATGTAACCGTTATTCGCAACAAGAAAGCTTTAATGGCGTATTTTATTCGTGAATACCTAGATGTAGATAGTGTTTGGATTATTGGCGGTGCATCTATCTACGCACAGTTTATTGATGACTGCGACAAGATTTATTTGACAGTTGTTGATGATTTAAAGAAAGCAGATGCCTTCTTCCCTCCCATTGACGATTGGGTAACGGTTCATGAAACCAAGGGAAGAGAAAATGGATTAAAGTTCTCCATTAAAGAACTAATGAGGCGGCGAACAAGAAGCGCGTTTGATTTTAATTCGGTGAAAGAATTGGTTCCTAAATTCCATATTCCGTTCATCCACAAAGAGCCGTGCTTAACAGCGCTTAGGTGACAAGAAAAGAGCCTTGGGTGACTCCAAAGCTCTTTTTGTTTTAACTTTGCGCCGCCAATAGAGCATTATTAAGCGGAATGTCGAAATCCTTCATTGTAACCACATCTCTGCCATCCATAACACAAATCTTCATTGCGGATTTCGCAACTTCAACGATTTCGGACGCGCAATGACCATCTAAACGCTTGGCAACAGTATCAATATCGCAATCTACATTGATTGCCGATAGCGTCATTTCAAGGAGTCTCTTTCGCTCTTCAAATAAGAGCATAGGAATCTCAATCACGTCATCAAAACGCCGGAATAGCGCATGATCAAGGATTGTTTTGAGGTTCGTTGTAGCAATAATGATGCCATCTGCATTGTATTCATCAAGAAGCGCCAAAAGCATATTCGTGATGCGTGGAATCTCCCCAACCTCATGCTTTGCCGTGCGCGACTTGGCAATAAAGTCGCATTCATCCAAGAGAAGAACACAAGGTTGCTTCTCGCAAAAGTCGAACACAGAACGCAGATTGGATGCTGATTCGCCAAGATAAGAAGAGATGGTGGAGTCAAATCGCACCTTCATCAAAGGCAAACCCAAATCCCATGCAATCCGCTCGGCGCTCATTGTCTTGCCATTTCCAGGCGCGCCATAAAGCAAGATTTTACTCTTTGGTGCAAGTCCAAACTGTTTCAGTTTGTCACGCGCATTCCACTCGTCCTCAATGGTAATAATGCGACTCTCCACAGGCTGCGCTAAAACCATGTGATGCTTTAGTTTCTCTCGGTCAATCCACTTCAAAAGCTCTGTTCTGTCTTTCTGCGCTTTTGGTAGCTGATGGAGAACTGGCGTGTGGTTCTTTCTATAATTTGTGGTTTCGATATAAACGATTTTTTCCAATGTGTCAGCGAATTGAGTACGTCCATTATCGCGCTCATCCTTGATGAAATCATCAACAAGTTTATGCGCTTTATCCAAATCGTTCGCAGAAATCGCCCGAATAAGATTTATACAGGTTGCTTGCCGCATTAGCTACCATCCTTTCCAACAATGTCGCGTCCATATCTGTCCAAAAGATACGCCCCAAGATTCCAGTCGCTACCAATTGGTTTCACTTTGCCGCTCGCGCAACAGGCAGGACAGAACCACTCAGATGCTCCTTCTGCGTCCCATTGTGCAAGAACGTTGATGTAGTGGTTTCCATGGTTTATTGGGACCCCGTTTGGATTAGTTTCAAAATCAATCAAAATTGGCAATGTGAGTTTTATTTCCTTGCCACAATTAGGGCATTTCACTTTAAAGCTCTCCTTCCTCTAGTTCTTTCCATCCATTGTCATATAGTAGGAAATTAGTTTAATTGTGATGTTGGTTGTTTTCTTTTATAGAACGTCGCCGAGACCCCACTGCTTTAGCGGGGGAAGTGTCAAAGCCGTAACCTTGCGCATCGTCAAGCACTTTGCCGCTCTCTGCATCAACAACGACAAATCGCGGAAAGTATTGCTCCGAAAGCGCATCCGATTTGACAACCTTCCAATTAGTCATCGCCATTTACCTGATTAACAGCGCAACTAAGGGTAACCATTGCGGCAATAAAGAGATGCAACCTGACATTGAAATTCCCATCATCAGCGCTCATCGTGAGTTCATCATCAACAACATCAACATTGTAGCTCCTTGCGATGCACTTAATGCGCTCCTTGTTGATAATAGAGTCAATGTCACTGCCGCTTGTTTGCAAATCAGAAATCACATAAGCGTCATCTGAGAGCTTATATTGGTCTCCATCTTGACTTACATAGACAACTAAACCGTCGTTGTGCGAATCCATGAACGGCGTTGCAATAGAGAAGCATCCGTCGGGCAACTTTTCGACTACGGTGCTCTTTTTTAGCCAGTCAAAATATCCGTTTACCTTGTCGTTGAAATCCATGATAATTTTCCTTTCTTTGCCAAGAAAAACAAGCGACATTTTGCCGCCTGTTTTTCTGCTTTTACCGATAAGCCAAATCGCGTGTACCACTCTGCGCTTCACGAACAGCTTCCGAGACGGGAAGTGTTGCAGAATACTTACGGATAATCACGACCGTCGTGATAATACCCGCAGCAAGCGCGAATACTGCAATCATAATTGCCTTAACGGTGTTGTTATCGGAGTCAAGGTCATCCTTATCCAACCCGCCGATGTTTTTAGAGACAACATCCCATGCACCGCCAAAGCTATTGACAGCGTTATAGATGTTGTAGCCTTGCGCGAATGTGTTCCATCCAGCGACCCCAAGGTTCATCAGGCTCTTTTCACGCGCGAATCGAATCCACGACTCAATTGTGATAATGATACCCGAGCCAATCAGCGGCACGATAATCGCCACATAGATTAAAGCATGGACCACGTTTACCGTTGAATGAGGAAGATGCCCTGTTGCGACGCCAATCCAGCAAATGATAAGCGTGTAAAATGACGTAAATCCAATCGCCGCCATAACAGCGCCAGCCCACGTTACAACGCGAATCCATCCTCCGACTGCCTTGCTCTCTTCCCAAACACGGCCAACATTGCGCGCGTTGAGGAAACTGATAACAAGGTTGATTAACATAATCACAAAAACCATTTTATATACCTCCTCTTCGTTTTAAGATGAATGGTTTTGATTACCTTACAGAATCAAATATATCACCAAAACAACGGAGAAACAGGAAAATACAGTTTCGCATGTTTTGTTCGTGGAACAAATACGATTAAAGTGATATACTACAAATCAAACAATTCCTTTAGGTTGCTAATAACTTTACGATATAGTTTGCGAAGTGTAATTTTATTTTAAAATAGCTAGATCTATAAGAGGAATCACAAGGATGAATAAAGAACAATTTCTTCACTATTTTCAGTGCATGCCAGTCTCTATAAACAACCTTTATGGGGATCCATTCTTTTCGCTTCAACGTGCAAATACGCTTGCAAAATTAAGCTCTCTTAGAGCTACTAATCATAAAGGTATTGTTTCGATCATTACCAAATCGGAACTAGCAGAAGCTGACGTATTGGCGATTAAGGAGACGAACCTTAAAGTTGTCATTTTGGTTTCTGTCTCTGAGCTTCCCAACAAGAAGCAAGAAGGAACTGCATATGAATTAACAACGGGCAATCGTTATAACACATTAGCGCTTTGTTGCAAACATAACCTTCCCGCACTTGCATATGTGCGCCCCTTTGTGCCGCCATTCAACACATTGCATGAAACTATACATAGAATGTTCGCTAAGATTGCCGCTACGGGAATTAAGAATGTCATCGTTTCAGGACTTCGCGGTGATGACGAAATCCTTGCGAAAAGCGGATTAACGAAATCTGAATATGACAAATGGTCATGGCGCGTCAAAAAGATTCCAAAAGACATTCGCGCCATCATTGACCAAGAAAGCGCATCAATTGGGCTTCGATTGTTTGAACGTACAAGTTGTGGCGTTTGTTATGTACTTGGCGAGAATCATAGTTACAATCCCTATTACTCTGCGCCACAGCTTTGCAAATGCGATCAGTGTCCGCTCAAAAGCACTTGTTTTGCCAAAAGAGATTCAGTTATTCCCACAGATACAGACTTGGAGCTTTGCGAAGCGCTTGGTTATGACGCAGAAAAGCTCGTTGTGCCACATGGTGAAATGTGCAAAACAGAACCATCAAAGCGCACCGAGTGCATGAGTTGTTGCACGAGCTGTTTTATGCTGAATCGTTCAGGGATTCGCATTAAAGGTGAAGATTTGAAGCTAGGTGACGTTGGCTTACTGCGGCTTTTGACGCATAAACTTGTCTATGCAAAAGATGTGTATGACACTGGACGAATTGATATAGGCAATCCACAAGTAAATCCAAATTGGTACATCTTAAATTCATGGTGGTCCTTTTCGAGAGAAATTAGTCAGTGTTATGGTTGTAGTTATTGTGTCGTGAAACACTACAATAATGAACCTGCTGAATATGGTGGTAACCCTGTGTTAGAAGCGGAGAAATATTGGGATGAGCGATACTCAGAAACCTATCTGCCCTGTACAGTGTAAGTATTGTATGGCAGCGTATGTGTCACGACGTGCGGACTATTGGAACTCAGGCTATCGTCTTGGCATCAATAAGTCATGTGTTTTTATCAACAGATTTCCTAACGATCCTACTTTAAGCGAAATGTCATTTCCATATGAACTAATGGATGGAGATTTTATCGGTTTCCAAGGAATTACTGATTGCTTTTGGGATGTATATTTGGATGATTTGCGTTTTATTGCAGATAAAGTGCAGAATAGCGACATCAGAAAGCTTACACTAATCTCCAAAATTCCTGCTTCAAAAAAGCACTTTGAAATACTAAATCAAATCAAAGATAAGCTCACAGTATGTTACAGCGTAACAGGATTAGACGAATACGAAAACACAACAACAAAGGAACGCATTGAAGCGCTTTGTGCGCTAAGAGAAGCGGGAGTTAATGTGCTTCCTGTTATGCACCCATACATCCACGGACTGAGTGACTATCACGCAGTCATTGACCAATTAGCACAATATGATTTCCATGAAATGAATTGGAAAGGATTTCGTCATGATTCACATATGACGTTGATGCCAAAGTTGCCGCAATATCCTGATGACGGAACTGAGTTAATGCTAGGTGAGGATATTGTTTCTAACTATGCGAATCAACGTGGAATCCAATATGTTGGCTTAAAAGAATATCTGCATCGTACAAACATCAAAGGAGTTAGCGAAGATGTGGCTAAGAAACAGGTTGAAGAGTTAATGAATATGGATATAGTTGTGTCGTCCTCAGACACAAGGGAAGAAGTAATAAAAGCAGTTATAAGGAGAAGAATATGATTACTAAACAGGATTTCCTTGGTTATGACGTAAACAATATTTATCTTGATAATGCAGCGAGCACATTAGCACTTAAAAGCGTCGCTGATGCTGGAATGAACTTTCTTCAAACCTATGGTTCTATCCATCGCGGTGCAGGATATAATAGCGAGGTTTCGACTAACGAATACGAACAAGCGCGGACAACAATTCATTCTTATATTGATGGTACGCAAACAGATGATGTGATTTTTACTGGAAATACAACAGAAGCGATTAATATGCTCGCACATATTCTGTCTTCGCACGATGGGGAAATTCTTATCAGCGACATTGAGCACTCTAGTAACGCAATTCCGTGGCGTACACTCTTTACCGTGAACGAATTTCAAACGGATAATGGAAGAGTAGATCCAGTGTTGGTTGATATTGCACTTACAAAACATCCAAACACGCAACTTGTAGCTTGCACATGGGCATCGAACGTGTCTGGCTATATCACTGACATGGAAGCCGTCTATCAAGTTTGCAAAAAGCACAATGTGTTCCTTCTCGCTGATGCTTCGCAATATGCTCCACATTTTCGCCCGTCACTTAATTATTGCGATTTCCTTGTTTATTGCGGACACAAGATGAACGCGCCATTTGGTACAGGCATTCTTGCCGGTAGACATGATGTTCTTAACAATCCTGGTACAGCGCCAACAGGCGGCGGCAATATCGTTTATACATCAAGCATCGGTACTGTCTACAAACAATCTCCATGGATGCACGAAGCAGGCACGCCAAATGGAATCGGAGCGGTTACGATAGCAAAAGCACATGAATTGCTTTATGAGTGCGTTAATGAACTAAAAGAACACAATGAGGCGATGAATAAAGCTGTCGCACTTGCAGGCGATAAGTTGCGCGAAGTTGGCTACGATGTTTGGTTCGACAAAGGCGAAAATAAAACACCAACATTCCTCATCAGCGCGCCGTTTGCCAATAATAAACTTGTTGTACGCATGATGAACGGCACCATAGAAGAATTCGACCAAAATGTATTCTGCCGTGAAGGCACTTTCTGTGCCTACAATATGCTTGAAAATGTGCGTGGGATTGAGCATATCAAAGACTTGAAAAAGGCGTTTCCAAATGCGATTGACGAACCTGAAACGTTAATCTCGCAAGAAAGCTTGCCTGCTGAATACTCGTTTATTCGCTTATCGGCAGGTCTAATAAACGATGAGAAAGATATCGAATACGCAACCAAAAAGTTGCGAGTGATTGCTAAGTTTTTGCAGTGAGTTTTATAGAGCGGGAAAACCGCTCTTTTTGTTTTTCAGCGGAGAGAAAATAAAGATGGTAGTATGTTTTTAGGCGTTCTACAAAACAAAAAACCAACCCCTGAGATTTAACTTTGATGCTATAGAAGAAAGGAAAAGCAGTATGGAAGTAAAGAAGTTCGAAATCAATGATGATGACAGAATTTACGATGTTGCCGTCAAAGGCGCAGTGAATCAGTTTCTATTGCCCGACAAAACAGCAATCATTGTTGTTGCGCGAAAGCTTTTTAATGAGATTTTTGGCGACAAGTGGGAAGATAGTTGGTTCCTCACATTGCTTGCTGATGGTGTCGCTGAACAGCCGTTTGTGAACTACAATGTGCTAAAGAAAGAGTTGATTACCATGAAAGAGAAGCTGGATGCGGCTAATTGAGAGAAGGAATAGATTGGAGGAAAAATAATGGACTTAGATGCAGTTCGTGGCGCAGAGAATGACCTCAATAATGCGCTTAGAAAGCTTAGTTCTTTTTGGACAAGCGTCCAGTTAAGTCATGAAACTACGGCGATAAAGATTTGGCTCTCACATCCGCATTTGGATGTTGAGGAAGTTATCAGTATTGCGTTTTCCGTGATTCGACAGGGAAATAATTCTACTTATGAGTGGAAGAACGTTTTTAAAAACATGTTCAAATCCTTTATCTACGATAAAGAAGATGCCGACAAAGCTTTCGAGTTTGCCATGAACAACATCTGCTTCCAAAATACTTGTCAGAACAATGTTGATTTTGACGATGTAAAGCAATTTGTGGAAGCATACAAAAAGAAAGGGAAGAACTAAAAAAGAACCGTCATGGTTCTTTTTTTATCTGTTCGCATGGAAAAATTCGTTGTCGCTCCACAGTCAGATCTATGGTATAATACGATTACACTTACCCATGCCTTGAGGAGGAAAAATAAATGCAGCAAGTTGTTGGAAGCAACAGAGAGATCGAGCAAGCTGTCATTGGCGTTATGCTGATGAACAACGGGAAGATTCATGAAGTTGTTAAAACGCTCCAAGAAGACGATTTCGGACAGGATGATTTGCGTAAGATATACGCGGTCATAAAGAATCTCTACAACAGCGGTCAAACATCAATGGATGATGTGCTCATTCGCGACAAATTGATGGCAGATGGAAGCTATGTAGACGCTAATATCCACACCACAATTATTGGTTGCATGAATGTCTCAAAGTCGCCGGATTTGCTCGAAGCTTACATGGAGAGCATCAAAAACAGCGGACTTCGGCGCAAATATGCAATCTTGATGGAAGAACTTCGTCAGCACGCATACAATGGCGAAATAGAGACTATGCAACTACTACCAATCGCAGGACAGCGTGTTGCAGAACTCTTGAAATCAAGCGATATCATCAAAGATAAAACCATTGAGGACATCATTAAAGCATCTATGTGCGGTATTGGAAAGATGCTCAATGGTGAAGTTGGAGAAGGAATTACGACAGGATTTAGCTCGCTTGATCGAAAACTCTTTAAGATTGAAAACTCCGATCTCGTTCTCATAGCTGCTCGTCCATCAATGGGTAAAACTGCTTTTGCGCTCAATATTGTCGAAAATGTTGCATTACACCAAGGCAAAGCAGTTGGCTTTTTTTCTCTCGAAATGAACGATGAGCAGTTGGGTCAGCGTATGATTTGTTCCCAATCGGGCGTATCTCTTCAAAAAATTCGTGATCGCAATATTACATCAGAAGAGCTTAGTCGCATGGATGAAGCTGCGAATCGCATCAGCAGAGCACCATTTTACTTCTCCGATAAGGGTTGCACAACAATCACATCGCTTATTGCAACAGCAAAGAAGTGGAAAGCGGAACATGATATCGGACTTATTGTTATTGATTACTTACAGCTCATCAGCGGTTCTGCGAAAACATCACGCAGTGGACGCGAACAAGAGGTCAGCGAAATTTCACGCTCACTCAAACTGCTCGCCAAAGATTTAGACATCCCCATTATTGCTCTCAGCCAGCTCAATCGCAGCGTAGAGTATCGCCAAGATAAACGCCCAATGCTTGCTGATTTGCGCGAATCAGGCTCGTTGGAGCAGGATGCGGACATTATTATGTTCCTTTATCGCGAGGATTATTACAAAGAGGATTCTGATCGCCCCAATGTGTGCGATGTGATTCTCTCTAAGCACAGAAACGGCGCACTTGGCACTGTGGAGCTTTATTTTGGCAAAGATACGTTCCACTTCTCTGTTCTTGGCAAAGATGAAGAGCCTGAACGTGTGCCTGATGATGGGTATTATCCAGAGGATGCAGTACAGACGCCAATTCAGCAACCTGTGAATTTTGGAAGTGCAAATCAAAACACCAATGTCCAAAGCAACTGCCAACCGACAGGCAATCAACAGCAAAGGAACTATCAACCAACTTCTACACAGCAGCCAACTGAAACGCAAGCAGTTACAAAAAGTACGCCAAGTGGACCTCCTATGATGTCTGACCCTGTTAATGATCCGTTTGAGTTCGACTATGCTGTTTAAAAGCTAAAAAACAGCAAAACAAAAGAGCAAGTAGATTTCTCTACCTGCTCTCTTTTTATTGTCGGATTGTTAGTTCGTTCTTAAATCAGAACAAGAACTGAACTCGCCCGAAGATAGACGACGCGTTGTCATCCCCGCTGATGCCGATAGACTTCCCGTTGAAGTAGTTGCCAGAGGCAACAACGTTGCGGAACAGCGTGTATTCGCCGCCAAAGACGTAGCCCTTCTCACCAGCACTCATGCCGCTAAACATCGGACTGAGGGAAACTCCTGCGCCAAGGTGGCGATACCCTACGTAAACACCCCACGAACCCTTATCAAGCGCATTAGCACCCTTGTAGTTGAGATGGAGGTTATAAGCCTTTTCGTCTTTATTGACATTGGCATTCTCAGCATAGGAACTAGAGAACTTCACGTTGTCGTTGATCTTGTAACCAACGTTCGCCGTCCAAATGTCAACGTCACCCTTGCTGGTCGAATAATGACCGAGCGTGTTGGAATTGAGGTGATGGTATGCACCGCCAACGGAAACCTTACCGTTATCGTACTGTGCGCCTGCGAACTGGTACGAAGCTGTATCGCCAAGCGTGCGATTACGAACATAGGAGTCGTTCGCCATGCTCATACGACCGCCGCCGCCATAAGCGGTAACATTACCCTTCGTTGCAGAAACAGTGCCGCCGGAGAAGCTGTCATAGTCGCCGTCAAAGACGAGACCAGTCTTATCCTCTGTGCCAACCTTACCTGCCTTGATATCGAAGATGCCAGTCTTTCCAGATGCAAACACTTGGTTGAGAGAAACGCCGTTAGAACGGTCATTCTTCAAATCCGTGAAAGCTGTCAGGCGTGCCGCAACATGCACATTCTTGTTGATTTCAGCCGTGGGGTTGATGCGGAACTCAAGGTTGTTGTTAATCTTCTCGTTCTTCTTAACGAGCGCGTTGCTGTCAGGACGGTTGTTGGTATAGGAGTAGCGAAGCTCTCCTGTCCACTTCACCATGTCCGCATTGCGCTCAAGATCGGAGACGCGAACGCCGAGGTTGTTTAGCTCATCGGCGAACTCACTTGCGAGGTGCGAAAGGAGCTGCTTGTCGCGAAGGGAAGTGTTCGGCTTCTCATTCGCCATTGCCTTTGCAACCATCTGCGCCATCTCGTAGCGCGTGATGTTCTGCTCACCTCGATAGGTTCCGTCGCCATAACCTTCAACGACGCCATCCTTTGCAAGCTCTGTGACCGCATCGTATGCCCAATGATCCTTCGGAACATCGGAGAACGGATTCGCCGCTGCGAATGATGTCGTTGCCACTGCGCCAACCATCAGCGCGCTTGCAATTCCTGCGATAACCTGCTTTTTCATGATAGTACCTCATACTTTCTTGTAGAGTTAATCGGCTCAACAGGTGCACATTGTGTCCGTTTGACCAATTCAAGAAAGTAGGAGTTTCCATGTTTCCTCATTACTTGCGCTTGAATTGTGTCACATTAGAGCACAATTTATCACCTGTTGCTAAGAGCATACCACAGATTGAAGGAGATTGCAAATTAGTTTTTGATTGGAAGAATTTGTAAATCGGAAAGTCGCATGTTCTATTGTTTTCTTTTTCGATTAAATGCGAATATACTTCTTATTGATATCTTTCTTTTTAGTCCGAATAAGGAGGTGAAAAAAAATGAAAGAGAAGGATTTTGCCTCTGCCGTTGCCAATGCTGGCGGCAGGGCATTTATCGTGGGCGGGTTCGTCCGCGATGAAATCATGGGAGTTTCCTCCCATGACAAAGACCTGATGGTGACAGGTCTTTCAAATGATCAATTCACCACGCTCTTCCCCGACGCAAAAATGACTGGAAAAGACTTTCCGGTCTTCCGCATGGAAGTTGGGGGGGAGGAAATGGAAATTGCGCTTGCCAGAAAGGAGCGCAAAACAGCCGTTGGGCACAACGGATTCACGATGCTCGCAGACGGCACTGTGAGCGTGGAGGAAGATCTCGTTCGTCGGGACACAACGATGAACGCGATAGCAAAGGATGTACTCTCGGGCGAGGTCATTGACCCGTTCGGGGGTATTGCCGACATCCACGCAGGCGTTATTCGTCATGTGTCGGATGCCTTTCGGGAGGATGCGCTTCGAGTCCTCCGTGTCGCACGGCAAGCGGCAAAGTTTGGATTCTCAGTAGCCGACGAGACCATAGGAATGTGCCGCTCCTGCAAGGAGGAGTTACGCACTATCTCGGCAGAGCGCGTGCGGGAAGAAATGATGAAGGCGCTTGAAACAGAGCGTCCGAGCGTTTTCTTCCGCACGCTGGTTGCGTGTGACTGTCTGTCAGTTGTGTTCTCTGAGATTGATGCGCTCAGGGGCAAGACGCAACCTGTTGAGCATCACCCAGAGGGAGACGCATTTGAGCACACAATGCAAGTGCTTGATCGTGCGTCTTCCCTCACGACCGATGTCATGGTGCGGTTCGCCGCGTTGTGCCATGATATCGGGAAGGGCGTGACCCCCAAGGAGATGCTTCCCAAGCATCATGGTCACGATGCGAAGGGTGCGGAGATTGTTGCTACGTTCGCAAACGGGCGCTTCCTTGCAACGCACAAGGATGCTGCGAAAGTGGCATCAAAGTTCCACATGAAGGCGAGAAGTGCAATGGGCGCAAAGCCCATGCTCGCTATGATTGAGGAACTGAGCAAGTCAAAGCTCGGCGTCGACGGCCTTCGGGTCGTCGTTGCGGCAGATTCCCCAAAGGATGATGTCGCAAAACTACCGTGCTTCAACGAGGCTGTTATCCACGCCGCGCTGGATAAGGTCACGGTTCCTGCCGAAATGCGTGGCAAGGCGGGAGAAGCGATCAAGCAGTTCGTTCACAAGACGAAGTTAGTTCGCGTCGCTACGGCTCTATCATCGCTCTCCTAAAAACCAAAAGCACCTCCTTTCTGGGGTGCTTTTTTTTATTTCAATTTAGTGCGCCCAAAAACAAAAAGACTCCACAATGGGAATCTTTTTGTTAAGTGATTTGATTTAATTACTTAATCTGGATGTTCTGGCGCTTTTCAAGCGCCCATCCAGCGACCTCTTCGCCAGCCTCCAAAGCGGCCTTAATTGCCTCTTTGTTGGGTTCTCGCGTGATTTTCTCACGCACGAACTCTTCGGGGCAATCCTTGTCCGTTGGCTTGTCGCTCAACAGACAAACTGTTGCCGTTGAAGCGCGGAAGGTTGCCTTAACCTTCGCCGTCTCAAAATTCTTATCCCCGTGAGCAAGGATAGATCTTGAAACATAATCCTTGAGGCTTTCAACCTGCATCTCAACCGCTTTGCGGCGAGCGGCAAGCTCTTTTTCCTCGTCTTTGATGGCTTTGGCGAGCGCGATACGTCCTTTGATGTAGAGAAGTACATTCTCTAACTTCTGCTCGCGTTGCATCTCAAGCTCATCCAAGAGCTTGGAAACGTCAATGCTCTCGTCTGTGCCGTCCAAGTCGGCACATTCAAGCACCGCCTTGATTGCTTCATCAATGGCATAGAGCGATGGCGTAGAGTTAGTATTTTTCATAATTTTTTCTCCTTTCAAGAAAAAAACGGAACCTAGATATTAAAATCAATCTAGGAATAAAACTTCTATATACATGATAGCTGTTTTTACAAGAAACCGTGCAAAAAATAAAAGTCACCGTAACTTACCAACATACACGAAGTAAACCTTGTAATATTGTAAGATTATCTTTAGGTTTTTCAACCAAGGTCATACGGCAAACCTAATCCATCTTGAATCAATCCGTTTCGACCGTAGCCACGCAACGAATATTATTTCCAAGACTTCTAAGGGAATCATCGCCGTAAAGGGAGATGCGGAACTGTCTTGCGTTCGCTACATCTTTATACAGCGAGATCGAATTAGGCGGCGGTATTTACTTGGTCGTAGAACCCTTGTCCACGGCGAGCGATAACATAACTTGCGCCAGTGTGAACGTTCAACTTTATGAGGTTGCAATACTTATGAGAAGCAATCCAACTTGTCCAAGCGGGATTGACTTTGATGAGGTTCACTTGGTTTCGATAACAGCAGTTATCAACGATAGATACAAACTTCGCATACGCAAGGGAATGTAACATGTGATTGTACTTTCTTCTGCGTTTTCCTTGCTTTGCGATGGTTTTTGCTTTCGTTGACTGGAAATCTAATCCTTCAATCACGACATCTTTTCCTGTTTTCAAGGCTAAATTCTTTACCTTTGACGCAACTTGTTCTAAGTCACTTCGCGTCTTTTGGTTTTGCCCAAAACGATAAACGAATTTATCCGTTCGGAGCAGATGTCCATATTCATTGGTTTCGGAAAGCGTCACAAATCCTTTGTTGAAGTCAAGTCCAATCACTCCATGATTTTTTCTTGTGAGCAAATTCTCGTCTTTGACTTCTATCTCAAACGTGCAGTGGAGAAAGTATCGTCCATTTTTCCGAATTACTTTATAGGAAAGTGGAGATGTATGGTTTTTTAGAATTTCAGTAATCTTGTTTTTGTAGTACGAAAAATGACATTTTCCATAGACGTATTTGTCCTTAGAGTTTTTATATCCTCCCCAATCCTTGCGGAGTTGAATTTGAAATTGGTTAATTTGATTGTTATATGTTAATTGGAGCATCAAATTTCCCGCGCTCTCGGTTTTACATCCAACGAAGGAAAGCTGACTGTCTCGTTGAGCGATAAATAACCTCTTATCTTTTTTTAGGAGTGCTTTTGTCCCAAAACAAACCTTAAATTTATTCGTTTTGATTTGATACCCAAGATAACCGACCTTTTGATTCCATTTATTGAGGTCTTTCTTCATCCGAACAAGTTGTTTCTTCATATTATGGTAACTTCGAAGCGGGACATACTTCCCCTGTCGCAGAAGCACCTTTTTCTCTTCCAATTTCCCTTCGAGTTTTTCAATCTTCTTCTCCATTGCTGGAATTTTTCGTTCCCATTTTTTCTTTTCCGTTTTCTTTAGTTCTTTAACAGAATTAAATGTCATCTGTGCGTCGGAAATAACGGAATTAGCGGTTCGTTTCAACACGTTGTATTTTGTTTGCAGGAAAGTATTGTGTTCGGACTTATCAAAACAGTTGCTGTTCTTGATTTTATGAAAGGTTTCCCGCTTCGCTTTTCCGTAATCGGCGAAGCACAGATCTAAATATGTGATGAGTTCCATGTTTTGAGCTCGTCGCAGTTCCGTCACGACGGTAAATTTTCGTTTCATGATTTTACTCCAATATTTCGTTGGAAAGTTTTGTTGAATAATGTTCAATAAACATTTGTTCCAACTCTTCTTCACCAACGAGTTGTTGCAGATCCTCAAAGGAATAGGTTTTGTTCTGTCTCTTTTTGTTTCGCTCCTTCATGGAACGAAGTCCGTATAGCTTTCCTGAGAACGAAGCGATGAGCGACATCATATCGTTAACCAGTTCTTTTTCAACAGAAGTCTCTTTTTCGGTTGGATTGATTGCGATGATTTCAACGTGTTTCGCTTTAAAAACTGACTCAATAGAATGAAACCCAAATCGCGTTAGTCTATCTTTATAAGTTACGAATACTCGGTTCACTTCATCATTCATCACCATTTGGATGAGTTTTTGGAAATTCTTCCGTTTATCGTTGAGCCCTGAACCAACTTCGGATAACACCAATACATTTTGAAGGTTGGGAATGGAATTAATTAAAAACCGAACTTGCCAATCCAAATCTCTATGAGATTTTTGATCATGACTGGACACGCGAGCATAAATCACATCACGTTTTCGGAAGGAATCATCTTTTAGATAAAGTCCTTGCCGATCAAGAATTGTAATCAACATTTCTTTGGTCATAAAACGACGATCCGTCCCAACAGTACGTTGAAACAAACCTTCTTTTTTATCCCATTCCCTAAGTGTTTTTGTCGAAACGCCAACCATTTTTGCTACATCTTTTGGTTTATAAATATCTTTAGTCAGTTCACTTTCTCGAACCAATGCGATTCACCTCTTTCTTAATTAACGATATTTTACTGCAAATTTTAAGTCTTGTCAATATAAAAACGTATACGATAAAATAAATCGTATACGTTCGTTTAATCTTTTGTCAGCAGTTGATTAACCCGAATCCCCAAAGGGATTCGAGCGACTTTGGTGGTCAATGGGAGACTAGCACAAAGCCTACATCTTCTACTCTCGGTCAAAAGAGCGTTGCATAGGAGAAAGCCGATCTGCGCGGGGCGTGCACCTAGGTATCTTGTTGGTGCTTATCACGATAAGGAGAGCGTCGCAAGTCGCCAATCTCCACTTCATTATAAAAACAGGTATAATAAAATTATTATCGCAATCAAAAACATAAATATAAAACAAAGGAGAGTTTTAACCATGCAAAAGTGGTACGACAATGAAGTCAGTAAAGGAATCTTCAAAAATAAATATTTTCATCAAGGCGAAACATCGCCAGAACAGGTCATAGATCGCGTATCTAGCATCTTTTCCAAAGAGCTATCTCAGCGCTTCCATAAAGCATTTTCTGCGGGAGATATTTGCCCGTCTGGGCGCACAATTTACTGCGCTGGTGCGAAGGGAAAATACAAAGTATCTCCTTCATCGTGCTTTATCGTGCCCGAACCGGAAGACAACATAGAATCCATCTATAAAGTCAATTACGAGTTAGGACGAATCTTTTCCTATGGCGGCGGGGTTGGCATCAACGTGAGTAAATTGCGACCTCGCGGCGCTAAAGTGAACAATGCGGCACGAACATCGACAGGTGCGGTTTCTTTTTTGAAGCTCTTTGATGCAACAGGCGAAACTATTTCGCAGAATGGGCGCAGGGGAGCAATTATGGTTGGCCTTGATTGCTCCCATCCTGATATTTACGAGTTTTTGCATATCAAACAGAACAACGAAAAGTTGGCATCTATGAACATTTCAATCTTGTTCACGGATGAATTCATGGAAGCCGTCGAAAAAGATGCTGACTATACGCTGAAATTTATTGTGAAAGACACAGGAGAAGTCATTGAGCGTACCATTCGTGCTAAAGAGTTCTTTAAGGAGTATTGCGAAACGCAGTGGGATTGGGGAGATCCAGGAGCACTCTTTATTGACAAACTTCGGAACTACAATCTGCTTTCTGGTTATAAAGATTACAGAATTGACATCAGCAATCCATGCGTTACAGGAAATATGCTTATTTTGACCAACGAAGGCTATAAGCGCATTGATTCGCTCGTTGGAGAACCTGTCCATGTTTGGAATGGATATAAGTGGAGCAAGGTTGTGCCTGAAATTACAGGACATAACCAAAAGATGCTTCGTGTTACGCTATCAAATGGCATGTCACTTGATTGCACACTCTACCACAAGTTCATCATGAACGACGAATCACGCGAAGAAGCACAAAATCTCTCTGTTGGTAACAAATTAGCGCAATGGGAATACCCTCTAATTGAGTCACAGAATTCAATAGAAGAGCGCTTTGATGCCTATACCGTAGGTTTCTTTGCTGGAAGCGGTTCTGATGCGCTTGGTGGCATAATTTTGAGCGAATATGAAAAGAATTTATTTACACCACACCTAGATTGCTCCAACGTGCATAAACAAGGAATCTTTTATGTCGCTGAATTAAACAATAAACCAACCGACAAATGTTTTGTGCCATCAGCAAGTCATTCAAAAGAGTTTCGGTTGCGCTGGCTTGCAGGGTTCTTGGATTCCTGCGCAGGAATTAGTGACGATGGTTCTGTTTCAGTAATCAACATCAATGAGGCTTTTCTGCGCGATGTGCAGTTGATGCTCACAACACTCGGATGTCACAGTAAGCTCTCTCCAAGCAAACCAATGACAAATAAAGAGTCTTATATCAGCGAATTAGATCTGAGTCCATTCGCGATAAACCAACTCATCAAGTTGGGAATTTCAACAGTCAAACTAAAATTTTCCGGACATCCTAATGCCAAACAAGAAGAAATCCACATTGTCTCTATTGATAAAATTGCCGACGAAGAGACGGTGTATTGCTTCAATGAGCCTATGAACCATTCAGGTCTATTTAACGGCGTTATGACAGCACAGTGCGGCGAATTTGCGGGAAATGCGTATAACTCGTGCAACCTTCTTTCTATCAATCTATACAACATGATTGATGATAAGTTTGAGAATCCTAAACTCAATATTGAGAAGTTAAAAGCAACTGTTCGAGTTGGTATTAACGCACTAGATGAGATTCTCGACTACGGTTATGAGATGCAACCGCTAAACGAAAATCGAACCTGCATTGACGATTGGCGTTCCGTTGGTCTTGGTGTGCTCGGACTTGCCGATGCACTTGTTGCAATGAAGCTCAGATATGGTTCTAAAGAAGCGAATGAGTTTGTCAGTAATGTGATGAAAGAGATCTTCTTTGAAGCAATCAAAGAGAACGCATTGATGGCGAAAGAAAAAGGTAACTTCAAAAAATACAATTTCAAAAACACGGATAAGTCGCCACTCATCCAAATGGTTAAAAAAGAAGCTCCTGAGACTTATCAACTTATCAAAGAGTATGGCCTTCGCAACGGAACTCTTCTCGCTGTTGCTCCAACAGGCACAATTTCGCTCGTTCTTGGTGCCCTTTCAGGCGGTTGCGAACCAATCTACCAAATTGCATACGAACGCACATCGCACAAGATGGAGGACGAAGGAAAAACTTTCAGAGTTTATGCGAAATCAGTTCGAGAACTCTTGGATCACCACAAGTTGCCCGATTTGAGCAGAGAGGAAATTAAGAAAAAATTTCCTTGGATTATCGAATCTCACGATGTACCATTTATGGAGCGCGTTGCGATGCAGAGCGCAATGCAACCTTATGTGGACAACTCAATTTCCTCTACAGTCAATCTTAGAACGGAAGCAACGCCGGATGACATCTTTAAGATTTACATGCAGGCTTGGAAGAGCGGTTGTAAGGGCATCACAGTATTTCGTGATCAGTGCAAACGAGGCAATATTTTGGGCGTTAAAAAAGACGCAAAAGATACGCCAACAGAAATCAAATATGACTCTATTTTGCCAAAAAAACGCGAAAAGGTTCCGTTTGTGCATGGCTTTACGATGGTTCGGAAAACAGCGTGCGTTGAAAAGATGTATATTACTGTCAACTACACACAAGATGGGGACATCTTTGAAATCTTTACAAATCCATCGGGAGGCTGCCAAAGCAATATTGCAACAATGACTCGCCTCGCTTCTTATGCGCTTCGCTGTGGAGGAAGCGTTGAAGGGATTATCAAGCAGATGTCAATGGTACAATGTGCAGCTTGTCAGACGCTTATCCGAAAAGGCGAAAAAGGAATTTCTCTTTCCTGCGGTACTGCGATTGCATCGGCACTTAAAGAAGCATATGGGACAATCAAGAAGCAAAAAGAGCAAGGTGAAACGCTCGCAAAGGGCGATAGAGCGGAGATTGATACCAACTTGGATGGCAACAATCCAGCAATAAACGCAAAATGCCCTGAATGCGATCACTACACGCTCAAACCTGACGGCAAATGCGTCACATGCACACGCTGTGGTTGGTCGCGATGTGATTAAATAGAAATCAGAGTTGCAGATGAGTCGCTTAATTGCGGCTCATTTTGCTCTTTAGATTCTATGTAGTGGTACAATCAAGTTGTTGACATATTTTGATTATTTTTGGAGGTTAATTTATGCGTTTTGAAAAAGTTTCAGTCAAGGAACAGAAGAAGTTCTTGGAGCAATTCTTTGCTTCGCGTTCATCAAAGGTAAATTCTGCCCTTGAATACATTGATAAAGAGTTAGCTCTTCCTGGGCGCAGTTCTGCAAAGTCATGTGGATATGATTTCAGACTGCCCGTTGATGTGGAAATTCAGCCGAACTCGCAGGTGTTGATTCCAACATTTATCAAAGCAGAAATTGATGATGACAAAGTGCTTGAACTTTATCCTCGTTCTAGTTATGGTATCAAGAAAGGTCTTGAACTCGCCAATACAGTTGGCATCATTGACGCCGATTACTACAACAACGAGGACAATGAAGGTCACATTATGGTTTGTATGCGCAACACAACAAACAAATCAGTGCATCTTGAGCGCGGCGATAAGTTCGTTCAAGGAATTATCAAGAGATATTTCCTAATGGATGGCGATGAGTACGGCGTTGGTAAAGCGCGTAAGGGCGGTATTGGAAGCTCTGGAAAGTGAAATAAAAAAGGACTACACGAAGAAATATTTTTTTCGTTTTAGTCCTTTTTTAGCTTTAAAAATCATGGAAAGCATTGGTCTTTCTCGATTTTAGAAAGGACTAAATAACTTCGCGAAAGATTTTTTTAGTTCTTTTTTGCAGTTCTTTTGCAATCTTCCCTACATTTATTTTGTATTTGTGCTACAATCTGTTCGTCCAAAGAAATCACTGTTTGTCGCTAATAGCGACGCAAAAAAGAAAGGGGTTTGCTTTATGGCAGACGTAACTCGTGTTCCCAAGTCGGAAATGGTTGATATGGTTCAGAAGTCGTTCTCTTCTCTTGCAGGTAAGGACATTACCAAGAAGGACGCTGAGGCAGCACTCAATGCTGTCGTTGAGAGTATTTCAACGGTTCTTCGCGAAGGTAAGTCGGTATCGTTCCTTCAGCTTGGCACATTCTTGGTCAAGGAGCGTCCTGCACGCAAGGGGCGCAATCCGCAGTCGGGTAAGGAGATTGATATTCCTGCATCCAAGACGGCGGCGTTCAAAGTATCTTCCGCGTTGAAAGTCGCTTTGAACAAGTAATCACAAAGCAAAACAAAAAAGACTCCAAACAGTTTTTCGCTGAGTGGAGTCTTTTTGTTATAGCACGTCGCTGAGATTCCCATGCTTTAGCGGGGGAATGTCAAGCAGTTTCTTTTGCTTTTATGTCCGAAATCGTATGTGAACACAACCACAACACTAACGGCAACGCAAATAGGATAATCGCCCAACTGCGCATATTTGACGTAACGCCTGCGACAATCGCACTTGAAACGAATAGGTTATTAAACAGGTGCGAGAAGTAGAGCGGTTTAAGATCCATAAACATGACAAGGAGTAAGCACGCAGGCAACTTGTTGACCATAACAGCGGGAATTGCCGCTAAGTTCCATGCCGCTCCATGAAGCATTCCAAAGAACACTAACGCGCAAAAGATGGAGAACAGCGTAACTTTTACGCTTGGTTTAAAGAACGACATGACAACGAGCATAACAGCAAATATGAGTAATTCTTCGTTAATGAGAGTAAAAATATACTTGGAGAACAATGTTAGATATGTATACCAATCCATTTTCTCCATTTGGCGAATCCCTTGCACATCGCCGCCCAAAGGAGGCTGTAAAATGGTCATGACTACGTTGTAAATCCAATAAATGTAGTGCCCAAGGAAGTAGGTAATACTGGCATACACAATAGAACGTTTTAATTGCTCTTTTTTGAAATTCAGCGTATTTTTTAGATTGTTTCTAAGCACAAAGATAAACGCCGCTGATGAAATCGCAAAGACAACTGTGTTGAGCGTGCGTACACTAATGTAGTGCTGATTGGCAAATGCGTGCCGACCATTGGCGACAACGTACATGATGTTTAGGATAAGGATCGCCATCAACCAAAAGCGCGTTTTGTCGCTAATCTGCGGGAATGAAATTGCGTTTTTACAGAATGTTTCCTTGATATATCTTAAAGATTCCATTTACTGTACCTCAATGAGCGTTTCTGATGCATTCTCATCAACTATGATCTGCTGAGGCGATTCAGAAACAACTTCTTTTTGCTCATTGGGCGGCGTATGATACGTCTGCTTTGTAACAATATTGGTTACAGAGCCACTTTGTTCGCCATCTTGAATGAAATCGCATTGATCAAAATTCCCATTGCACACATTCCAAGCGCCAACGCGCATCATGTAGATTGGTAGTGCAAATCCATTGTGCGTCCAAACACGATACACATCTTTTGTATCTTTGTTGGTTAATGTCATTTCTTTGTCATCAAAGACGCACTTTCCAGCATAATCGTTCCCACAGAGTTTGTTGCTTTCATCATTCAAGAGTATTTTTGGAATCAGCTTTCCCATGTTATCACGAAGCGCTTTTGTACCGTGCATAGTTTCGCCTGTAATTGACCAATCTTTTTGCTCAGGAACGGCAACGGTTTGGCTGTAATCGTTCATAGAAACATTAACCACGGGATAGTTTTCGGGATTTACATTCAGCGCATTATATTCAAACCGAATGGGAACTCCAAGAGAGTTGGTGACAAGTTCAGAGAGTTCTTCCGTATCAGGGCAAAGTCCATGCCCATCTGGATTGACGGGAATCTCATTGAGATTTCCATGAACTAATTCATTTAGTTTGCGCAAATCTGACGCATTGAGGTTGTTGTCTTTCTGCACATAATGCGCAAATCCGCAAGAATCACCATTTGCTTTTGGCGCAAATGTTTCCGTAGAGTATTCGTAGGTGTAGCCGAAGTTCTCTTTTAAGACTGCGTTTGTGGGGCAAGTATCATTGCTTGCAATCGCGAAATGATTGCCGTCTTTGTCTGTTGCGACACCGCAGATGTTGTTGATGTCTTTGTAGAAAGGTTGAAAAAGGTCCTGCTCTTCTTCATCTGGAGACACGTCTAAAAGTTGTTGCGTCTGAGTTGGCTTCTTTGGAACATAAGTGTGATTATTCGTTTTATATAAATATCCTGTTCCCGCAAAGGATAATACAGCAACAAGGATCGCGATGTTGCGCTTTGTGTCTTGGGTCATTTGGAAATTCCTCCAATATTTAATTAACTGCGTCTGTACAACATAAATTATAGCATCTAAAATTGCTATCTAATCTTGCTCTTTGGTATAATTGAGTTCAATGAGATGCGGTTTGTCGCTCTCTTGACTACGAATAAATACGAAACTTCGTATGATATACAAAGAAGGGACATGACATGATTAAGTTCAAATCAAACAAAAAGTTGTCTGTTCTTATTTCTGCTTCATTCCTATTTTCAACGTTCTTTCCTATGAACGCTTACGCATTGGAGGCTCCTGAAACGCCTTCAACACCAGATGTAAGTAATCAAAATACGCTTGATAAACATGCAACAGAATCGGACAAACATGTCCAAGGAACAGTGGATGACGGCGATGCAAAAAGCTGGATTGAAGGAGACAATAACTCGTCAAGTTCAGACAATAACAACAGCAATGAAACATTAAATGACTTAAACGCTGCTTTCCAAAAGCAACAGCTTGATAAACAGCAAGTAAACCAAACCTCGAAAGAGGCTTATGAATCCTATACGGTTCAAGATAAAAACGGCAACACAGTGGTTGTCACAAGAAATCCGTGTTATCAAAAAACCGAAGCACGTTGTTCTCAGCCAATTACGCTCTCAGAAACGGACAGTAACGGAAAAACGCAATATAAACAGCATATTCTTAGCACTTTGAAATATCTTTCTAACGACAACACCATCACGCCGTTTATGGAGCAACAAATTGAGCAGCAAGCGCGCATGACGGAAGCGACCAATAATGCGCTAGATGGCAAAACCGACGCTTCAGATAACTCCATTCATCCGCTTGTGCAAGCGATGCAAACCATGCAGGAACTCCGCGATCAAGGCGTCTCCAAGAATGACGCAATGATAATGGCAATGATGTCCTACATGGCGCAACAACAGCAAAACGAATCCATTAAGAAAATCCAAGAATACAAGAAGAATGTTGATGCAATCCAAAAGGCAAAAGACAACGTGTCTGCCGATAAAGGCGAAGATGCTCAGCTCAAAAACGGCACGTTCAAAGGCGACTATAAAAACAAGCGGTTTACAGTCAGAATCACGCCTGCAATTCCGCAAATCAATTCCACATCAGACATCAAACTTCGTCTTGTAACGCCATCGGGCAAACCGAATGACCCTGAAAAGTATCAAATCATGGTGTCGTTCAAAAACATGAAGACTGGTCGAATCGAAAACTTTGAGGTTCGTGAAAACCTTGACTTCATTGTCGAAAAAGCAGCATGGACAAAGACACCAGGTACGCGCACAATTCATGTCGTTTATAGCTTTAAGAACAAAGCAGAACCTGAAAAATACGAGTTCTCCTACTACATCGGGCAATTGGCAACGGCAATTCTGCCAGATGGGCGCACAGTGAACAACAGTGTTGTCACACTTGTTGGCAATGCCGATGTGTTGAATTATAATGTCTCCGATCAAGCTGTTGCTGGGCGCGTCAAAGATGCTCAGTGGAGCAATGGTAAATGCTATGTGCAACTTACTGACGCAAAAGACGACAATAATGGCGACAACTGGCCATCAGCGACCATCAGCACAACAAAAATTCCACAACACCTTTGCACGATGGATAAATTGAAGAACAAATATATTTCGTTCGGACGCGTTTCGGCGAAGTATAATGGCGATTCAAGCACTGTCTTTACCGATCAATCCAACAGCGACGAATTTAACATTATGGAAGAATCTGCATACGACAATTTTGAAGATAACGTCGCTAAAATGGTGCAGGATCAAGGCAATACTTGGGACAACAAAGTGCTCAAAGTTTCTAAAGACGGCACGATTTATGATGGTCTTCCAGGACAGCAAGGAATTGATTTCTTAAACCTTGTCGTTGGTAATGGCGAGAACAAAAACATTGCAATTCATCACAACGATGATGGAACGCTTTCCTTCGCAAAAGCAGATGGAACGCCTTACTCAGGTGAAGAGCTTGCAAGCAAAGGTATTGACATTGATGCGTACACACTCGGACTTGATGAGAACGGGATTGCCTATGCGGTTGATAAAAAGACTGGAAAACTCGTCAGTCAGGCATTCAGCGATAGGAACACATCGTCGCTTTCAAGGATTGTTGTAAGCGGAAGAAACTCTAACTTGTCCGATCTCAACACAGATCAAACGCTTACCAATAAGCAGTGGGCTGTTACTGGGTATGGCATCAATGACGAAAACACGACATCCAAGGTCGTTGGTTCTGTCATCTCAACGCTTCAAAGCGGCGTAACAAATACAATGAAATCCGTTGTTTCAATCGCAGGCAACACAGCAACCATTGGCGGCGGTCTTTATGCTTCCGCTTCACTTGCGGCAAGTAATTCAAACACCAGCGGACTTCAAAACAGACTCGCAACAGAGGCACAAAAGCAGGCGCTACTTGCTTGCAAAGCAGTTCCTGATCGTTGCTCTGAGTTCTTAGCGAGCGCGAAAGAGTAAACATAAACAAAGACAAATCAAAAAGAGCACTAAAATTAGTGCTCTTTTGTTTTTTACACGCATGTCTCAAACTTGTGCATATTTATGCTCTTTGAGAGATGCGTGTTTGTCTCCACGACGGTTTTTATACGCAGTAACGTAATTTACGTTAAATGCGTTACGGGAAGCGTCGTAGATAGGAGCGAGAACATATATGTAATCGTACCCATGTTTCCCGTTTACTCTGACTGCGAGTCGCCAGAGTGCATTTGTCTTCTTGCACGTTTTGTACTCGAAGACTTTACCTGAACGCAATATCCGCTCTACGCTGATAAGCGGAATATCACGTTCCTTGCAACGGGACTTCGTGTGTTGACTTTTCCCAACACGCCCGATATGTGTGCGGAGGAAGTCAACAAACCTTCTGATCCCTTCTTGTTTGAATCCTGCAATGTCAACATGATAACGGTTGACATCGTTTTCATTCAGCTTTTCAAACTCGCATGTAAAGCTAAACTCAGATTCGCCCTTTATTATTAAATTTTCATATAGAGCCTTTTTCTTCATTTTGATACTCCTTTCTGACTCAGTTTAGAAAATAAAAAAATTGATCTATACAAATATTACCGTCTTTATATAACCCATCCCAATAAAACCCAAAGAAACAATTAACTAGTCTCGGTCTTGTCGTTTTTGGTAAAATTGAATCATGTAAATTTCTGTCTTTCTGTTTTTAGATAGAAATTGTTCGATAAAACAGTAAAAAATCTTTTGATAAAAAGGTGAGTTCACATGTTAAATAAAATTTCAAAACGACTATGTGCAATTCTCGCCATTTCCATGCTTTCAGCAGGTTCGTTTCCAGTAATTAACTCTGCTCATGCGAATTACAATACAGGTGCATGGGGCGCAATGCTTAGTGGATTTGGAAATGGCAACAGAATCAATTCATATACACGGTATTCCTATTCGCTTCCCAATGACATTAACGCGGCTATCATATGCCAAGCGGCTAACAATTTCGCTAAAAAGCCGGAAGTTGGCAAAACGGGTATTTATCGCTGCGTTGCGTACAGTCAACCAAATTCAAAATTCATCATCTCAAATACAACTGTTACTGGGCGCATGACTTTTGAAGCGTATAGCGGTGCAAGACAGACAATAGAGCTTAGAATCCCATATCAAAAAATAAACTATACTGCTGACGAAGGGATGCAGAAAGTTCAAGGAGAAATCCCAATCACCATTTCTGTTAAAGTGCCTGATAAAAACACTTCAACAGCAATTCTGTATGGTACACCAAGTGACGCATATATGGCGGATGTCATCACAACAGGGGAAGATAGGAATAACAGTAATAACAGCAATAGCAACAACAATGGCTCAAACAGCAACTCCAACAACAATGGGGGAGTAAAAAATTATACATTCTGTTCTGATGGTTCTTATTTTTGCCCGCAAGAAAACGACTTAAACAACAATGGAATTCCAGATAATCAGGAACAACCAAACAACGGAGGAAATGGAAATAACGGAAATAACGATTTAAACAACAACGGGATTCCTGATAACCAAGAACGCCCCAAAGCAGATGAAAATAAAGGGATTAAAGATATTAACGGTGGAAACACAGGAAATAAAGATCCTAATAAAGATCTTAATGGGAACACCAATCTTCCGAATCAAAGTTGGAAACGTGACCCAAGTAAAACTTATGGTGATTTAATTGCTGATCTTCTTGGCGGCAACAAAAAAGACTCTTACAATGCGCCTGATCCTGATTGGAACTGGAGTCGTAATAACAACGGAGACAGCGAGATTCCTGACTTAAATAGCTATTTTGATGGCGTTGGAGATAAAACTGAGCCTGATGGAATGACCACAGATGACACCGGTCTTAATGGTTATGTTGATGAACAAGGAAATGTATACGGAGATCCTAACGCCAATAATTCAACAAACACAGATGGTGTAAATCTTGACTACATTCCAGACAATAACGGGCAAGGTAACAGCAGTGGATTGTTTGGCGGTTTTGACTCCTATCCTGACGCTTATCAAGATGCACTTGACAACCTTGACGGCGGCATGAATGGTGACAACAATGGGCTTCTTGGAGACATCGTTGGTGCTGATAAGTTAGGCGATAAGGCTATGGATAGCATCTTAGGTGCAGGTCAACTGCTGACAGGTGCAAAACGTGGCACTGCTTCCGATCAAGAACTTTATGAATTTGCGCGAAAGTGGCTTCTTGCAAACGGCTTTACTGCCGCTGATATTGCTAACGGCAAGAATTATGACCCTAATTCAGCTTACACGGAACCAACAAAGGCTTGGGACATGAATCGTATTACGACACTTCTCAAAGGTCGCAAAATCACGCTCACAAGTCCAAATGAAACAAAAAAGAGCAAGGAAACTTCGCTCTCAGATACGATAAAAGAGCAAGAAGATCGCGATAAGGCAGACACGACGCAAAAGCAAAACACACCTCAAAAAACAACAAAATCCAGCAAGTAAAACCACAAAAAATAAAAAGATGTCTTATCAAAAACGATGAGACATCTTTTTTGTTACCAGTTCCCTGAATTAGCAACAGCCGCCATACGACTGACGATACCCTGCGTTGCGACATCGCGATACGCTTCCATTGCAACTACTGCGCCAAAGATGCAAACGGTAAACAATAGTCCATATTCTAAAATTGCTTGCCCTTTTTTTGCTGATTTATTGCTTTGAAGCTTACTGTATGCGTTTATTGAAACATCAACGACTTTGTTTTGCACGTAATTCCACATAAGATTACACCATCTTTCTATTCGTTCCTTTATAGTTTTATTCTAGCAAATGGATTTACAATAGCGGAATCTTGTTGCTTCGGATTCTCTTCTTTTGTTTCTGTTTCATTTGATAGACTTTCTTATAGAAAGCGAGTTTTGCTCGCGAGATCAATGGTTTTGTCGCACAAAGCGGCATCGAAAGGAGAGTTGTTATTTATGGCAACAAAAAAGAAAACAGAAGAGATCCTTGCTGATTATGTCAATGGATATATGGAGGAGATCCTTTCTCCATATTCCAACGACAAAGGAAACAAGGAGGTTCCGATTGAGTGGTTTTCTGGACTGCTCAATGGAACGCGCGGAATTGCTCCCATTAGCGGGAGCACGCTGAAAGAATATGGGTTCAGCAATGCGTTCACATGTATTCTTTCAGCGTGGGCGCGTAAAGCCCGCATGGAACGCGAAGGTCTGGATGCAGGAGAGTGCTCATACGAGTATCTCACCTTCAAGCAGATTACTGCGCTGGGCGGCAAAGTGAAGAAAGGCGAACACGGCGTGCCTATCGTGTTCTTTACTGAGTGGGACAAGGTGCAGAAGTGCCGTCCTAATGCTGAATCCGAGCGCGAGGATATCGTTCGGGTGATGCGCTATTACCTCGTTTTTGATATTGCTACGCAGGTTGAAGGCATTTCGCCTCGTAGAGTTATCAAAACGAAGGAGAACACGCCGCTCGTGCAGATAGACACCTATGTGAAGAAGTTCGCAGAGGAAACGAATCTGAAACTCGAAATTGGAAAGGTTTCTGGTGCGGGTTCTTATTCCCCATCGCAGCACACAGTATCTGTCGCAGGATTGCAGTATTATGACTCTCCAGAGACATATTACTCAACCCTCTTCCACGAGTGCATTCATAGCACCGCAGAAGCGCTTGGGCGCGATATTAGTGGCAACTTCTTCGGAAACAAGAACTATTCTGAAGAAGAAATTGTCGCGGAGTGCGGCGCAATGATTCTTTGCCAACGCTTCGGAATCCATGATATTCCATGCAAAAATTCGCTGGAATATTTGCGGAGCTGGAGCAAGAAGTTGCGTGAAAATCCTTCTTGGCTTTCCAAGGGGATTAGCAAGGCGACTAAAGCCGTTACTTATTTCCTCAAAAAGGCAGGCGTTCCTGCAGAAGTAGAGGAAAATGAGACTGAGGTTGCGTCTGCATAATCTCTTGTTCCTCTAAAAAAAAGAAGTCCTTAATTGGACTTCTTTTTTGCTTCTACCTAAAATTCACAAATCTGCTTTTTGCGATTGCTACTTTGTTTTTTGCATCTTGCAAGAATCCAACAGGAATTGGCGTGCTTCGACCAACCGCATCAATCGTATCAACGTTTTCTAACACTTGTTGGTTGTTTTTTTGCTCACTTTGAATTTCAACAATTACAGGTTCTGAATCCTTTTTTGTGTTCAAAAATGTGTTCGCAATCAAACCAATAGTAAAAGCAGAGAATCCTGTTGCAATAATGAGTGAAAGAAAGAATGAATCAAATACAGGATTAAGTAAGGCTGTCGCAATGACCCCTAATCCAAACATTAAAATTCCCCATGTTGTCTTTTTGTCTGATTCTGATTTTTTCCCTTTATATATTTCGCTCACGCCATAGAGCGATAATGCGCTTGAAATGAGAGTTAGTAAACTCAGCATAATGGTAACCCCCCCAAACTTGTATGTTTGTTATAATTTTTCTTGTTGCAAGAAATTATAACAGTTGTGTTAAAGGATGTTGTCTTTTGTGGAAGATATCTTGTTATTTCTAAGTTCTAATTTGTTTTTATTCACTATGTCAATCATTACGATTTTTTCACTTTTAGCTGTTCTTTGTTTTCTCATGGCAACCATTTTGTCAATTAAAGATAAAACCAAATATCAGTCAAGATTGAATTTACTTCAATGGAACAGTGATGGATTTTCATTTATTCAAGAATTAAACACATTAAATAAATTGGTTGATGAATGGTGCAATAAAAATAGAACGAACAGATCTGCAAAAATAGAAAATTTGTCTTATCTCAAAGAGATTGCTATTCCGCAAGCAAAACAATATGCAAAAAAGACATTTCTATCTGTTATCGTGTTCGCTTGTTGCTCTTGTTGCTTATTCTCGCAACTAAAAAGCGATATTGAAGTACACAATGTAAAATCAAATGTTGCCGCAATATCAAACGACATGGAAATTGAAGAGCTTCGTTTTGAAGATTCAATGTCATCTATTAAAGTAATGGATAAATCAGAATGGAGAACATACAATTTTGTTTATCAAAACGACTCTGCAACTCCTTTATATGCAGGTTTTTCTCTTGATTTTCCTAACACATTACATATGTCATTTTTACTTGGCATATTCTTGCTGACTATTGGATTTCGGTTTTTATTCAGATTTATCTAAAAAGGAATGATTTATTTTATGCGTTTTATCAGTGTTGGCGGCGATAACTATGTCGCGTTAGATAAAATTAAAGCTCTCTCTTCGCCCAAAAGCAGTCCTGTAAAAGGTCTTGTTCGAGCAGCAAAGGCGAAAGATATGTGCGTTGATTATACGAGCGGGAAAAGAACAATGTCTGTTCTTTTGATGATGGATGACTCAATTATCTTGTCGCCAATTAGCGCAAAGACGCTTGTTGGGCGATTTAATAAGGAGCCATCAGAGATTATGGATGAAGGCAAAACCTTTAAAACCCCAAAAGAACTTTATGAAGATCTTGGTATTTAAGCAAACGAAAAGCGAGTAGGAACTAACCTTACTCGCTTTTCGTTATTCGCGATATAGATATCGTTTTGTAGCTGTAACACTGCTTAGAGAGCCAATCAAGAAGCCAATAACAACTAACCCAAGAGATGTGAGTATCATATATGGATCAGACGGTAAGAATTTTAGAAAAGGAAGCATCTCTGTTGCTTTTGTTGTGCCGACTTCGTAGACAATGCTTAACGCCCCTGCCGCAATCGCGCTACCAACAAGACCAATGAGCGCACCTTGTTTGCAGAACGGTTTTATAATAAATGAATCTGTTGCCCCTAAATACTTCATGATTTCAATGTTTTTCCCAATCACGCGAACAGATAGCTTGATGTCATTGTAAACCACAGCTAGTGCAATCAGAATCAGAATAGCAACAATGCCGCCAAACATCCATTCAAGATTCGGAACGTCTGCGAGCGAGTTCTGCACGCCGCTGATGACTTCTTCAGCACGAAATGTAGTAGAATATTTCGCTGGACGTTGAACTGTCTCTGACAGATATTGAATATTCAATGCTGTCAAACTTACTGCACCGAGAACAAACATAACAATCGCAACAATACCTGACGAAACAAAAAACGATACGGAATCAATCTCCATTATCGCATATCTATTCTTTTTACGCATTTTCTTGTCCTTTCTCAGCAGAATTCTCATCGGCGACAAGGCGACCAAAATGAAGTCGTAATGTGCGTTTTGGAAGAAGATTTATTAAAGATGTATTATGTGTTGCCATTAAAATGGTCGTTCCGTACTTCTTGTTGATTTCATCAAAGAGAGCAAGAATATTTTCCGCGTTTTCATCATCAAGATTTCCTGTTGGTTCATCAGCAAGAATAAGTTTCGGTCGGTTCAAAATAGCACGCGCTATTGCAACTCTTTGCTGTTCTCCTCCAGACAATTTGCTCGGTTTTGAAAACACAATACGATTATTATTGATGCCAACATCAAGTAATACAGATTCAATCTTGTCTTTGATTTGCTTCTTTGGAACTTCGGAAACATACGCGGCAAAGTCAAGATTGTCATATACATCCATATCAGGAAACAGTTTGTAGTCTTGAAAAACGACGCCAATTTTGCGCCGGTAGTAAGGAATTTGTGCATGTGAGTAAGTATTAATATTTTCTCCATCGACAATAATGTCGCCACTATCTGCTGTAAAGTCGCGAAGAAGCAGGTTGATCAATGTTGATTTTCCTGAGCCACTTTCTCCCATAAGATACACAAATTCGCCTTTTGGAATTTTAAACGAAATGTTTTTTAATGCTTCAACGTTATTCGTTGGGTATGTTTTTGAAACATTATCAAGAACTACCATATATATTCCTTCCTTTTTATGGTTAAGCTTTGAAATCTTCTTTCTGATTCGGATTTTATCAGATTTCAGCTTTCGTTGTTGAAATTTCTTGCAAATACCGAGAACTTAATGGTTTGCTAATCAAGCGAAATGGTATAATTAGCAACAGATACGAAAAACGTGTCTATTAAGGAAAAACAGGTAGTTATCTGACAGTTGGTATAATTTTTATGGATTAGGAAGGAGTTGATTAAGGATGGCAAAGAAAGGTAAATATCGTACGTTTCTGATTTCCATGCCTACCGAACTCATTCCAATCTATGATTTCGTTCAAAAGAAACTTAATCAATTTCTTTCCAATCCGGCGTTTCGTTCCAAGTTATTGGCATTGGATTTTTCCAAACACAGAGGAAATGTTTGGAGGGATATTCGAGACATCGTAGGCAAAGAAGAATTAACCTCATGGAAGAAAGAGATTCCAAATCCTGTTTGGTATTTCTATATGCTATGAGATAACCTGTTGAGGATTGTTAAATCCAAAGACGACGCTATCGCTTGTTTCAAGGCTTTAAAGGAAAACGGGAACAAGATTGATCAGTGTCTCTTTGAATCGCTCAATGACCAAGGAATTTATCCGACCGTCGGATTTCTTCGCAACCTCAAACGAAGCGATGAACCGCCGACAATAGCGAAGAAAGCGACGTTTGTCATGGATTATTCCATCTCTGCCGAGCAGAATTGTAAAAGAATTGCGGGTAACATCTTCGGATCTAACTACGAAAATGGAAAATATCTGACCTACGAAGTCGTGATTCCGCTTTCCGTGAGGAAAAACCTGACGGGAAGGATCGCAAAGCCACGCTTTATCAAGAGAAAGAGCGATGGCTGCTATGTCGGGCATTGTTCCTATCATGTGGATATTCCAACAGTCAAAAACCAAAATGTCCTTGGCGTGGATCTTGGAAAGAAGAAACTATTCTCTTCGGTTGTCCTTTATTCTGACGGGAACTACTCTGACGAAATCATCAACAGCAGATTATCCTATCGGATTGACAAGAAATTGAAACGGAAACTCAAGGACTTGGAACATCTCTTGGAGAAAAACAAAACCCTAGAGAATTTAATCAACGGAGACATCAACTTATTCAATTCCCATTTGGAAGAAATCCGACAAGATCGGGTGAATCAAATCATGGAACTCAGGAAAAATATCTCCAACACGAAGAGATATATCGCAAAGTTGATCACTTCGGAGATTGTTTCCATCGCCAAGGAAAATGATTGCAAGGAAATTCACGTTGAAAATCTTTCATGGCTTGAATCCAAGGGAGGACGTTGGAATCATGCTGAGATTCAGGATTTTATTACCGAGTTTGCGGAACTCGAAGGAATCAAGGTTGTCAAGATTTACGCCAAACATACGAGTTCCGCGCATCCTATCACTGGTGAGTTTGGAAAGAAACGAAACAGGAACATCCAATTCCAAAGCGGGGATGTGATAGATCGAGATCTCTTGGCTTCGATCAATATCGCGAAGAGAAATAAACGGAATCAAAAGGAAAACAAAGTCAATCAATTAAAAAAGAAACACACATCTACGCCTAAGAAAGTAAAAAAGCCAAGCAACCGCAAGGTTTCCTTGGCAATTCGACAAAAACTTTTAACAAACCAGCGGGGTACGGAAATTGTCGTGCTCTACCCAAGAAAAACTGGGAACAGAACTTGGGAGGTTTTGGACGCTGCGTCCAAACCACATAAGTTAAGTTTGATGTCACGTTTGTCACACCGGTGTCAATTTGTGACATGATTTAACAACAATCAAAATTAACGAAAACAATGGATTGGAGCGGTGATCGTGAAGTTAAAGATAGAAAATAAAAAGGCTCAGGCGACGCTTGAGTTCGTTATGTGTTTGCCAATCGTTCTCCTTCTCGTCTTGGGAACGGTTGATATTGCTCGCATATGTATTATTCGCCTTGAGACAACAGCTATTATGCAACAAGAGATTTCTAATGTAGCGTCGGGCTTATATCAAATACCAAATGCTAAAACTGGGTCAGTAACACAGAGTTTGGCTAGAAAAATCCAAAGAACATCTTTTTTTAAAACGTCATTTAATGGAAATGGCAACAAAGATTCAAAAGCACCAACAGTTCAAACAGTAATTAAAGGACCTATCCCTTTTGGCGGAAAATATTATGGATCAGCAACAGAAATCCATCCAGGCACTACGATTTGCCTTGAAGCAACAAGTTCTTATAAACCTGCATATAGCGAAATGTTGAAAATTGTTCGACAATCTGGCGGAGAAATAAAAGTCCATTCAAAAGCCTGTTCTGTTGTTGAAACAAATCTTCATTTAAATAACTCTAACAATAAGGTACAAAAATGAGGTGAAATAATGTTCTTTAAGGCGCAAAATAAATTGAAGAAAAAAAACGGACAAGCTGTTTTAGAGTTCGCGCTTGCTTTTCCTGTTGCAATCCTTGTTATGTTTTATATGTTTGATTTTGCAACCCTCGTTCAAGCTAAAATGGTGACAACCCAATATGCTCGTAATGCTGCTCGCATTGTTATTATGACAGGCCTAAAAAGCAGTGGACAAAGTGAAAATAGTAAATCCGCTCAAGATGCAAAAGGACATATATATAATTTATGCTATCACGAACATCCAGGCGATGTGAACAACGCTAGACCAGGACAAATTACTGCTTGTCATGTAGAAATTTATGATTCTCCCAGAAGTGGCGAAATTAAAAATGATGCTGTTGGCCAATATCCTGTTACAGCAAAAGTATGTGTTACTCCTATGTTGTGGATGAATAAATTCCAAGGAAAATCATCTAATGAGGTGTGTTCTAGTTATTTAGGCTATCATTCAACACAATATCAAAAGGGAAAGGGATAATAAAGGAGGGGTGTATATGATTTTGGGAAAACAAACTATAAAAAATAAAAAAGGAACTGTTATTATCCTTTATTTAGCTGCAATTATGTGCGTTTTTGTTCCAACAATGGCTGTTTTATATGATATGGGAATGTATCGTGTTGCTCAAGAGGAAATTCATAACGCACAAGAAATTGCTGGTCTTGCTTGTATTGGCGTTTCTGCTGGCTATCTAACAGGTGGAAACAGTGCTATTGGCGCGTTTGATGTAAAACAATGCAAAAAAGCAGTTGAGTCTCTAATGAATGTTAATCTTGGTCTTGCTCAAGGGAAAACAGATGGTCTTGGAGGTAAATCAGCTCAAATAGTAGGAGCCATACAAAAAGATAGAAAAAATGTGAAAAGATTAATTCATCCTTGTGGAGCTAATCGCATTCTTGAAGCAAAAGAAATGAGTAAAGATGATGCAACACAAAGTGTTGATGTTAAAGCAAAAAATCAACGTGCCATTATTCGCATGGGAACTGATTCAAATGCGACACATACCTTTGTATTAAAGACAACAGGCATGTGTTATACTCCGTTCTTCATCAATAAAGGTCTCCTTGCCTTTGGAATCACTGGAAAATCTAAAAGCAACAACTTAAACAAAATTCAAGTTGAATATCCTATCACAGTGAAACCGTCGTTCTTCAGTGCTGTTTACAACCAGTAAAAAGGAGGTTGCCGTCACGCAAAGTGGCGGCTACTTTTTATGCAACTTAACCTGCTTAAACTAGACGCTCGTTCGCAGAATTATAAGCGCGAAAGAGATGTGAAAACACTGTCAGATTTGCTCCAATACAGCAAAATAGAGCGTGATATAGCGCGATATACTGCACAGAATATAAAACCTATCCAACTCGTCAATTTAGCATCAATATTGCGCTTAGATGCGCCTGAGCTGCTTGTTTGCGAGTTTCAACAGGTGTATGATTGGATTAAATACTATGTGTTCGCCTATGCCAACAATGTGCCAGAAGAAGAAATCAATCTTGCGATCAAAGAGCATGTTGGCGTATTTATACCGAACATCGTGCGCTATATTTTGATTGAGCTTGCACAAAATAGCGCTATTGAGCCAAATTTAGAGAGTTGCCAGCATTATCCTCATATGCTCGCTAAAGTGTTCTTTATTCGCGAAATGAGGGCTGTTTTGGAGCAGGTTGGTGCTGGTAAATCGCTCACACAATCCGCAGGAAATACTTATAAGATGCGCCGAATGATTTCTGATTGGCGCGCTGAATTGCAACAAAGCGTTGACAAGATGGTTGATTTGCGGCAATACGCAATCATTATTCGGACAACAAAAATGCCAAAAGATGCGTTTGTGAAGTTGTTTGAAGTTGACGAGAGAGTCTACTATTTTGCACTATTGAGCGGATATAAGACTGAGAAACACCAAACGTTGAAACGATTTTTGGAGGATAATGGGAATCGGTTGTTGGCTAATGTGAAGGGGAAAATTGAGCAACATTTAGCAAAATAAATAGCAAAAACAGAGCTAAGATTGTTCGTCTTCCCCAAAAACAATCAGTCTTGTTTATTCAATATTTCAATACCAAAAACATATTGATACCATCTACCTAGTAGATCTGTATTACAGTTTTTCTGAAAGGAGGTGAATCAATGAAACTTCAAGATCTATCTTCGGTCAAGGTCTCCCAAGACATGAGCGGATTGTCGCTCTATGTGCTAGGGAAAGCTTATGATTCAGTGGTTGACGGCGAAGGTCTGCGCGAGACAATTTTCGTGCAAGGTTGCCCGCACCACTGCGAAGGATGCCACAACCCTGAGTCATGGGCGAATCGAAACCCCGAAGCTAAGGATGAATTTCTTGTTGATCTCTACAAGGAGGCAACAGAAAATCCGCTTTGGCAAGGAGTGACGTTCAGTGGAGGTGAGCCGTTCCTGCAAGCACAACAATTTGCAGTATTGGCGGTAAACCTTCACGCCTCTAACTTGGACATCTGGTGCTATACTGGATTCCTGTTGGAAGAGCTTCTTATTCGTGCAGATTCTGACGAAGGAGTGCGAAATCTCCTCTCGCAGGTTGATGTGCTCGTTGACGGGCACTTCATCTTAGCGCAGAGAGACTTGTCCGCGCACTTCAAGGGGTCGACGAATCAGCGTGTGATTGATATGAAGAAGTCAATTGGTGCTGGTTGCGTTGTTCTCCACGAATTGAATGGATAAGGCAAAAAAACAAGGGGAGCTCCCCTTGTTTTTTGTTTTGTTTGTTTTGGAATGTTATTCTCTTGATAGACAATTTTATAGCAGTGCACGCTTCGCGTCACAGTTATTTTATATATAAGAGATCAAAAACAGATCTATTGAAAGGAGATGTTCCAATGAATGAGAAAGAACTTGAAACATTAAAGGTTTCTTTCCGTCGGCTCACGAAGGGCGGTAAACGAAACCTAAAGTTTCCCATTCTTCGGATTCTATTGGACAAAAAAGACGTGTCTAGCGAATCCGAGTTGTACGAGCTTGGCGATAAAGAGTTGCGTCAAGCTCAACGGTTGATTGACTTTTTGCAGAAAGAATTCAATCAAATCGGAAATCTATCTAAGGATGAAGGTAAATTGCATCGTTACTTTCTCCTCCATGCGACAAGGCAGTGCGTTCGTGTACTTTATCTGTTGAGAAAAACAGGCGAAATTTCGAAAACTGCCAAATCGCTTGGCATGAACGTCAATGACGTGCACTATATGCTTAAAAAAGCAATAGCGCGCGGCTGTTACATGCCTGAGTGCAAGCCGTTCATCTTTTACGAGCGGTATATTCGTTCTATGGATGCTCGCATGAAGGATCAAATCAAACTGCTTTATAGTGCAGAATTTGACCGCTTTGCGCAACGTTTGAGGATGCACATGCTTAACTGGAGCGATTCGACGTGTGCTACACTTGCGGCATTCTATGAGCGTAATAAGTTACTTGAACGCTTGAACGAAAAGTGAAATAAAAAAGGGAAGGAATAAATCCTTCTCTTTTTGTTCTGGTTATGCAGTTGTTAGGATTTATTTTAGAAAAAAGAAAGAAGGTGAGTCATTGTTATTCGGAAGATTACTTGAAGGAGGATTCTATTGCGTTATGATTGCAATGGTATTCATGTATGCGACGAATCGAATCCATATAGAAGAACGAACAATGCTTTTTTCTTTTGTTGGTATGTTTGTGACGCTTATTGTAGTTAAACATTTTATTTGTGGAGGTAGTAAAAATGACAGATGAAGAACTAAACAAAAATCTTGAAGCCAATAAAATAACAGAACAACAACAAGAAGGATTCCCCTCTTTGCTCCATCGTACTCTTGCGTGTTGCTGCCAAAGCGGCGGGATTTTAGGAATGTTGCCGATTATCTTCCCTGCGATCATTTTGGCGGTATCGGTGAACGAACCTGATAAGAAATTCTTGTGTGACCACGCAAAGCAGTCGCTTGTAGCGCAGATATTTTCGTTGGTTTCTGTTGTGATCCTATTCTTGTTGACGGAGACGTTTTTGATCTTTGATGCAATCTTTATGGCATTATTAACAGGAATTGGAATGTTTGTTATCGCTATTGGATGGCTGGTATGTTCGCTTATTGGCACTATTAGAGCAATAACAGGAAAACCATATCAATATCCACTCATCCAATCGCTAATTCCATGATCAAAACCAAACAACAAAAAAAAGACTACCTATTTGGTAGTCTTTTTACTTTTTAGAAGTTCATCGTCTCAGCTTCACGTTGGAACACATAATTCGTCTGATTCGTCTCGTTGTTTACAAAAATGACAGGTTCTTTTTTAAGCGCAAGCGCATAGAGCCAAATGCCGAGTTTTGTCATAAACACTTTCTCATGATGACTTCCTGAGTAAAATGCAACCTTCTTATTTACAATAGAGTCTATTGCTGCTTGTGCTTTAATTAAGCTCTCTGACTGCTTCAAGATGTCATCAACAACAAATTTGCCGCTTCCCATTATGTCCAATACGCTCAACTCTGTCGCTGTGAGGTTGCCAACAGAAAGTTCTTTGACCTTTTCAAGGATTATGGATTTCTCGCTATCGGGAAGTTCTTTCCATGCTTTGTCTTTCTCAAAGATGATTGAACTATACTTGCTTTGATCTACATCATCTTCCACAGGTTTGACATCATCAAGTCCGTTCGGGAATGATTCTGCAAGCAGCTCCTCTGGTGACACAAATTCAACGACTTCTTCTGCTTCATGAATCTGTTCATCATTATGTTCCTCTTCGCTGACAGGAGCAACTTGTGGTTCAAGAGGAATTGGTTGATCAAATCCAAGTTCTTCTGGAAGGTTAAAGAATGCAAAAGCATTACTCTCTACGCCTTCTTCAATTTGCCGATTGATGTTCTCTAAGAACTCCTTGGGGCGATCCGATGTTTTTACAACCAAGTTCGCCAACATATAATTCCGTCCTGCTGATACTTCAAGTTCGCGCAAAATTTTTGTCAGCAAGTGGCACTTCATTTCGATTTCAAGCAAGACGCTCTGCCAATGCTCTCCTGAGCTTTCGTTGTAGTGGCTATCTAAGAATGACTGGTAATAGTCACGCTCGGAACGCACTTCACTGATAAGTGACTTCAACATATCCAACTGCTTCTGCATGTTGTATAATCCCCCTTAAATCCGATGTGTTTACATATTTATTGTATCAGAGTCTCCGTATGTTTTCTAGATCGACTTAACATTGACTCAAAATGCCGCTTTTCCGAAACCAAATAAAGCCTTTATCGGTAAGGCTTCGAGCGAAGCGAGTTGCCTTACCGACGCTCAAACGGAGTTCGTGCGAGGTGTTTGCTATGTAATAGCCAAAATCATGCTGTTTTTATTGCAAGTTGGTGCAAAATCGTGGAATTTTTTGTTTGTTCATCTGTTTTTGTTTTTGCTATTGGTGCTGTTTTACAACAACGAATAGTACGCAACCAAACCACAACTATATATGCCTTCTACTATTCTTTGTTTATGTTTTACCACTACACGAACCAATTACAACAAGAGAATAGAACTTGACACTCCCCCCGCTAAAGCAGGGGGTTTTCTCGACGACGTTCTATAAAGCAGGAAAGAATAGATTAGTTTGTAGAAATCTTGTGTAAATGGATGATTAGGATTATTTTTGCTGTGAAAAGTTTATAAAAGGTGGAGAGTTAAACCTGTGCTTCAGGTTTGTTTTTGTATTAGAGTGGAGCTTTGCATTTATTGTAGTAAGTAAGATTTAATTGACTGCTTTCTGTTCAGTTTTAGCACACAAAAAGAACCCAAATGCGCTAAACAAAAGGGTTCTTTCTGTTTTTAAGTGCGAGAATCAAGCAAAGACAAGCTCGTTGATGAGCGTCTTCTGATCGAAATCCTCATACCGAGCGCCGCGAGAAAGCGCAATCTGTGTCGCGATATGATGTTTTACCATATCAACGAGAAACGGAACCTTTGTGCCGTTCTCCCACAGCGAAACCATCTCTGACACCTTAGATTGCTCACGTGATGTCAGCAATTTACGCGCTGTTGCGTCATCAAGCACATCCTTAACTCCCTTTGCGTAATCAAGGATTACAAGCGCGTTGATGGAATCATCTAACTTACGCAACAATGTTTCTCTTTTCATTACGATACCTCCTTAATTCAAATGTAAAAGAAAAGAGTAATAAACCTATACTATTATTTTACTAAAAATCGCTCATCTGGATATATAAAAAACGACATGTAAATCAAACGAACAAACACCGCCAAACTTAGCATCTATGCGGCTTGACGGTGCTTTTATTTTGCATTTTTATTGCTCTCATCACTATGCGCTCGCTCTTCGCCCGCAATCGGCACAGTGTAGAATAGACGTGGATGATATATAATCTCCTGCTTCCTACGAGCACGCAATTCGCGCAAAAAAGCGAGGATTTGTGCGTCATGGTTTGGTGTTTTTTCAAGTTCTTTTATCTTTACATCTAGCTGATAAGGCTGTTTTTGTGTCATGTTTTCAGCTCCTTTGATGCTGTTAAACGCTTCATTTTACTAGGGTTTTGAGCAGTTCAGAGAGTGTATTTTGCTGTATTTGTCAACATATGCTTACGATGTTGTTTCGAGACAAGTGATAGGATTTTAATCATGTGAACGTGACATATTCCCGCCATTTACACACTAATGGATTTAGAGTCGGGGGAATTTTCGCGATTTTTCAGTTAAGATACCGCTATAAGTACAATCTTAATTCAATATGTCGTTGATAAGAAATATTACTGTTTTTGTCTGTGTTTTTGCAAATGTAATAGACGAATAAGTTTTTATGCGGAGTGACTGGGAATAGTTAGGATAAACTGGATTATATTGATTTAATGCTAACGAATGAGGAAAATATAGGATGTTTTTCTTTTATATGGAATAAATTAGGCTTAGGTAGAATAATATGTAATAAAAAATAAAATCAGAATATTGTGGTAAATATGTTTTTAAAATAGTTTTTTAAAACATATTTTTAAATCTAAAACATAAAATTAAACTCTAAAACATAAAATCAACCAAATTATAAAAACAATAAAAAGTCCCGCAGACACCTTAAAGCATAAGGGTTTGCGGGCAAATTGAGAAAGGAAAAATGTATGTGGAAAACTCTTATGGTAGCACGTGCGGGGATCGAACCCGCAACTCCCGCCGTGAAAGGGCGATGTCTTAGCCAATTCGACCAACGTGCCATGTATTAGGCGCTATAGATGGGATTCTTTAAAATAGAATTTGTTGTCAACACACCAACGACTTGCGGCTGACGCCGCTGAAGTCGGGGCTTGCAGCTCAGGAAACCAGAGGTAAATAACGACGGAACGTCTTCCTCTCCTGTCCGCGTGCGGGCAGTTGACCAGTGCCCGTTCACCCAAGCATATAGCCGAGGCTACTCTTTTCAGGGCGAGTGCCTAAGAGCCGAGGCTCGAACAAGTTTCTCGTTGTTCCCTTACTCAGTTGAAAATTGCTGTGAGCGCCTAATTAGCACCAAGTGCCTCAGCCTTGGCGACTGGATAAAGTATACCACGATTGGTTTGTCTTTGCAAGGATTTGTTTTGTATGTTTAATAAAAAATGTAGATTTTTTCGTTTTTACCAAAACAAGCATGAACAAACACGATTCTGTAAGGATAAATGCAAAAAGATGGAGTTTTTGCGAAAATGGTAGTTGTGAGATGTATAATTTAGGAAAGACTGAATCAGAAAGGATGAGAGCAAATTGAATAAACAAAACCGAGTATTTATCACAGGAGATCTCCATGCGGGCCACGATGGGCGCATTGACGACATTTTTGAGTTCGAAGAGGATTATTGTATAAACCATAATATAGAATTTACCAAGGATGACACGTTGATTATCCTTGGTGATTTCGGCTACATATTTGCACCTAAACCGTCAATTACAGAAGATATTGACCTAGAAATGTTCAAAGATTTTGCATTTACAACGGCATTTATTGATGGCAACCATGACAACCATCCGCGCATCAATGCGTTTCCAGAAGCGCAGTGGCATGGCGGTAAAGTGCATCAAATTAACGAATCGCTTTACCATCTCTGTCGCGGTGAAGTGTTCCAGTTTGGAGATAAGAAAATAATGACCATCGGAGGAGCAGCTTCGATTGACAAAGAGTGGCGCGTTGAAGGCGAATCGTGGTGGGCGACAGAACTGCTGAGTAAAGCCGATGAGGACAATATCTTTGACAATCTTGAAAAGAACAAAGATATTGACATCATATTGGCGCATACGTGCCCGACGGACATGATTCCTTATCTTGGTTATTTTCCTAAACTTGACCCTACCAATAAGGTGCTTCAAGAGGTTTGGGACAGAACAAGTGCGGATTGGTATTTTGGACATTTCCATGAGGATAAAGTGTTAGATATTCCGTTTAACAGGACTTGTCGGTGTTTGATGAGAGATTTTGTGCGGATTGTTTGATTGGTTTTGACGGGTTTGGATAGAGTTTAGATGGCGCTGGTTGAGAAAGATGCGATTGCGACGGAGAAAACTGAATTTGAGTGCAACAGATGTAACAGGGGGAGCATAATATGGTGTTGTTACACTAATATGTTGGATAGACAGGACGGGGAGATAAAAGGTTCCTAATTCTTTAGAAAGGAGTGGGTGGCAATGGCGCAAACATACATGGCGGTTCGCGCTGACAGGTCATCAAATGACTATCAACAGCGCTATGTGATTATTGACAAGGAAACTGGAGAAATCCTTGATGACGCAAATGGTTACGGATATAAGAGCAAGCAAAAAGCCTATGCAGCATATGGATGGAAAACACGTGATACATCCAAAGATGCTGAACGAGCAGAAAAGAGACATAAAATTAAACGATGGATGAAAGAACATAAATCGTTTATGCGCGACTTAGATCAGTTTGCGTTTGAAATCTATAAAGGCTCATGGGGCCCTGACGATAAAGTTGATGTGAACTTTATAAAAGACATGTTTAAGGAATATGGTTTCGAGACAGAATTTAGTGCGCGAGACTTTTTCAAAGTTTGGTGCGGTAAATAAAAAGTTTTCTTACACAACTTTGCCATCTGTGTTAATATAAAGTTACGGGAATGCAGTGGGGGATCTGAGGATGTGCCCACGGCGGCAGTAGACTGCGGTCGAACCCGTCCCCACAAGGCAGGGGAAAAGCGTAGAGAGCGATTAAGCGTCGGACGTTTGGTTGTTCGGCGCTTTTTCGTTGCTCAAAATGCGATTTTTCTGCGGAATTAGCTTCCACTTAGTAGAATTAGTTGAGAAATCAAACTCAAAATATAAACAAGAAATGGAGGTTCAAATGTCTATCTTCAAACATCTAAAACGGATTCTATTCAACGACTACACTGATTTCAACGGGAAATACAGCTCCATAAACATTGCGAAATATGTACTTCGAAAGTGCGTTTTAGACGGCAAGCCAATCAACGCTATCCATCTCCAACATATTATGTATCGCCTTCAAGCGCACTTTTTGCAAGTTGAGCGATATGCGCTCTTCGATGAAAACTTCTTAGTGCGCATCACTGGACCAGTATTGGACGATATAGCGCGCAGATATTGCGGATATGGCTCGGTTAACATCTATGAGGATGATGGGCCTGATGTAGAGCCGACTAATCGCGAACAAGAAGTGATTGATGGGATAATCGAAAAAGAACGCAAGGTAAGAACGGAAGATATTGTTAGATTCAACTACAAGTCAGCGCCTTGGAACGCTGTTTGGCATCCTGACAAAGGAGATTATCAAGTTATCTCGAAAGCACTTATCGAAAATTATGCGTAAAAAACGCAAAAAAGTTTTGCTGTTTTCTTGACAAAACTTTGACTCTCCTATATAATGACAATGTACCGCGATGGCGCGCGGGAATTTACGCTCAGGGAGATCATATCAGTCAAAGGTGCAACCCCTTTGCATTGTGTCGCTGAACTGAGAACGGTTAGATATTCTGATACGGGCGTCAGAATGGTAGTATTCGGTTAGGCAGAGTGAAACCTCCAACCGCAAGTCAAACGGCTACCTTCAAGGCTTCGGCGTGAGCCAGAGGAAATCGCGGCAGTGCGGAAACGCGCGAACATTTGCGAGTATCAACCTCATACCATGAAGCGACAAGCTGATTGGAACGCTATGTGGCGAGAACCAAGCCACGCAACGAGAGCGATTATTCTCTTAGAGGATAGTCGCTCTTTTGTTTTGTGTTTGCTTGTAGAGCAAAAAGGATGGGTCATTTGACACCCAAATCTGCGTCAAAACCCTGTACAACTATATTACTCTGGAGTTGTTTCTTGGAACTAGCAGCAAATACCTGTGACATCTTCCGTGTTTTTCCTGCAAGGTGTGCGGTGATGTAGTAGAATGTAGTCAGAATGGGAAAAAAGAAGGAAAGGAGTTGCTTAAAATGAGCGCAATGTTTGCAAACAAAGAGCACAACGCAGTCAAAAACATGCCAGCCTACGCGAGCAAACACAAGTACATCGTGGCGCACAGAGCAGGCGATTGGGACGATTTGTGGTTCTATGGCGCATGGGATGACGCTGAAAAAGCGCAGGAAGTTGCCAAAGAGATTGACGGCGTGGTCATTGAAAATTTTTAACGGTTGATAGGAGGAGTAGAAAATGGATGCTCAGAATGTTTTTGGAATGCCAACAAAGGAGTATCTTAAAGAAACAATCGAACTCTTGGAAGATCTTGCAAAACATCTGCACGATATCGCATATGTGTGCAAGAATGGCGGCGATGACGAGGATGTCCTTGTTGAAGACATTCGGTTTGCCAGAGAATTGAATGAGCATGGAAGCAGAAGTAGCATTCTAGCTGACAAGCTTAGAAAACTTATTAAGTAAAAAGGTTGTTTTAGAAAGGAAATTAAAATGAGAAAATATTCACAAGACAAAAATGCAGACATCAAGACCACAGAACAGGATGTTGTATCAACATCCAATGAAGAGATTCAAAAGAAACCAACAACAAAACAGAAACTGACTGAATTTGGGTTGATTTTCTGTTGCATCTTAATTGGCGTACTTGCCTGCATAACGATTGCAAGCACTCTGAACGGGGGAAACGCCATAGAAAAATCTATGTACAAATCGTGCCTTGAAGGAAATCCAAACGCGCCAGAAAAATGTGCTGAATTTAAGCCAGACAACGAGAAATCCAAATAACAATAACAAAGTTCCAAGTTGGCGACAAAGTGGGTTTTGGTGAACACCTCGTTAACAATTTTTCACATGGAAGGCGACGTAAGTCTTCTTTTTTTGGAAGCAACCGTTGTCAACTAAAACGTGCGTGAATCCCCCCCCCGTCTCTAGATCTGTCAGGACGTAGGCGGTGGGAGTATGCCATTCAAACATGGTTTTTAAGAAAGGAAATCAAAATGAGAGAATACCAAAAAGACAAGGAAGTTAAAAAATCAGAGCTAAACGAAGATTTTCCTGCTACACCTATGCAAACAGTAAAGTACGTATTCGCATTGTCTGTTACAGTGGTTCTTTGGTCTGCTGGCGTATACGGTCTTTATAATTTGATGGGATTCGATAGGACACTTACTAACATCATGGAAAAAGCATGTATCAGGATGAATTTTTATAATCCTGAAAAAGACCAAGAGGATTCTGTTAAAGCTGTTTCTGATGCCATTGCAAAAGAAAATGCAGAGAAAGCACAATGACAGAAACTAAAATGAAAGATTCTCCACAAGACAAGGAAATTAAAAGATCAGAGCTAAACGAAGATGTTCCTATTACATCTGAAGAAGTTAAAGAAGAATTTTCTTTTATGGAAACAGTAAAGAAAGTATTTGTATTGTCTATTGCAATACTTTTTTGGCTTGTTGGTGCATACGTTTGTGGAAAGTTGTAAAAGAAAATGCAGAGAGAACACAATAAACGGGAGTAAAAATGATGCGTAATATTGCCTTTGATATTCTGAAAACGATAACATGTATGTTTGTTGGTCTTAGCTTATGCTCTTGCGGTCAGTCTATTTCTTTCTTCCCGCTTTTTCTTTTTGGGCTTATCATTGTAGCCTTCTCTCCTCATTATTTTTTAAGTAAATACGGGGACACGAAAAAAGAATTACCAAAATTTTATTACAAATAGAACGTCGGCGATCCGCCCCGTGGAATGAGATTCATGCTCGAAATATACCGTCCTTTCTGCATTAAGGTTAAATTCTACCCTAATGTCGCGCGTATGGCGCTAGATCTTAAGCAAAAGGAGGTGCTTTCGTGAGAAAGTTAGAGCAAGAAGAAAATGTCCGCAAATTCGATTATGCCCTTCGTTGCTATAACGACGTGCTTCAGTGGGGTGTGCGCCCAAACCATCCTAATGAAGTCCGTCAATACGAACAGGCTCGCCGTGAAAGACTAAATAGAATCATCGAACTTCTTCTTTTGGATTCTAAGACACAAGACATCAATGTGCTTGAGCGGGCATTTAAGCTTGCGTATGAGCATTGCTGCCTACATGCTCACGAAGGCAATCTTGATTCGGCGGCGATTATTGACCTTGTGGATGATTATGAGGAGTTTTATTTGGCATGGAGGTGCTGATGCAAACATATATTTTTTACAAGGCGATTGATGTCGGTAGGATTGTTTTTCGCGCTGCTGACATGGAAACAGGAAAATGGTTGGACGCGCCCGAGTTTCGTCGACTTGAGCGGCTACTTATTTTTCTTCGGAAGAACGCAGAAAAGATAACTCCATTAAAAGACTCTGGTGTTGTGTTTAACGACGACGGAAAACTCACGATGCTTCACCTTGACGTAGCTCCTGGCTATTACCCTGTCTGCAAGTTTACGATTCCCACGACCCCAAAGAAACCTGTTGAGTGGAAGAACCTCCAAGACGCATATCGACTCCTCGTTAAGCCCGTCATTGATAATTTGGATTTTTAACTGAAGAATCGCGAAAATTCTCCCGCCTCTAAGTGCTAACATACTTAGGGACGGGAGAATGTTAAACTCGGACAACCATAAATATTGCGCCATTAAGAGCGAAAAAACAAATCCCAAAAAGAAAGGAAGTAACCAAACATGCCTAAAACAAAAACATACAAGATCTCATTTAACATCGGCGCGCATGGCACAATGAGCATCAAGGCGCAAAATAGCGACGAAGCGCTAGATAAATTCCACTCACTTTCAAACGAAGAAGTTGTTTCTCGCGCAACAATTGACTACCAAACAGCCGACATTGACGCATATCGCGCTGACGAAGAGGAACCATAAATGGCAAACAAGCAACTCACTCTTGGCTCTTGTTTTGACGGCATTGGCGGTTGGATTCTAGCAGCCCAACATGCAGGAATTGAACCAATTTGGTCATCTGAAATTGATCGCTTCCCTAGCGCAGTAACGGCGAAACATTTTCCAAATGTGAAACAACTTGGAGATATAAAAAAGCTCAATGGAGCAAAAATAGAGCCTGTTGATGTTCTCACAATGGGAAGTCCATGCCAAGGACTTTCATCAGCAGGAAGAAGGAAAGGGTTGAATGATGAGCGAAGCGGACTCTTTATTAACGCAGTTGAGCTTATTCGACAAATACGAGCTACAACAAATGGGTTATACCCAAGATTCGTTGTCTGGGAAAATGTTCCAGGTGCTCTCACCAGCAACAACGGGTTTGACTTTCGAGCAGTCCTTGAATACCTCACAGAGAGCGAAATTCCAGTACCTAGGAATGGAAGATGGGCAGACGCAGGATTGGTTCAACGCAGAGCGTGTGACGTTGCATGGCGAATCCTCGATGCTCAATATTGGGGAATGCCCCAACGACGAAAGAGAATCTTCCTTGTCGCTGATTTTGGAGCAACTGGGCGATGTGCCGACAAGATACTATTTGAGCCGCAAATCGTGCCTATCGATTCTAAGAAGAGCGCGAAGGAGGAAGAAAGAACTTCCCTTGGAGCTGCGAAGAGCGCTCGTGTGTCAAGCCCGATGGGGTTTAATCCAGATGCAGGTGTAATTGACAGTATGCCTGTATTGTGCGACAAAGTGCCGACAATGAAAGCTGTCACAAGACTGGCTGTATGTGCGTACTCATTTGATGCGCTTGAGAGCAATTCAATGAAGAGTAAAAATCCGCACAGTGGATGTCGTATTGTCGATATAGCACGCACATTGGACACATCAACGCCTGATCCTGCTAAAAACCAAGGCGGGATTGCCGTTATGGAGCGTAAATTATACGGTTATGTGCGGAGATTAACACCGTTAGAGTGTGAACGATTGCAAGGGTTGCCTGACAACTGGACGCTCATTGATGACAAATCGTGCAGCGATACAGCGCGATACAGGGCAATCGGGAACGGGATGGCGCAACCTTGTGCCGATTATGTGCTTCAAAGGATTGTGGATGTGACCAATGGACAGAAATAGAATTGTTCTTGGAGATGGTTTGGAGCTAATCAAAGAAGTTTCATCAAATAGCATCAATCTAATTCTCTCAGATATTCCATACGGTATTGATTTCGCTGATTGGGATGTACTACACAACAACTCCAACAGTGCACTTGGCGGCACTAGTCCTGCTCAAAAGAGCGCGGGAAGTGTGTTTAGACGACGAGGAAAACCAATTAACGGTTGGAGTGATGCAGATAAAAAAATCCCATTAGAGTACCAACAATGGGTCGCTTCTTGGGCGAACGATTGGCACAGAGTGCTCGTTGATGGAGCTAGTTGTTTCGTTTTTGCAGGACGCAGGTTTGCTCATAGAGTCGTTGTCGCGTTTGAGGATGTTGGTTTTAGTTTTCGTGATATGCTTGCATGGAACAAAGTTAATGCAGCGTTCAAAGCGCAGAGAATATCAAAAGTTTACGGACGAAGGAATGACTTCGTAAACGCTGACAAGTTTGCCGATTGGCGCGTTGGCAATCTCCGACCTGTTTTTGAACCAATCCTGTGGTTCGTGAAGCCATACCAACAAGGCGGTACGATTTCTGACAACATGCTTCGAAGTGGCGTTGGTGCGTATAATTTGGAAGCGTGGAACAAGTATGTGAAGCATGGAGATAACCTCATTGTTGCGCCAAATGAGCACTCTGATAGAGGTTCTCATCCAACACAGAAACCAATCAAGCTATTAAAAGCACTAATAGAGCTAACCACGCAAAAAGGACAAGTCGTTCTTGATCCATTTGCGGGCAGTGGCAGCACATTGGTTGCCGCAAAGGAGCTTATGAGAGAATATGTTGGTTTCGAGATTAGCAAGGAATACTACGATAACGCCATTGCACGATTAAAATAGATTTGTAGATAGAGAAGGATAAGTTCTAAAACAGACAAAAACAAAGCGCCTTGATGCAAACAAGGTGCTTTTTTTGTTGCTCTTATTTTGTTTGTCGTTCGATTTGTCAGCTCGCCATTGTGCTATTTTCTTCGCGCACCTTCTGCAAATCCTTTTGATAGATGCTTTCGAGATTTGTCCAAAACGTCGCAGGAACGCTGAAAATACGTTCGAGATCCGTTGCAATTTTGAGCGTTATAGCAGCGTCACCTTCGAGCAACTTCTCGGTATCTTCGGTTGACATGTTCATTAACTCGGCAAATCGTCGCTCAGATATAAACTTATCGTAAAGAATATCTTTTATCGTCTCTCCTGTCGGGATTGCGATGTAGTTTTTACTTGTTTTTACCAATCCAAACTACCTTCTTTCTTAACCTTGTTCCACTACTTGTTCTTAGATTACCATGATTTTGTTTAAGAAGCAGAAAACTCTCACCTATTAAGAGATGAGAGTTTGTTTTTGTTTAAAGGCGCATCTTCGGACCGTACTTGATTCTGCGATAAATCGCCATAACGCCAACTGACGCGAGGATTGTGATAATCATACGCATAACAAATCCTCCAACATGCAAATCGCAGACAGGCGAAAGAATCCAGTTAAAGAGCATCACAGAAGCGACAAGCACGATATCGTCGCTCCATGGGCGTTTTGCTTTTTCTTCAATGCCCTCTTTGGTTTCCATATCCGCTACAATTTTATCTTTATTTTCCATCTTTAACCTCATGCTTCTCCGAAACAAGCAATATCCTTAATCCGCGCTCCTTTGACATCCTGTTCAACCATCTTGCGCGCTTCCTCGTCTGATGTAGCAACAATGCGCCGTTTTTCAGTTACATCAAATTCCACTTCGAACTCCAACAACTTTTTCTTCTTGGTTTCAAAGATGTCATTGACACGCAATCCTGTGACCATTGCGTTGTGGAAATGAAGATACTTTGATGGCTCATCTAAGAAGAACCTTAGCGCTTCTCTAGTGCTATTTGCGCTCACACGAGCATCAAAGCGGCATGTTCTAATTGTTGAAACTGCTCCCTCTTCTCGCTCAACGATTTCGACTTCAACCTTTAATGTGA
>ERZ772766.74-NODE-74-length-59412-cov-6.716579_pt1 | contig 59412 bp, 67 predicted proteins | sample MGYA00511379_ERZ772766 | MGnify/ENA primary metagenome ERZ772766 (study PRJEB29015, sample SAMEA2737895) | human oral metagenome | biome: human oral; feature: human-associated habitat; material: dental | place: China | collected 2116 ... | reverse complement strand
ACGGGCTGGGTCAATGTCGGCGGCGCCTGGTATCACATGGCGGGCTCCGGCGCGATGAACACCGGCTGGCTGCTCGATGGCGGCACCTGGTACTGGCTCGATCCCTCCTCGGGTGCGATGGTCACGGGCTGGGTCAATGTCGGCGGCGCCTGGTATCACATGGCGGGCTCCGGCGCGATGAACAGCGGCTGGCTGCTCGATGGTGGCACCTGGTACTGGCTCGATCCCTCCTCGGGTGCGATGGTCACGGGCACGCATGACGTTGATGGACGCACCTCCTCCTTCGCCTCATCGGGGGCGTGGCTGGGCTACGTGGACGGTGGAGGGGCGCCTGCGGCGGACGCGGCGTCTCGTTCGGCCTCGCGTGCCGATTCGGTTACTAACGCCGCCGGTCAGCGCCTCATCATGAGCGCGCCCACCGCCTCGCGCGCGGAGATCATCGACGCCATGGAAGAGGCATGGGACGAGGTCGGCTACAGCTACCCGAGCGCCCTGAGCGTCGGCGGTGCACAGACTATCCGTGACTTCGCCTCCGTCGTCTACGACGAGGCCGTGGCCGAGGGCGTGTCTCCCGAGCTGGTCTTCGTCCAGGCCATGAAGGAGACGGGCTGGCTGCGATTTGGCGGCGACGTGAGCGTCAACCAGTACAACTTCTCCGGCATCGGCGCGGTCGGCGGCGGCGCGAAGGGCGCCACATTCCCGGATGTGCGCACCGGCATTCGGGCTCAGGTCCAGCACCTGCGAGCCTACGCGGACAACTCGGTGACCACGGCCTCGCTCGCGAACACGGTCGTCGACCCGCGCTTCACCTACGTGCGCAAGGGTGCTGCCCCCGTGGTTGAATACCTCGGCATCCAGGAGAACCCGAACCACACCGGTTGGGCCGCGGCCAAGAACTACGGCTACGACCTGGTCTCCATGATGAAGGCGTACTTCTGAGAGTTCTTCCGTGACGAGGCCGGGGCCGGCTGCGCAATTAAGCGTGGCCGGCCCCGGCCCTTTATATCGCATGCAATTCCCATCAGGTCTGTTTTGCCGTATTGAGAAAACGTTGGAATACCAACGTTGCGATTTCAAAGCTTGAAAGAGTCATCGGGGAATTGCATGCGAAATTGGTGGGGATGCGTAGCGATGTTCCGCTGATGCTGCGCTCCGGTGCTTGAGGGTCCACAGCTGCCCTCGATCGTGTGTACGCGGATAGGTTGTGCGCGTGCGGATAGGTTATTCAGATGCGGATAGGTTATTAACCTATCCGCATGCTTCTAACCTATCCGTATCTTCGTAACCTATCCGCGTGCGTGCGCCCGGCCGTGCGACGGTCGGCGTGCAGACGCGTGCGGGGCAGCGTCAACGGTGAGAAAGGCGAACCGGATATCAGTGAGGCACATACGGCGAGGCCCCGAGTGCTCGCCGTGAGCAACCGGGGCCTCGTACGTCTGGAGATTAGCCGCGCAGGGAAGCGACGTAGGAGTCGATGTGCTGCGAGGAATCTTCGGGGGTGAAACCGGTGGCCTTGATCTTCGTCAGATCCAGGACGGAGGACAGGGGACGCGGTGCCACCTCGCGGCCTGCGAAGTACTCTTCCGTGGTCACGGGCGTGACGTCTTCCGGATCGCGGCCGCACAGCTCGAACACGCGCTTGGCGACCTGCGCCCAGCTCATGACCGGGCCCTCACCCGACAGGTTGTAGGTGCCAAATTCGGCGCCTGTGGTCAGCAGGTGAATGATGCCGCGCGCCAGGTCGGACGTGAAGGTCAGGCGACCCACCTGGTCGGACACGACCGATGGGGAGGTGCCCTGATCTGCCAGGGATGCCATGGTCTTCAGGAAGTTCTTGCCGTCTCCCACGACCCAGGAGGTGCGCACGATGTAGTGCTTGGGGGTCGAGGCCACAGCGGCGTCGCCGCCCGCCTTCGACTGGCCGTATGCGCCCAGGGGAGAGGGGGCCTCGTCCTCGACGTGCACGTCCTGCGTGCCGTCAAAGACGTACTCCGTCGAAATGTGAACCATCGTCACGCCGTGCGCCGTCGCCTCGCGTGCGAGGACTGCCGGGCCGGTCGAGTTCGCCTGCCAGGTTGCGCGGCGGCCCTCGGGCGTCTCGGCGCCGTCCACGTTCGTCCATGCAGCGGCGTTGATGACCACGTCGATGTCGTCCCACGGCAGCGCGGCCACCTGCTCGGCGTCGGAAATCGACACCTCGGGCAGGTCCACGCCCGTGACCGTGAAGCCGGCCTCGGGCAGGGCGCGCATGAGCTCGCGGCCCAGCTGACCATTCGCACCCGTCACGAGGGCACGGCGACCCGCCGGGGCGGGAGCCGGGAAGGGGGTCACGTCCGCCATGCGCGGGTGAGCCTTATCCTTATCCGACAGGATGGCGCGCTCGAGCGGAATCGGCCAATCCACGGCGGCCGTCTCATCAGCCAGATTCAGGAAGGTATAGCGCGCGTCCGGCGACCAGTGGTCGTTCACCAGGTACGTGTACGCCGTGTTCGGCTCCAGGGTCTGGTAGGAGTTACCCACGCCCTTAGGCACGAAGACCGCGACACCCGGATCAATGATCGTCGTGTAGACGGTGCCGAACGAAGGGCCTTCGCGCAGGTCCACCCATGCGCCGAACACGCGGCCGGTCGCGACCGACACGAACTTGTCCCACGGCTCCGCGTGAATGCCGCGGGTTACCCCAGCCTCGTCGTTGAACGAGATGTTGTTCTGCACGGGGCCGAAATCTGGAAGACCCAGCGCGACCATCTTTTCGCGCTGCCAGTTCTCCTTGAACCAGCCTCGATTATCGCCGTGAACAGTCAGATCAATGCGCAAAAAGCCGGGGATCGGCGTGGTCGTAATCCCCAGGGGCTTAGCGGTGGGCGCCATGGTTCTTCCTTACGTGCGTGGATTGTGTGCGGACGTAACATTCCATGTAAATACTATCCGATCTACACCCTCGTGGCGGTGTGCGCCGCCCCATGAGTGCGCGCAGGGGCGAAGTTGTGGAAAAATACTCGGTGATAGGGATAATTGTCAACGACGCGCGACCCACTCGAGGGCGCGCCGGGAAGCGGAGGCAACATGAAAGGCATCATCCTGGCGGGCGGCTCGGGCACCCGTCTGAACCCGATCACACTGGGGACATCGAAGCAGCTCGTCCCCGTCTACGACAAGCCGATGATCTACTACCCGCTGTCAACCCTGATGCTGGCGGGTATTTCCGAGGTGCTCGTCATCACCACGCCGCATGACGCACCCTCTTTCCATCGCCTGCTGGGCGATGGCAGCCAGCTCGGCGTCAACATCTCCTACGCGGTCCAGCGCGAGCCCAACGGCCTTGCGCAGGCCTTCGTGCTCGGTGCCGATCACGTGGGTAATGACAGCGCTGCCCTGGTCCTGGGCGACAACATCTTCTACGGGCCCGGCATGGGCGCCCAGCTGCGTCGCCACGTCGACCCCGACGGCGGTGCGGTCTTCGCCTACCACGTGTCCAATCCGCGTGCGTACGGTGTCGTGGAATTTGACGAGGAGTTCAACGCTTTGTCCATCGAGGAGAAGCCCGAGAACCCCAAGTCGAACTACGCGGTGCCCGGCCTGTACTTCTACGACAACGACGTGGTTGAGATTGCCCGCAACCTCAAGCCGAGTGCGCGCGGCGAGTACGAGATTACCGACGTGAACCGCTCCTACCTCGAGGCAGGGAAGCTCAAGGTCGAGGTCCTCCCGCGCGGCACCGCGTGGCTCGACACCGGCACGTTCGACTCGCTCGCTGACGCCACGGCTTTCGTGCGCACGGTTGAGGCCCGCCAGGGCATGAAGATCGGTGCCCCCGAGGAGGTCGCGTGGCGCATGGGCTTCATTGACGACGAGGGCCTGCGCCAGCGTGCCGAGCCCCTGGTGAAGTCTGGCTACGGTGCTTACCTGCTTGAGCTGCTTGAGCGCGAGGGGCACTGAGTGAGCCGTCCCAGTGCTCAATCCCGCCTGCTCATCGTTATCCCTGCGTGGAACGAGGAGGAGGTGCTCGGTGATGTCCTCGAGATGGTGAAGGTTGAGAAGCCTTCTTTCGCGGACATTCTCGTGGTCTCCGACGGGTCGATGGATGCGACCGCTGATATCGCGCGCGCTGCGGGCGTCGCCGTCCTTGACCTGCCCCTCAATCTGGGGGTCGGTGGCGCCATGCGCGCCGGCTTCCAGTACGCCCAGCGCATGGGGTACGAGTACGCGTGTCAGCTCGACGCGGATGGCCAGCATGATCCGCGCGAGATTGACACCCTGATCGAGACGGCTTCGCGCGAGCATGCGGACGTCGTGATCGGTTCGCGTTTTGCGGGCAAGGGCGACTATCGTGCGCGGGGTCCTCGTAAGTGGGCAATGAACCTCTTCTCGTTGATCCTTTCGCGCGTGTGCAAGACTCGCCTCAGTGATACGACGAGTGGCTTCAAACTCTACGGTCCCCGGGCGCTGGCGCTGTTTGCGCACAATTACCCGGCTGAGTATCTGGGTGACACGATTGGTGCGCTCGTCATCGCGGCGCGCTCGCACCTGGTCGTGCGTGAGGTTGGCGTGCAGATGCACCCGCGGGCCGGCGGGGAGCCCTCGCATAATCCGATCAAATCGGCGCTGTTCCTGGTGCGTGCGACGATGGCCCTCGCGGTGTCTCTCTCGCGCCCCGGTGAGAAGGTCGCCCAGGCGCCGGAGGAGAACGCATGAGCCCCACCTATGTGCTTGGACTGGTGTTCGCGATCATCATCCTGGTGATGGTGTTCGTCAAGATGCGCAACTCGGGCCTGAAGGAACGCTACGGCCTGTGGTGGTATTGCATCGCGTTCTTCACCGCGTTGCTCTCCATTTTCCCGCAGACGCTGAAGTGGACGGCGATGCAGCTGGGTGTCGTTGTCCCGCTGAACTTGGGCTACTTTGTGGCCGGCGTGGTGTTGCTGCTGCTGTCGCTGCGTTTTTCGGTGGATCTGTCTCGTTCGGATGAGGATCGTCGTCGCCTGACGGAGGAGGCTGCGATTCTGCGCCTCCAGATGGAGGATCTGCAGCGCCGTGTTGATGCTCTTGAGGCATCGCGTGAGGGGGATGATCAGTTCCGCTGAGGCGCTCGCCTTCACAACAATCAACGAGGCCGGGGCCCGTCAGGTGAAAATCTGGCGGGCCCCGGTTTGTGACGTTGGGCACCCCGGGTGGGTGGTCCGCGGGTGGCGCGGCGCGGTTAGCGCGCCAGCGTTCCGTCGGGGCCGAGGCTCAGGCGCTCGGTGGGGGCTGCGGGGTCGACTTCGCCTTGTGCGAGCTTGCGCCTGAGTGCGGAGGCGGGGCGCGAGACGGGGACGGTGGGTTCGCCGGAGGTATCCTCGTCGGCTTCGTCCGCCGCGCTCGGTGTGGGTTTCGAGGCTTCGATCGGCGAGGCGGAGGGGGACTCGACGGGGGTCAGGGAGATGCGGGCCCCCATTGCGGATGCGTGCGAGGGGAGGAGGGGCTCGCCGTCGAGGTCCTTGGCGAGGTCGTCGAGCATGGCACGTGCCTCGTCGATGACGGAAGCGTCTTCGGCGTGGAGGCCGTGGACGAGCCAGCGGACGAGGGCGATCTCGCTCATGAGCTGTGCGCGTGTAAAGACGTGCAGGTCGGTGGCGCGGCGCTCGTGGCCGTAGGTTTCGCGGAAGCGTTCGAGGAATGCGTCGGATGCGGTGGCCTGGATCCATGCGATGTCGAGGGCGGGGTCGCCCACGTGCGCGCTGGTCCAGCCGCCGATGGCGAGGAGTGAGCCGCGTTTGATGGACAGGCAGTGTTCTTGGATGTCTCCGTGGACGGGGGCGGCGGGGAAGCGCCAGAGGGAGACGTCTTCGAGGGCGGCTTCCCAGCGGCTCCACAGGGCGGCGGGAATGGTGACTTCGCGGGCGGCCTCGTCGAGGAGGGCGAGGTTACGGTCGCGGCATTCGATGGCCGTGTAGGTGGGCAGTCCGATCGCGGAAAACACGGTCTCGGGGAGGTTGTGGAGGGCTGCGAGGGCGCGTCCGAGAGAGGCGGGCAGGAGCGGGTCGGTGTCGAGGTCCTCGTCCGTGGGGGCGGCGCCGCCTGGATCGCGGTGGACGTAGACGCTTCCGCCATGTGCAAGCTTGGCCTGACCGGCCAGTCGGGGTACGTCGAAGGGGATGTAGTCGTGGTCGTGTGCCTGCCCGAGGCGGTCGAGGATTCCGGAGGTCGCTTCGAGGGCTGGGCCTGAGACCTCCTCGTGGGGGCAGGTGACGATCCAGCGGTTGCCTGCGGCATCTTCGATGCCGGTCACGGTAGAGAGCTCGTCGCTGTAGGAGGGCGGGCGCAGGGCGGTGACGCGCATGCCGGGGACGGCGGCGGTGGCCAGGGCTGCCAGTTCGAGGGGGCTCTTCGGGGAGGTCATTGACTTAACGTATCGCGTGTGAGGGCGCGCGAGTGCTTCCCCGCGCGGAGTCGTGGGAGATTGGGTGGGTGTGGGTTTGCTCCTTTCTGAAAAACTCTGTTACTTTCGACACATTGGCTTGGTTTGTAGCAAGGAGGCGCAGCGATGGAAGCCATGACGCGTTCTCTCGCGGCGCGTGTTCGGGAGAGATTGGCTGCGGGCGGCATTGACGCGGCTCGCGATCCCGCGGCGGTGCGCGCGCTCATCGAGCGTGCCATTGATCGGCATGTGCCCGACCTGTTGCCCGCTGCACGCGCCCAGATCGAAGCGGACCTTATGGACGACATCTGCGGCCTCGGCCCGCTCCAGGTGCTGATGGATGATCCGTCGGTGGAGGAAATATGGATCAACGCGGCCTCGCGCGTGTTTGTCGCGCGTGGCGGTGTGGCCGAGTTGACCAGCCTCATCCTCACGGACGAGGATGTGCGGGCCCTCGTGGAGAGGATGCTGCACCACTCGGGACGCAGGCTCGACCTGTCGAGCCCCTTCGTGGATGCGATGCTCGCGGGCGGGGAGCGTCTCCATGTCGTCATTCCGCCGGTGACGGGTTCGTCGTGGAGCGTGAATATCCGCAAACATATCCAGCGGGCACGCACCCTGGAGGATCTGGTCGCGGTCGAGATGGTCGCCGCGCCGATGCGCGACTTCCTCTCGGCCGCCGTCAGTTGCGGGCTGTCCGTGCTCGTTTCGGGAGGAACTCAGGCGGGCAAGACGACGCTGCTACGCGCCCTGGCGGGGGAGCTTCCGCGTTCGCGCCGCGTCATCTCCTGCGAGGAGGTCTTCGAGCTGGGTTTGGCTAACTGGGACCACGTTGCGATGCAGACTCGTCCGGCGGGTGCGGAGGGCACGGGGGAGATCACCCTGCGCGATCTCGTGCGCGAGTCCCTGCGTATGCGCCCCGAATACCTGATCGTCGGCGAGGTGCGAGGCCCTGAGGCCCTCGATCTCCTCGTTGCCCTCAACGCCGGTGTTCCAGGTATGGCGACCGTGCATGCCAATTCGGCGCGCGAGGCCCTCGATAAACTCTCGATCCTGCCTCTCCTCGCGGGAGAAAACGTCACGACGGCGTTCGTCACACCGACCTTGGCCTCGTCGATTGACCTCGTGTGTCACGTCGAGCGTGGAACCGATGGGCACCGACACGTCGCCGAGATTCTCGCGGTTCCCGGGCGTGTTGAAGGTAATCGGATCGAAACTGCGTCGCTCTTTACGTACGACGGGATCCGCTGCGAACGCGGCAGCGGCGGACTGGACCTGCATGACCGCTTTGCTGCGTCCGGGTTTGACCTGGCGTCCCTGCTGGAGTGGGGGACGGCGTGATAGCCATCGTGTGTGGGCTCGTGTTCGGGATCGGGATGGTTGTGGCCCTGTCCCCGTGGTTCCTCCCCGCGCCCGTGTGGAGGCCGTGGGGGCCGTGGAAGCGCGTGCGTGAGGACGTTGCGCGCGCACGCGTTCCGGGGCTGACGGCGGGGCGCCTGGTCATACTCAGCGGTGTGATCGGGATGGTTGTCGCGGTGCTCGTCCTCGCTGTTACCGGCGCATGGCCGGTCGCCCTCATCGTGTCGCTCGGCGTGTCTTTCCTTCCCTACGCCTGGGTCGTCTCCCGGGTGCGTGCCCACGCCAAGACCGTTCGTGCCGCATGGCCAGAGGTCATCGATGCGATGGTGTCCGGCGTGCGCGCGGGCACCTCGTTGCCCCAAGTCCTGTGCGACCTCGCGCAGGAGGGCCCCGTCCCCATCCGCTTTGCCTTCGAGGCCTTCTCCCGCGACTACAGTGCTCACGGGCGTTTTGCTCCCGCGCTCGATCGAATGAAAGAAGAAGTCGCAGATCCCGTCGCCGATCGCATTATCGAGGCGCTGCGGATCGCGCGCTCCGTCGGCGGTGCCGACCTGACACGCCTCCTGCAGGACCTGGCCACGCTCCTGCGCGAGGATGCGCGCGTGCGCGGTGAACTCGAGGCTCGCCAGTCGTGGACGGTTGGGGCGGCTCGCCTCGGAATTGCCGCGCCGTGGGTCGTCCTCCTACTTCTCTCCGGAGGAGGCGCCAGCGCGAGCGTCTGGAACTCCCCGGGAGGTATCGCCGTCCTGTGCTCGGGTGCCGGGATCTGCGTCATCGCCTACCTGGCGATGAAGGCAATGAGTCGGCTGAGCTCCGATCCTCGCAACCTGGGGGGTGGATCGTGAGCCCCTGGACCTTGCGCATCCTCGACGTGGCAGCCAGCGCGCTATTAGTGGGAGGCATTGCCCTCTGTGCGGTGGCCTGGTTCGCACGCCGACCCTCCTTCGCGGCCCGAGTGGCGCAGGGGCGCGTCAGTGAGGAGGCTCCTTCGCCCGTGAGTGCGTGGGCTCGGCGTGTCAGCGCGGCTGCCCTCGAATCCCTGGGATCGACCACGCAGTCCGTTGCACGCCGTCTCGCCCTGGCGGGAATGGCGCCCGAGGTCTCCGTCTTCAGGCTACGCCAGGCACTCGCAGGGATTGCCGGTTTCATCCTCGCCTGCCTCGCCCTCTGCGCGCGCCCAGCCTCGTCGCTGCGCGCCTCGATCGTGCCCCTGTGCGCGTGCGCTCTCGTCGGCACACTGCTCGGAGTTGCAGGTATGGACCGTTTCCTCACTGTGCGGGCCCACGCCAGACAGCGCGCGATCGACGTCGCCGTTCCCGACTGTGCGGAGCTGCTGGCGCTCGCGGTTGCGGCGGGGGAGTCGATTCCTGCCGCCATCGAGCGGGTTGCGGGGTGTGCGGGTGGGCCACTGGGGGTGGAACTGTCCCTCACCGCTGGTCATATCCGTAACGGTACGCCTTCCGTGCGTGCGCTCTCCGACCTCGTTGAGCGCACCGAATCGCCCGCTCTCACGCGCCTGAGCCGAACGCTCACGACCGCGATCGAGCGTGGCTCGCCCCTGGCCTCAGTCCTGCATGACCAGGCGCGCGACCAGCGAGAACGCTCCCTGGCCGCCCTGATGGAGGAGGGAGGCAGGCGTGAGATCGCCATGCTGTTGCCCGTCGTCTTTCTCATCTTGCCCGTGACCGTCATGTTCGCCCTCTACCCGGGGCTCATCGCCCTGGATTTCACACCGTGAAGGAAGGAAAACAGTCATGAAGAAACTATTCCTGAGGAATACTCCTCTCGGGGAGCGCGGTGATGTGCCCGGATGGGTGCTCATCACGCTGATGACGGCTGCCCTCGTCGTCCTTATTTGGGGAGTCGCCTCGGAGCGTCTCGTGGAGATCTTTAACCGTGCGATGGACTCGATTTCAGGAATCTGACGCGCATCCCGAGCGAGGCTCCGAGGTCGTGTCCACGGTCCTCGTCCAGGGACTCGTCGTCCTGGTGATCCTCTTGCTCGCCCAGATTGCCTTCGCCTCGCACGTGCGCACGATGAGTGTGAGCGCTGCGTCCGAGGGTGCGCGTCGCGGCGGTCTCCTCGGCGGCGACGAAGACGAGGCGAGGGCTCGGACGGGAGAGCTTCTCGATTCTCTTGTGGGCGGGCCGAAGGATCGTGAGATCGACGTCGGGCGCGAGGACGACGGCGGGGTCGACGTGCTTGTTGTCACTGTCCGTACGCGCCTGCCCCTCATCGGAGGCTTTGGGCCGCGGTGGCTCACCGTGCACGGTCGTGCTCTCGTGGAGGGGCCGTGAACGAGCGTGGGGACGCCAGCGTGGAATTCCTGGGCATCCTGGTCGTCCTCGTCATTCCAGTCCTTTACATTGTGCTCGCGGTTGGGCAGGTGAGTGCCGGTGCGATGGCGGTGGACGCGGGGGCGCGTGAGGCCGCGCGGATTCTCGCTGAGGACCCCGCTCGCGAAGCCGACGCATCCCATGCCGTTGCGCTCATCGTGGAGGACTTTGGGATTGATGCGCAGGCGGACATGTCCCCGAATTGTGTGGGGTGCGAGGGCGATGGGGGCGTCGTCGACGTGGAGGTGTCCGTGCGCGTCCCCCTGCCCTTCGTGCCCGCGTGGCTGGGAAGCGCAGGTGTGGGTGTGTCCTCGAGTGCGCGCGTGCCCGTCCGGGAGGTGGTGGCCCATGGGTGATGAGGGACGCGTCGGCGTGCTGATGGGGGCAGGTTGCGCGTTCGTCTGTCTTTTTCTCTTCGTCTCCCTCGCGCTGACCGAGGTCGCGATGCAGGATCGCAGGCTTGTGTCGTGCGCTGACGCCCTGGCGAGCGTTGGAGGGGGCAACGCCTCAAGCGGCTCGTTCTTCGCGGAAGGGGACGCGCTCGAAGTCGACGAGGCCGGGGTGCGTTCTCGGGTCGAGGAGGGCCTTGCGGCGCTGTCGGACACCACGTGCAAGGTGGGCGATGGCGTGACCTTGAGTGGGGTGAGCATCAGTGATACCGAGGTGGAGGTCGCAGTGAGCGCACGGCCGACCGTGTCGTTGGTGCCTCCTGTCCTGCGTACGACGGCGGTTCCCGAGCTGATGCGGACCTCGAGTGCGCGTCTTCGCGAGGCTCACAGGCAGTACTAAAGTGGCGTCCGCAACGGTCACATAGTGGGATGGGTCCAGAAGCGAGGGTAAACGAAACGTAAACTTTAGGCCATGAGTAGCTTTGATACATTGCGTCTTTCTCCCGCGCTGGCCTCCGTTTTCGAATCCGTCCAGCGCCGTGATCCCGCCCAGGCCGAGTTCCACCAGGCCGTCTACGAGGTCCTCCTGACCATCGCCCCCCTCGCCGAGCGTCACCCCGAATACGCCGACCTGGCCATCATCGACCGTATCGTCGAGCCCGAGCGCCAGCTTCAGTTCCGCGTCCCGTGGGCCGACGATTTGGGCAACATCCACGTGAACCGCGGCTTCCGCGTCCAGTTCAACTCTGCGCTCGGCCCCTACAAGGGCGGCCTGCGCTTCCACCCCTCCGTGAACCTGTCCATCATCAAGTTCCTCGGTTTCGAGCAGATCTTCAAGAACGCCCTGACCGGCCTGCCCATGGGCGGTGGCAAGGGCGGCGCGGACTTCGACCCCAAGGGCAAGTCCGACGCCGAGGTCATGCGTTTTTGCCAGTCCTTCATGACTGAGCTCTCCCGCCACATCGGGCCCGACACAGACGTGCCCGCCGGCGACATCGGCGTGGGCGGCCGCGAGATCGGCTACATGTTCGGCCAGTACAAGCGCCTCAAGAACCGCTTCGACGCGGGCGTCCTGACCGGCAAGGGCCTGACCTGGGGCGGTTCGTTCGCGCGTACCGAGGCCACCGGCTACGGCCTCGTCTACTTCGCCGCCGAGATGCTCGCCGCGAAGGGCACCAGCTTCGACGGCAAGCGCGTCGTGGTGTCCGGCTCCGGCAACGTGGCGATCTACGCGACCGAGAAGGCCCAGCAGCTGGGCGCGACCGTCGTCGCCGTCTCCGACTCCTCCGGCTACGTCGTGGACGAGGCCGGCATCGACGTCGCGCTGCTCAAGGACGTCAAGGAGGTACGTCGTGGACGCGTCTCCGACTACGCGGCCGAGCGCCCCGGCGCCGTCTTCGTGGCCGACGGCTCCATCTGGGACGTCCCCTGTGACGTCGCGCTTCCCTGCGCCACTCAGAACGAGCTGCCCCTGTCCGGCGTTCAGAGCCTCATCAAGAATGGCGTCCAGCTGGTCGCCGAGGGCGCAAACATGCCCACGACCCCCGAGGCGATCGAGGCCCTGCAGGTGGCGGGCGTCGCCTACGCCCCCGGCAAGGCCTCCAACGCGGGCGGCGTGGCCACCTCCGGCCTTGAGATGCAGCAGAACTCGGGCCGCACCCAGTGGGCCTTCGAGGAGACCGACGCCAAGCTCCACCAGATCATGGTCGACATCCACGCGAACACCGTCGCCACCGCCGAGGAATACGGTGTGGCTGGCGACTATGTGGCCGGCGCGAACCTGGCGGGCTTCCGCAAGGTGGCCGACGCGATGGTTGCGATGGGTCTCATCTGATCCGCTTCTTGTCGGTGCCCCGGCGTCTTAGTGACGTCGGGGCACCGTCGTCTCTGCGGCTGATCGGGGGAGTAAGCCCTGCCACCACAGCGCCGTAGCATTCCTCGTTGGCGGCCCGATCCGCTACCCTGGATGGGTGGCCATTGAATTTTCTGAAGAGATCCCGTCCCTGCGCACCACGATGGAAAACATCCTCGCGGTCGTGCAGCCGGACAAGCTGCGCGCGCAGATCGCCGAGCTGAATGAGAAGGCGGCAGCGCCCGACCTGTGGGACGACCCGAGCGCCGCCCAGGCTGTCACGAGCGCGCTCAGCCACCGCCAGAGCGAGCTCGACCGCGTCACGCAGATGAGTGAGCGCATCGACGACCTGGAGGCCATGGTGGACATGGCCGCCGAGGATCCGGATGAGAGCGCCGACATCCTGGCCGAAGCCGAGGCTGATCTGGACAAGCTCCGCAAGGACTTGAGTGACCTGGAGATCCGCACGCTGCTGGACGGCGAGTATGACGAGCGCAACGCCGTCATTACGATCCGAAGCGGCGCGGGAGGCGTGGATGCCGCCGACTTCGCCGAGATCCTCCTGCGTATGTACCTGCGTTGGGCGGAGCGTCACGGCTACCCGACGAAGGTCATGGATACGTCCTACGCCGAAGAGGCCGGCTTGAAGTCGGCGACCTTCGAGGTCCAGGCTCCCTACGCCTACGGCACGCTGAGCGTCGAGGCCGGCACCCATCGCCTGGTGCGTATCAGCCCCTTCGATAACCAGGGGCGCCGCCAGACATCTTTCGCTGCAGTCGAGGTCATCCCCCTCATCGAGACCACGGACCACATCGAGATCCCCGAGTCCGAGCTGAAGGTTGACGTCTTCCGTTCCTCGGGCCCCGGCGGCCAGTCCGTGAACACGACCGACTCGGCTGTGCGTATGACTCACATTCCCACGGGCATTGTCGTGTCCATGCAGGATGAGAAGTCCCAGATCCAAAACCGTGCGGCCGCTCTGCGCGTCCTGCAGTCCCGCCTCCTCGTGCTGCGCCACGAGGAAGAGCAGGCGAAGAAGAAGGAGCTCGCCGGCGATGTCAAGGCGTCGTGGGGCGATCAGATGCGCTCCTACGTCCTCCAGCCGTATCAGATGGTCAAGGACCTGCGCACCGAGTACGAGTCCGGCAATCCACAGTCCGTCTTCGACGGCGACATCGACGGGTTCATCAACGCCGGTATTCGCTGGCGCAAGAACGAGCAGAACGCCGCCCAGGACTGAGGCGCGCGGCAACGCATCACCCGGCCCCGGCCTCGTCAATCTATGCGCGAGGCCGGGGCCGCGGCCGTGTCCAAGGCGCCCCGGGTGGAGGGCTGAGTGACACACCGGCTGTTTTCCGCGTGTCGCAGCCGGGTCGTGACACGATCGTTACCTAACCTGACAGGGACTATTGACCCCGATCGGACGGTCCCATGATTCGTTTTGATGATGTCACCATGGTGTACACACCTGGTGCCCAGCCCGCGCTGGACCACGTCTCGCTGGAGGTGGAACGCGAAGAGTTCGTGTTCCTCGTCGGCAAGTCGGGTTCCGGCAAGTCCACGTTCCTGCAGCTCGTCATGCGCGAAATGAAGGCGACCAGCGGCAAGGTGTGGGTGCTCGGCAAGGACGTGTCCAAGCTGTCCACCTGGGCGGTCCCGAAGCTGCGCCGCCAGATCGGCACGGTCTTCCAGGACTTCCGACTGCTGCCCTCCAAGACCGTGTACGAGAACGTCGCGCTGGCCATGCAGGTCATCGGCAAGCCGCGTCACGCGATCGAAACCTCGGTCCCGGACGCCCTCGAGCTCGTGGGTCTGTCCGGCAAGGAGTCGCGTCTGCCGCACGAACTCTCCGGCGGTGAGGAGCAGCGCGTCGCTATCGCGCGTGCCATGGTGAATCGTCCCGAGCTGCTGCTCGCGGACGAGCCCACCGGCAACCTGGACCCGGAGACGTCGCTGGGCATCATGCGCCTCCTGGATCGAATCAACCGCACGGGCACGACCGTCGTCATGGCCACCCACGACGCGGACATCGTCAACCAGATGCGTAAGCGAGTTATTGAGCTTGAGGCCGGCGACGTCGTTCGCGATCAGAACCGCGGCGTCTACGGGGCCGGGAGGTAACACCAGTGAAACTTCGTTTTATTCTGTCCGAGGTCGGCAAGGGCCTGTCGCGTAACCGCGCGATGAGCGTCGCCGTCATCCTCGTGACCTTCGTGTCCCTCCTCTTTGTGGGCATCGCGGGCCTGACCCAGATGCAGGTGTCCAAGATGAAGTCGGAGTGGTACGACAAGATCGAGGTCACGATCTACATGTGCGCGATCAACGACGCAGCCCCGAATTGCAACGCGACCGAGGCGAGTGATGCGCAGATCGACGGGGTGCGCCAAAAGCTGGCTTCCGCGGAGATGAGCCCGTACGTGGCGAACGTGTACGAGGAGACGAAGGAAGAGGCATACGAGAACTTCAAGCGTCTCAACGGTAACGATGCGCTGACCCAGTGGACCACGCCGGACATGCTTCAGTTCGCTTTCCGCATCAAGCTGGTCAACCCCGAGCAGTACTCGGTGGTCAAGGAGGAGTTCTCCGGGACCCCCGGCGTGTCCGAGGTCCGCGACCAGCGCGAGGTTGTCGAGCCTCTGTTCCGCGTCCTGGGCGCTGCTCGCACTGCCGCCCTGGGCCTCGGCGCGATCATGGTCGTCGCGGCGATCCTGCTGATCTCGACGACGATCCGCCTGAGCGCGATGAGCCGCGAGCAGGAAACGCAGATTATGCGATACGTGGGCGCCTCGAACCTGTTCATTCAGGCCCCCTTCATGATTGAGGGCGCGCTGGCCGCGCTGGTGGGCGCCGTGTTCGCGATCGGCTCGCTGTTTGCCGGCGTTCACTTTATCGTCCAGGGTTGGATGGCCCCCTCCTTCAGGTGGACGAACTTTATCGGTATGGGCGAGGTGGCGATCATGACGCCGATCCTCGTCCTGGCGGCGGTTGCGCTGGCGGTTATCGCGTCAGCGTTCTCGCTCGCGAAGTACACGAAGGCGTAAGTCTCATGTCCCGTTTCCTGCATCATCGTGGCCGTCGCGCGCTGCGCGTCGGCGCGCTCGCCCTGGCGGTGGCGTCCTTCGCGGCGATGAGTCAAGCGATGCCTGCTCGCGCCGACGACGAGCGCGACGCCGCCGCGAACGCAGCCGCAGAGGCTGAGGCGACGGTCAATGCATTGCAGTCACAGCTGGAGGGTATCGACGCGTCGCTCGCGCAGGTCTTCATCGACCTGCAGGCTCTCAACGGGCAGATTCCGGTGGCGCAGGCCGCCTACGAGTCCTCGACCGCGACCTACGACGCGAAGTCGCGTGAGCACGCGACGATCCTGGGCGAGCTGAATGCCGCCCAGGGCGAGCAGAACCGTATCGACCAGTCGCTGACTCAGGCCACCACGCAGGCCGACGACGCACAGCGCGCGATCGCCGACCTGGTGCGCCGCAAGTACCGCGAAGGCAACGTTGATCCGGTCGCCGTGGCCCTGACCGCGGGTGGTACGGAATCGATTACCGACCGTGCGGCGGCCGCCGACATGGCGCTGCGCACGGAGAGCCAGACGATGACCGCCGCGCTGGATGTCTCCTCGTCCCAGCGCACGCAGGCCACTCGTCAGAACGCGATCACGGACCGTATTTCCGACCTGGAGGAGAAGGCCGCGCAGGCCGAGGCCGAGGCGAAGGCTGCGAAGAGCGAGGCTGACTCCAAGCTCACGGAGCTCAATAACCTGAAGACGCAGGCGCAGGCTAAGCAGGCCGAGTGGGATGCCCAGAAGGGCCAGGTTCAGGCCTCGCTCGACCAGGCCGAAGCGGACTATCAGGCGCGTAGCGCGGAGCTCGCGGCGATCGACGCGGCGAACATTGCGTCGGGGGCCTCCTACGTGTCGGCCTCGGGCTTCCGTAGCCCGCTTGACATTCCGATCGTCGTGACCAGCCCGTTTGGCATGCGCTACCACCCGGTCCTGGGGGTTATGAAGGGGCACTCGGGTACTGACATGGCCGCCGACTGCGGCACGATCATTCGCGCTGTGGCCTCGGGCTACGTCAACGCGGTGTCCTCGGACTACTCGGCGGGCAACTACGTGGATATCAACCACGGCCTCGTCGGCGGTAACTCCGTCATCACCGAGTACCTGCACATGCAGGCCCAGTACGTGTCTCCGGGGCAGTACGTCAACGCGGGCGACGCGCTGGGTGAGGTTGGCTCGACCGGCTACGCGACCGGATGCCACCTGCATTTTGGTGTCATTCAGAACGGAAGCTACGTTGAACCGATGGATTATTTGTAATCCGCGTTAGGATGGACCCTCGTAGCGTTTTGCTACGGGGGTCTTTCCGCACGTTGCGCGGAAAACGAGTCTGAAAGGAGGCAGCATGCCCAAGGATTGGAAGAAGCCCAAGCCCACGGAGGGGCAGCGCGCCAAGGCTGCCTCCGACGCGAAGAAGACGATTGCCCGCAACAAGAAGGCGCGCCACGACTACACGATCGAAGACACCTGGGAGGCCGGTCTGGCTCTCATGGGCACAGAGGTGAAGGCGCTGCGCATGGGCCGCGCGTCCCTCGTGGATGCATGGGTCGAGATCAACGGGGGAGAGGCGTGGCTGTACGGCGCGAACATCCCCTTGTATTCGCAGGGTTCGTGGACGAACCACGCGCCCACGCGCAAGCGCAAGCTGCTGCTGCACCGCGCGGAGATCGACCGTATGCAGGACCGGGTGGCCGCGAAGGGCTACACGATCGTGCCCCTGGAGCTGTACTTCATCGGCGGCCGTGTCAAGGTTGAGATTGCTCTGGCCAAGGGCAAGCAGGAGTGGGATAAGCGTCAGGCGCTGCGTGAAAAGCAGGACCAGCGCGAGGCCGAGCGCGCGATGCGCCGCTACGTGAAGCAGGCCCGCCGATAGGGGAAAGAAGGCGACCTTGTGCGAGGTTCCGTCAGGATTTTTCGTCGTGATCTGCTGAGGCTGGTACGTGTACCGGTCGCGTGGATTGTCATCATCGGTATGGCGTTCGTGCCCGCGCTCTACGCGTGGTTCAACATCGTTGGCTTCTGGGATCCGTATTCGCAGACTTCCCACATTCGCGTGGCGGTGGCGAACGAGGACGAGGGCGCGACCAAGGACCGGATCGGCACCGTGAATGTGGGTGCGATGCTTGAGACTCAGTTGAAGCAGAACGATCAGCTGGGCTGGCATTTCGTGAGCGCGGACGAGGCCCGCGCGGAGGTCGAGCGCGGTGATTCCTACGCGGCCTTCATCATCCCGGCGTCTTTTTCGCGCGACCTGACGGGCATCGTTGACGGTACGTACGTCAAGCCGAATATCCAGTATTACGTCAACGAGAAGAACAATGCGGTGGCCCCGAAGATCACGGGGGCGGGTGCGACGGCGCTGGATCGCCAGATCAATTCCGCGTTCGTCTCGACGGTGGCCAAGGTTTTGTCGGAGAAGGCGTCCGAGGCCGGGGTGAGCATCGCGAACAACGCTGACCAGAAGCGTTCGGACGTGTCCGCTTCGGTGTCCGAGGCCTCGGCCAAGCTGGGCAGTGCGTCGCAGACCCTGGAGGGCATGGGGGAGAAGATTGACGCGGCGAAGGCGTCGGTGGCCTCGGCGCGCACGACCCTGAGTGATCTGGATGCTGCCGTCTCGGAGCTGTCAACGTCCTTGGATCAGGCGGACCAGCTCGTGAGCGATTCGCGGACCTCGCTGGCCTCATTCTCCGGTCAGATGGGAGGGGCTCTTGATGGTCTGTCCTCGAACGCGGCGAGCGCCCTTGCGGGCGTGTCCGCGAACGCGGGAACCCTCGACGGCGCTGTCCAGGGCGCCTCCGGGCGCGTCGGTGGGCTGCTCACTGAGGGTGCGTCGATTAACGACTCGGTGGGCGAGGTGCTCGCGGATCTGAACGCCCTGGGGGTCGGGAACCTTCCTGCGGCAGGGACGGCTCTGACCGACCTGACGAACCAGAACGCTGCGCTTTCCACGGCCCTGAGTAGCCTGACGACCCTCAACTCGGACCTGTCCGCCACGTCCACGTCGATGTCGAATGCGCTGACATCGGCGTCCGATGCCTCCGCTGCGGTGTCGGCCTCGGTGACGAGCGCCCGCAGCGGTGTCTCCGCCCAGCTGCCCGCCATTTCCTCGGCCCTCGATGATTTCTCGAGCGCCTCCTCGTCGATGCGCGGCTCCCTCAATACACTGCGCAGCCAGCGCGACCAGGTGTCGGGCCTGCTCGACCAGCTCGACTCCCTCCTGGACGGGGCAAAGACGGCGACCCAGACGAGCGCCACGAACGTCGCAGCTATCACGACCGACCTGAACTCGGTGGCCACGGACATCTCCTCGCTGTCCTCCTCGAACACGTTGCGCGACCTCGCGAGCTCCCTCGGGGTCAACGCCGAGTCGATCGCTTCCTTCATGGCCTCGCCGACGCAGATCGAGACGAAGGCCGTGTACCCCGTGGCCGCCTACGGTTCGGCGATGGCCCCGCTGTTCACGAACCTGGCTCTGTGGATCGGCGCGTTCTCACTCGTCCTCCTCCTCAAGCTCGATGTGGATGAGGAGGGCATCGGCCCGATGTCCTCGGCAGCCAAGTACATGGGCCGGTGGATGCTACTCGCCTTCTTCGGGGTCATTCAGGGGCTCGTTGTGTCGATCGGCGACCTGATTATCGGCGTGCAGACGGTGTCGCGTCCCGCGTTCGTGGGGACGGCGATGATCATCTCGCTGGTGTTTGTGTCGATCGTCTACATGCTCTCCACGTGCTTCCAGCACATCGGCAAGGGCCTGTGCGTCATCATCATGGTCGTGCAGATCCCTGGGTCTGCCGGCCTGTATCCGATCGAGATGCTGCCGTCCTTCTTCCGCTTCTTGCACCCGCTGTTCCCCTTTACCTACGGCATTAACGCGCTGCGTGAGATCGTGGCCGGGTTCTATGGGCACACTTACCTGTCGTGCCTGGCGGTTCTCGGTGCCGAGGCGCTGGTTGCCTTCGCGATCGGCCTCGCGCTGCGTCCGTTCTTGGTGAACCTGAACGCGATGATCACGCGCGACCTCGCGTCGTCTGGTCTTTTCCTGGCTGAGGCGACGCGCGTTCCTTCGAACCGCTATCGCCTGACACAGATCGTGGCGGCCCTGGCCGATCACGACGGCTTCCAGCGCTCGGTGAGCGGCCGTGCCGCGCGCTTCGAGCGTCGTTACCCGACGATTCGCCGCGCCGCGATCATTCTCGGGGTTATCGTGCCGGTGGCTCTGGCGGTGCTGTCCGTCGCGAATGTGGCGGAGGTGCCGATCATTCTGGGGGCCTGGATCGTCTGGGTCCTCCTCGTCATCACTTTCCTGATTGGAGTGGAGTACCTGCGTGAGGCTTTGGCGCGTCAGCAGCTCCTCGGTGCCATGGACGAGCAGGACGTGCGTTCCCTGCTCACCCGCCGCGTGCAGGGCGCGCGATCGCGTCTCGCGCTTGGCGCGGCCGCCGTGGGCGCGTCGATCTCGTCGGCGCTCGCCTCAACCCTGGGTGAGCGCGAGGGAGAGGGCACGGACGAGGCCGACCCCGGCCTCGTCGATGAGGACGGCGCGGGCGAAGCGTCGGAGGCGGCGAAGGGAGAGCAGCAGTGAGGACCATCTGGGCTATCTACCGCGCCGACCTGCGCCGCGCGCATCGTTCCCTGATCGCCAGCGTCGTCGTCTTCGGCCTGGTCGTCATCCCGTCGCTGTTCACGTGGTTCAACGTGGCGGCGTCGTGGGACCCGTTCGGGAACACGAAGAGCCTGCGCATCGCGATTGCGAACACGGACGCGGGCTACAAGTCGGACCTGGTGCCGCTGCACGTCAACATTGGTGACTCGGTGGTGTCCGCGCTGCGTAAGAACGACAACTTCGACTGGGTCATTGCGTCTGAGGATGAGGCAGTCGAAGGGACGCGCTCGGGCGAGTACTACGCCGCCATCGTCATCCCGTCGGACTTTTCTCAGGAGATGCTGACCTTCTTTGACGGGGGAGCATCCTCCGCGCCGATGACCTACTACGTCAACGAAAAGAAGAACGGTATCTCGCCGAAGATCGCCGGGCAGGGCGCCGAGGCCGTGAGCGCCCAGGTGAACCAGATCTTCGTTCAGACTCTGTCCGAGGTTGCCCTCGATACGGCGACGTCGGTGGGGGACGCGCTGTCCGCCCCAACCGCAGTCAACACGGTGACGGCCCTTGATAAACGCGTGCAGACGGTTGCCTCGCGCCTGCGTACCGCGGCCGATAGTGCGGATGCCTACGCGTCTCTCGTGGGCTCCTCGGTGACGCTCATCGACTCGACAACCACGCTCGTGGATGGGCTGGGCAGCGCGAAGGGTTCCGCGCAGTCCGCGGTCTCGAGCGCTCAGGCCGGAGCGAGCGGACTCGGATCCGCTGCGTCGGCGGCGGTCTCCTCGGTATCGGACGCGATCTCATCCTCGCAGTCTTCGCTGGCCTCCCTGTCGAGCGCCGTCGAGAACGTGTATGCGAACGGCTCGACGAGCGCGTCGGACGCGGCCTCGACGCTGCGCTCGCAGGCCTCCGTGCTGGACACGCAGGCCGCCAGCTTCGCATCGATCAAGTCGACGCTCGCGGCACTGCCCGGCTCGCCCGTCTCCCAGTCCTCGCTGGACCGCCTGCAGGCCGCCTCTGACCGTCTGACCGCGGTTGCGAACGGGCTGCGCTCCTCCGCTTCCGAGCTGGAGTCCAAGGTCGCGAACACGCAGGCCGGGCATGACACGGTGAACGGCCTGATCGCCCAGGCGCGCTCCGCGGTCGACGGCCTGTCCTCCGACTACGAGACCAACCTGCGGCCCCAGCTCGAATCGCTGGCCTCTACCCTGGCCTCGGCCCAATCCTCCCTGAGCGCCGCCCGCACGTCCCTGGAGGGTGCGACGTCCACGGCCTCGAATGGGAGCGGGAGCGCTCGCGAGGGGCTGACCCAGCTGCGCGATAACCTGGCTGGCGCGGCCACGAGCCTGCGCGAGGCTGCGGGCAAGCTCGACTCCCTGCACGCCTCGATCAGCGAGGCGCTTGCCAGTGGTGACCTGACGACGCTGGGAACGATTATCGGGAATAATCCCGAGGCACTGGCTGCCGCGATTGCGGCGCCTGTCGGCGTGGAGAAAACTCCCGTCTACCCGGTCGCGAACTTCGGCTCCCAGATGGCGCCCCTGTACACGATCCTGGCCCTGTGGGTCGGCTCCGTGCTCATGGTGGTGTCCATGCGCTCGGACGTCACGGACTCCAACGTCGCCGACGGCCTACCCGAGGGTGATCCGCTGCGCGCGAGGCTCACTGCCAAGCCCGTCGGCCTGTCCGCCGGATACCTGGGCCGCTACCTGATTTTTGGGACGATCGCGCTCGCCCAGGCGACCCTGGTGGGGCTGGGTGACCTGTACTTCCTGAAGGTCCAGCACACGCACCCGATGCAGTTCATGGGCACCCTGTGGCTGACGGCCGTCGTGTTCTCGTTCCTCATGTACACGCTCATCGCCACGTTCGGTAATGCGGGAAAGGCCCTGGGCGTGCTGCTCCTGGTCCTGCAGATTTCGGGCGCCGGGGGAGCGTTCCCGCTGGCGATCCTGCCGTCCTTCTTCTCGTCGATTTCCCCGTTCCTGCCGGCCACACACGCGATCACGGCTCTGCGTGCGTCGATCGCCGGGTACGCGGGGCACGAGTATGCGGACGCCATGTGGTTCCTGGCCTCCTTCATCCTGTTCGCCGCGTTCCTGGGGCTGGCGCTGCGCCCGCTGCTGGTGCGCAAGAACCGGCGCATGGTCGAGAAACTGGAGTCCACGAAGCTGCTCTGAGGCATCGGTTTTTCCCTTGACGGGCGGGGGATGCGGGCGTAGACTGATGTGTCCGACGGTCTGCGGCAACGGGGGCGTCGGTGGGTTGAAAACTCAAGAGGGGATGATCGGTTTCGACAGTGGTCGTCGATCGAAGTGAAGCGAGCCGAGAATGTACGCTCAACTCGTTAACGATGCGTGCAAACCAATAGGTGCCGAACAGAATCGCACCGACTACGTTCTCGCTGCCTGATATCGCAGCCTGAACCTTTAGTCCGTCAGCCCGGGAGTTGCTTCCGGCCCGGTGTCTGGCGTCGTCTAGGGAGCCACTGGGAGTCGCCCATGTTGGTGGGGTGCCTCCGACACTCAATCAACTGAGCCTATCTGGCGGTGAGTCTGCGCAATGCTGGGGGCTGAGAAATAAAACCGTAGACTGCGCTCGGAGAAGAATTCGGGGCCGGCTGCTGGACGGGGGTTCGATTCCCCCCATCTCCACAGCTCTCAGCTAATCGTTGTAATTGCAACGATGTGTGCCCTAGGTGGGTGCAAGTTGGGTACAGCAATATGGCCCCGGCCACCGGAACAGCATTCCGGTGGCCGGGGCCTCGTTGGTATCTACCTCAGATGTCGGACTTGATTTCGTTCGGAGGATCCGGGATCAGCGGAAGCGTCGTCCCCTCCGGGAGAGTCAAGAGAAGATCCTCGATGAGACGCTGGAGCTTATGACCCCAGCTCAGCGCCGCCCGATAACGCGCTCGCGTTTGATCAAGGTCGGCCGTTGCCGCCGCAAGATCCTTCTCAAGCCGATCGACCTTCAGCGTCAATCGCTCAAGCTCAGTCTTCATAGAGTCGAACGCAAGAGTCAGCTCCGCCAGACGCGAGCGCTCGTGCTCGACGCGCCTCGTCACCGACCCGCTGATGAGGTTGCCACAGACGATTCCGCCCAGTCCGATTAGCGCGCCGACGACAACATTATCGAGTTGGACCCACGGCACCGTTGTCCTCCTGACTGCGCTCATCAGTTTCATCCTTGATGTCAGCGATCGTCTCGCCGCCCGGTGTGAGTACTCCGGCCCAATCGATGATGCTCACGCCACCGATCTTGATCCCCGAGAGGATCTGATACACGATCCAGGCGACGCCGAGGAACACGCTTGCCTGCGAGATGATGAGCTTCCAGGTGGCCGGGTATGACCCCGAGACCCAGACACCCGCCGTCACGACAACGGCAACCGCTGCCAGCAGCCAGACGCGACGCTGGCGCGTCCAATACGGGCGATCAAGCGCCGCCTGAATCAGCGGCCACACGACGCCGATAAGCACCGACGTCACGAACGGATCGGACTGCAAGCCGAGCAAAATATCACTCTGAGTCACTTCTGTCTCCTTCTCACGCGGTCTCTGCGCCCGCGAGCGCGATGTTGACGGCGGCGTTGGTTGCTGCGCCGTAGATTTCGTCCTGGTATGCGCCGACTGCGGCCTGGATGCGGCCGACTGTGGTGTCGTGTGCGGCTTCGGAGTTGTCTCCCCAGATGCCGTCCGGGGTGGTGTCGACGACATTCTGCGTGTATTCGATGCCGAAGGGGAATTCGTTGCCGCCCCATGTGGATGCGGCTGCGACGGCGAGGATGCGCTGGCGCGTGTCGGGGCCGAGGATGTTGTCGGGGTCTGCGCCGACTGCGCGTTGGAGTGCTGTGATGTCGGTTGGACCGGCCTGCGCGGGAGATGCGGCGGCTGCGCCGCCGTCCCAGCGTCCGTTGTCGATCATCCATGCAAGCACCTTGTGCATATCGACCCAGCCGAGGATGTCCTCGTCGTACCTGTATTTCACGAGGACGCCGTTGCCGTTGTCCTGGGATCCGCCCATGCTTGTATTGCCCTCGACGGCGCGGAAGAGCGTAGCGGTGGGGTCAGGCCAGGAAGCGCCGACGTGATCGGCTATGCCGTCACCGTGCCACTCGTAGATCGCCTGACGGCCGTAGCCCGATTCATCGCACCATGCGCCGATCTGCTGCGCGAAATTCTTTATATACGGGACGTAGTACCACCACGCCGCATTCATCAGGTTGACGCCGGCCTGCAGGAAGCCCCAGACCTGGAAGGCTCCGCACCAGGCGTAGCCGTGGAAGTCCGGCTTTCCGACTGCATCCCAGTACTTGTCGCCGCCGACGTGGCCGACCTCGGCGAGCATGGCTCGCAGGGCCGTGTCGACGGCTGCGACGACGCGGGGATCGTTGGGAGAGGTGGTCACGCCTGGCCTCCCTCGCGCTGGGTGAGATTGCGTTCTGTCAGGAGGCCGAGCAGCTCGTCCTCCTGGGCCTTGGTTTCAGGCATCGTCTGTAGATCGGGTGCCATGCTGAGTCCTTTCAGTGGGTGTAGGAAGCCCCGGCCACCAGGTGCGGTGGTCGGGGCTGGTTTGTGGCAGGCCAGGCTTTGGTCTGTCAGGTCTTGATGATGAAATTCATCGCGACGTACGGCGGCATGATGTTGAACGGCTGTGACTGGCCTTCGGCTTTGGCTACTGCGCGGTCGAGATAACCGTCGCCGAAGTTGGCGATGCCCATCCAGCGATTGCCGCCCGAGAAGTCCGTCTGGTAGATGCCTGCGCCGCCGCTCCAATAACCGGATTCGCCGCCGATCTGGTGCTGGTGGCGCGGCATCTCAGCCGTCGTCATCGTGTGCTTTTCCTCGCCGCCCTGCTCGCCAGCAGGGTGCGTCGACGACGCGCCGAGGACGAAGCGTCCGCGCAGGTCTGGTACCCGGAATGTGAGCGAATTTCCGAATACAGCCGCGAGCGCCGGGTATGTCTTTCGGTCGTACTGTTTCCCGTCACACATGAGCCATCCGGAGGGTGCTGTCTTGCCCGCGTAGGCCGAGATGACGCCGGCGGGAGTGACGACTGTGATTGCCTCTCCGGGGTCGCCTTTTTCCCCTCGTGGTCCTGGCTCTCCCGTGTCTCCTTTCGGGCCGGTTTCCCCTTTCGGGCCGGTTTCCCCTTTCGGGCCTGGTGGCCCAGGCTCGCCCTGGGGTCCCTGTGGTCCCTGCGTCCCAGTACCTCCACCGCCCGGCGTGACGTATGCGTCAATGCTGGAACGTGTGTGCGCGAGCGCAACCATGACGCCCTGGTGGATTTGTACGAGTACCCGGTCTCCGGGGGCGACTCTCGTTGTCAACAGGCTGTCGTCAACGTAGTAGAGTGTCTCTCCCATACCGTCGAGGCGTGCCTCGAAGCGCGGGACGAATCCGGTTGGACCCGCTACCAGCGTCGTTTTCACGGTCCCCCACCTGTAGGTGGGTTGTGCGTCCAGACGTGTCCGCAGGTCTGCCACGACCTGCGTGAGATACTCAATGCTCTCGTTCACTCTCGGATCTCCTTCATCGTAGTTTTCACCAGCGCAGTGGGAGAGAGCTTGTACTCCATCTGCTGAACGACGCAGTGCATGCGCGTTCCTTGCGAGACAAACTCAACGACGTCGCCGGGTGAGATAGGAACCGGCATGTGCTCGATAACCAGAGACGCGGCGGGGGCTGCTCTCTCCTGGAGAATCCTGTGCGCGATCTCGTCGATGATCTCCTGTGATGCTGCCTGCACCCCAGTTTCGACGTGCGCTACCTCCCCTCGGTTTTGGATCGAGAATGGGTCATGCTGATTGCGGTTCTCGGCTCTCCCCACGAGGGGCGGTGGGGATTGGCCGACCATCTGCTGACTGCCAGTCCCTCCTGTTCCTACGCAGATTACGACATTCGGCACAGTGAAGATGTCTCTGTCGATCGTCCACGATGCTGAGTGAATCGCCTTGCTTCCTTCAACGAAGCGGTATCTGACAGGGCGCAGGGACGGTCGGATGTACTTGCTGACGTTCAGCGTTCCGCGCCCGTCCGTTGTGAGTGCAGCGTAGCCGCCCGCATTGAGCACCTCGTTGATGACGGTGAGCACTGAGGTGCCTGCGTCCCAAACGCTTTCCTTGAGAGGGAACGTTGGGAACTCTATCGTCGACGGGACACGCCTAAATTTCCTGAAGAGTGACTTAAGCAGGTGCTGGGCGCCCGAGCCGTCATGGTGCGTCACCTCCTTGAGGACAGCACGGTCGGGGTAGGCGAGTAGACCCTGTAGCTCCACGTCATAAACCACACGGTGCTCCTCCACGGTCCGGTGCGGCGCACTCATCACGAACGTCCCCACCGACCAGCCCTCCATCCCCTGGGGGACATAGTCGACACGTGCGTGCGTGCGTAACCAGTCGATCTCTTGGCCCGTATCAATGACGTTGAGGGTCCCCGAGGCGCGCAGGCGAGCTGTCGAGGACAGGGTGATAGACCCGGACTCGACGCCGTCAAGTAAACCGATGTCCTCGCCGGCCAGGCTGGTCAGCATCACTCTGAACTCTGCCTGCCGATTCCCCCACATCTCACTCATGCCCCACCTCCGTCAGTTTTGCTGACATGCGCCAGATTCCTCCGACGCTCCGATCAAGCTGCACATCTGAGAGTGAGCCGTAGAACAGCCTCCCTAGGGGATCGCGGTACATGAACGGTGCCGGCATGAACGCCAGATCCTCGACCGCCCGACGTTCCCTCTCCGAAGCGTCCACCAGCGTCGCCGAGACCGTCACCACACGCTGCCGCTGCGTACCCGACATTTCCACGCCAAGATCCCTCCCAGCGAAGTGTTTGACCTCCCGGTTCACCAACCCCATCGACGCTCCGGTCGCCGGATCCCACGCTAGGCGAGCCACGCGCGAGAACCCCTGACCCGCACTCAGCCAAACCGCCTGTGAGTCCGCGAGCGCGTCGACGATCGTCACGGACGATGACGGCATGGCGCTGGTTGCGGCCACCCGGTACTTGGTAACGCCATTCGTCAGACATTCCCTGTCGCGGTACATCGTGGACGGGGGGAGACGATCGGCAACGAGTGTCCATGTGGAGCCGCCGTCGATTGAGCGCTCGAGGCGCGTCTCGACGGTGGCCGGGGTCTTGGCTCCGGCCGGGATCGATGGAGACGCGATGGAGATGAGCATATCTCCCTCTGACTCCTCCCACTCAGCCGTGACGATCGGCTGCGGCGGTGTTGGGTACTCGACGTTGTAACGACGCTCCACGCTGGTCGTGAGCCCGAAACCATCCGTGAGGGCGATGCGGACCACGTACGCAGTCTTGTTCTCGAGGCGAGCATTGAATTTCAGGGCCGCGTGGGAGAATGACGGGATTGCCCTGATGACACTCGCATCCCCGGAGATCTGCTCGATGGTCTGCATGTCGGCGCTGAGGAGCTCTGCGACGACAGTGCTGATCGTCGTCGACGAGCCTTGTACGTGTGACACCGAGATCGCACCCTCGAACACCGACTTTTCCACCACATTCGCGTTGGGCGCGAGCGCGACCACCGGAGCATACGCGACCGTCGTTCGCCTGGCCGGCGACCACTCCGAATACTCCCGGAACTGGCCCCGCGTGCGGATCTGATAGGTGTAAATCCCCGCCGGGAGGTCCACAGTCTTTTCCTGAACAGTGCCGGAGACACTCACCGTTGTCCACGACGGAGTACCGCCGATCTCGTTTGTCACCCGCGCGTAGCGGATCTCCGCTGCCTCCTGCCAGGTCTCATCAATCGACGTGTGAGACCACGCGACCATGACCTGCCCAACTGGCTCGTACGCTCCGGGCTTGCTGACTCCCGGGATGCCTGGCTTCTGAAGGACCTGGATAGAGTTCGATGGTGCCGACCGCTTCGACTCAAGAGCATCCGTCTTGACATACGCGTAGTACGTGTGCGGGACTTGGAGATCGGCGTTTGTGTGGACCCAGCCGTCCGCGTCGGCGCGCACGGCCCCGACCTTGTCGTCGCCGTCGTAGATCTCGACAGTAGCATCCTGTGGATACGGGAAGGTCGTTGTCCACGAGACGTTGATCTTTCCGTCACGGGTCTTGGACGCCGTCAGCTCCTTGACTGGCTCCGGACGTGTGGAGACACCAGTCGACATCGGGGATGCCGGCCCCGGCACGAAGTCCGATACGTCCCGCACGCGAGTTGGGATGACCGGGGACGCATAGACCCTGTACCAGAACCTGTCGTTCGGGTACACCGCGCGATCATCAATCACGTTGAATGACGGGGCGGTGCTTCCCTCAACGTTCACCCATGTCACGACATGCCACTCGCGCGGCAACCACGGGCCGGACTGGCTATCTGCGTAGGCGTCCCACCGTTCAACCACGTACGACCGGATCGGTGAGGACGAATCCGCCGGCGTCGCTGCTGGCCACGACACCGACACCGACTTCCCATCCGGCAGGAGTACTGCCTGACAGTATGACGGCGCTGTCGGAGGCTTCGCCGGACGCGCAGGCAGCGTAAGCCACGCCTGCAGCGCCGGACGCCCACCGTTCCAGATCGGTCCCAGCGAGTACCCGACGCCAACCGAACGCGCTTGGTTTGGCAGGAGGTCTTCGCGCCAATGCGACGTGCCCATGTCCTTATACACGGTCGCGCCACGCGGAGATGAGAACGAGACATCCTCTGTTCCCTCACCGACGTTGCCCCACCAGGAGGTCGACGCCGTGAAGTTATGGCCGTAGCCATCTGACCTTAGCCAGAACTGCGCGTACACCTCGACGTATCCCTGGTGCGGGTCGCCCGTGTACCACATCTCGACACCGACCGACATGTAGCCGGACGATGCTGACCATTGAATCGCCACGTTTCTTCCCCCCTCTTTAGAACCCGATCAGACTGCGCATTGCGCCGCGCGACGCCGGAGCCAGGCTCGATGAGATGACCCCTGACGCCTCGACGCGCATGCGCCCGACCAGCTTGTCGTCGCTGTCGCGCACGACTAGATACGACGGCAGCGACTCCTGCCGCGACGCGCCCGAGACAACGCCTAATCCAGCTGTCAGACTTAGCGAGCTGGATTCCAGCGCCGCGAGCTGCTCCTGGCCTGCCGCGATCGTGTCCCTGATCGCAGCCTCGAACAGCGGTGCGCGCTGGGCTGCGCCCTCAGCCAACGCCTCGACAATCGAGCGTCCTGAATACAGTGTCCAGCCGTGGCCGGAGAACGGCCCCTTCTTTGCCGGTGAGAACGGCAAGTACTTCCGGACGTTGCTGAGCAGGTCCGAGACCGCGCCCACCGCCGCACCCGCCATCGACTTAATTCCCTCGATCAGCCCCTGAATGATCTTCTTGCCTGACGAGAACATCATTGACGGCACACTAGACAGGACGCTCATAATCTGCTGCGGGACGTCCCAGATGATGCTCTTGAGTGCTGGCAGGGACTGCACGATGCCGTCGATCAGACCCGTCAGGATCTGCACGCCGACGTTGAGGATCACCGGTAGATTCTGCACGAGTACCGTGACGATCGTCGTGATGATCTGCGGCAGCATCGCGATCAGCTGCGGGATCGCCTGCACGATGCCACTGATGACACCGACCAATAGCTGCACGCCAGCGCTGATGATCATTGGGAGGTTCGTTACCAGTGTCGTGACGATAGTGTTGATGATCTGCGGCAGCATATCGATCAGCTTCGGCAGTGCTTCGAGGATGCCATTGAGCAACGTCGTCAGCAGCGTAACGCCAGCCTCAATGATCAGCGGCAGATTCTCCACGATCGTCGTCACGACCGTCGAGAGGATCTGCGGCAGCATCTCAATCAGCGCGGGGAGCGCTGTCTGCAGACCAGTGATCAGCGCCTGCAGCACCTGCACGCCCGCCTGAATTAGCTGCGGAAGCGCCTGCACGATAGTCGTGACCAACGTCGTCACGATCTGTGGGAGCGCCGCCGCCAGCGTCGGGATCGCCTGCACCAGCCCATTAATGAGGCCCGTCAGCAGGCCAGCGCCCGCCTGAATCAGCTGCGGGATCGCCTGCGACAGTGCGTCCAGCAGGGACGTGATGATGCCCGGCAGTGCCCCGAGAAGCACCGGGATCGCTGCCGTCAGGCCAGCCGTCAGACCATTGATCAGATCAACGCCCGCATTGATCAGCTCCGGCAGCATATCGACGAGCCCCTTCACGAGGGCGACGATCATCTGCGCGGCCGCTGGGATCAGCTGCGGAAGCCACGAGCTGAACGCGCTGACAAACGATTCGATGATCTGGCCCGCCATGTCCAGCAGGACAGGTAGGGCGTTCGTGATGCCGGTGATCAGAGTCTTGACAGCCTCGGCGCCCGACGCGATCAGCTGCGGAGCATTCGATACTAACTCTGAGCCGTACTCCGAGACTTTCAGGATCATGTCCGAGATCATCGTCTGAATCTGCGTCGTCAGCTCACCGCCCGATGCCTGCACCAGCGCACCAATGCCCGCTACCGCCGCCGTGATAAGGCCGCCGAAGGCCAAAAGCTTGCCAAACCTCGCAGGATTCAGGAACATCCCGACCTGCTCAATCAGCCCCTCAGCCGCAGAGCCAAGCGGACCAGCCGCCCCCGAAAGCGCTTTCCCCATCTTCGGACCGAGGCCGTGCATCGCCTGCACCGCCGGACCGAGCGCCTTGCCTGCCCCCTCCTTGAGGACACCACCGATACCAGAGAGCTTGCCGCTGAGAATCCCGAACGACGGCCCGATGTGCTTATCCCCGGCCTCACGGATCACGCGGCCGACGCCCGACAGCTTCTCCCCAATCGCCGCAGACGCATTCGTTGCCGCCTCACCAGCGCCAGACGCCAAGGCGCTGCCTAGGCTCTTCGCGTGCTGCCCGACCGACTCGACAGCCGGAGCGAATACCTTACCGACGCCGTCCTTGACCGCGCCGCCAAGACCCGAGAACTTGTCCGCGAGCGCGGACGGCGAGGGGAGTGCGTCGAATGCGCCGATGATCAGTGACGGATCAGCGAGCAGCGTGCCTGCGCCCGCGAGCGCGGCGAAGCCTCCGGTCGCTGTGCCCAGTGCTTTGGTGATGTCCTCGAGAGTGAGTTTGCCGTCCTTCATGGCGTCGGAGAAGGGGCGGAGCTTTCCGGCGAGGATGTCGACGTACTTGCCCGCGCTGTCGAATGCGGGGCCTGCCTGCTCGCCGACCGCGTTGATGATGTCGGTCAGCGGCTCTTTGACCTTGTCGAGGGAGGCGACGAGGCCCTTTTCGACGGCGGCTTCTAGGTTGCCCCACGCACCCTCAAAAGTTGACGCGGACTTCGCGGCTTGCTCTGCGACGTCGGTGAAGCCCAGATCCATGAGCGCCTGGTTGAATTCCTCGGCCGTGATCTGACCTTGGCTCATAGCGTCGCGGAAATTGCCGGTGAAGGCCGCGTTAGCCTTGAGGGCTTCCTGGAGCTTTCCGGATGCGCCGGGGATGGCTGCGGCGATCTGATTCCAGTCCTGCGTCGTGAGCTTTCCCGCGCCGTTGATCTGGACGAGTGCGAGCGCGACCTGCTTGAAAGTCTCCTTGGTGCCGCCCGCGATGGCGTTGACGTTGCCTGCCGCTTCGGCCATCTTGTCGAAGTTCTTGACGCCGTTCGCGGCGAGCTGCGCAGTCACCGACTGAATGTCCGACAGGTCGTACACTGTTTGATCAGCGTACGTCTGCGCAGCCTTGGTCAGCTGCTTGATTCGCGAGGGATCGACACCCGCGAATTCGAGCGTTTTCTTGAATTTGTCGGTGGCGTCGGACGCGGAGATCGCCGCGGGGATCTGCGCTGTGAGCGCGGCTGTGACGCCGCCGACCGCTGCGGCGACGCCACCGAGGCCGAACTTACCGATTGAGGAGAGGGCGCCGCCGATGTGCTTCGAGAGCGACTGTCCAATCTTCGAGCCCCAGGACTCCGATGCCTCAGTGACTGCGCTTGTCCCGAGCGCTCCGAGCTCTTCCTCGATCCGCTTCTTCAAGCCCTTGAAGCTCGGGACGACGTCAATCCAAGCTGTGCCTAGGGAAACGCCTTCGGCCAATGCCCTCTCCTTATCTAGTTTTCAACTGGCTCACGCGCAGCGCCTAGCTGCTGGTCGATCCAGTCCGTGTCTGGCATGGTCTCGATCTCGACGCGCGTGCCCGGGCGTGGGATCGGCGGCGGCACACCCCTGCCCTTCTGCGCATTCTCTGTTTTTGCCCACTGGAGCCAGCGCAGCGAGTCGGCCTGAATCGCAGCGAGGTGCGTATCGAGCGATCGCCACTGCCACTCTTGGTCGATTGCGCGGAGCGTCCATGATTCCGTCTGCTTGATGACGACGGATGCGAGGCGCGCGGCCTGGCGCGCCGGCATCTGGCGCGGGCCGCGCCCGAAGAACCGGAGGAAGTCGGCCTCAAGCTCATCGGGCGCGTGCGTCAGGATCGCGGCGAGGGTCAGGCTTTTGGGGCCAGCTCGCTCATGATCTGGACGAGCGTCTCAGTCGCGGCGGTCGCCGTGACGCGGCCTCGCTCATCCCGGATAGCGTCGAGCAGCTCCTGCGCCTGATCGCCCGCGACCGCTCGGAAAACTGTCGGCAGCGCGAGGATGTCGCCTCGCTGAATCTCCGCGAGCGACTCGAGCAACTCGAAGTCATCGAAAACGGTCGGGTCGACCGTGAGCTGCACGCCCGCGACCGTGATCGCGCGCATCCCCTGCAGGTCATACCGGACCGTGCCCTGATACGACTTGATGGGCTTCCCCAGCTCCGGCTTCGAGACACCTGCTGCAGTTGCCAGCTCTTGCTCAGACACTCCGAGGATGCCGCTCACCCGCTCGAGCATCTCTTCGCCGGTCATCGGCAATGCGCTGCCGTCAGTGTGACGAGCGACAGCGTATCCGCCCTGCTCTCGAGGCCCGCCGTGCCACTCGACCTCAATGCCATCGTGATTGTTGGGCGCCGTCTGGTTGTTAAAAGTCATCGCGCTTAACCTTTCTCAGTCTGTGAATATGTGTGTCGCGCCAAATTGGGGTGGGAATGGAAGAGGGGCGGGGCGCGACCCCGCCTGCGCCCCGGGATGGTAGTCAGGCAGGCTCCGCCCCTCTTCCACGATTTTGGGTCGATCAGCCCGCAGCCTTCGCGATGTACTCGCGGGCGCAGTCCCCCTCGAGCTTCGCTGACGGGTACGCGGCGATCGTCACTTCGTATCCGACCGGATCGCCGTCCTTGTAGACGGTGGAACCGCGCTCGGTGATCTGTCCCTCGGGGATCACGATCCGCTTAATCAGCCCACCCGTGAGCAGAACCTCGAACACGAACACGCGGCGAGGCAGGATCTTCGAGTTGTGGCGCACACTGATCGGCTTATCTGCGCCGCCCTGCTGCGTCACGTTTTCCTGCCCGAACACCTCGCGCAGCACGTCGGGATCGAGCGACTGCAGGAGCTTCGTCTTGAACGTCTCCTTGTACCCAGTCTGCTGCGTGAGGACGACGTCGCCGCCAAACGCCTTCATGTCGCTGGACTCGGTCTCGATCGGATTCTCAAAACCGTCCTCCGAGAGGTAGCCCAGCTTTACAAACGCCGCGTTGAGCGCGGTCGTCGCATCAGCAGGGAGCGGCGTATTCAGCGGAGCGGCGAAGAATGCGCCGCCCTTCTGCGGCTTAGCCGCAGTAACGAGAGCGGAATTATGCTCTGTCATATGACTCTCCTGTCAAGAGAAGTGATTCAGGTGAGCGCCAGAGTGGCGCTCACCGTCAGTTGAAAACGCGGAACCCGCGAGTCCGGGTCCGGGAATGCGTACACCGACCGAACATCGGAGTACGCGACGATAGGGTCGAGCTGCCAGTCCAGGATCGCGTCAGCGACCTCATCAGCGAGCGCGGATGCCTCAGCCTCTGTCGTGGCCCAGGCTTGCACTGCGAACATCGGTGAGTCCCACAGGTGCGTGCGTTGCCCGCCCGTGCGCTCGACCGTGACGAACTTCTTGGGCCGATCCTGCGGCACATGATTCGAGACTGACGTGCCCGGGAACTTCCGCGTCAAGTAGGCGATGAGCGCGGCTGTCGACGACGTCATATGCGCCCCGCATTCAGCGCCTTCAACAGCACGTTGCGCCTGGCGTTGTCACGGCGAGCCTTTAACGTCGTGGCCTTGACGATGCCGTGCGGCCTCGTCTTACCCTGCTGGACAGACGGCTCGAAGCCCTTGCCCGCCGCGACCGCGATCCGCTCCACAGCGGACTCGATCATCGGCGTCGTCAGCTCGCGGAGAGCTGCGTTATCGATCTTGATTTTCACGATGTCACCCCTCCACGAGACGGGCCTGCACCGGCCGATTCCACACGCCAGGCGTTGATGTCCCGCTGTACGGCCGAGGATCACCGACGACTTCCCACCACGCGCCGCCCCACCCAATCAGACAGCCTTTGAGCTGCCCGATGTAGCTTTTCGGGAAGTGAAACGTCATGACCGTCGCGTCACCGTCCGGGCGCTCCGCCCCCAAGTCCTGCGACGAGGACGGAGCCACCAGAACGTTTCTCACAGAGATCGCCGGACGGTATTCGACGCGCTCGTTACCAAACTCGTCGCGCGCACCAGACTGTCTGACCTTGAGCTGGATAGTCTCACCGACAATCACGGCCTTACCCCAATCGTCCGGACAGACGCGAAGCGACTCAGCCGGACACCGAGCCTGCGCCGATGAACCCGCGTGAAACTCATCGACCCCACCGGCGCGCTAAACGTCGACGACTGACTGTAAGGCCCACCCGTGACCGTCGACTGCGTCGCACCGTATGCGAAGCCATCCACCTGCTGACGGATCGAATACCGCACCATGTCGCACACGACATCCTCATACGAGTCGCGCCGGATCGCTCCGTCCGCGAGCGCGGCGGCTAGGTCGATCTTGTCGGCGGCGAGCTCGTCGCGGACGATACGCGATGCTCGTGCGAGCGCCGTCTCGACGACCTGCTGGCCGACTGCGCTCTCCTCGCTTGGACCGTATCGCTCTCGGAAGGCTGCGATCTTGACTTCGAGCGGGTCATCCGCTGGTGCCATGCTCAGCCTCCTAGCTGCTAGTCGGTGGGCGCGTCCCCCGCGTCAGCGGCGGCCTCGGGGGCCGGTTCGGGCTGCGTGTCGCCGTCCGCGCCGGTGATGCCGAAGTCGTCGCCGAGGACGTCGAGGATGATCTCGGCGTCAGCGGCCGTGACGGTCGCCAGGCCGTCCTCGAACTGCACGTGCGGGGTCGTGATGAGCAGGGTCGGGATCGCGTCGCAGCGCAGAGTCACCATGTCAATCTTCTTCTTCGCCATGTCGATCAGCCCGCCGCCACAGTCAGGACGCCGTGCGCCTTCTCGTTGCCGTACTTGAGGCCGATCTCGCCGTACAGCTGCACCTTCTCGGATGCGCCGGTCTTGGACAGCGGCTCGGCGAAGAAGTGGCCCTTGTCGGGCACTTCGAGGAACGCTGGTGCGAGCTGCTCGAGGGAGACGACCGCGAGCTTCGTCGCCGGCATGTAGCGGTTGATCATGATGTTGAAGCTGCCGAAGTCGGTTTCCAGCTTCTTGAGGTTGACGCCTCCGACGTTGCGATCTTCCTGCTTGAAGCCGTCCTTGACGAACAGTCGGGTGAGCGCGCGCTTGAGCGTCGAGTTGACGATGATCGTGCGGGTCTCGGTCTCCTGGACGCCGCCGCCGTCCCAGACCTTCTGAATCAGGTCGAGGACATCGTCTGCGGTCAGCTCGCTGGCCTTGTGCGTGGTCGTCGCGACGTTGGTCGTGATGGCCTGCAGCAGGCCGCGCGTCTTGCGGGGCTGCGCGTTCGTGGTCGGCTTCGCATATGTGCCGGTGATGAACGTCTTTTCGACGTCTCGGGCGATCTGCTTGATCTGCGCCTGCAGCTGCTCGGCGAGCTCGTCGGCGGGCAGCGTGGTCGAACCCAGCTGCACGGCTGTGCCGGTCGGGCCGTACTGGCGACGGGCGCCCATCTTCGTGTACGAGACAGAGACGGCTTCCTGGTGGATTTCCAGCACATTCTCGACGTTCGTGCGGGTGCGGGTCTCGAACGCGGTCGCGTCCGCGCCCTCGACGCGCTGACGATTGTCGGCAGCGTCGCGCAGGTCCGTGACCTGCCAGCCGAAGGTCGTCGACTCGACGGACTCGCCGCCAGTCAGACCGCCAATCGAGGACAGCAGGGGCGTGTCCTCCGGGGACGCAGCGAAGATCTCGCCGACGTAGTTCGGGCAATTGTACGTGGTTGTCATTTCATTGATGCCAGCCATAGTGAATCTCCTGTCAAGAGAAGGGGATGTGTGTCAGTTGGTGTTGTCGGCGGTCAGGCCCGCGAGCTTGACCGCCTTGAGGCGCGCCGACAACTTGAAGTCGCCAGCGCTCTGAGCCGCCGCGATCTGCTCATCAAGAGACAGAGACGACGTGCGAGGCGGGAAAACACCAGCACCCGAATCCGCGAGCGCGGGCACGACCGGGGCGGTCGTGGCGCCTCGCCAGTCGGCGAGTCGCTGCGCGATCTCCTTGATCTCGTCCTCGGTGTCACCGTGGATGAGTTCGGCGGGAACGCCGAACTCGGAGGCAGCAGCTGCGATCAGCTGCGTTCGGTGCGACTGCGCTTCGAGGGCTGCGACCTGAGAGCGCAGTTCCTCGATGGTGGTGTCCTTACCGTTGATCGCTTCCGTGAGCACTTCGAGCTGCTTGTGGTCGGCCTTTGCACGGCGCTCCCACGTGCGGGCGTGCGCCTTCCAGTCCTCAGCGGCGTCGTCCTGCGTGGCCTCCTGCGAGGCCTCTGCGGCGTCGACGTTCTCGGTGTCCTGGACGGCCGTATCGGCGTTGGGGGAGGTTTCGTCCGGTGCCTGCGCGCCGTCCTTGATCTCCTGATCCTGATCGGTGGTGTTTGCCATTTGTTTTCCTTCCATTGCGGAGAGCGTGGTTCCCGCTTCCTTTGCGGACGCGGGCATAACAAAACCCCGCACCGTGTTCGGTACGGGGAAGATTGGTAGTGGTGTTGGGTTACGCCGCTGGAGCCTCGTTCGCGGCGATGCCCTCGCGTAGCTCTGAGAGTTCCTCATCGAAGAGACCGCGCTCGGCATCGTTGATCGCTGCAAGCCGATCAATCCAGGCAACGGTGACGGCACCGTACTTGACGAGAGACGACACCGCTCCGTCAATGTCCGGGCCGTCGCATTCGAGCATCGTACGCAGATACTCGGCTTCGTCGCGCGCACCCAGCACATCGAGCGCTGCGATAGCGTCGCGCACGAACTGTGATACCGCGTCAGTGTCCATAGCCGTATTGTACCTACCTTTCAAGCGGAATTATTGATTTTACGCGATATCCTTTCGCGTCGTTTCGATACGCGACGCGAATTGTTACACCGTTGACTCGCCCAGTGACAGACGCGACGTTGACGCCCTCTCGGACACCCTTTTCGCGCAACACTTGAGCGCCTGCCCGCAAGATGTCGTCGGCCGTCCAATCAGCGGGAAACTCGGTCCTCCCGAACCGCCACCCATACCCCGATAGGTGCCCGCCTGAATGGCCTAGCCCATAGAGGGTGTGACGCCACTCCTTCGCGCGCACAGGCGGCAGATCATCTGGCCAATCCTTCGGTGCTTGTGTCATCTCGCGCGGCGGGAGTCTACGCGCCACCCCGGGAGCGAGGCCACGCTCCTGTAGAGTGGCGAGCGCCCGGCGCCGATCTCGGTCAATCACACTACGTTGGAGAGTGCCGTCGTTGGAGACCCGTTGTGGAGCGCGCCCGTCTGTCAGCTGGTCGGGGAACAGCTCGCGCATACGCGCGGTGATCTTCTTGATGTCGTCTGTGCCTGTGCCTTCATCAGCGAGGTCATCGACCGCCTGCTGGTACATTCGCTCGTACTGCTTGTGGTCGTAGCCCCGAATGCGCGGGTGACGGTCCCACGAGGGGACGATCTGGCAGTCGCACTTAAAGTGCGACCTCTTAAACTGCGCGGTTTCCTTGCTCTTGTAGACGAAGCCCCGAGAGGCCCACAGCATGCACCAGGCGCACGTGTCTGCTCCGGTGGGCACTCGAGCGTAGCGAGGCTTATTCGGGTCGCCCTCGGCCGCGTGCTGCGTCGTTGCACGGCCGGCGTCAGAGATGAGCTTGCGAGCGCCGTCACTTAGCCGTGCGAGCACCCGCGCGCGACCTGCGCCCTCACGCAGATCCCGGAGCGCCGCTCCGACTATCTTCGCCGCTTCGTTCTCATCGACGAGGGTCGTCGGCATCGCCGGCGAATACGCCCTCGCAACTCCCCCGAGCTCGCGCTGCTTCTCGTACCACTCGAGTGCCGCCGTCGCCGCCGCTTCGGCAGACTCTTCCACGAGGCGCGGATACAGCTGGTACAGGGCGTCCTCAAGCATGTTAACGTCGTCGACGGGGAGCTTCTTCCACAGCGCCTTTATCCGGCGCTCAGCGAGATCGCCCGCGCGGTTCTGCGTGCGCGCGAGCTGCTGCACGTCCTGGATATGCACGCTGCCGCCCCTTCTTTCTCGCCTACTTCTCTTCGAGCGCCTTCGTGTCCGCCTCCGGCAGTCGCAGCGACACGGGCACAGCGCCCGTCAGCTTGACGCCGCTCATGCCGAGCACCTCGAGTGCGCTCTGCGGATCAACGCCAGCACGCACGGCAACGCCGAGCGCGTCGAACGCTTCCTTCGCGCGCGACGTGTCAAGCCCCCCCGTCGACGTGGGCGCAGCCTGCTCAACAGGCTGCGACGGCGACACCGTATAGGCGGTGTCCTGCGCGGACAGGCGGTCCAAGAGGCCGGATGCCTCCGCCCGGCGCTTGTCCGACATCAGGCGCGCGATCTGCGACCCCGAATAACCGAGTTCTTCGAGGACCACCGAGGACTGCGCGAGCCACGGCATCGCACTGATCTGCTTCACGATCGCATCCGACTGCGAGACAATCGACGGATGCGCGGGGTCGCCCCAGCGCGTCGCCAAGGACCGCAGCTCCGACGTCATCTCGTCAAGGCCGTCGCGCATCATCACCGCGTGCGCATAAACACGCGTCAGCGCGGCATCGAACACGCGCTGCGCGTTCTTTGCCTTGATAACCAGCTCTTCCTTCGCCGCATACAGCGCCTCAGCCGAGGAAGGGTTGTCCTGAATGACGCCGAGCGAGGATACCGGCAGCGATGACACGCCCGACAGCTCGGTCGCGAGCGCACGCATCTGCTCCGTGAACGGCTGCGAGGACTGCTGAGGCAAGACCGTGACCTTCGGCCCCTCCGGCTCTTCACCGGACGAGATAGTTTTGATCGTTCCCAGCTTCCAGTCCCACGAACGCAGATCGTCAATCAAATCCGAATCCACACCCGACAGCAGGATTCCCGGAGCCGTGAACAGCTCCGTCGCCAGCTCCTCACGCAGAACCGTTCGCATCGCCCGCTGCGTGATGCTCATGACGTCGCGCGAGATCCGCGAGCGCCCGAGCGGCCGGTCGAGAGACGGCTCGAACGGCAAAGCCTCCATCATCGCCGCGCCAAGGCCGTGCAGTTCGGCATGCACGATCGTCCACGCCGAGGTGGCCTGCTGCTCGACGATGTACGTTGAATCGACCGTGTACAGGGTGAAGCGTGTCGGGCGTCCGGAGTCGTCGATGTCGTCGATCGTCAGGCCGTAGGACAGGCGACGACGCACGCGATCCCACAGGCCCGCCGCCCAGTCCGCCGAGTGCCCCTGAATGATCACAGGCGGCTCGCCCGCAGCCTCGATGCCCTTACGAAGCGTCAGGAAGGCAACCGAGTGCGTGAGCGATGAGGGGATGGTCTGTGCGATCTCCAGCTCGAAGCCGGTCGATGCCAGCAGGTCGTCGATCTCGAAGGGATTGTCGCTGCCGGTCGATGAGGTGACGCCGTCCCAGATCAGCAGATCCGATAGGCCGAACACGACCTTCCGAGGCCATCCGATGACCGCGCCGAGCTGGTCGACCATCTCGTCGGGCACCGAGATATTCAGGTTGTCCGGGCGGACGACGCCGTCGAGGTACGCCTGCCTCAGTCGATTCCTGGGCTGCTTGACGCGCCACAGCTCGACGAGCTGCGATAGAGCGGCCTGCTCTGCGGGCGTCAGCCCCGGCACGACCGGAGCCGAGAACGACACCGGGGTCGCGAGCATGAACTTCTTGGCACTCACAGGGCTCTCGCTTTCTTGCCCGGCCTGCGCCGGGTTGTCTTAGCCGCCAGAACAGCCGCAGACACGGCCTCTAGCGGAGTCTCATCGCCATCAGGGATTGACGCTTCCCATCCCCACGCGCCGTCGCGGGCGCGAATCTTCCTATCGCACACGGCCACCGCCGAGTTGAGAGCGTCCTGCGGATCGCTGATCGGGTGCGTGATCCGCCCGTCGCGCAGCCCCTCGAAAAACATCGAGCACGATTCGAGATACTCGCGAGTCGTCATGATGTGCACGATCTTTGCTGGCACCCCACGGACCTGCAGAGCGTCCGCGAGCGCCGACGCGCCGGAGCCGCCGACGAGGTTGATCTGCGCGGTCCGATCCTTTCGGGTGGCGAGCCAGTCGGCGACGGCCTTCACGCCGTCGACCGTTGATCCGGTGAATGTGTCGATGGCGTTGACGTGGAAGCGGACGTCGGGGCCGCTTCCGGTTTTCATTGCGCCCGCAAGCGCTTGTCGCTTACCGTCCGCACTGAACGCGACAGCGAACGAGCGAATGCCATCAGACGGCGCTTCTGCCGCTGTCGCGTCCCAGGTGGTCGGGTCGATAGCCCGCGATGCGCCCGCGTTCGCTGGCCACATCCCGAGGCGCTCGCGCGCGAAGCCCTCATCCGACAGCGTCTTGCGCTCAAGCTCGATGAACGCGCGCTTCATGCGTCCCGCGAGCAACGCCGGATTTGTGGCCTCCCAGGTCTTGACGTCGTCCATGCGCAGCGGCTTATCTGGATCGGCTGACCATTCATGCCAGCACATCGCGCCGGGATGATCGGAGAGCGCCTGGTCTCGGATGCGCTCGAACACCTGGCCGTTCGCGTTCGGACCGGGCGGCGTGCCCGTGTACAGCACCTGGGAGTTGCCGAGGTGGCCGGCCGAGCCGGTCGACGTGATTGCTTCGAGAGCATCCTCGGTGAGTTCCTGCGCCTCGTCGAGGACGATCAGGTCAGCGGTGAAGCCGCGGCCCGAGGACTTCGAGCGAGCGATGACGCGCAGGGAGCCGCCGTGCCAGCCGCGCGACGGATCGTTCTTGAGGATGATCGCTTCTTGGCCGTTGACGTTGCGGACCTGCTCGACCATCGCGTTCAGCTCGGGGTATCGAGCGGCCTCGTCGTCGGCCTTCTTCCCGAAAAAATCCTTGAACCTGCGGTAGTGTGCCTGTGCCGACTTGACCTCGTGCGCCGAATGAATCACCGTCTCACCGAGCAGGACCATGCCGAAGAGCTCGCGCATTTCGAGCAGCGCGTTCTTGCCGTTCTGGCGCGGGACGGACAGCCCGGCGATCGGGTGCTTCCACTCATCCTTGGCCGAAGCGGCGAGCCAGTCGTCGAGGACGAGCTGCTGCCAGGTGTCGGGCGTCAGCCCGAACGATGCTGCGAACTCGCCCGCGAGCTCGCCGAAGGACTTGGCGCGGCGATCAACGGCGACCCGCAGCCGGGGAGCCTGCTCGGTGCTTCGCCAATCGCTGCTGGAAGTCGACAACCTGGCCCCCCTTTCCCTTCACCGACTCCGGGACCGCAGCCCCCGAGGTACCTGAGATCTCGGAAATCAGAGCGCGCGCCTCACGAATCAGGGGCGCGCGCTTGTCGAACTCTGCGTACTCGAGGGACGCGAGAGTCAAATCGAGCAGCTTCTTGCGGGCCTCAAGCTCATCGAACGCCTCCGCCTTCTTCGCATCTGCTTTCTTCTTCGCCACCGCAACCACCCCCTCAACCGCCAAATACCAACGAATAACGCCTACCGCGAGCGCCAGCACCCCGCCACGCGCTCCCAGTGGCCGCGTGCCAAACAAACACGGTCGGTCAGCGTTTTTCCAGCTCAACCCGCCTGAAAGCGGGGGGGTATGGCGCTATACCTCTGTGGGAGCGAATGCCCCGGGAGGGCGGGGGAGGTGCCCCTATCTCCGTTGAAATCACGCCGCAAACAGGGCCTTTTCACCAATCAACGTCAACTGAGGATGGCCGAGCCTGCCGTTTTGGCGCGTTCACGCGATCGCCGCGCGACTGGTTACAGCGACGGCACAGTACTCGACCGTTCTCGAGGACGTTCTTGCCGCCCCAACGATGAGGGAGGATGTGATCCGGCTCGGCCGACGACGGCCTCCGAGTGTTCACATAATCGAGAACCACGTTGCAAACCGGGCAATGCGTGACACCAGCGGCTCGGCCGGCCGCGAGCACGCGCGTGCGCCAGTGCTTGTACTGGCTCGTGCCGGTCCGGGAGGACACCACGTGCGCCACCCCCTCGCCGCAAACTCGAATGGCCCCCCACTTACGCGGAAGGCCACACTAGAAATATACACCGTTGCACGATCTTCGCAAGACCTGCCCCCGAGGTGTTTCACAACACCCCCCGGGGGTGATTTCAGACCTCCCCCGGGTACAGAACACCCCCAGGGGTGTTTGCACGCACCCCCCGGGGTAGTCGCAAAGCCCCTCCGGGTACGAACCACCCCCGGGTGCTGGCAGCACTACCCGGGGGTGACTCCTTTCAGGACGCTAGGTTGACGATGTCGGCGACCCTGTACTTGCGGTACCCGACCTCCGGCGAGACCGGCCGCAGCTTCCGCCGCTGACACCACGACCGCACTGTCGCATCCTTGATCGGCTTGCCGACGATCAGCTCAGCGACCCTGGTCGCACGCGGACGCGGCAGCGCAAGCCGCTTCGCCTCAGCCATCATCAACACGACGGCCGTCCGACAATCGACCTGCTGCCAGCACTCACGACACTTCACCTCATCAGCACCCTCCCGCGCGAGCAAGTCAGCGCTGCAACGAGGGCACTTGCCGACGAACACGAGTCGCGCGTGCGCCGGAGCCGCGAGATGTTCAAGCCTCTTGATCGAGTACAACACCTCGTCAGCGCACTGCTGCGCTAACGACCACCGTCGCACGCGATCCTCGTGAGCGGTGAACAACTGAGCAACCATCCGCCAATCCCTCGCAGGCACGCAGTACTTCGGCCCCATCACGAGACGAATCAGCTCGTCACCCCACGTCTGCAACGACGAGGCCATCTCATCGACCTCAAGCATGAGAGCGAGCCGGATCGGAGGCGACGACGTCGAATGCCCCGACGAACCACCCGCCTCGCCCTGAACAGACTTACGAGATGCGATGTACTCAAGATCAGCCATGAGCGCGGGCAGGCCCTGAGTCGCAACCCTCAGACGCGCCGCGCCCCCGCGCGACAGATACTCACCCGGCATCAACGGCTCACCCGTCACCGGGCACACCTCACCAGTCATTGCGCTACTCATCGTCAGTCCACATCCTCGATGTCACCCCGGTACTGATCACGGCACACCTCGATAAGGCCACGCCGAGCCAACATCGAGCCCCGCCCGTCCGTCATCCAGGCCGTCAAGTCCGGACGCGACGGATCAATCGTCTCAATCATGATCTCCCACGCCCCGATCAGCCTCCCCTGCCCATGCCTCTGCGCAACTAGTGCACCTATCGCATCCTCAAGCCTGTCTAGCAATTGTGCATGCTCGTCTGTCATCTCCTGCTCCTTTTTCTTCGCTTGCGCTTCTTCGAGCCTGCAGCAGGTAAGGCGGTTGCCTGCCCGACCTGCTCCCGGCCCTCTTCCTGCTCCCTACTGCCTACCCGGACTCCCGACCCGTACCCGTACCCGTACCCGGGGATACACGAGTCCAGAGGCCGCGACGAATCGAGTCCGACGCCAGTCGGGATGAATCCGCGCTCTCGCTTGTAGCCGGTTTCGGGTGTGGTGTCCGTGCGGGCAGCGCCGGGGTCACCGATGCCGGACTCGACAGCGAGCTGATCAGACTCACCGGAATCCGCGCAGGTCGGGATACCCACGGTCGCGCCGCCAGGCGCGCTCACAGTCACGGAGGCGTCCGCACAGCCCGAGGTCACACCCGTCGTAGGTGCGCCCGAGGCCGGGTCGCCATCCGGCGCGTGCGCGCTCGCACGCTCACCATCCTTTCCACCAGCCGCCGCGCCACGCAGCACGCCCGCACGTTCGAGCACGCCGCGCGTGAACGTCCCGTACCTGGGATGCTCTGGCGCGGGCAGCAGCTCGTGAGACTGATCCCACGAGCCTGTAGGGTCGTCCGCTCGGGACGAATTACACCGCGTACACGCCACGACGAGCGTGTCCACAGTGCCAGCCTCCCCGGGCTTCAAGTGATCCAACGTGCCCTTTCGGGCTGACGTCTTGCCAGGCCAATACACCTCGACGCCACACCAACGGCACTGGTCGCCATCGCGTGCAATCACCGCCTGACGCAGCGCCTGGTCCGAGTTATCACGCTGACGCTGACGACTCCACTCAACGTCGGCACGCGACCGGATGTGTATAAAGTCAGGATCTTCAAGAAGCTTCGGCTTCTTGCCTTTCGGCGTGTCTGTCCACTCGATGAGGCCCGTGTCGAGCGCGATCTGCAGAACGTCCGGATTCCCGCCCGCGTACGTATACACGACACCCATCTCAATAATGCTGTCGGTCAGGTGCGCGGCTGAGTAAGCGGCGCACCGCATGATGAACCCGAACAGCTCGTTCACCGTGCGCCCGTCAGCCTTCGGATGCGACGCCGCCTCCATCAACCGGGGATACATGTCCGCGTCATCCCCCATCTTCACCCACGCCATTAGCCCACCCCCTTCTCAGTCGTTTGTCGGCCCTGCTCATCCCAACCGTCCTCCGGGAACAGATCCCGAGGCCGGAAACCCGGAAAATTCCTCGTCATCCAAGCGCGCTCCGTGACGCACTGGGTGATCGCCTGAGCGCGCAGATAGCAGGTGTGGCACTGTGCACGCCCCGGCAGGATCGCCACCCCGCACGAGGGGCAGTGCCGCGGCTCCGGATCCGGCACCGAGGGATCGACGCCCCACCCCGGCCGCACCGGACATCGCCCCGAGGGTTGCGCACTTGTCATGAGTCGAGCTCGCGTATCTCGAACACGATCCGATGGCATCCCCGGGACAGCATCGGATCCGGGGGCATGTGCACGTGATGGGGCCCCACGACGTGTGTGTGGTCGTCGTCGGGGAACACACCGGCGTCGACGAGGCCGTCGAGCAGGGGCTTCGTGGTGGCGGAAGCGTTGGCGGGGTCCGACCTGCGCGCCACGCTGGCCTGGACCCCCGCGACCACCAGAGCACGCCCATCCGCCGGGACGAGACGCTTGGCTCGGGCCAGCCAGAACGCCCTGACCCGCAGCGCCTTCACACGGCGCGCCCTCTCCCGCCAGTTGAACCTCGAGTTCGCCGAAATCCACTCGTTCTCGGGCACGACGACCTCCAACACCTGCTGGTAGATCTCGCCCGATTTCAGGGGCCGCATGATCTGGACCATCACAGGCCCCCAATCCCCAGATCCAGGACCGGGGTCACAGGCCGGTCGAGGCGGGAGGCGATCAGAGGGAGGTAAGACTCCTCCCTCTCAACGCCGACGGCGCGCATCCCCTCGGCGACGGCGGCCTCCAGGGTCGTCCCCGACCCCGCGAACGGGTCCAGAACCACGCCCCCGTATGGGGTCACCAGGCGCACCAGCCACCGCATGAGCGCCACCGGCTTCACGGTGGGGTGCGAAACCCCACCCACCGACGTCCGCTCATCTGCCGAGGCCTTCGCCTCGTAGCGGAACACTGGGAAGAACCTGCTAGGCCCACCCTGGTCGTCGTACTCGGTGCCGGTGACGCGCATCCCCCAGCCCGCCCCCGACGTGGCGGCAGAGCGTGGCTTGCCCTGGCGGCGCACCGACTCGGGTGCCTCAGCGTCTAGGGTGCATGCCGCCTCCTCATCAAGGAGGACGTTAGAGGGCCAGCGTCCGTCCTTTGTCCGACCCACGTAGGCTTCGCCGCCCTCCTCGGGGCGCCAGTTGCCGCCCGTCCTTTTCAACTCTGCACCAGACTTGAGGCGCCGGACCGTGTAGTCACGGCCCTCAGACCCCGCACTGTGGATCCTGCACGCGTCGATGTTGAGGCCCCCCACCCCGTGGGTGAGAACATTGTCAGCGACCGTCCCCTCCAGGGGACGTCTGGCGACCACGCACGGCTCGAAGCTCGGTTTCAGGGCAGTGCCCCACCCCTCCCACGCGGATGAGGATGCCGGCTCGCCGTGCGTGCGCCGCGCGTTGACCACGCGCGCCACGTTGACGCTCTTTGGGAACCCACTCCCGTAGAGCCAAGCGATCGAGTCCCTGACCTCGAATCCTGCGTCCTCAACGGCGCAGGCGAGGCGGTGCCACGTTCGGGCCCCGCCGAACGCCAACATGAACCCTCCGGGTTTGAGAACACGCAGCGCCTCGCATGCCCACTCGCCGCACCACTGCTGGAACGCCCACGCGTCCCGCAGGGAACGGCTGTACCGTCCGGCCTCCACCGAGGCGCTCCGGTAGCCGCCGTGCGGGCCGCGAGCGCCGTCGGGAGCTCCCTTGCTGCTGTCGAGGCCCTGCTGGGTGCGGCGCGCAATGTCCGCGCCGTCCCAGGTCTGACCCATGAACCGGATCCCGTACGGAGGATCCGTAACGATCGAATCCACGGACCCGCTGGGCAGACTGCGCAGGACCTCGATGCAGTCCCCGTGGTGCACGGTGACCGCATCGTCCTCATAGCAAACACTCACGACTGCTTTCCTTCTGATTCGTGCTGCTCGACGAGGTCGAGCAAGTACTTCATGTCCTCGGCGGCCCGCGCAATGAACACATCGCGTGCAGCATCCGCAGGAGACGCAACGATAAGCTCGCCGCCCTCTTCAAGTTCACGCGACGAACGTGCGACCCTGAACGGATTACCGTATAGGCTTCCTCGCCCTACATACTTCGTGTGCGCCGGCATCTTCCATCCGCGAGCGCGGCGGCGATGAATCCTGATCGGGAGTCTCATCGCTGCTCCTCAGCCCAGACGCCGACCTCTGCCCATCCTGCGGGGGCGTAGCCATGAACGCGCGCGAATTCGATGACGTCTTGTGCACATGCCTCGTGGGTGGTGGTTGGGATCGCGAGTGCCTCATCTTCGGCGTCGATGATGATGCGGACGTTTGCGTCTTTAGGCTTGAGCAGGCCAGCGCAGACCGTGCAGTGGCTGTAGCAGTTGAGCTTGGTCGGCTTGATCTTGATCATTGTGCGTCCTCTTCGCTCGTGATAGCTGTCCCCTGCGCGACGTTGACTAGCGTGTCGATAGGCTCAGTGACCGCGAAGCGGATTTCGCACGCCTCGTCGGGGGTGCCGGCGTACCGCTCCGCGACGTAGCTTGCCGCGTTGGCGATGCCTGCTGCGGCGACGGCGATTGCTGCCTGCAGCTCGCGCACGCGCACGATGAGGTACGCGACGTCGACAGCAGCGTTAGCCTCGAAGGCTGCGACGGCGGCGTTGTACGCTGCTTTGACTTCTTCTCGCGATGATCCGGTGTAGCTGCGCCCGGAGAAAGCGACTGCGTTGAGTCGATCCTCGATTTCGTTGATGGTTGTCATTCGTGTGTCCTGTCTGTGCGTGTCCCCGCGCTGTCGTTGCGCGGGGTCTCGTGCCCGCCCGGGACTTGCACCCGGGTGTCTGCTGGTCGGGCTGCGCGAGCTCTTTACCTGTCCCGCTTGGTTTCTTCTTGTTTGCGGGTGGCCTCCCCGTGGCCGCGCTCAGCGGGGAGTATGCTCAGTCGCTCTTGTTACTCGTGCACTCGTCGCAGTTACACCCGTCGAACTCGAACATCTCGCAGGCGTCCTGCATCTTGTCCGCCAGGTCCTTGTAAAACTCGCGCTTCCGCACGAGCACCTCGCGCGCGCAACGACGCGCTTCCAGGTCGGCAATCGTCATCGTCGCCTCCAGGTCGGCTTCGAGCGCTGCGACCTGCTCCTGCGCGTCATCTCTGATGACCCGCGCTTCGGCGTAGTCGAGCTCGATTCGCACGTAACTGGTCACGCCTGCTCTCCTCTCGCCTCCGTCGCGGTGCCGACCTCATCCGCCGACTCGACAGCTGCGCTCACTGCGCCCGTGTCGTCCTGCGGGTCCGGCACCCCGTCCCCAGGCATGCGCGGCTCCAGGCCGGGGACGATGATCTCCCCGGTCACCGGGTCGATCCCGTAGTCCTTCCCGAACGTTTCTTCCAACATCACCTGCAGGTCGAGTGGCAGCATCTGCCGCCCCTCGCGGGCCTCTATGGCCCGCAGATATAGGCGCTCGGCCTCCTTTACGTCGTCAGGCGCGATCTTCTCAAGGCGGATGACCCGGATCGTCGCCTCTTTCGCCTGTGTCTCCGTGTCCACTGTGATCTGCGAGCAATCACAGATCACTATGGACATTTGCCGCCTGCGGGGGTGCCGCAGGGCCAACCTGGCCACAGCTGACAGTCCATCCCCCTGCCCCTTCGAGAGGCCACTCTTTAGCTTCGTCATTGCCCCTCCTCCTTCTCGGCCTCCATCGCGTTGACGACTTCATCCGCCGCCTCGACCGCCGATGCCGCGAGCGCACCGCTCCTCGCGAGCGTCATCGTGCTCTGCAGCCCTCGATTCTCCTTCGCGTCCATGATCGCGTACGACAATGACAGCCCGACATTGATGTAAGCGTCCGCGAGCACGCGGGAGCTCTTGTTAGTGGTCCCGCCGACCTCTGCGGTCTTGTCTGCGATCAGCGCGTCGAGTGCGAGGCGGCCGGCGTTCTCGGCGAGCAGTACTGCGGCAATCGCTGCGTCGACCTGGTTTAGCTTGACGGTGATCTTCTTCTCGAACCTCATGCTTCTGTCTCCTTGAGTGTTTCGCGTGTTGAGGGGTAGTAGGTCAGTCCGCGCGACGCGCGGTTCTGAGAGGCGGTGGCTTCGGTGGGGTAGGCGAGTGCCCGCTTCCTGGCCTGCCGCACGATCTCTCGCGCGGCCTTGTCGCGGCAGGGCCTGTCGTCGGAGGCTTCGAGTCGGAGCGGCAGCGGTGCCGTGCATGTCGAATCGGTCATCACTCGACCCCCACCGGGAGGGAAGCGACGCGCAGGACTTCGAGGACGACGCGGATCTTCTTCCGGTCCAGGTCGACGAATACGCGCGGCGTATCGACCGCGAGGCAACCGTTGACCTCGGCCTCGAAGATCACGTCCTGCATCGCGAGGCACATGATGTGCGGCAGGGTTTCGTCGCCGGACTGGTCGTAATAGGCGAAGTCCGCCGTGCGCTGCAACAGCGTCGTGCCCCGCGTGCGCGCCTTACCCGCGTCCTTCGCCATGCGAGCGGCGATGTCCTCGAGGGTCGCCGCGCGCGAAGCGCCGCGAACCATGACCCACGCCAGCACCGCCACCGCGACGATGAGCGCCCACGCGGCACCCACGATGATCGTTGCACTCACAGCCGCCCCTCCCGCCAGTCCGCGTAGACGAGGACACCGCCAACGACGTCGAGCGCGACTCCCGGGAACAACAACCACTCAGGCCAACCGTTCGGATTGTCGAGCCCACGCATGCCGCACGCGATCACGAGCGATGCGAAGACGCATGCGCCTCCTAGCAGCGCCTTCCACGGCCACAAACGCCGGCCGAACATGTTATCCTTCTTCACGAGCATCTCCTTACTTGCTCTCGCGCCCCGCGTCGCAACCGCTGGGGCGCACTTCTTTGCCTTCTTCGCCGGTGAACTTCACCAGCTCCGTCGCGGGGATCCTCAGCAGGCCCCCGACCTTGCACGCCCTGAGCTCTCCCTTGGCGATCAGCTCACGTACACCCGAGTCGGACGCCTCGATCAGCTGCGCGAACGTGCGCACCCTGTAGGCGACCGGCTCCGGGACTTCCTTCCTCATCGCACGTCACCCCCTGCGCGGCTCGGACCTTTCTCCGATTCGTTGTCCCTAAGATCCGCGAACTCACTGAGGCGTTTCATTGCCTCTACTGCCTCTCTGTGCAAGCTCTCATTGCGTCCAAAGGCACCGAGCCGAGCAAGCCGCTCAACGACTGTCCGCACCACAGCGACGCCGTGATCAGCCAGAGCTGCGGTGATGTACTGGTCGTATTCCTCCGGCAACTCCAACGCCTCGGACACCCTCACCGCGTAGGCCCATTCGCGCATCTCGTCAGCGAGGTCTTTCAGGGCTTCCACCACCGCATCATTCGGATTGCTCATGACTCCACCTCCTTGCGGGGTTCCTCCCCCTGAGACGCATATAGGTCATTGATCGCACTCCCGTTCAGGCGCTGCAGCTTCGCCAGTATCTGCACCTGAATCTGAAGCAAATCGCCCTGCGCGCGAGCGAGACGCGCCTCGTCGAACCAGCAACGAATGTGATGCGACCCTAGGATGAGCGCCGCCTCTTGCAGCACGGAGGCCGCTTCGAGTAGCTGGCTCTCCACGTACTCTTCGTGGGCATAATCGGTGTGCAGAACCTTGCAAGGCTGCGCCTGCTCGCTCATGCCTCATCACCCCCGACCATGTCCTCCTCCACAGCAGGGTGGACGCAGATGCCCATGCGGGTCCGTACCATGCGATCAGCGCCCGTTTGAGGGCGTCTAAGTTCGCATGAAAGGAGGTGACAGGCATGGCGAAAAGCTCGAAGAGCGGAGGCGGTAAGTCCTCCAAGGGCACTTACCGAAGCGCCGTGACCGGACGTTACGTCACGGCCACTTACGGCAAGGGCCACCCGAACACGACCGTCAAGGAATCCGGCAAGTGATCCGCTAATCGTGTTCTCCCGGTGGGCGGGTGTCCCGGCACACGGGCGCCCGCCCACCAAGTCTTCATTCGTCCTCATCAGAGACCTCCATGTTCTGACGCATCCACGCGTCCAAATCTTCAATCGAGTACCGGACCAACTGCCCGCGCTTTGCGTACCGGGGACCATCCCCTGCCCGGCGCAGCGCGTACAACGTGGACTCGGATACCTGCAAGTAGTCCGCGGCCCCCTTCGGGGTTACCCACCCCGGGGTCACGAGGACTCACCCCCCAGCTCCGCCTCAGCACGGCGCATCAGCTCTTTCGCAGGGGTTCCCACGACAGAAACGAACGTCATGAACTCTCCAGCTGTCATGGCACTCTTGGCATTGAGCTTGCGAGAGAGTGCCGCTCGACTGACGCCGAGGGCGGCGGCAACATCTGCAACAGTGAACGGACTGGGCGCGAGCGCTCCCTTGGCTGCCTTCGAGAGAGCCTGATCAAGAGTGAGGCCATTTGGATTCATTCGCATGGGAGAGAGTATGGCGCTAAATGGAATCATTGTCAAACGGTTGCGCCAAATGGAGCCACTTCGGTACAGTTGACCGTATGGCAAGGAAAGCAAAGGCATTGACAGAGGCGGACAGGGTGGTTGTCGATCTCATCGGTGAGCTGCTTAGTGACTCTGGGCTTTCTGGGCGAGCTCTTGCAGACAGGCTCGAGATGTCCCTCAAGAGGGTCCAGACAATCCTCAACGGAGGCACGCCCGCTCCGACGATTGGCGAGGCCATCACAATCGCATCTGTTCTTGGAAGTCCAGCGGCCGACTTTTTAGTCGAGGTAGAGCGTCGGATCACTGCTGAGTCAAGCCGCAGCGAGGTGAAGGCTTTGCCCGCGAGCGCCGTATCTGAGCCTGCGGACTCAGCCTCGCCCACGGGTTATCGCACCAAGTGGGTGGGGGTGCGGGATTTACCGCGCTTTGGTCCCACTCCGGAGGAGCAGGAGCGCATGGCTGCGCGCCTGAGCGATCGGGGGGACCTCCCGGACGACTGGGGTGAGGAGCCTCAGGCCTGACGCACTTCCATGTGCGAAATGGGGGATTCCGCATGTCATGCCGGGCGCGGGATGCAGGTGCGCAGACCAACCCTTACTCTACATTCATGAAGTATGAGAGAAACGTCACTCCTCCCAGTTTCGCGCGTCTTGTCGACGAGGCAATGTGCGAGGGAGTGCGTGTCGAAAGCGCCCACCTGGAGGGTCGGGATGGGTGCTGGGATCCTGCGGCAGGGACCATCTGGATTGACGTGAGCCTGGGAGAGCGAGCAGCCGCAGCGGTGCTCGCGCACGAGCTCGAGCATGTCAGACGGGGCGATGCTGGCCCCCAGCTACTCGGAGTCGAGAGAATGATTGACGAGCGCGTCTCCAGGAGATTCATTGACCCGGGCCAGTATGCGCGCGCCGAAAGCCTTATTGGGCCAGCCCCGGCTCTCATTGCCGAGGAACTCGACCTGCCCACCTGGGTTGTCGAGGCGTGGCAACGACAGGCGCGGCGAGGGGATGCTCGTGCTCAGCATGTGGGAGTACTTGTCCCGCAACCCCTTCACTGATACAGTGAATCAGGTCATATTACTTATGAGGAGGCGAAGAGGCCATGCCTATTTTCGGCGGTAAGCAAATCGCAGAGCTACAGCGGAGACTCGCGATTGGGGAACAGCAGTACCAGGAAGCCAGGGGAGAGATTGCCCGACTCTCCGAGGAACTCGTTCGGCTTAGCGGCGAACTCACGGCTGCGCAGGCTGGTCAGGCAAACCTCCAGGCATTTGTTGATGCCCATGGCGGTAAGGCGGCATGGGAAGCAGATCAGGCCGCTGAGCATGCGCGCCAGGCGCTCCAGCAGGTTCGCACCCAATGCGCAGAACAAGAACAGGGAATCCGTGCTGATTTGGAGCGACTTATAAATGAGGAGGCAGCCCTGCAGGAGAAGCTTCACCCCATGCGCGTCCAAGTCAAACTAGAAGAAGCAGGTTTCACTGAGTATGATCACCCTGCAAAAGATTCTGTCGAGCTGGCAGCCGCTTTGCGAGACCTTCGAAAAGACGTACAAATGGCAGTTCGAAGCTATAGCGCAGTTGAATCGCTTGATGATTTCGAGCCGCCCCACACGAAAAGCGGCCGGAACAAACTCGCGAAAGATTCAGCAAGGCTTGCGCTCATGGCTTTCAACTCACAAGTTGATTCAATCATCGAAGCGGCAAGCGCTCGAAACTACGAAGCAAGCCTCGCGAAGATCTTCAAGGCCGCTGAAGTTGTTGAACGACAATGCACTGTCACCGGCGTGAGGATCAAGCCAAACTACGTGGAACTCCGCGCTCGAGAACTGCAACTCGCAGTCGACCATCTCAAAGCAAAGCAGCTGGAAAAAGAGCTGGAAAAAGAACGCAAAGCAGAACTGCGAGAGCAAGCAAAAGCGGAGCGAGAACTCCAAGCCGAGAGGGAACGCCTCGAAAAGGAACGGCAACACTACCTCAACGTCCTCAAGACGGTCGAAGAGATCGGTGACGAAGCCGAAACTGCGCGCCTCAAGCAGCAGATCATCGAAATTGAAAAGGGGATCAACGACGTCGATAAGCGCGAGGCCAATATCCGTGCAGGCTATGTCTACGTCATCTCGAACATCGGGTCTTTCGGCGAACGGATGGTCAAGATTGGCATGACACGCCGCCTCGACCCCATGGACCGCGTCCGCGAGCTCGGAGACGCGTCCGTGCCATTCAACTTCGATGTCCACGCCCTGTTCTTCTCCGACGATGCAGTGGGAGTCGAAACCGAGCTTCACCACCGCTTCGCAGCCAAACGCGTCAACCTCATCAATGCGCGGCGCGAGTTCTTCTACGCAACCCCCGCAGAGGTCCGAGACGCCCTCAAGGACATCGCCGGAAACCTCCTCGAGTTCACCGAAGAACCAGAAGCGGAGCAGTATCGGCTCAGTCTCGAAGAAGCACGCGCATCCGCTCAACGCTGAGGCGACATGACTGCTTTCGATGGGTGGTGAATTCCTGCCCGATAACGCCTGGAGCGTCGCGCGCAGAGCTCCGTCAGAGCGACGGAGGTCCCGCAGTATGTTCAAGTGGGCCACGTAAGGCCGCCCCCTAGCCGCGAGAGGCCCTGTCGTCGGCTAGGGGCAGGATCTGCGCATCTGTAGCCCGCGCATGGGCCGGGGCCGCGCGGTCGTGAGCCGCGCTACCCCTAAGCGGCTAGGGAGCGCTCCGCATTGGGCCGGAGCCTGCAGTGCCTAGCCTCGATATAGAACCGCGCAGCTCCCCGAAGGGGCCGCGTGATCGACTACTCCAAGACTATCAGCACGCATGCACATTTGTGTCCGGGCATCACTCAGAGGTACTTCCGCTCCTGAGCGCGCACAAAATGCCCCAAAACGGCACTTTTTGACACGCTCAGACGCTCGCAGTGCCGCGAGCGCCCGCTTTGGCCTCGCGGGATCTTTGTGTCACGTCGCGTTTGGCCCCCTCATTTTTGGTGCTAAAAGTATCAATGCTGCTTCCCACTGGCCTTCATGCGCGCTTTCAACCAGGGAGGCCCCGCAGTCTTTTGACTGCGGGGCCTCCCTAGGTTCAGGCATGCTACTCTTCGCCCTTGCTCGCGCGGTCCGGTGCTGCGAACACCGCTGCGAGCGCGACGAGGTCTAACGCCACGATGATGCCGGCAATTAGCGTGTGGCCCATATGGATCGCATATGCGACGAGTATGAGCGACGCTAGTACCGACAGGAATCCGAGGTACTGGCCTCGCCTCGTGAACCTGTCTGGGATCTCGAAGGGGGCGCGCCTGGTGTACGACTCATCTTTGATCTGGGTGTCAACCGCTTTCACGTAGAGGTTGTAGATCTCTGGTGCGTCGTCGCGCAGTTGGGCCAGCTCTTTCGGGTCAGGTAAGACGATTGGCGCATGCAGGTGGTTCTCCTGTATGAACGCAAGTACCTGCTGTGTTAATTGCTGAGCTGCTTCTTCCTCTGTGGCTCCTCGATCTTCACACTCGTGAGAGTGCTCGCCGAGTCGCGCAGCAACAGGCTCGGGGTTCTGGGCTGCGCCTCCGGGAGCTGCTGTCTCATCGCTCGATAGCTCCTGGCTCCCGTCAGGTCGAACAGTGACCTCGCTCCCGTTAGGACTAGCTTCTTGCGACGACGCGCCGGTATCGACATTGTAGTCATGCTGTTCTCCTTTCCTAGCCCTTTTTGCCATGGTGCCATGGTAGCTTTGTTTGCTCTTTCTGTATATATTTCCGCAAGCGCGGTTTCTCGCAAATCACTCTCTTGGCCTGTTCGTGACGCTATTGCGTGCGGGCTGCGCGGGCCTCCATGCGTGCGATCATTTCTAGCTCGTAGGCCTCATCAGAGCGCTGGTATCGAGCGGCCATGTCCGGGTCAGACCATCCGTACCGTGTCATCAGGGCGCGCGTCGTGGCGCCCGCCTGGCCGTATCTGGTGGCTGAGTAGTGGCGTAGGGCGTGCCAGCCGCCGGAGTGCCCAGTGGGTATCTCGATGCCTGCGGCGGTCTGCGCGGCCGTGAGTAGGTGCGTGAGTGCCGTGTCGCGTGCGTAGCCCGAGCCACGCAGCGCCGGGAATAGGATTGCCTGCGGGTCGGGCGCGACGTGGGTACGCAGATGTGCGCGCATCGTGGTAGCGGTCGAGGCCATGAGCGCGACCGTGCGGACGCCCGCGGCCGTCTTCGTCGGCCCTGGCTCCAAATGTCGTCCGGCGCGATGCAGCGACGCCTCCACTCGCACGCTCATGCCGCCGTCCGCGCGCTCAATGAGCGACGATCGCGTCAGCGCGAGCGCCTCATTGATCCGCAGACCAGCATCCGCCAGCAAGACGACCAGCGCGTTATATGGCGCGGGCATCGCGTCCGCGAGCGCGGCGACCTGGGCTGGCGTGTAGAGAAACTTCGAGATGACGCGGGCCTCCCTCGCGGCGCCCTTGATGCGGAGCGGGCTGGTGATTAGGAGGGTGCGGTCGTCGGCGACTGCCGCATTCAGGAGCGCCCGCATGGTCTCGTAGGTGTTTTTTCGAGCGCCAGGCGTCGTGTCAAGGTCGGTCCACCATCGCGAGAGGGACGCCGATGTCAGCGCCGCCAGCTCCACATCCCCGAGGTAGGGGAGGATATGACAGCGTAGATCGGACCTGCGCTTGCGCAGTGTGCCTGCTGCGGCGGTGCGCTCGAGGTCGACGAGCCATGCGTCTGCCCACTCGGCGACGGTCAGGCCCTTGAGCGACTGCTGACGGGCATCTTCGGCTTCCCGGGCGGCGATAGCGGCTGGGTGCTCCCACGTCCCCGCGGCGATCGCCGACCACTGCGCGGCGAGCCAGATCTCCGCTTCGCGCTTCGTCGGGAAAGTATGCGGTGCCGAGATGCGGGGAGCGCGGCCAGGGCCGGTGTAGGTAGGATCATCGAAGCGCGCACGGTAGCGAGGCCGCGATGCGGTGCCTCGCTTGTCGATGGTCCCGAATGATTGCCTGCCCATCGTGTCCGCCCTCTCGCGCTTGTGGGTACAAAACGGGTACACGCACAGCATACCGGACGGGCTACGCGGGATATATGGGATGTATGGAATCGTGCGCAAAACGGCAGCAGGTTGCCAAAACCGGACTTTCGTGCATGGCTATGCGGATCGTCGGGCGGTCGCTTCTTTAATTCCCCCCATCTCCACAACAAAAACCGCATGATTCTGCGGAAAACTGAGGGTACGTTTTCAGCGTGACACACACCCGTGACACGCCTCGAAACATGTCCCAGTCTTTTGCGTTCAGGAGTAAGCCGCTTGTCAAGCGAGGCGGACTACTGCGGAGTATGTCGCCAGAGTTGCGTATCGATGAGTGTCGGTTGCTTACTTGACAAACGTAGTCAACGTGTGGTTAGAGTTATAGAAATAGCTCACACAATCGACAAGGAGTCAATGGTGGTCTTTGAAGACGCTCTTACTCTCCTCGCTGGCAAGGTTGCTGATCAGTGGGAGAGCATCGAGACTGAGGAAGCGACGAAAACTGCTTTCATTCTTCCTTTCATCTCAACTGTTCTTGGCTATGACATCTTCGATCCGCAGGAGGTTGTCCCTGAGTACACGGCAGATGTCGGGGTCAAACGTGGCGAAAAAGTCGACTACGCCATCATGGATGATGGTGACGTTCGAGTGCTTATCGAATGCAAGAAGGTTGCGGGTGATCTCACTCTTGAGCATGCTGCTCAGCTGTACCGCTACTTCTCGGTGACGAAGGCTCGAATTGCGGTGCTCACCAATGGGCGCGTCTACAACTTCTACACAGATCTTGACGCTCCCAACGTCATGGATTCTCGTCCGTTCCTGGTTCTAGATCTTGCCGATATTGATGAGACTTTCTTGCCCGAGCTCAGGAAGCTGACGAAGGAGCGCTTCGATCTCACCTCGATCGTGAGTGCTGCGGAGGAGCTGAAGTATCTCGGAGCGATCAAGCGTGAAGTGGCATCGGAATTTAAGGAACCTTCTGCGGACTTCGTGAGACTGTTTGCATCACGTGTCTATGACGGTCGGGTCACTCAGCAGGTCCTCGAAAAGTTCACTGCCATCACTGATAAAGCGCTCCGGCAATTCCTCAATGAGCGGATCAATGATCGCTTGAAGAGCGCGTTGGGTGCGGATGCGAACACGGTGATGCCGGTGCCCGATGAGGTAGAAGAGCAAGTCAAGGAAGAAGCGAGGTCGACGAAGCCTCGGATGGCATCGAAACGACCGATGAGGAACTCGCTGCTTTCCGGATCGTAAAGGCCATTGCATATGCCGAACTGCCGCTTGAACGCATTACGTACCGTGATGTCCGCTCCTACTTCTCAGTTCTGGCAGACGATAACAATCGTCGTCCGATCCCTCGGTGTTACTTCGGTCGACGGAAAGTGATTGCGTTCGTCAACGAAGACAAGTCTGAGGAACGCTCCATCATCAACTCGGTGGAGGATCTCTATCGGTACGTGGATCAGATACGCGAGGCGGCGCGACGCTGGGCGTAACGATACATGCCCCGGACTCATTGAAGTCCGGGGCATGTTTTATCCCCCATTTCAGTTGCGTCCACCCACAACGATGGCGCCAGAGGATCTAGTGTTTGGTCAGCTATTGCTGGCATGCGGCGAGTCATATGAGTGTTTCAGGTCGCGGTGTTCCAGGGCTTCAGGGCACTCGCACTAGTGCGACGGAAGTAATACTTACGCACCTATACCCCTGGGGGTATAATTGAAGCGGTTGAAAGAGCAGTCCGTTGAGACAGAAAGTGAGCGGAACATGCGAGTAGTCATCGTCGGAGGAGTCGCGGGCGGTATGAGCGCGGCGGCGCGCCTGCGCAGGCGCGACGAGGGTGCCGAGATCATCGTCCTGGAGCGGGGGAGCTACGTGTCCTTCGCGAACTGCGGCCTCCCTTACTACGTCGGCGGCGAGATCGAAGACTCCGCCAAACTCCTCCTACACACCCCGCAATCCCTCAAGGCAGCCCTCAACCTGGACGTGCGCATCAACTCCGAGGTCAGCGGGATCGACCCCCACGCTCACTCCGTCACGGTCGCCAACTCGGGCACAGGCGAGGCCTACACGCTTTCCTACGACTACCTGATCCTCTCACCCGGCGCGCTCGCCGCCCGTCCGCCGATCGACGGCCTCGACTCCCCGCGCGTGCACACACTGCGCACGGTTGACGATGCTCTCGCCCTGCGCGAGGCGACGGGCACCCGCGCCATCGTGCTCGGTGCCGGCTTCATCGGCATCGAGGCCGCCGAGGCCCTCGCCGCTCGTGGTTTCGAAACCCACCTCGTCGAGCTCGCCGAGCACGTCCTGCCGCCGCTCGAGGTCGAGATGGCAACGCTGGTCACCCAAGAACTGCGAAACCTGGGCATCCGGGTGCACGCCGGCGTCGCCGCCCAGGCCATCGCCCACGCTGACAACAACGATGTCGTGACCCTCTCCGACGGCACCGTCCTACAGGCTGACGTCATCGTCCTGTCCGCCGGCGTTCGCCCCGACACGGCAGTTGTGGAGGCAGCAGGCATCGAGACCCGCCGGGGCTACGTAGTCATCGACGATCACGGACGCACCAGCGCCGACGATATCTACGCGATCGGGGACGGTACGATCGGCCGCGACCAGGACCGTCCAGTTGCGCTGGCCGGTCCCGCGAACCGCGGCGGACGTCTCATCGCCGACGTGATCGCCGACGCCGAACACGGCGAGGCCGCCGCTCGACCTATCCCGAGCCCCCAGGGAACGGCCATCGTCCGAATCGGGAGCCTCACTGCCGCCATGACCGGTGCCAACCGCCAGGCGCTCGATGCCTCGGGCACTCAGTACTTCACGGTGCACACGCACGCGAACCAGCACGCGGGATACTTCCCGGGCGCTCAGCCCGTGCATATCCTCATGCACGTGGGCGCAGGTGGCGAGATCCTTGGCGCGCAGGCCGTGGGCGCGGAGGGCGTGGATCGCCGCATCGACGTCATCGCGACCGCGATGCGTGCGGGACTGAAGGCAGCCGACCTGATCGATCTGGATCTGGCCTACGCGCCGCCCTACGGCCAGGCCAAAGACCCCGTCAACCAGACCGGAATGG
>ERZ772766.73-NODE-73-length-59641-cov-8.237203_pt1 | contig 59641 bp, 55 predicted proteins | sample MGYA00511379_ERZ772766 | MGnify/ENA primary metagenome ERZ772766 (study PRJEB29015, sample SAMEA2737895) | human oral metagenome | biome: human oral; feature: human-associated habitat; material: dental | place: China | collected 2116 ... | reverse complement strand
TAGAGGAAATCCTGCGCGCCACCGCTTGCGGCGCGGTGCTCTTCCTTGTCTTTATACCCGAACGGGGCGTTGATCGCGTAATCCCCTTCGTCACGCAAAATCTTGATGCTCCAGCCGACAAGCTCCGGGGGCAGATTGGCGGTATTCTGGTTGCCGACCGTCTCCCACGATTTGCCATCAAAAGTGTGATCCAGCGCAGGATAGTTTTTGGCCTGCTCCGAGAGTATCTCCGGCGTGATGATGGTTACCCCGCCGGGACCGTAAGAAGGCGTGTATTTCACGGCAGCATCGAAAGGCAACGGATGAAACTTCCGCTTCATTTGCACATCGGCGCGCATCACACCGTCGCCGAGAATAATATCGTTGCCGGCACCGCCGATGACCGTGTCGCTGCCTTCGCCGCCTTGCAGGAAATCCTGATTGACGCTGCCGAAAAGCTGATCGTTTCCTTCGCCGCCGAGCACCCCAGTCACCCTGCTCCGTGATAACGACATTGCCCTTCTCCAAATGGCTTTCCTGCTTGTCGGCATAGAGCACATCATCACCTGCCATGCCGTTGATGAAGTCCCCGCCACCGCCGCCGATGATTTCATCCCTGTCCTCCTTCTTATCATCGTCGCTGCGCCTGTCGTTGTCCGGCAGAATGAAGCGGCTGCCGTTCAGAATATCGGCATCATCGCCGCCATGGATCCAGTCGCGCTCAAAACTGCCGAAAACAAGGTCGTTGCCCGCGCCGGTGCGTGCTACCAAGGCAAAACCCGTATCCTTATCCGCCTTCAACGGTCCGGCATCTATGCTGTCACGCAAAACCGTTCCCCTGATTTCGACATTGTCGGAAGACTTGAAGCCGTAAGTATGCTCCTGCTCCTTAAAGGCACTGAAATCAAAGATCTTGGGCGCTCCCGGAGAAGTCTTGTCCACGTCACTCTGCTTCAGCTCAATACCGAGCGGATGCCCTTCGACCTTTCCGACCTGCTTGAAATAATTCTTGATTGTTGCTTTATGCCCGCTGCCGCTTTGGGTAATGATCAGGTCATCATTATCCTGCCGGGCAACAAACTTGTTATCCGCATCTCCTTTTTTATTTACACTGAACCATAATCCGTCAGAGGCAAAGGCATTGTCTGTGCTATTCGAAAACAAAGTCGGGCTTTCGCCTTTTTCATTGTCAAATATCAGCCGACCCTGGCCGTCGACATCCAATACTGTATCTTTACCTTGGATGATATAGGTGTCAAAGTCTTTGCCACCTTCCAGGTAGTCATCACCTTCTTTGCCATCAAGGATATCTTCTCCGCCACCGCCAAAAATGTAATCACCGCTCAAATTACCGCCTTGTAAAGATTCTTGGCTGTCTGCATCATTTGTGCCGAAGATAACTCTTTTGGCTTCTCTTTTTCCTATTCCGGCAATAGCCGAAGCAATCCAAGAAATAATTCCTCCTACCACGCCGACAATCGCACTTACCACCGGTATATCTCGTTTACCAATGCGTATATTATTTTTTCCTGATGCTAGATCCTTATAAATAACAGTGTATTCTTCATCAGTAAATATATTTTCTTTTCCTAACATCTCAGCACTATAGTGCAAATACTCATTAGTCATTCCATAATAAGTTTCTTGATTACTGGGATCAAATATTATCAATTCCTGATATTCATCTTTTAGCCTTTCTTGCGTATATATATCTTTATCTACAAGAATAAAATCCATCTTGTGCTTTAGAGCATAACGGGTGGCTATTCCTAAATTATTCTGTCCTTTTGCATAAGTTACTAAAAATTCCGAGGATTCTGTAGGTATCAATTTCCGCCCTTCTTTAAAAAAGAAAAGTTTGTGAATCTCGGCTGTATCTAAAAACTGAGACAGCGAAGCCTCATCATTTATTGCCCCTTGCGGAAGAGGCAAGTTTGTAATCAGTTTATAAATCTCTCCAAAAATTCGTACCGTTTTTTCATAATCCATATCCTTATAATCCTCATCACCGAATAGTGTACCTATATCTTCAAAAGGCAAAACCTCTCCTCCGCCATCTCGGAAGCCCTTTGAGATAAGATGCGTTATCTTTATTACATTGTCTAACTTATTTTGAGACAAATCATTAAATAAAAATGGGGTTATAGAATCTATTGTATTAATATACCATTCCGCATCATATAAACCTAATTTATCAAAAACCCATTCTGCAGAATTATAAACCGCTTTAAAGTATAAATCTGTAGCAATTCCTGCAAAAACTCCTCTTGCTGTTATTCCAAGCAGGTTTTTTGCCGACAGAAAAGGAAATCTCTTTATTTTCTCTAATATTCCGACTGATTTACCAGAGATAAAATTACCTTCAAGTGGCGTTACTATTGCAGAATTCCAGGCGGCACCGTAATCCTCAGCATTATTAGGATCAAATTTTGTTAACATTGCCTTTAGATAGCCACCATAATTGAAGAGTTTATCTAATTTGGAATACAACAAACTCTCAAAATTCGGACCAACTAATTTGTTGAAAACAGCAGATAAAGATTTTTTATTTGCATCAAAATCAATTCCTATTTTCTTGAGAAGGGCTTCCAAATTATTGTTAGCATTCTTGATATTTTGATTTAAAACGGAGCGAAGGCGTTCCAAAACTGAATTCTTTCCTTTATATGAACTATTCTCTACATAATCATCTAGGACCGCCAACATCTCCATACTACTGCGTCTTTATACAGCAGTGACTATAACCTTTTCAAAACCAGGCTTAAGATCTTTAATTGACTTAAGATCTGGTTTATGATAATCAAGTATTATTTCACCAATAAGAACCGCGCCCAGACGGGTAACATTGCTGAATGCAAATGTCGCTGCATTATTTCTTACATCACATATTGTGTTATCTCGCACGGCTTCAAACACGGTTTCAACAATGTAATCTGTCAAACTATTGTTTTGATTACTCATCACTTACTCCTTTTGCTTAAGGCTTTTTTAAAATAAAAAAGCCAACTGATAATAAATTTTACGCCTACAATTATAGAAACAAAACCCAAATTAACCCAAAGTTCATATGGCCACGCCCCCTTATATACCATGTTTAATTTAAAGTCAATACTATTAACCAAGGAAAGTAAACCACCTATCAGTACAAACGACATTACCAAGGTGGCAGTTAGAGACCATAAAAGTGCTTTAACTGAATTAGCATTGTATAGTTTCAACGCTTCCAACCCTGCTGCGTCAAAAAAATCCCATAATAATATGGAGAATGAAGCCAGCATGGGAACAAAAAATAATGTTCTAAAAAAATTAAATAATAACACAGAATCTCCTGCCTTTGAGAATAAAAACTCTCTTTCTGTAACCAACCCACTAACTACCGTCCTGTTTAAAGATATTGAGAATAATTTTATGCTTCTAGTTTTTTCAGAAGACAAAGAGGTGTTATCAATCATCCAGGCAACAATGCTCTTAACCAGGGAGGGTTCCCATATGAGTTGAAAATTTTTTACCCAAGCGCTGATATAAAATATCTCAAATAAAAAATAACAACCAAGAAAATACAGTGCTATTTTTTGATACTTTCTACGTAGCAATTCACCTTTATTTATTAGGTATTCCTTAACACTCATTGCCAATTCTTTATTTTCTATTTGACATACTGCCAAAAGAATTTTATTTTTCAGCTTTTTATTTGTTGCAGCATTAATGAAAAATAGAGAATACCAAAAAGGGGTTAATAAAACTGCTGCACACAGAAGAAGGAAATAGAAAAAATTCAGCAGCAAGTTTTGTTGCAAGCTATAAATTGATATTTCAAAGCCTAAGGTATAGTATCCCAATACTATCCAAAAGCATATTATGGCTAAATATATTAACAGACTTTCCTTATAAAGCCCTTCATTATCCAACCAATTTAAAGCGATCTGATTTCTTGTTTTCAACAACCTCTCCCAATTAATTTAATCCATATCTATCTCAATACAGGGTGTCAAAAACTGTTGCCAAACGCCCTCCCAGGCTGTATCCGGTCAGGCTGATTTTCTCGCCATCACCAATAACCTTATTTTCACGCAAAGACTGATACCAGCGTTCCATATCATCAATTTGACCAAATGCCCAACCTTTTTCAGCAATTTCCAGCGTATTGGTTGCCTGGTTGTCACGCGTACTATCATCAATAAATTCAGTACTGTGGAAAGACATGACCAACTGGTCTTTTTCAACAATCACGTTACCTTTATTATCCTCGATAGGCTGCTTTACCCTAAACAGGGTGCCGGAAAAACCGGTATCGGTGATTGGCATATAGGAAATGACTTCCCAGTTATTTAGGAATTTTTCAGCTTGAATTTCAGTTAACTTACTTGTGTAATTATTTCCATATGTCAGTAAGTCCTTATTTATTCTTATGTCGTCTTTCTCATAGGACTTCCTAGGAGAGGGAACCCTATTTTCATTATCTTCAAGCTTTCCTTCTAAAAAATTTTCTGCTACGATTTGTAGCTTTGCCATTTCTAACATTTCAGCTGCAGAAGGAATGTTTTGCAATTGTTCATCAGGCATGGCTTAGTCTCCTTGCTTGGGTTTAACAACTTGATCAACGAAAAAGCGAATAACATCACGTTGATTTTGATTAGAACTAGGACAAACATTAGCAAATGCCCAAGGCACCCGCTGGTTTCTATTTCCTTGCCCAGGCTCCATACTATACCAAGTCTTACTTGCCATTAAAGTATCAGTCTCATTATCGTAAATATTGATAGTTAATCCTGCAACCCAGTATTGACGATCAGCAGGATTAATAATGGGGAATACTCTACGGCATAGCGCGCAGGCTTTCTATCCAGGGGAGTTGTTATTATTGTATCCCTATCTTTTCTTTCACTAGCACTTGGATATTGATAACGTAAATAAGAACCATCCGGTTGTCTGACATCAGTATAACTGTATCCATCATAAACTCTATCATCAATTTCTAACTTTTTTTCATACCCAAATATGCGTTTAAACGTTTCTTTATTTCTTGGGCTGGGATCAACATCTCTTAGAGAACGTTGAGGAGTATTAGACTTACTTCTTAGTTCCCAATCTAAGAAATTTCTTATATAATTATTACCCCCACCAGAATAAGGTAATGCGGCCCCTTCCCACATTGGATCATCAATTAATGCATGTGTATATTCCTGTGGTACATTCAGGAGCGTAATTCCCTCTACGCCTTCCACGGTGTGATAAATCTTTTCTCCTGCCGTTTTGCAGCGTTCATCAAAAATGGCTTTGGCTTTGTTGTAGCGCGCCTGAAATTCATCCCGTTTGGCTTGCTGTTTACGGATATAGGTTTGCCGCTCTATATAGTCTTTGCCGATGGGGATCATAAAGAGTGCGGTAACAGCAAGGCAGGCCACGCTTTGCAGCCGTCGTCGCCATCGATGATTCTCCATCGCTTTGCCGACGATTATCCATGCGATAAGCAGACAAAGCAGGAACGTGAATAAGTATGTGTAGAACAGGATATTGCCCAGCAGGGCCAGTGCGTTGAAGATATTGGCAGGAGTTAGCATAATGACATCTTGGCTATTTCATCGTATGATGGCTTGTTATTAGGCCATTTCCAGCATTTTAGCGGCAGAAGGAATATTTTGCGGTTGATTGTTGGACATGATTAGTCTCCTTGCTTGGGTTTAACAACTTGATCAACAGAAAATCGAATAATATGCCTCCTATCTTCTTCAAATGGAGGACACATATTGGCAAAAGCCCATGGGACACGCTGGTTACTATTTCCCTGTCTAGGTTACATACTATACCAAGTCTTGCTTGCCATTAAAGTATCAGTCTCGGTATCATAAATATTAATGGTCAATCCCGCAACCCAGTATTGACGATCAGCAGGATTAATAATGGGGAATACTCTACAGCATAGCGCGCAGGCTTTCTATTCAGGGGAGTTGTTATTATTGTATCCCTATCTTTTCTTTCACTAGCACTTGGATATTGATAACGCAGATAAGAACCATCGAGTTGTTTGACATCTGCATAACGATATCCATCATAAATAACATCATTTTTTTCTAATCTTGGCTCGTATCTAAATATGCGTATAAAAGTTTCTCTTGCTTGAGGCCTAGTATCAACGTCTCTTAGGGTTCTCTTTAGTTCATTAGTTTTATTCCTGACCTCCCAATATAAAAATTCACTAATATAGTTTTTTCCTGTGCTTGATTGCGGTATTCCTGCGCCCTCCCACATTGGATCATGCCCTAACGCATCTGTATATTTCTGCGGCACATTCAGCAGCGTAATTCCCTCTACGCCTTCCACGGTGTGATAAATCTTTTCTCCTGCCGTTTTGCAGCGTTCATCAAAAATGGCTTTGGCTTTGTTGTAGCGCGCCTGAAATTCATCCCGTTTGGCTTGCTGCTTACGGATATAGGTTTGCCGCTCCATATAGTCTTTACCGATAGAGATCATAAAGAGTGCGGTAACAGCAAGGCAGGCGGCACTTTGTAGCAGACGGCGCTGTTTATGATCTACCATCGTTTTGCCGACAAATTTCCATGCCGCCCGCAGGGAGAGCAGGAATACGGCCAGATAGACGAGAGACAGGATATTACCCAGCAGGGCCAGTGCTTTGAAGATATCGGCGGGGGTCAGCATGACAGATTCCTCCCGGTGCAGGGGATGGCGGGGGAAACGTAGAGATGCTGCCGGATGGCGTAGGGATTCCGCAGCAGCGGAAGGTGAGGGGCGGTGTTGGCAGTGGGCTGTTGCATGAACGCCTCCTTGCGATTGGTTTATTAGATTATTCTCTCAAGGTCATATCACGTCAATGTGTTTTTTTTTACGATATTTACATCATTTATTCAGGTTCTCTATTTGTTTTTGTTGTTCTGAGTGTTTTTGTTTGCCCGGTTACGGTTGCCTGCCGCCGATGTGTTGCGCGCAGTAGCGTTGAGTTGTCGTCAGGTGGGGCTTCAGCCGCAGTAATAATGCCGAGGCGGGCTGAGAAGCCCGCCCTGCGTAAGTTATTCTTTTCCGGGAATTATTCCGCCTTGATGCGGCAGGCGCCGTGTGTTTGTTCGTCGCAGGGTTCGCAGTGCTCGCGTTCGTGGTAGCTCGCGGCGAGTTCGTGCAGCGCGGCTTTGCCGGCGGCGTGGTCGGCACCTTTGCCCAGTTGCAGCACGAAGAAGTCGAGGGTGTTTTTGCCGGGGAAGTAGGCGGCCATTTCTTCGACATCGGGGCCGGCGTAGCCGGTGTAGTGCCACAGTTCGCCGTGTGCGCCGTCCCTGCCCGTGATGTCGGCTTCTTTGGTGGCGCTAACCGTCTGTTTGGGTTCGGAATCCCGGTACATGGCGATGGTTTCGTCCACCTGCTTCTTGATGATGGCCTGCGCGTCGGCGGCGGTGTCGTTGTTTCTGGTGCGGGTGTACATGACCATCGGCGCGTTTTTCCAGGCGCTGCCTTCGGGCAGGAAGATCATGGGGATGCCTTCGGCGGCCAGGGTGGTGTTGTCCATTGTCCAGCCGCCGGGGGCGGTGAAGCCGTAGCAGTGGTTTCCACTGTGGGCATAGCCGGAAAGCGGGGTAATGCCGCTTTGTGGCGCGCTAGCGGCGGTGTGGGCAGAGGCAGCAAGGGCAAGCGCGCAGGCGGTGATGAGGGGTTTGTGCATGGTGTTTTCCTTATGGCTGGGGGGCAGTTGATTGACCGGGCGACGGGCGGGTGGTGTCCGGTCGGTGCCAGACGTATGTTAGCGCTTTTGCGCGCGGGTTGGGCTAACGTTTGGGGTTATGCGTTCTTTATATAGGGATTTTCGTGGGTCATTGTGGTTATGCGCGGTAGTACTTGTTACCGTTTTCCGTCTTGTTCCGTGATTATAAAATTTTTCGTGTATCTCTTTGTTTTTACAGGGATTGACTTACGTGGGTTTTTCTGTATAAATTGTTAAATGCACGTTATCTTCTGTGCAGGTTAACGTTGCTGTACCCGTCCGCGCTGCGGATTTTTATCTCAATATTTATTCATGATGAGGGCTTTTTTATGGGTAATTTCAATGCGATGCACGTAACTTTCGGTCTGTATCTGATTGTCGTGCTGTTAATCGGAATTGCGGCGTATTTTTCGACACGCGATTTTAATGACTATATTCTCGGCGGGCGCAGCCTCGGCCCGTTTGTAACCGCCATGTCGGCCGGTGCTTCCGATATGTCCGGCTGGTTGTTGATGGGTTTGCCGGGGGCGGTGTTTCTTTCCGGCCTCAGCCAATCGTGGATTGCCATCGGCTTGATGGTCGGCGCGTATTTTAACTGGCTGCTGGTAGCGGGCAGGTTGCGGGTGCATACGGAATTGAACAATAACGCCCTAACGCTGCCGGATTATTTTTTTCACCGCTTTGGCTCGCTGGGCACAGTGATTAAGGTGGTTTCCGCGACGATTATTTTGTTCTTTTTCACGATTTATTGCGCGTCGGGTATTGTTGCCGGGGCGCGTCTCTTTGAAAGCCTGTTCCATGTTTCTTATACGCAGGCGATGTGGCTCGGTGCGGGGGCAACGATTGTTTATACCTTCCTCGGCGGCTTCCTCGCGGTGAGCTGGACGGATACGGTACAGGCGACTTTAATGATTTTCGCCCTGATTCTGACGCCTGTCATGGTGCTGATTGTGGTCGGTGGTCCGGATGATGTGTCGCTCTCGATTGCCAATATGGCGCAGGAAACGGGCAAGTCGTATAGCGGCCTGTTTGCCGGCACGACTTTCCTCGGCATTGTCTCCACGGCCGCTTGGGGATTGGGCTATTTCGGCCAGCCGCATATTCTTGCCCGCTTTATGGCCGCCGATAATGTGCCTTCATTAAAAAGCGCGCGCCGCATTGGCATGACCTGGATGATTTTGTGCCTGGGCGGCGCGGTTGCCGTTGGTTATTTCGGCATTGCCTATGCAGGCGTGTTTGGCGATAAGCTCAATGCGGAATTGCAGGGCAATCACGAGCGGATTTTTATTGCCCTTGCAACGCTTTTGTTTAATCCGTGGATTGCCGGGGTGATTCTCTCCGCCATTCTTGCCGCCGTGATGTCCACGCTGTCCTGCCAGTTATTGGTGTGTTCAAGTGCGATTGCCGAGGATTTTTATAAGGGCTTTTTGCGCCCGGCGGCGAGCCAGTTTGAAATGGTATGGGTTGGCCGCCTGATGGTTTTGGCGGTCGCGGTGATTGCCATCGTGATTGCCGCCGACCCGAACAGCCGCGTGCTGGGGCTGGTGTCCTACGCCTGGGCGGGTTTTGGTGCCGCTTTCGGCCCGGTGGTGATTCTCTCGCTGTTCTGGAAGCGGATGACCGCCGCCGGCGCGCTGGCCGGGATGACCATCGGCGCCATCGTCGTCGTCGCCTGGGCGGAAGGGGTCAATCCGTGGCTCGCCGCACACGGTTATGCGACGATGTATGAAATCGTTCCCGGTTTTATCGCCTGTGCGCTCGCCATCGTGCTGGTGTCGCTGCTCTCGCCCGCCCCCTCTCGCGCCGTCATCGAGCGCTTCGAGCAGGGCGACCGCGAATACCACAGCAAAAAACACGGCCAATCCGCATAAATCACCATATAATGCGTTTTAACGCATTTATTTTCACAACGAAGGAGTTTCATCATGTTCGCATTTTCCCATCCTCAATCCGCCCTGCGCGACGCTATCACTACCGCTTATCGCCGCGACGAGGCGGAGGCCGTCGCCGATATGCTGGCGCGCGCGCAGTTAAGCGAGGATGAACGCCGCGAGGCGGAAGCGCTCGCCCGTCGTCTGGTCAAGCAGGTGCGCGAAAGCCGCCGCAAGGCCAGCGGCGTGGACGCGCTGATGCACGAGTTTTCCCTGTCCAGCGAGGAAGGCGTGGCGCTGATGTGCCTCGCCGAAGCGCTGCTGCGCATTCCCGATGTCGAGACGCGCAACCGGCTGATTCAGGACAAGATTTCCGGCGGCGACTGGAAAAGCCACCTGGGACACAGCCCGTCCATGTTCGTCAACGCCTCCGCCTGGGGGCTGCTGATTACCGGCAAGCTGACCGCGCCAAGCGATGAAAAATCGCTGGGCAGCGCGCTCACCCGCATCATCGGCAAGGGCGGCGCGCCGCTTATCCGCCAGGGCGTGAACTTCGCCATGCGCATGCTCGGCAAACAGTTCGTTACCGGGCAAACCATTGAAGAAGCGCTGAAAAACGGCAAGGCGCGGGAAAAAATGGGCTACCGCTACTCCTTCGACATGCTCGGCGAAGCGGCGATGACCCAGGCCGACGCCGACCGCTACTTCCAGGACTACGTGGATGCCATCCACGCCATCGGCAAAGATGCGGCGGGCGCGGGCGTCTATGAAGGCAACGGCATCTCGGTGAAACTCTCCGCCATCCACCCGCGCTACTGGCGCGCGCAGCACGAGCGGGTGATGACCGAACTGCTGCCGCGTCTGAAAGAACTTTTCCTGCTCGGCAAACAATACGACATCGGCATCAACATCGACGCCGAAGAAGCCAACCGCCTCGAACTCTCGCTCGACCTGATGGAAGCGCTGGTTTCCGACCCGGATTTGGCGGGCTACAAAGGTATCGGTTTCGTCGTGCAGGCCTATCAAAAACGCTGCCCCTTCGTCATCGATTACCTGATCGACCTTGCCCGCCGCAGCAAGCAGAAACTGATGATTCGTCTCGTCAAGGGCGCGTACTGGGACAGCGAAGTCAAATGGGCGCAAGTGGACGGCATGGACGGCTACCCCGTCTATACCCGCAAAGTCCACACCGACGTCTCCTACCTCGCCTGCGCGCGCAAACTGCTTGCCGCACAAGACGCCGTCTTCCCGCAATTCGCCACCCATAACGCCTATACCCTCGGTGCCATCTACCAGATGGGCAAGGACAAAGACTTCGAGCACCAATGCCTGCACGGCATGGGCGAGACCCTCTACGACCAGGTCGTCGGCCCGCAAAACCTCGGCCGCCGCGTGCGCGTCTATGCCCCGGTCGGCACCCACGAAACCCTGCTCGCCTACCTCGTCCGCCGCCTGCTCGAAAACGGCGCGAACTCTTCCTTCGTCAACCAGATTGTGGACGAAAACATCAGCATCGACGAGCTGGTCAAAAGCCCGCTGGATGCCGCCGCCGCGACCCACGGCAAGATGCACGCCGCGCTGCCGCTGCCGCAGAACCTCTACGGCGACAAACGCGCCAACTCGCGCGGCGTCGATTTCAGCAACGAACACGTCCTGCAACAACTCGAACGCGACATGAACGCCGCCGCCGCGCGGCCCGTCCAGGCGGCAAGCATCGCCGCCGTGCCCATAGAAAGCGACGCCCCGCACGACGTGACAAACCCGGCGGATCACCGCGACATCGTCGGCAACGCCGCCTTCCTGCAAGCCGCCTCCGTCCCCGCCATCATCAGCGCCGCCAAAGACGCCGAAAGCCGCTGGGCCGCCGTCGCCCCCGCCGCACGCGCCGCCATCCTGCGCCGCATCGCCGACCTCTTTGAGGCCCACGCCGCCGAACTCATGACGCTCGCCGTCCGGGAAGCGGGCAAAACCCTCGGCAACGCCGTCGCCGAAGTGCGCGAAGCGGTGGATTTCTGCCGCTACTACGCGAACGAGGCAGAAACTACCTGCGCCGCGCGCGCACCCGTCGGCACCATCGTCGCCATCAGCCCCTGGAACTTCCCGCTCGCCATCTTCACCGGCGAAGTCGTGGCCGCCCTTGCCGTGGGCAACACCGTCATCGCCAAACCCGCCGAACAGACCGGCCTCATCGCCTACCGCGCCGTGCAGCTCATGCACCAGGCCGGCATCCCGCGCGACGCCCTGCAACTCGCCCTCGGCGCGGGCGACATCGGCGCGGCGCTCACCGCCGACCCGCGCGTGAACGGCGTCGTCTTCACCGGCTCGACCGAAGTCGCCCAGGCGATCAACCGCACCCTCGCCGCGCGCGACGACGACCCCGTGCTCATCGCCGAAACCGGCGGGCAGAACGCCATGATCGTGGACAGCACCGCGCTCGCCGAACAAGTCTGCGCCGACGTCATCACCTCCGCCTTCGACAGCGCCGGCCAACGCTGCTCCGCCCTGCGCATCCTCTGCGTCCAGGAAGACGTCGCCGACCGCACCATCGCCATGATCAAAGGCGCGATGGACGAACTGCGCGTGGACAACCCCGCCAAACTCGCCACCGACGTCGGCCCCGTCATCGACAAAGAAGCACAGCAAAACCTGCTGGCGCACATCGACAACATCAAAAAAGTAGCGAAAAGCAGCCATCAGAGCAAACTCGCCGCCGACATCAACCCCGCACACAGCACCTTCGTGCCGCCAACCCTGATCGAACTCACGAACCTCGACCAGCTCACCCGCGAAAACTTCGGCCCCGTGCTGCATGTCCTGCGCTACAAAAACAGCGGGCTTGACCGCCTCATCGCGCAAATCAACGACAAAGGCTACGCGCTGACCGGCGGCATCCACAGCCGCATTGACGGTGCCATTGAGCACATCGGCGCACACCTCGAAGCGGGCAACCTCTACATCAACCGCAACATCGTCGGCGCCGTCGTCGGCGTCCAGCCCTTCGGCGGCCACGGCAAATCCGGCACCGGCCCCAAAGCAGGCGGGCAAAACTACCTGCAACGCCTCTCACGCGGCGGCCACTGGCAAGCCCCCGCCGTTACCCGTGCAGGTGAAGCGGACGAAGCCGCCCTCAGCCAAATCCTCGACGCCGTCGCACAAAGCGATCTCCCCGGCGACGTCAAAACCCGCCTGCAACAAAGCGCCGACGACGCCCGCAAGAACACCCTGCGCCTCGCCGTCGAACGCCTCGGCGGCCCGACCGGGGAAACCAACGAGAACCGCTGGCACATGCCCGCAACCATCGCCCTCTACGGCGGCGACCTCGCGCAAAGCCTCGCCGTGCTCATCCCCGTCGCCGCCGCCGGCGGGCGCCTCGGCGTCGGCAAAGCGCACCCGCTCGCCGCCTGGAAAGACCGCCTGGGCGGCCTCGTCCGCGTCAGCGACCAACCCGTTGCCGACGACGCCGGCCACGTCATCGCCCTCACCGCGCTGCCTGCCGAAGAAAAAACCGCACTGGCAGCACGCGATGGTGCCATCGTCAAAATCCACTCCGCCGATGCGGATGGCAACGTGGACATCCTGCCGCTCTACCGGGAAAACAGCCGCAGCACCAACACCACCGCCGCCGGCGGCAACGCCAGCCTGATGGCGATGGCCGAAGTCTGAATCTGAAGCGGCATCTGCTAACAAAAAACCCTTCCGTCCGGAAGGGTTTTTTCATGGATGCCGCCAGGCGGTGTCATGCCGTGAAGATAGGCATCAGAAGTTGTAGGTCGCGCCGACCATGCCGCTGTATGCGGCCTTTTTCTCCGTCATCGGGCTGTCCTTGACCGCGCCGGATAGTTTCTCGGCGCGCACGCCGGCAAAGGCGCTGATGTGCGGGCTGATGTGGTATTGCGCGCTGAGGTCAACATAGGGGCTGATGCCGCCTTTGGCGTGGTAGGCGGAGAGGCCGCTGCGTGCCGCTTCTGTCTCGCTCACGCCGTAGTAGTACCGGTTGTATTTTTTGCCGGCCCAGGTCGCACCCACGGCGGGGGTGATGGCGAGTTGCGGACTTACCGCCCAGGTGTAGTCGTATTGCACTTCGATTTGCGTGCCTTTGCTGTTGCCGGAGATGTCCTGCGAGAGGGTGGTTTGCAGGCTGCCGTAGCCGGTGTCGAGGCGGTAGCCGAGGTCGGCGTTGATGCCCGGTTTGCGCCGGTCGAGCTGTTGCAGGCGGGGATCGCGGCTGCGGTTCGGTTTGAACGCGTTGCCGTCGTAGCTCGCGCCCAGGGTGAGGGTCTGCGTTTCGCTGTTGTAGAGTTTGACGCCGGCCGAGGCACCGTCGAGGTAGATGTGCGGGCTTTCGTAGTGCAAGAGCGGCGCGGCGTGCCAGTGGTTGCCGTCGTAGTCTTTGTACACGCCGCCGGTGTAACCGGCGGCGATGCCGAGGCTGAAGCGGCTGTCGCTGTCTTCTCCGGCGGCATGGGTGCCTGCCGTGAGGGCAAGCAGGGCGAGTAGTGCGGGTTTGCTGTGGTGCATGGTGTCTCCTGATTGACTTAGAGGATGCCGCCATTCATCGGCGGTAGCGGGTTTTTGCGCGGTGCCAGCGGGACGCAGATATCGACGCGGTATTGTTGTTGCGGGTCGTCGTGGTGGGCGTCGAGGTATTCGAGATGGATGGGCGCGTCGGCGGCGGTTTCGCCGCACTGCGGCAGGTAGTGATGCAGCAGCCAGTCGCCGGCGTGGTCGAGATCGGCATAGGTGCCGTGATAATGCAGCACGGCGTGCTCGCCACCGGCAATGGTGCCGCTGTGCAGCGGCGGGGCGATGTGTGCGGGCGGCAGGGTCACGGCGATGTAGCAGCCGCAACGGGCGAAGACAGGCGGGATGTGGATGGAAAAAGCGCGCGATTCCCGGCAGGAGTGGCCGCGCAGGCTGAGGAGGATGCGCAGTTGGTGGAAGGTGTCGGTGAGGCGGAGGTAATGGCCTTCGTGCTTGAGAATGGCGACGGGGACGGGCGCGAGGGTGGTGATTTCGACGGGGTAGTGGTCGCGGCGGTGGTAGTCGCGGTAAGCCTGCGGGCTGAGGCCGTAGGCACGGGCGAAGATGCGGGTGAAGGATTGGGCATTGCCGCCGTAGCCGCAGGCACGGGCGATGGCGGCGATGGGGCGGTTGTTGTTGCGCAGCAGCCAGGCGGCGTGGTGCAGGCGCTGCCATTTCAGGGTTTGGTAAGGGGTTTCGCCCATCAGGGCGCGGTAGCGGCGGTGCCAGTGCCACGGCGACAGTGCCGCTTCGGCGGCGAGGCGGTTGAGGTCAATGTCGCGGTCGTAGTGGCTGTGCAGGTAGTGCAGGGCGCGGCGGAAACGGTGTTCGTCGTGTGTGTTCATGCGGGCAGGGTAGGGCAGGACGATGGATGGTTCTTGCGCTTTTGTACGGGATGTCGTACTGCCGTTTTGCCGTCAGCCCGCCCCCGGCCGCGTTGTTTTTGGGGACGGGTTTCAGGTTTTTTCCAGTTTGGCGTAGGCCAGTACCAACCATTTTTCCCCGGCGTCGGCGAAGTTGACGAGGATGCGGCGGTGCTCGCCGCTGCCTTCGAGTGCCATGACACAGCCGTCGCCGAATTTGGGGTGGCGCACGTTCGTGCCGATCGGGTAGGGGCTGCCGTCGTCATGGGCGGGCGCGGCGTGGCGGGTCTGCCGCATTTTGCTGATGCCGCTGTACACCATCGGGCGCACCGCTTCGGTCAGTTCCGCCGGGATTTCGTGGATGAAGCGCGAGGGCTGCGGGTAGGTGTCCTGCCCCTGGAAGCGGCGGCGTTCGGCGAAGCAGAGGGTGAGGTGCTGTTCGGCGCGGGTCATGCCGACGTAGGCGAGGCGGCGCTCTTCTTCGAGTTTTTCCGGGCTTTCGCAGGCGCGCTGGGTCGGGAACAGGCCTTCTTCCATGCCGACGATGTACACGTTCGGGTATTCGAGGCCTTTGGCGCTGTGCAGGGTCATGAGCTGGACGCTGTCTGTGCCTTCTTCAGCCTGACCGTCGCCTGCGTCCAGCGCGGCGTCGGCGAGGAAGTCCATGATGCGGTCGCTGTCGGGGTCGGTGGTGAGGTCTATGTAGCTGCCGGCGTTGATGAGTTCGTCGAGGTTGTCGCGCCGCGCTTCGGCCTGTTCACTGTGCTCGGCTTCAAGGGCAGCGTAAAGGCCGCTGTCATGCACGGTGTATTCGAGGGCTTTTTTCAGCGAGGGTTCGTGATTGATTTTGTGCGCGAGGTCGTCGATAAGGCGGACGAAGTCGCGCAGGGCGTTTTTGGCGCGGGCGGGGTAGTGGCTGTTGATGAGGGTGTCGTTGGTGAGGATTTGCCACAGGCTGGCGCCGTGCTGTTGCGCGTGCTGACGCAGGTCGGCCAGGGTTTTCTGGCCAATGCCGCGCGGTGGGGTGTTGATGATGCGTTCGAGGGCGCCATCGTCATCGCGGTAGCGGGCGAGACGCAGGTAGGCGAGCGCGTCTTTGATTTCGGCGCGCTCGAAGAAGCGTAGGCCGCCATAGACGCGGTAGGGCAGGCGGTGCTGCAAGAGCATTTCTTCGAAGACGCGCGATTGGGCGTTGGAGCGGTAGAGGATGGCGCAGTCGTCGTAACGGCCGCCTGCTGCCTGCCAGCGCTGGATTTCGGCGCAGATGTAGCGTGCTTCGTCGTGTTCGTTAATGGCGGGGTAGATGCGCACCGCCGCGCCGCGCGCGCCATCGCTCCACAGGGTTTTGCCGAGACGCTGGCTGTTTTGCGCAATGACGGCGTTGGCGGCATCGAGGATGGTCTGGGTTGAACGGTAGTTTTGTTCGAGGCGGATGGTGGCGAGGCCGGGGTAGTCGTGTTCGAGTTGCAGGATGTTTTCGACGCGCGCGCCACGCCAGCCGTAGATGGACTGGTCGTCATCACCCACGACGAAGAGTTGCGCACCGCCCGCGCTGATTTGTTGGACAAGGCGGTATTGCAGGGCGTTGGTGTCCTGAAATTCGTCCACAAGGATGCTCTGGAAACGCTGCTGGTAGTTACGCAGCACGTCGGCGTGGTGGGTAAAGAGTTCGACGGTGAGCAGGAGCAATTCGGCGAAGTCCATCGTACCTTGCTGGCGGCAGAGGCGCTCGTAATCGGCGTAGAAATCGCGCACGGCGATGTTGGTCGGGTGCGGATTGGGCGGGATGTCAGCCGCGCGCAGGCCATCTTCTTTCCAGGCGTTGATTTGCCAGACTAGCGCTTTCGGCTTGATATGGTTTTCGTCCCACTGCCGCGCGCGCATCATGCGCTTCACCATGCGCAGCTGGTCATCGCTGTCCATGATGATGAATTGTTCCGGCCAGCCGAGCAGCATGGCGTGACGGCGCAGGATGCGGTGGCAGATGCCGTGGAAGGTACCCATCCACAGTTGCCCAAGCGGACGTTCCAGCGCGGCTTCGAGACGCTGGCGCATTTCGCGTGCGGCTTTGTTGGTAAAGGTGAGCGCCAGCAGTCCGTAGGGCGAGATGCCTTCAACCGCCATCAGCCATTGCATGCGCTGCACGAGGACGCGTGTTTTGCCGCTGCCCGCCCCGGCGATGATGCGCAGGGCGCGCGCCGGATGGGTGACGGCTTCGCGCTGGCGTTCGTTCAGGCCGCTGAGGATTTCGCTGACATCCACGTGTGTTCTCCGCAAAAAGGCGGGCATTATAGTGGCTGGTGGCGGCGGGTTTGGTAATGTTTGCCGGCAGGGCTTGACACTCTCCCGCGCGCTCGGCATAATCGCGCGCCTTCTTCCTTCCTCTTCTCCATTAAGGCTACGTAGCTCAGTCGGTTAGAGCACATCACTCATAATGATGGGGTCCCCTGTTCGAGTCAGGGCGTAGCCACCAAATCCCTTCTTCCATTCCCGTTTCCGGCACCGGTTTGTTGCAAATTCATTGCAATTACTTTAGTATCCGCCGCCTCAAACACGAAACGGTAAATCTCAATATGTTTTTCAAGAAACCCGACACTGAACGGGCGGTTACTTTTGCCGATTTTGAACACGGCGAAGATTGCCCCTGCTGCACCCGCAATGCCCGACGCACTTTCCTGAAAACTGCTGCGATCGCGACGGCGGGTCTTTTATTGCCTGCCGACTGGGCCAAAGCTGCCATCAGCCGCGAGCGGATGATCAAGATGCACAACCCGCACACCGGCGAAAATATCCGCGCGGTCTTTTGGTCTCCGGAATATGGTTATATTCAGCCTGCCATGGATGAAATCAGCAATTTCTTCCGCGATTTCCGCCAGAATCAGATTGTTTCTGTGGATATCGACCTGCTCAATATCCTCCACTACATGCAAAGCAACGTTGGCAATAATGCGACGATCGAATTGCATAGCGGCTACCGCTCACCGGCTACCAATTCCATGTTGGCGCGTCGCTCCAAGAATGTCGGCAAGCAGAGCTATCACATGAAGGCTCAGGCTGCCGACATTTCCATTCAGGGTTATAACGCGCGGCAGTTGCGCGCGATGGCGCAGCGCCTGAACGCAGGCGGCATCGGCATTTATCGCGGCTCGAATTTTATTCACGTGGATTCCGGTCCGGTACGCACCTGGTACTACTAACGAATGAATACGAAAAAGCGGGCGTTCTGCCCGCTTTTTCATTTTGGTGCAGCCGGATTCAGATAATGCGTTCTTCCGTCCCGAACCACATCACCGATTGCGCCATATCGACGAAGCGCAGTTCGTCCGCGCGCAATTCGGCAAGCGCAGCCCGTCCTGCGGCGGTGCTGCGGGCGCGCAGGAAATCATCGCGGCTGTCGTACCACAGTTCGCCCATCGCGTCGTAGGCAAAGGGCAGGGTGTCGCGCATGGTATCGGCGGCTTCCGGCAGGGTTTTCGCATAGGCACGGATGCCGAGTGCCGCCTGATGATGCAGGACTTTGGCGGCATGTGCGCGCCAGCAGGCGAGAAATTCGTTCGTGTCGAGTTCGGCGCGTTTTTTGACGAACATGATGATTTTAAACATGATTTTCTCCGTTGATGCAGGTTTGCAGGGCTGCCCATGCGGCGGGTAGCCGGGTAATGCCGTCGGTGCTTAAAAAATGGCCGTGTTGCGGCAGTTCATGCACCGTGCCGCCGAGTCGCGCGGCGAGGGCATGGCTGTTGACGGGGGCGACGACGTAATCGTTGTTGCTGATGAGGTGGTGCATTTGCGCGGCATGGCGGCGCAGGGTGGCGTCATCAAGATGGCAGCGGTCAATGTAGGCATCTATATTGAAACCGCCGATGGTCGGCAGCGTCGGCAACCGCGTACCAAAGCCTGCCACCAGCACGAGGCCGCCCACCGCTGCGGGACGGGTCGCATTCAGGTAATGCAGCAGGCTGATGGTGCCGAGGCTGTGCGCGATAAGCAAAGTGTTGCGATCGGGCATGCCGACGGTTTGCGCCAGCACCGTCTGCCAGGCGGCAAAATCGGGATGCTCGCTGTCGGGTAGCGGCGGGACGATGGTTGGAATGCCCGCCGCCTGCAAACGTGCCTGCAACCAGGGGAACCAATGATCGGTCGGGCCCGCGCCGTAACCGTGGATGATGTAAGCGTGCATGGCATGCTCCTGTGTGAATGACGACGCAAGGGTAGACTATGACACCTTGTCAGGGTCAAGCGGAGGACGCATGAAAATAGGGGAATTGGCGCAGCGCACACAGGTGAGCATACGGATGCTGCGTTTTTATGAAGCGCAGGGACTGCTGGCGCCCGCGCGCAGCGCCGCCGGTTATCGCCTTTATGGCGAGGCGGATGTGGCGCAGGTGGCGAAAATCCGCCTGCTGCAACAGGCGGGGCTGGCACTGAAAGATATTGCCCTGCTGCACGATTGCCTGCACGACCGCCCGCAGGCGTTCTGCCCGGCGCTGCGCGACAAGCTGCGCGCCTGTCAGGCGGAGACGGCGGCGCGCATCACGCAGTTGCAGGAAACGCAGGCGCTTTTGGCACGGTTGCTGGTGGGGTAACGCCCGGCAAGGTTAAGAAAAATGACGGTTTTGTTCACCACCGCTTCATGTGGGTGGGCGGATAATGCGTCAAGTGGCAACCGCCGCTTTTTCAGTCATTTACGGAGCATTACGATGAACAAACCCACTTTCGCGCTTATCGCCGCAACGACCCTGCTGCTTGCCGCTTGCGGTGGCAAGGACGACAAAAACAATACCCCGGTTGATCCGCAGCATCCGAATAACGACAATACCGGCCGTTACAATAAAGATGCGTATCACGGTACCGCGTTCGCCATTCCCAACGGCGCGACGTTCAACAGCGCCAGCCACGCCAAAGCCCTGAACAGCACCAGCCTCAATGTGCTGCATATCGACGGCAAGTACTTCCCGTCGCAACAGAGCGGCATTTACTCCGGCGGTCTTCCCAACATCCGCAGCAATTCAATACAAATTAACGGCGTCAGCTACAAGAATTTCCTGGTCAGCGGCCACAATTACCGCAACAGCCGCTTCGGCTACATCACGCATGACAATACCGACTACATCTTCAGCCAGGGCGCCTTTACCACCAATATGCCAAGCCGAGGTATCGTCGAATATGACGGCGATGCGGCAGTTGGTCGTAATGGCGTCGCCGGTGTCGCTGATGCCGATTTCACCGTTAACTTCGGCAATAAGACTGTGAGCGGACGCATCAAAGCGGAACGGGACAGCAATATTCAATTCAACCCGATCTATCTAACCGCGACCATCAACGGCAGTCATTTTTCCGGCAGCACCAACAGCGCCGGGGTCAGCACCGCCGGGCATTTTTACGGCGACAACGCCCGCGAATTGGGCGGCATTTTCCACGACAGCACGCAGAACTTGAGCGGCAGCTACGGTGCCGTGCGTGATGATGAATGAAGGCCGTGCCTGATAAACAAACCCCGCCACGGCGGGGTTTGTTTTTGGGCGTGCGCAGACGGGCAGGCGGTGTGTTCAGCTTATGTCGCGGGCGGCGCGGTACAGGTCCTTCCAGTCATCACGCGGTTTGACGGCGGTTTCCAGGTATTCGCGCCAGACGATGGCATCCTGCACCGGGTCTTTGACGACCGCGCCGAGGAGTCCGGCGATGAGGTCGTGCGCGCGCAGGACGCCATCGCCGAAGTAGGCGGAGAGCGCCATGCCGTTGTTGACCACCGAGATGGCTTCGGCGGTGGAGAGGGTGCCGCTGGGGCTTTTCAGTTTGTTTTTGCGGTCGGCAGTCGTTCCCTCGCGCAGTTCGCGGAAGATGATGACGATGCGGCGGATTTCCGCCAGCGCCGGTTTTTCGGCGGGCAGTTGCATGGTTGTGCCGTAGTCTTCAACGCGGCGGCGGACGATGTCCACTTCTTCGTCCAGGGTTGCCGGCAGCGGCAGGATGACGGTGTTGAAGCGGCGTTTGAGCGCGCTTGAGAGGTCGTTCACGCCTTTATCGCGGTTGTTGGCGGTGGCAATGACGCTGAAGCCGCGCACTGCCTGCACTTCGTCGGTGAGTTCGGGGATGGGCAGGCTTTTTTCGGAGAGGATGGTGATGAGGGTGTCCTGCACGTCGGCGCCGATACGGGTCAGTTCTTCGATGCGGGCGATTTTGCCGTCACGCATGGCGCGCATCAGCGGGCTTTCGACAAGCGCCGCGCGGCTCGGCCCTTTGGCGAGCAGTTCGGCGTAGTTCCAGCCGTAGCGCAGCGCTTCTTCGCCGGTGCCGGCGGTGCCTTGCACGACGAGGGTGGAATCGCCGCTGATGGCGGCAGCGATGTGTTCGCTCACCCAGCTTTTGGCCGTGCCGGGCAGGCCGTAGAGGAGGAGGGCGCGGTCGGTGGCAAGCGTAGCGACGGCGATTTCCATCAGGCGGCGGTTACCGATGTATTTGGCGCTGATGGTGTAACCGTTGTCGAGTGTGCCGCCAACGAGGTAGGTGACCACGGCGGCGGGCGAGAGTTGCCAGTTTTCCGGACGCGGGTTGTTGTCCTGTTTTTGCAGTTCGTGCAGTTCTTCGGCGTTTTGCTGTTCGGCGTGTTGGCGGAGGATGTTGTTCATGGTTGGGGTTCCTGTGGGTTGGGATAGGGGCGCTCCTGCGGTAGCAGGGCTTGGGCTTCGTCGTAGCGGCGTTGTTGCACCAGTTGGTGGATGTTGTGGGCGAGCGCGGTGATGTCGGTGATGCGCGTGATCCAGTCGTTGCAATAATGTTCAACGGCGACGCCGCTCAGGCCAATCTGGATGGCGCGATGCGGCAGGGGTTGAAGGTTGAGATCGCGTTCGGGATCCCATTGGATGCGCACCGGCGCACGGGCTTTTTCGGCCTGCCAAGCTTCCACATCCATGCCGGGCGGCACACTGCTCGGCGCACTGTGGGACAGCGCCCAAGCAAAGCCGCTGCGGCGGATGTCGATGGCGAGGATGCGGCGCTGGTTATCGTCTTTCTGCGCCCAGCCGCTGCGGTACATCATCCAGAGGAAGGAGGGCTTTATCCAGGTCATGCGCGTTTTTTTGTACGGCGGCGAGACGAAGGTGCCGTGGGCAAGGGCGCTATCGGCGATAGCGTCGTTATAGGCTTGATAGACACGGATGGTATCGGCGTCGTACACGGCGCGAATTTGGCGGACGGGGATGGTCATGATTGGCTGTCCAGCAGGTCGAGGAAGGTTTGTTTTTCGCCCGCGTATTGATGAAGGGCGTCGATAAAGGTGCTGTGCGGATAGGCGGGGTGCGCGGGCAGTGCAGCGATGGTATCCGCCGTGGCGCGGGTGTCGAGGCAGACAGCGCAGCGCTCGGCGTCGTTGGTGCTGCCGTATTTTTGCAGCAGGGTGCTGTGCAGGATGCCGTCAAATACCGCCCGGCTGTACAACGGCCCCCAGGGCTGGGCGGGTTCGAAGGTTTCGCTGTTGTTGTAGCTGCGGGATAGCAGGCCGTGGTCAAGGCCGGGCGTGGCCAGCACGACTTCGCGTTCGGCAGGGGTGAGGCGCGCGAGCAGGCGGTGGCGGATGTCGTCCGGCAGTTGTGGCCAGCGTGCGGTGAGGATGGCGCGGGTGAAACGCGGGTCGTCCATGCTGTCCACCCAGTATTCGCGGTGCAGGTTGCGCAGCAGCGGGCGGTGCGTAGCGAGGATGGTGGCGGCTGTGGCGGCGTCGGTGTGCAGCACCTCCGCCCAGGCGTCCAGCGGCAGGGCGAGGATGAGCTGGCGCAGGATGTAGTCGTCGTCGCTTTCTTTTTTATCCGGGCTGATTTGCTCGATGCCGAGCTGTTTCAGCGTGTCGGTGTAGGGCTGCGGCGTGTAGTGCCACGGTTTTTTTGCGTCGCCGCTGTATTGCAGACGGGCGGCGAGTTCGCTCTGGTACTGGCGTTGCAGGGCGCTACCGGGCAGGCGGCGCAGCAGGTCGGCGGCGGTGCGGCGCACGCTCTTGCTGCGGTCGCTCAATGCCTGGGTCAGGAAGGCTTCATCGTCCGCGCCGAGGCCGATGGCGAAAAGGGCCAGATATTCGTCGCGCCGCGTGGCGGGGGCGCTTTGCCACCACTGCCCGACTTTATCGCGCGCGGCGGCGGGGTCGCTGGCACGGACGCGGCGCAGCCAGTGCTTGCGCCCGCTGTGGTTGGCTTCGTCCGGGTCGGTGGCGGTGTCGTTTTCATAATTGCGCTGCCCCAGTTCGCCAAGTAGCCAGCGCCCCCGGCTGCCGAGGAGGATGGCAGGTAAAGTAGCGGGATTGAGGGTGGCAAGCAGCGCGGGAACGGCATCGGGCGGCAGGCTGAAGCCGCGCGCGGCGAGGGCCCCGCAGGCCCAGGCGGCGAGATGACGCTGCCCGCCTTCAAGCCAGCGCAGGAGGATGGCAGTAAGCGCCGGGAGGGGATGGCGCTCCTGCGGGTCAACCGGCGCGACGGGAACGGCCTGCCATGCCCCGCCCGTCTGCACCGGACTACCGCCGCCGTAAGCGTAGGCGAAGGCGAGGGCTGCGAGGCGGTAGTGCGCCGCTTCGGGGTTATCCCCTTGCAGCTGCGGCAGATAGGCGGCCAGTGCGGGCGGCAGGTCGGGTGTGGCGGTTTGTTTGGCCGTGCCGAGCAGGGCGGTGTTGAGGATGGCGGGCGGTAGCATGGTTCAGGCGCGGTGGTAGTAGCGGTAGCTGCCGTCGCAGCAGGTGGCGAGCAGGTGGCAGCGGCGATCGAGGTGGTCGTAGCGGATGAAGGCGGTGAAGGGGCTGCCGCCGGTGTGTGCGAGTAGGGCAGCGGTTTCATCGCCGGGGTGGGCGAGGGGCAGGATGCTGCCGTCGTCGCCGAGGGCGTAGTCGTCGCCCAGGCGGTAGAGGCGGATGTGGTCGAGGCGGCCGGGGGTCATGCTGCGGAAGGGGTTGTCGCGCGCTGCCGCGTGCAGGCGGGCGGTGAGGGCAGCGAGGGTGTAATCGCCATCCGGCAGCGGTGGCAGGGTGGGTAGCGCCTGCCATTCGCGCGGCTGGGCGCGTTGGGGGGCGATGCCGGGGTAGTAGCAGAGTTCGCCGTCGTAGGCGATACCGGGCAGGACAGGCGCCGCTTGTGGCGGTGCGCCGGGGATGCGGAATTCGAGGATGTAGGCGTAACGGCCACTGTGGCTGCCGTAGAGCCAGTGGTAGTGGGCTTCGCCCCGGTCGAGGTCGATACTGTGGCTGCCGATGTTGTGCCAGTGGTCGTGCTGCGGCGGGTTTTGCAGGACGGTTTCTTTGGCGACGGGGATGCCGAGGCGTGCGGTGATTTCAGCCTGCCAGTCGGGGTCGAGGCGGTCGTAGCGGGTGTAGGTGTCGGCAAGCAGGTAGAGGGTGGTGTAAGCGGCGAGCAGGGTTTCGTGAGCGGTGGCGGGGAGGCTGGCAGCGTGTTGCAGGCGGGCGGCGATGCCGGGGAGTTGCGCGTCGTTCATGCGCCGCGCGAGGTGGTGCAGTTGCTGGTAGTATTCGCCGCGTTGGGCAAGGCCGTTGCGCAGTTGGTCTTCCAGCCAGCGTTGCAGGTCGGCAAGGCCGTCGGCAGCTTTGGCATGGCGCGCCCGGCGGCGTTTTTCCTGGACGGCGGGATCGGGGGCTTTTTCGGCTTTTTCGGCTTTGTCGGCGCGCTCGGCTTTGGCTGCGCGGGTCTGCCGGCGTTTGTCGAGCCAGGCGGTGACCCAGTCGGGTGGCGCGGCTTCCTGGAAGCGTTCGGGGCTTTCAGCGTAGCGCAAGAGCAGGGCGAGGCCGTGTTTGCAGGGGAATTTGCGGCTGGGGCAGCTGCATTTGAAGGCGGGTTCGGCGCTGAGGTCAACGGCGGTTTGGTAGGGGTTTTTGCCGCTGCCCTGGCAGTGACCCCATAGGGCGTCGCCCTGTTTTTCGAGCAGGGGCCATTTGTTGGCGCCGAGGGCAGCGGCGGCTTTGTTGGAGGCGGCGTCAGGGGCGAGGTGGGCGATTTGGGCGACGGTGTAGGTGGGCATGTCAGAGGGCGTGGATGGTGATGCCTTTGGGGGCAGCAAGTTGTTGTAGTGCGGCAATGTCTGCCGGCGCAGCGTGGATGTAAACGTGGGCGTTGCTGTGGCCGTTGTAGTCGTTGAGCGCCCGTTTGAGGGTGGCGAGGTTGACGCTGCTGCTTCTGCCGCTGATGCCGATATGGACGTTGTCGGCGGCGAGTGCTTGCAGGATGTTGTGGACGGAACCGGAGGCGGTCATGCCGCTGCTTTGGGCGGCCACTATCATGCTGTTGGCGAGGAAATCGGCTGATGCGGGGACGTCCGCGATGAGGATCTGGCTGCCGGGCGGTGCGCTGCGGGCGATACCGGCGGCGACGGCGTCGGGGGATACGCCGCCGCCCGTGGCACAGGCGACGAGCAGGCAGGCGGTGAGGGTTGTGGGCAGGATATGGCGCATGTGGTTCTCCTGGTTGTTTGGGTAAAAACCGCGTAGTTATCCCGCTTGGCGGGTGTTGGCGTTTATGGTGGCAACGCAGGACGGCGGGTTTGGGCCCGCCGTGCGAGGCAGTCTGTTCAGGCCATCAGCGGATTTCCAGGCCGTTGCTGCCTTGGGTAATCTGGTCGCCGGATACGCCCAGCATGGAGAGTATCGAGCGGGCATCGTTGGCAATGATGCCAAGTGCCTGGCTGTCGCCATTCTTTTGGGCTTCCATGTACATCGCCATTTCCAGGCTGCCTATCCAGTACAGGGTCTCGGCCATTTTCTGTTTGTCGGTATTGGACAGGCTTTGCATGGTGCTGTCTTCTTCCATGACTTCCTGCAACTGGTGCACCAGCCCGTGGGCTTTGAGCTGGCTGAGATCGAGGTTGTTGGCGATGCCGTAGCTGATAGTGATCGCATAGGCGGTTGCAGTGGCAATGCTGGTTGTGTCGTAGCCTTCAGATTCGAGAGCCTGCCGGACCTGTTTGATGAGATTGGCGTTTTTCAGGGCGGTGAGTTGCTGTTCGCTTTGATCGTTATAACTGCCTTTGTTTTTGAGTTGCTGCGCGAGTGCGGCGAACATGGCTTCATTGACTTCGTGCGTCGTGCTGTCGCTATGTTTGTATTTATGGACGTTTTGTGTGGTCGTAGCCTGTTTGGCAGATTCGCTGCTGGTTGAATGGCTATTTTCACTTTTTAATTTTTGTAGGGCTTTTTTGTTGCGTTCGATATTCTCGTTTACTGTCTTGTCAATCCAGAAGGTATCGCTCCAATCGTAAAGTATTTGTGCCTGGACTTGCGGTGTGGTGAACAGAATGCCGGTGCTGAAGAATGCGGCGAGCAGGGTACGTTTCATTGTGGTCTCCCAAATGGATTTGTGCAGGATTGCGCATCCTAATGTACGTATTTGTATGTGCCGTCGGGATTACGGTTTTTAGATGTTAAAAAGCCCGCTGTTGTCTCTCTTGGCGGGCTATCAGGTCAGAGTGAGACGCTAAGCTGTTTTTCAATGAGGCGGAAGGTGGCGACGATGCACAGTGTGATGGCGAGGTAGATGGCGGCGGCGGTGAGGAAGGGGCCGAAGGGTTCGTAGGTTTTGGTGTAGAGGGTGTTGGCGACGCCGGTGATGTCGAGCAGGGTGGCGGTGCTGGCAATCGCCGAGCCGTGCAGCATGAAGATGATTTCGTTGCCGTAGGCGGGCAGGGCGCGGCGCAGCGCGCCCGGCAGGATGATGCGGGTGCGGATCTGGTTGCGGCTCATGCCGAGGGCTTTGGCGGCTTCGATTTCGCCGCGCGGGGTGGTCTCAATCGCGCCGCGCACGATTTCGGCGGTGTAGGCGGCGGTGTTCAGGATGAAGGAGAGCATGACCCACGGCCAGGCCTGGCGCATGAGCGGCCACAGGGCGAGTTCGCGTACGCCGGGGATGCGGCCGATGACGAGGCCGATGCCGTAGTAGAAGATGTAGAGCTGGACGAGCATCGGCGTGCCGCGAAAGATGTAGCTGAAGGCCATCACGGGCAGTTTCCAGAGGATGGCGCAGCGCGCGGCGAGCAGGACGCCGCAGGGGATGGCGATGGTGAGGCCGATGGCGAGCGAGAGGCCGACCAGCCACAGGGTTTGCCACAGGCCGCCGAGCCACATGAGGAGTTCGGAGTGGTTCATTTATTGTCCTTGTTGTTCGTAGCCGACGGAGTAGCGCCGCCGCAGCCACCAGAGGATGGCGATGGAGAGGGTGGTGAGGAGGAGGAAGTAGCCCGCCATCGCGCCGTAGAACCAGAAGCCGGCGTAGAGGTCTTTTTTTTGCGCGGTGCGGGCGGCGGAATTGGCGATGCGCACGATGTCTTGCAGGCCGATGATGGAGACGAGCGCGGTGTTTTTCATCAAGACCAGCCAGTTGTTGCCGAGCGACGGCAGGGCGTAGCGCAGCATTTGCGGCCAGGAGATGTGCCAGAAGATGGTGCTGCGCGGGAGGCCGTAAGCACGCGCGGCTTCGATTTGCCCTTTGGGGATGGCGAGAAAGCCGCCCCGGAAGGATTCGGCCATGTAGGCACCCATGACGAAGCCGATGACGAAGATGCCGGTGTAGAGGGGGCTGAGGTCGAGGTGCGGCCAGCCGAGGGCGGTGGTCAGCGCGTTCAGCAGGTATTGGCCGCCGTAGTAGATGAGGAAGAGCTGGATGAGGTCGGGCACGCCGCGCACCAGGGTGGTGTAGGCGACGGCAGGCAGGCGCAGCCAGGGGTTTTTGTGCATGCTGCCGAGGCAGGCGAGGATGCCGAAGATGAGGGAGACGAGGAGGCCGCAGACGGCGAGTTCAAGGGTGACGAGTGCACCCTTGACGAGTTGCTCTTTGTAAGCGAAGAGGATGGTGTAGCCGTGCATGGGTTATTGCGCCGTGCCGCCGGAGATGTCGTATTTGAAGTATTTGTCGTTGACTTTCTTGTATGCGCCGTTGGCCTTGATGGCTTTGAGGGCGGCGTTCAGGTCTTCGCGCAGTTTGTCGTCGTCTTTGCGGATGGCGATGGAGATGCCTTCGCCGAAGTAGGTTTTGTCGTTGACTTCCGCGCCCGCCTGTTCGAAGTCTTTGCCGACATCGCGTTGCAGGAAGCCGTCTTCCATCACGATTTTGTCGGCAAAGAGCAGATCGACTCGGCCCGCGACGGCATCCAGATTCGCTTCTTCCTGCGAGGTGTAGCGCTGGATGTTGGCGTCGGAGAATTTGTCGGTCACGTAGTTGTCGAAGATGGAGGCGCGCAGCACGCCGATGGTTTTGCCTTTGACGCCTTCCGGGGTCGGCTCGATGTTGCTGCCTTTGGCGCGGACGAAGAGGCCGGGGTTGCTGTAATAGGGATCGGTGAAGGCGACGCTTTCGCGGCGTTTCGGCGTGTCGTTCATGGAGGTGACGAGGGCATCGACTTTTTTGGCTTTGAGCGCCGGAATCAGCCCTTCCCAGTCCATTTGCTCGAAGCGGCACTGGCGCTTCATCTCGGCGCAGAGGGCGAGGCCGATGTCGATGTCGAAACCGGTCATGTGGCCGCTGCCGTCGATTTCGGAAAACGGCGGGTAGGTGCCGTTGGTGGCGAGGATGAGGACGCCGTCATCGGCGGCAAAGGCCGGGGCGGTGATGGCGGCGGCAAGCACCAGGGTCAGGATTTTTTTCATGTGTCCACCTTGGGGTTATGTAGGAGCGGGGCGGTTATACCAATCCCGGAAAATTATCTGAGTGTGTTGGCGCGTCTCGCCGTACTATCTGTACTGTCTTCGCCGCGCCGCCTTCTCGGCTTAATTCCCGGGATTGGCATTATTTGGCGGTGCCGCCGGAGATATCGTACTTGAAGTATTTGTCGTTCACTTTTTTGTATGCGCCGTTTGCCTTGATGGCTTTCAGGGCGGCGTTCAGGTCTTCGCGCAGTTTGTCGTCGTCTTTGCGCACGCCGATGGAGATGCCGTCGCCGAAGTATTTTTTGTCGTTGACGTCGGCGCCTGCCTGCTCGAAGTCTTTGCCTTCGTCGCGTTGCAGGAAGCCGTCCTGCATGACGAATTTGTCGGCAAAGATCAGGTCAAGGCGGCCGGCGACGGCGTCCAGGTTCGCTTCTTCTATCGAGGTGTAGCGCTGGATGTGGGCATCGGGGAATTTGTCGGTCACGTAGTTGTCGAAGATGGTGGCGCGCTGCACGCCGATGGTTTTGCCTTTGACGCCTTCGGGCGTTGGCTCGACGCTGCTGCCTTTGGCGCGGACGAAGATGCCGGGGTTTGAGTAATAAGGGTCGGTGAAGGAGATGCTCTCACGGCGCTCCGGCGTGTCGTTCATCGAGGCAACGATGGCGTCGATTTTGTGTGTTTTCAGCGCCGGGATGAGGCCTTCCCAGTCCAGTTGCTCGTAGCGGCATTCGCGCTTCATTTGCGCGCAGAGGGCAAGGCCGATGTCAATGTCGAAGCCGGTCATTTTGCCGTCGCTGCCGGTTTCGGAGAACGGCGGGTAGGAGCCGTCGGTGGAGAAAACGAGCACGTCACCGGCGGCGATGGCCGGGGCGGCGAGGGCGGCGAGGACGGCGGTGAGGGCGAGGGTCAGGATTTTTTTCATGGTTGCACCTTGTGGTTTGTGGTGTGGGAGCGGGCGTTATTGCGCGGTGCCGCCGGAGACGTCGTACTTGAAGTATTTGTCGTTCACTTTTTTGTACTCGCCGTTGGCGCGGATGGCTTTCAGCGCGGCGTTGAGGTCTTCGCGCAGCCGGTTGTCTTCTTTGCGCACGGCGATGGAGATGCCTTCGCCGAAGTATTTTTTGTCGTTCTCTTCCGGGCCGACGGCTTCAAAATCTTTGCCTTCGTCGCGTTGCAGGAAGCCTTCTTCCATCACGACTTTGTCGGCAAAGAGCAGGTCAACTCTGCCCGCAACGGCGTCCAGGTTGGCTTCTTCCTGGCCGGTGTAGCGCCGGATATTGGCATCGGGGAATTTGTCGGTGACGTAGTTGTCGAAGATGGAGGCGCGCAGCACGCCGACGTTTTTGCCTTTCACGCCTTCGGGCGTCGGCTCGATGCTGCTGCCTTTGGCGCGGACGAAGATGCCGGGGTTGGTGTAATACGGGTCGGTGAAGGCGACACTTTCGCGGCGTTCGGCGGTGTCGTTCATGGAGGCGACGATGACGTCGATTTTTTTGGTTTTCAGCGCCGGAATCAGGGCTTCCCAGTCGATTTGCTCGAAGCGGCATTCGCGCTTCATTTCGGCGCAGAGGGCAAGGCCGATGTCGATGTCGAAGCCGGTCATCTTGCCGTCCTTGATTTCGGAAAAGGGCGGATAGGTGCCTTCGGCGGCGAGAACGAGAACATCACCGGCGGCGAAGGACTGGGCGGCAAAGCCTGCTGCGAGGGCAAGGGCGAGTGTTTTTTTCATGATTTATCCTTTCAGGCTGTTGGACAAAAATTGCCGGACGCGCTCGGATTCGCTGTGGAAAAACAGCTTTTCCGGCGGTCCCTCCTCTTCGATCTGCCCCTGATGCAGGAACATCACATGGCTCGATACCTCGCGGGCGAAGCCCATTTCGTGGGTGACGACAATCATCGTCCGCCCTTCGGCTGCCAATTCCTGCATCAGGCGCAGCACATCGCCGACCAGTTCCGGGTCGAGCGCCGAAGTCGGTTCGTCGAACAACAGGGCATCCGGCTCCATCGCCAGCGCACGGGCAATCGCCACCCGCTGCTGCTGCCCGCCGGAAAGCCTGTTCGGATAATAATCGCGACGGTCATACAGACCGACCTTGTGCAGAAGCGCCGCCGCGCGTTCCATCGCTTCCGCCTTCGGCACTTTCAAAACGTGCACCGGCGCCTCAATCAGATTTTGCAACACCGTCTTGTGCTGCCACAGGTTGAAATTCTGGAAGACCATCGCCAGCTTCGAGCGTACCCGCTGAATCTGGCGCAGACTGCCCGCTTCGCGCGTCCCCTTCTTCTCCCTGATTTGCACCACCTCGCCGGCGACGCGCACCTCGCCGCGATCCGGCATTTCCAGAAAATTCAGACAGCGCAGGAACGTACTCTTGCCCGAACCGGAGGAGCCGAGGATGGACACCACATCGCCCCGGTGCGCGGTCAGGGAAATCCCTTTCAGCACCTCGACCTCGCCGAAGGACTTGTGAATATCAACAGCTTGCAAAGCAGGAATCTCGCTCACCGGGGCCTCCAAAAGAAAGAAAGGGGGGCAATTCTACACCAAGCCCCCTGCATGTCTATACAATGTCAACCCCCTCCGGAAGCATCCTCATGAACCCCACCCTCGACCTCCTGCACGACCTCATCCGCCGCCCTTCCATCACGCCCGACGACGCCGGCTGCCAGCAACTCATCGGCGCGCGCCTGCAAGCGGCTGGCTTCACCGTGCGCCACCTCCGCCTCGGCGACACCGACAACCTCTGGGCGACGCATGGCAGCGGCGCACCGCTTGTCGCGTTTGCCGGCCACACCGACGTCGTCCCGCCCGGCGACGAAACCCTGTGGCAATCGCCGCCCTTCACCCCGACCCTGCGCGACGGCAACCTCTACGGACGCGGTGCCGCCGACATGAAAGCGGGCGTGGCGGCGATGACCGTCGCCCTCGAACGCCTCGCCGCCGCGCCGCACAGCGGCACCCTCGCCCTGCTGCTCACCGGCGACGAAGAAGGCGACGGCATCCACGGCACCCGGGCCGTGCTGCAACAACTGCATGACGAAGGCACCCGCATCGACTATGCCCTCGTCGGCGAACCCTCCTGCCACGCCCAGCTTGGCGACCGGGCGCGGCACGGGCGGCGCGGCTCGCTGCACCTGCACCTCACCATCCACGGCAAACAGGGGCACGTCGCCTACCCGGAAAACGCGCGCAACCCCATCCACGCGCTTGCCGCCGTCATCCAGCGCCTCGGCACCACCGTGTGGGACAACGGCAACGCCCACTTCCCGCCGACCTCCTTCCAGGTCAGCAACATCGCAGGCGGCAGCGGCGCGGAAAACGTCGTCCCCGCGACCGCCGCCTGCAAAATGAACTGGCGCTACAACAACGAACACCACAGCGGCCACCTGCAACAAAAAACCATCGCCCTCATCGAGCCGCTCATGGCAGAACGCGAAACCCGCGCCGAATACCGCTGGAAACTCAGCGGTGAACCCTTCCTCACCGCAAACACCGCTCTCAAACAGGCACTGCGCAGCGCCGTCGCCCGCCACTGCGGCATCGCCCTCGATTACGACACCGGCGGCGGCACCTCGGATGCCCGCTTTCTCGCCAAAAGCGGCGCGGCGGTCATCGAATTCGGCCCCGTCAACAAGAGCATCCACCAAACCGACGAGCACGTCCGCATCGCCGACCTCGCCCCGCTCGCCGCCATCTACGAAGACACCGTGCGCGAATTGTGGCGGCGGATCTGACAAACAGCTTTCCCAACAGCACAAGGAATCCAGCATGAAACGCCGTACCTTCATCGCCCAGACCGCCGCCTTGCCCCTGATAGCACTGCCCGCACACCGGGCGCTTGCCGAACAGGGCTACCGCGTAGAAGCCAAAGAAGAACCCGGTGCCGCTTACCAATCCTACCTTGCCCGCACCGTTGACCTGCTGTCCGGCTTCGACACCCGGAACGCAGACCCGCAGAAAAACGCCTTCGGCGGCTGGCAGGCGGGCAACCCCTTCGCCCGCACCGGCCGCTTTCATACAACGAAGGCCAACGGCCGCTGGTGGCTGGTCGACCCCACGGGCAACCCCTTTATCCACGTCGCCCCGGCGGCCCTCTTCACCGGCCCGTCCAAACGCAGCCAGAGTGCGCTCAAGCAAAAATACGGCTCCCTTGCCAACTGGGCGGAGCAAACCATACAAATGTTGCAGGACGCGGGTTTCAACGGCGGTGGCGGCTGGACCAGCATCAACGAAATCAAGGCGGCCCGCCGCCGCTTCACCTACTGCGCCTACATCGAGCCCATGCAGAAATTCCGCGAATACCTCAAACAGCAGGGCGATTTCCGGGGCAAAGCAGGCTGGCAGGGTTATCCCAACGACATCGTCCGTGTCTTTGACCCACGCTTTGACCGCTTCGTCGAATCCGAAGCCCGCAAACTCATCCCCTATGCCCGCGACCCCTACATGATCGGCTACTTCACCGACAACGAATTGCCGTGGAAAAATGATGCCCTTGACCGCTTCCTCACCCTGCTGCCTGCGGGCGATCCCGGCCATATTGCCGCCCAACGCTGGCTGGATGCGCGCAAAGGGCGCAAAAGCACGACTGCCGACATCGGCGACAGTGACCGTCGGGATTTCCTGGGTTACTACATCCGCACCTATTTGGAAAAAGTTACCCGCGCCACCCGCCGCTACGCGCCCGACCGCCTCTACCTCGGCTGCCGCTTCAACCAGCACCGCGAAGAACTGGCAAGCGAAGCCATCTTCCGCGAAGCGGGCAAATACATGGACATCATCTCCATCAACCACTACCACAAATGGCAGCCGGAAGCGGTGCAAATGCGCGACTGGGAACGGTGGGCGGGCAAGCCGTTCATGATTACCGAGTTTTACGTCAAGGGTGAGGACACCGGCATGGCGAACACCTCCGGCGCGGGCTGGATCGTGAAAAGCCAGGCCGAGCGGGGCTACTTCTACCAAAACTTCATCATGGAACTGCTGAAAAGCCGCGCCTGTGTCGGCTGGCACTGGCTCGCCTACCAGGACAACGACCCGGAAGGCCAAAGCGACGAATCCAACCGCGATGCAAACAAGGGGCTTGTTACCTGGGATTACCGCCCTTATCAGGCTGCGCTGGAACAGATGAAAAGCGCGAACCGGCAGATTTACCGGCTGATTGAATATTTCGACAGAGGTTGAAACGGCTGTATCGCCGATTACCGGGGCGTGATTATTTGTGCCAGCTGCTGCCACTGCCACCACCGCCCCAGTTGATGCTGCTGCCGGAGTAACTGCGGCTGCCGGGCGTCGTGCCGGGCGTCGGGTTGCTCAGGCTGTAATTGATGGCGGTACTGGTGAAGAGGGCGATGATGGCGATCAGACGGTATGTTTGCGGATTCATGGGAATGCTGCCGGGGGCAAGGGATGCGGTTCAATCATCATCCTCGCCGCTATCCGCGCGTTTGCCGATGCGGTAGAGGACGGTGAGGATGATGCCGCTGATGGCAAGTGAAGCGATGAGGGCATCGCCGTCCATCGCCAGCCAGGCGGGGAAATTCAGGATGAGGTAGATGATGAGCAGGAGGTAAAAACAGCCGAGGCGGCTGTTCTGCCCGGCGTTTCCGCCGGCCTCTTTCAGCTTGAGACCGAACCATTCTTCAATCTGCTTGCGGCCGGTCGGCACGCTGCGGCTCCAGTTGAGCTCGTGCGCGTTTTGTTCGGCGCTGAGTTTTTCCTGTTTGCCCGCGTCAAAATCGTGGTGCACGAGTTCGTCGCCTTTCCGGATGTGCCAGTAGAAGGCGCCGGCGGCGTGGCGGACGCGGCTTTTGTAGTCGTAGAGTTCGGCCATGCCGCGCGGTGCGCCGCTCGCGTCCAGCGGCGGCCAGTCGTTCAGGGTCTCGCTGACGCTCCATTCGCCGTCGTCAGTCTCGACCAGCCAGAGGAAGCCCTGTTGCGGGTGATAGAGCAAATATTCCGTCCAGCCGCTGTCTTCGCCGATTTCTTCCTTATAAATCAGGCCGATGAGGGTGTATCGATTGCCGTGGATGGCGGCTTCCGCGCCCAGCGGCAGGCTGTGGCGTTCGGCAATTTTCTGCTGCCGTTCGCCGGTGGCGCGGGCATTGGCGATGAGGCTGTCGCTCGCCAGATCGCTGCCGCAACTGGGGCAGATGATGGTCGGGGTGAGGCCGCGCAGCCAGTTGACCGGCGCGCCGCACTGCGGGCAGTTGCCGCTGGCGCGGCTGCCTTTGAGCGCCCCCGCGCTGTCGAGGATTTGCGCGTCGCTGCGGGTGTTGGCGAGATTGAGTTCGGCGAGGGTAACGCCGCGTCCGGTGAAAATTTCCGGCGGGTCTTCGCCGTAATCCAGCGTCAGGAAGTGGTTTTCCGCGCGGTAATCGGCGACGCGGTTGTGGCGGGTGCCGCTGAAAGGGTAGGGCAGTTCGCCCTCTGCACCGGCGCGGTCGAGGGTGATGTCGCGCACGTCGGCGGCGAGATAAACATGGCCATCCACGGTAAGGCGGCTGTCGCCCGCGCGGATGTCGGCGAAGCGGGGCAGGGCGGCGCTTGTCGTGGCAGGGCGGGTGAGGACGTACTGATCGCCGCTTTCGGAAAGCCAGCCGCTGCCGCCGTCATCATAGTAGAGATACCATTCGTTCCAGACACCGGCATCGTAGCGCGCTTGCAGGCGGCCGACGAGGGTGAAGCCCTGTCCCCGGTCACGCCCGGTGGTGCCGATTTGCAGCGGGCTGAAATCTTCAAAAGGGGCGCTGTCTTCGCCGCTGTCGCTGACGCTCGCGCCATCGCGGATGAGCAGGCTGCGGCAATAGGGGCAGACGAGGGTTTTGGCGCTGGCGCTGTGGCTGTGCACGGGGCCGCCGCAGCTGGGGCAGGTGGTGTGAAAAAGACCTTGGGTCATGGCGGGCTCGTAGCGGGCGGTGATTCAGGAGAGTGGCGGACAAGCGGCAGGCTGCCTGTCCCGGCGGGCAGTATAGTACGGAAAATTCACGTCGGAACAAACCATACCGCCGTGCCTATGCGGCGGCTGACGGCATTTCCTTTTGGCCGGCTTGAGCGCCCGGATTGCGGCTATGCAATAGCCGGGAAGCCATAACGATTGCCAGCCGCCTGAATCAGGCTAATGGATAACGTCTTGGGTAATGCTGATACCAAAGGCAGAAAATAATCCGCCGCAGGGCGGGCTCAGCCGACCGCGTAGATGGTGATCAGGGTGCCGATAGCAAAGAGGGTGATGATGACGGCTCTATCCATTATGGCTTTTGGGGTGTTCTGAATGGGTTTGGGCGATGGATGGGCGAGCCTTCCCCCGGTGCTGGGGGAAGGTTTTGTGCCTTTATTTGAAGGCCTTGATGCCCGCCGCGATGATGGGTTGGGCGCGGAAGTCGGGGTAGTTCTGCTGGCCGAATGGCTGGTGGCGTTCGCTGTGCCCCATTTTGCCAAGGATGCGGCCGCAGATGCTCGTGATGCCTTCGATGGCGTGCAGGGAGCCGTTCGGGTTGTGCTGCGGTTTCATGCTCGGCATGAGGTCGCTGGGCGAGGCGTACTGGAAGGCGATTTGTCCGTTTTTGATGAGGGTTTTCAGCACGGTGTCGGAGGCGGCGAAGCGGCCTTCGCCGTGTGAGAAGTTGACGTCGTGCGCTTCGCCGATTTGGCAGTCCGCTAGCCACGGGCTGTGGTTGTTGGCGACGACGGTGGTCGCGACGCGGGCGATGTGGCGGCCTATGCGGTTGTGGGTAAGGGTGGCGTCGCCCGGCTGCGGCGCTGCAATGACGCCGTTCGGCAGCAGGCCGCTTTTGATGAGCGCCTGGAAGCCGTTGCAGATGCCGAGGATGAGGCCGTCGCGTTCGAGCAGCGCCATCACGGCATCGGCGATACGCGGGTTGGCGAGCAGGTTTGCCATGTATTTGCCGGAGCCGTCCGGTTCGTCGCCGGCGCTGAAGCCGCCCGCGAGCACGAGAATTTGGCTCGCGGCAAGGTTATCGGCGAGGGCATCCAGGCTGGCGGCGAGTGCATCGCGGTTGCGGTTGCAGATGACGGTTTCGATGACTTCGCCCCCGGCACGGCGGAAGGCGCGCGCGGTGTCGAGTTCGCTGTTGGTGCCGGGGAAGACGGGCAGGCAGACGCGCGGGGTGGCGAGGCTGCTGTGGTTACGCGGGCGGCGCGGTGCGTCTTTGGCGGTGGCAAGCGGCGGGCGGGTGCTGTCGTTGTCGGCGGGGTTCGGCGGGTACACGTCGGCAAGGACGCCGCTCGCGATAGTGTAGAGGTCTTGGATGGCGGCGCTTTGGCCGTTGATGGTGAGGTTGCCGTCGTCGGTGGTGTAGCCGAGGTGGTGCAGGTGTTCGCTGATGCCGAGACCGCCGTCGCTGGTGATGAGGTAGCCGCCGTATTCGGGCTGGAAGGGGTCGTCGAGGCGGTCGATATGTACGCCGATGTGGTTGCCGAGCGCGCTTTCGTAGAGCGCCTGGATGATGCCACCGTGGCGCACGGCGCGGATGCTTTTGATGTTGCCTTCGCGGATGGCTTCAAGGATGAAGCGGTTGTTGGCGGCGAAAGCGGCGAGATCGGGGCGCCCCAGCGCGTCTTGCGGGCAGCGCAGCCAGTAGATTTGCTGGTTTTTTTGTTTGTATTCGGGGCTGATGACGTGGCGCACGTCCACAGTGCCGACGGCGAAGGCGATGAGGGTCGGCGGGACGTGCAGGTTGTGGTAGCTGCCGCTCATGCTGTCTTTGCCACCGATGGCGGCGCGACCCAGGGCGGTGAGGGCGTGGTGCGCGCCGAGCAGGGCGGCGTAGGGTTGACCCCAGTTGGTGGGATCGTCGCCGAGGCGGCGGTAGTATTCTTGCAGGGAGTAGTGGGCGCGGTCGGCGTCACCGCCGCAGGCAACGAGGCGGGCGGTGGCATCGACGATAGCGAGCAGACCGCCGTGGTAGGGCGACCAGGCGCTGACGGCAGGGTTGTAGCCGTGCGCGAGGATGGAGGCGGTGTGGGTTTTGCCGTCGGTCGGCAGTTGGTACACGCTGGCCTCAACCGGGGTGCGCTGGTGTTTGCCGCCGTAGGGGAGGAGGACGCAGGAGGCGCCGACGCTGTGGTCGAAGCGGTCGCCGAGGCCTTTCTGGTCGGCATGGGCGAGGCTGGCGAGTTGGGTTTTGAGCGCGTCCACCCAGTTGTCGGTTTTCGCGACGTTAAGCGGGCTGGCAGCGGGATCGGGTTCGGCGGGGGCGACGCCGTGCTGGTGGTTTTCCGCGCCGTTGCTGTCAAGCAGGCTGCGTTTCAAGCTGACGATGGTGTCGCCCTGCCAGCGCATGGTGAGGGTGTCGTCGGCGGTGACGGTGGCGACGTGGGTGGCGTCCAGGTTTTCGGCGGCGGCGTGTGCCTGCATCACGGCGAGGTCTGCGGCGGCAATGACGATGGCCATGCGTTCTTGGGATTCGCTGATGGCGAGTTCGGTGCCGCTGAGGCCCTGGTATTTGACGGGGACAGCATCGAGGTTGATGTCAAGGCCGTCCGCCAGTTCGCCGATGGCAACGGCGACACCGCCCGCGCCGAAGTCGTTGCAGCGTTTGATGCGGCGGGCGAAGTCGGGGTTGCGGTAGAGGCGTTGCAGTTTGCGTTCTTCCGGCGGGTTGCCTTTTTGTACTTCGGCGGCGGATTCGTGCAGGGAGTCGGTGTGCTGGGCGCGGGATGAGCCGGTGGCGCCGCCGCAGCCGTCGCGCCCGGTCGCACCACCGATGAGCAGGACGAGGTCGCCCGCCTGCGGGGTGTCGCGACGCACGTTTTCGGCGGGCACGGCAGCGACGACGGCGCCAACTTCCATGTGTTTGGCCTTGAAGCCTTCGTGGTAGTACTCGACGATTTGCCCGGTGGCGAGGCCGATCTGGTTGCCATAGGACGAGGCGCCCGCTGCCGCGCCTTCGGCGATGACGGCCTGCGGCAGTTTGCCGGGCAGGGTGGCGGCGTAGGGTTCGCGCGGGTCGGCGCTGCCGCTGATGCGCATGGCCTGATAGACGTAGGCGCGGCCAGAGAGCGGGTCGCGGATGGCGCCGCCGATGCAGGTCGCCGCCCCGCCGTAGGGTTCGATTTCGGTGGGGTGGTTGTGGGTTTCGTTTTTGAATTGCAGCAGCCACGGGCGGGTTTTGCCATCTTCGTCCACGTCCACGTAAACGGAGCAGGCGTTGATTTCCGCCGAGACTTCCACGTCTTGCAGGCCGCCGGTGGTGCGGCGGTGTTTGGCGTCGATGGTGGCGAGTTCCATCAGGGTGTCGGGGCGAGCAGCCGCAGCCTCGCCATAGACAGCTTCACGCTGGGCGCGGTAGTCGGCGTAGTCGGCGGCCAATGCCTGGCCGAAGGCGCTGTCAGGGAAGCGGATGTCGTGCAACTGGGTGGCGAAGGTGGTGTGGCGGCAGTGATCCGACCAGTAGGTGTCGAGGACGCGGATTTCCGTTTCGCTGGGGTCGCGGCCTTCCGCCTGGTAGTAACGCTGGATGTGGGCGAGGTCGGCAGGCGTCATGGCGAGGTCGTGCGCAGCGTGCCAGGCGGCGAGGCCGTCGCCATCCAGCACGCGGAAGCCGTCGTAACGCGGCACGGGGGATGCGGCGTGATACGGCGGCAGGCTGGTGTCGGCGAGGTTCTTTTCGCGGCTGTCGATGGGGTTGATGAGGTGGGCGCGCAGTTTTTCCCGCGCAGCGTCGTCCAGGTTGCCTTCAAACAGCCAGGCGGTGGCGCTGGTAACGACGGTCGGCGCGAAGGCATCGTCCAGCAGGCGCAGGCATTGTCCGGCGGAATCGGCGCGCTGGTCGTACTGCCCGGGCAGCGGCTCGATAACGAGGGTGTAGTCCGCTTCCGGCAGGGCGTCGCGGGCGCGGTCGGTCACCGGGTCGGTGAAAACGCGGCTGACAGCGAGGTCAAGCAGTTCCGCCGGGCAGTCGTAGAGGTCATACACCGCGAGGCGGCGCACCCGCTGTAATCCGGCGAGGTCGAGGCGGGTTTTCAGGCGTTCGGTGAGGGCGTGGTCGTCGGCGTATTCAGGGCGTTTTTCGATGTAGAGGCGCTGGTGCATGGCGGTGTCCTGTGAAGAGAAAGTGGCGGGGATTGTACTGCGGCGGGGGGAATCTGCGGCTTTCTTAACGCGGCGGCGCGCTGTTGGCAGACGTGGTAAAGGTTTGCAGGCTGTAGTAGCACTGGGCGGCGGTGCAGGAGGCCATGATGACGCTGGCGCGGTATTTGCCGCTCACTGTCGGGGTGTAGTGCAGCACAGGAGCCTTGCTGCCGCCGCTGGTATCAACGGCAAGCGGCTGGCTGAGGTTGTCGCTGCGGGTCAGCGCCAGGTCGAGGTCGTGGCAGTCTTCGGTGCAGTTGGCAAAGAAGGTGTAGGGTTTGCCGGCGTCCAGTTCGATTTCGATATCCGCCTGTTCGCCGGGGAAGAGTTGGCTGATCACGGGTTTGTGCGAGAGTTTGCCCGGCTTCATCCGCTCGCGGTTGGCTTTCATCAGGTGGTGTAGCTGGGCGAGGTTGACGTCGTCGGGGACGTGTTCGATGACGGCGTCTTCTTCGTCGATACGGGGCTGAAAGAGCTGGCAGGCGGCGAGTGGCAGGCAGATGAGAAGGATGAAGGCGTGTTTCATGGCGTTCCTTGCGATTAGTAGATGACGTCTTTACCGTAGCTTTTGACGATGTCGGCGATGTGGGCAACGGTTTCTTTCGGCGGCGGGTGTACGCCTTCGAGCTGGTAGGTATCGCCGCACAGCGCCCATTTGTGTGCGCCGAGTTCGTGGTACGGCAGCAGCTCGACTTTTTCGATGTTGTCCATCGGTGCGATGTATTCGCCGAAAAGGTGGGCAGAACGGTCATCGTCGGTGTAGCCGGGGACGATGACGTAGCGGACGCGGGTAAGTTGCCCGCGCTCTTGCAGGTGTTTGGCGAACATCAGGGTACGGGTGTTCGGCACACCGACGAGTTTTTTGTGGATTTCGTTATCGAGCTGTTTGAGGTCGAGCATGACGAGATCGGTGTGATCCAGCAGCTCTTTCAGGGTGTCGTCGTAGTGGCGGGCGTAGCCGTTGGTGTCGAGGCAGGTGTGGATGCCGTAGGCCTTGCAGGCGACGAACCAGTCGCGGATGAATTCGGGTTGCAGCAGGGATTCGCCGCCGCTGGCGGTCACGCCGCCGCCGGTGGCTTTCAGGTAAAAGCGGTACTGGATGACCTGCTGCATGAGTTCGTCCACGGTGACCTTGCGCGATTTGTCGGTTTCCATGTCCCAGGTGTCGCGGTTGTGGCAGTAAAGGCAACGCATCAGGCAGCCCTGGGTGAAGACGACGAAGCGCAGGCCGGGGCCGTCCACGGTGCCGCAGGTTTCGATGGAATGGATGATGCCGTAACGCATGGGAGTTCCCGGATGGTGGATGGCGTAATTTTAACGGATTGCGCGCTGGGCGGCGTGTGTCGGGCCCGCCAACGGGTGCGCGTCGGGCAGATACCCGGGTAAGGGATAATCAGGCGGTTTTGCCAAGCAGGGCGTAGAAGAAGCCGTCGCCGTCGGCATCGGGCAGGTGCAGACTGCCGCAGCCGGTGTCGCGGCAGGCGGGCAGGGCGAGCGGTTGCAGGCGGGCGTCGGGGTGGGCGGCGAGGAAGGCGCGGATGTTGTCCTGGTTTTCCGCCGGCAGGATGGAGCAGGTGGTGTAGAGCAGGCGGCCGCCCGGCTTCAGGGTCGGCCAGAGGCGGTTGAGCAGGTGGCGCTGTTGGCCGGGCAGGCGGTGCAGGTCGGCGGGGGTGCGCAGCCAGGCGATGTCGGGGTGGCGGCGCAATACGCCGCTGCCGCTGCATGGGGCGTCGAGCAGGATGGCGTCAAACGGGGTGCCGTCCCACCAGGCGGCGGTGTCGGCGGCGTCGGCGTGGAGGAGGGTGGCGTGCCGGTGCAGGCGGTCTAGGTTTTCTTGCACACGGGCGAGGCGGGCGGCGTCGTGGTCGAGCGCGGTAACGCGGGCGTCGGGCGCGAGTTCGAGCAGGTGGCAGGTTTTGCCGCCGGGCGCGGCGCAGGCGTCGAGGATGCGCTCGCCGTCACGCGGGGCGAGGAGGGTCGCGGCGTGCTGGGCGGCGGCGTCCTGGACGCTGGTGTCGCCGTCGTGGAAGCCGGGGATGTGCGCGACGTTGCTGCCCTGGTGCAGGGTGACGGCTTGCGGGTGCAGCGGGTTGGCGCGGGCGTCGGGGTGTGCCGCCAGCCAGGCGGCGCGGTCACGGCGCTGATGCAGGCGCAGGGTGAGCGGCGGTGGCAGGGTGTTCACTGCGGCAATGGCGGCGTTTTCGGTGGGGTAGTGCGGGCGCAGCCAAGCGGGCAGGTTGTGCTCGCAGGCGGCGCGCAGGGCGCGTTGCCAGTGCTCGCGTTCGCGCTGGACGCGGCGCAGGATGGCGTTGATGAGGCCTTTGGCGCGGATTTGGCCGTTATGCGCGGCGAGGTTGACAGTTTCGTTGATGACACCGTGGTCGCCGAGGTTCATGGTAAGCAGCTGGCAGAGGCCGAGGTTGAGGATGATGGCGAGCGGGTGGCCGGGGCGCGCCGGCGGTTTGGTCATCATTTGCGCGCAGAGGTGGCTGTAAGCGCGGTATTGGCGCAGGGTGCCGTACACCAGCGCCTGGTAGAGGGCGTGGTCAACGGGGGCGGTGTGGCTTTTGTGCTGGGCGATGAGGGTGTTGAGGGTGCGGTGCTGGTTGATGACGCCGTGGAGGGTGGCGTAAGCGGCTTGGCGGGCTTTCATGTGAGGGTTTTTCCGCTGAGGTTGCGGCCATGACGCAGGGCGGCGGCGTCGGTGGCGGGTTTGCCGGGCTGTTGCAGGCGGGTGACGCGCAGGATGCCGTCGGTGCAGGCGATGTCGAGGCCGCCGGCGTGGTGGGCGGTGATGGTGCCGGGGGCGGCGGCAGGCGCGGTGGTGCTGTGGATGTGGGCGTCGTAGAGGCGCAGGGTTTCGCCGTCCAGGTTTGCGCAGGCGATGGGGACGGGGTTGTAGGCGCGGATTTTGCGCGCGAGGGTGGCGATGGGCTGCTGCCAGTCGAGGCGGGCTTCGGCTTTGCTCAGTTTGTGGGCGTAGGTGATGCCGTCTGCGCTTTGCGGGATGGGCGCGCGCTTTTGCGCGAGGATGTCGGGCAGGGTGCGCAGGAGGGTGTCGGTACCGAGTTGCATGAGGCGGTCGTGCAGGGTGGCGGCGGTGTCGTCGGCGGCGATGGTGAGGCGTGCTTCTTGCCAGACGGCACCGGTGTCCAGGCCTTCATCCATTTGCATGATGCCGATGCCGGTTTCAGCGTCGCCCGCTTCGATGGCGCGCTGGATGGGCGCGGCACCGCGCCAGCGCGGCAGCAGCGAGGCGTGGATGTTGATGCAGCCGAGGCGCGGGTAGGCGAGGAACCACGGCGGCAGCAGCAGGCCGTAGGCGGCGACGATGATGAGGTCGGGGCGGGGCAGGCCGGGGAAGGGCGGCGTGTCGGCGTGCAATTTTTCCGGCTGGGCGACGGGGATGTGGTGCGCCTCTGCGGTTTGTTTGACGGCACCGGCGGTGAGTTTGCGGCCGCGTCCGGCGGGGCGGTCGGGCTGGGTGAGGACGCCGTCGATGGTGTATCCGGCGTCGATGAGGGCGTGCAGGCTGTGCGCGGCAAAGGCGGGGGTGCCGGCGTACCAGAGGCGGGGGCTGTTCATGTGTCTTGTTCTTTATAGACCTGGCTTTTGGCGAGTTTTTTTTCGATGCGTTCGCGTTTCAGGCGGGAGAGGTGATCGATGAAGAGGACGCCGTTCAGGTGGTCGATTTCGTGCTGGATGCAGACGCCGAGCAGCCCTTCGGCTTCGCCTTCGCAGCGCGCGCCGCCGAGGTCGTAGTAGGCGTAGCGGATGGTTTTCGGGCGTTTGACATCGGCAAACTGGCCGGGCAGCGACAGGCAGCCTTCTTGCCAGACGGCGGTTTCCGCGCTGTGGCTGATGATTTCGGGGTTGATGAGGATGAGTTTGGTGTGCGGCACCGGGATTTCCGGCGGGGTGTCGCTGTCTTTGTCTTCTTCGCGTTTGTCGGGGACGTCCATGACGACGATGCGGCGGTGGATGTTGACTTGAGTTGCCGCGAGGCCGATGCCGTGCGCTTCGTACATGGTGACGAACATGTTGTCGGTGATGGTTTGCAGGCGGTTGTCGAAGGTTTCCACGGGGGCGGCGGTCCGGCGCAGGCGCTGGTCGGGGTGAATGAGGATGTCGAGCAGGGGCATTGGGTGCTTCTCTTGATTTTTTTTTACCGGAATATGAAATTTTGGTAGGAAAATGGTTACGAAAAGGCTATTATACGGGAACGGCCCCTCGCGGGCGTAATGGAAACCGATTGTTCAGATAGGAGTATTTATTGTGTTAAAAACCCATATTACAGGACTGGGCCTTGCCCTCGCCGTCGTCATCGCCGGTTGTACCTCCGCCCGCGATCCGTTCCAGAACCGGCAGGAGCGCCCGACGGAGCTGTGCCTCAACGACGGCAGTTTCCCGAAGGTGCTTGCTAATACGGATGAGGCGTTCCGTCAGGAATCGGAAGTGCCGATGCGCTATGTGGTCAAGAAGGGCGATACGCTGTGGGGTATTTCCAAGCGCTTCCTGATCCTGCCGTGGTACTGGACCAATATCTGGTACGACAATCCGCAGGTGAAAAACCCGCACCTGATTTATCCCGGCGACGTGCTCAGCGTGGTCTCCATTAACGGCTCGAAACGCGTCACGATTGTCGAAGCGAATGAGGAATATCACGGTGTCGATACCGGGCGCAGAACGCGCGACGGCATCCCGATCGTCCGCTATTCGCCGCATATGCGTGTCGATAACTTCGGCTCGCGTCCGGTATCCATCGCCGCCGATGTGGTGCAGGCGCATGCCTTGAAGACCCGCATCCTGAAATCGAACGAAATCCAGAATCTGCCGTTTGTCCTCGGCGATGCCGGCGATTACCTCACCCTCACCGAGCAGCAGGAAATCTTCGCCAAGGGCCTCAATAATCCGCAGCAGGATCAGGAATACGGCGTCTTCCGTGTGGTCGGCGATCCGATTCTCAAAGACGGCCGCAAAGGGCGGGTAGTCGGCTACGAACTGCGCCATATCGGCGATGTCGCCGTGACCGGCTACGATGTCGCGACCGATATGACCAAGCTGCAAATCCTTGAAGCGGTCGAACCCATGCACGAAGAGGATGTCATCCTGCCGATCAACGCGCATGACGAACCGGCCAGCTATTTCCCGAAAATGCCGAGCGGCCAGTGCTCGCGCGGTTATATCATCCGCAGCTCGAATATCTACCCGACCATCAAGGAATTCGACACGGTCATCACCAGCTTCGGCCGCGACAACGGCGCGCAAGTGGGCGATGTCTGGAAGATCGTCCGCGAAGGTCCGGGTCGTGTGATGAAAGGCCAGCCGGTACAAGTGCCGGGTAAAGACATCGGCTATCTGATGATTATTCGTGTGTACGATGACGTCAGTATCGGCTTTGTGCTCGATTCTACCCAGAGCATCTACGAAACCGACACGCTCGTCCATCCCTGATGACGGCGAACCTACGCGCTTGGTGTGCGCTCCTGCGCGCGCCGGGCGTCGGCAGCAAGACCTATCAAACGCTTCTGGAAGCTTTTGGCTCGCCGGAAGCGTTTTTTCATGCGCCGACAGCAGAAATCCGCAAACGCCTGCCGCAATACCGTGCCGAACAAATCAGCATCTGGCAGGCGGCAGAACATGATGTAGCGGCGAATGCCGACATGGATTGGCTGGCCGCAGGCAATGGCTCGCGTCACATCATTCCTTATGATGATCCCGCCTACCCACCACTTTTGCGCGAAATTCCCGACCCACCGCCACTACTTTTCGTGCAGGGCAACCCGGCATTGCTTACCACCGCACAAATTGCCATCGTCGGCAGCCGCAACGCCAGCGAACCGGCATTGCGCACCTGCCACGCCTTCGCCGAAGCCTTTGCACAAGCGGGATTGACCGTCACCAGCGGCCTCGCTCTCGGTATCGACGGTGCCGCACACGAAGGTGCACTCAGCAGCGGCAACACTATTGCCGTGGTTGGCACCGGCCTCGACCGTGTCTATCCCGCCCGCCATCGTGATCTTGCCCACCGTATTGCCGCGCATGGCGCTATCGTCTCCGAATATCCTATCGGCACCGGCGTGCGCGCTGGCAACTTTCCGCGCCGCAACCGTATCATCAGTGGTCTTTCGCTCGGCGTCCTTGTCGTCGAAGCCTCGGCGCAAAGCGGTTCGCTCATCACCGCCCGTCTCGCCGCTGAACAGGGGCGGGAAGTCTTCGCCATTCCCGGTTCCATCCACAACCCGTTGGTCAAAGGCTGCCACCGCCTCATCCGCGAAGGCGCCAAACTTATCGAAACCGCGCAAGACGTGCTGGAAGAACTTTATCCACTTGCTCTCGCCAACCTGGAATTGCAACAAAAACAACCGGAAAACGCTCCGGAGGCTACCGTAGCAGCCGCCGATACTCCTGAAGAACGTCTGCTGCAAGCGATGGGATATGACCCCTGCCGCGTGGACGACCTCGTGCCGCGCCTGGAATTGACGAGTGCGGAAATTTCGGCCATGCTGATAATACTTGAGCTGGACGGGCGCGTCGCTGCGCTGCCAGGCGGCATGTTCCAGCGCGTCACCTGAAACCGCAAAGCGACAGTATCCCCATGAGCAAGAACCTCCTCATCGTCGAATCGCCGGCGAAAGCCAAAACCCTGCACAAATACCTCGGCAACGATTACGAAGTCATGGCCTCCTACGGCCATGTGCGCGACCTCATCCCGAAAAACGGCGCAGTCGATACCGACGACGACTTCGCCATGCACTACGAAATCATCGAGCGCAACGCCCGCCACGTCAACGAAATCACCAAAGCGGCGAAAACCGCCGAAAACATCTACCTCGCGACCGACCCCGACCGCGAAGGCGAAGCCATCTCTTGGCACCTCAAAGAAATCCTGCACGAACGCGGTGCCCTGCGCGACAAAAACCTCTACCGCGTCGCCTTCCACGAAATCACCAAAAACGCCATCCGGCAGGCCGTCGCCCACCCGCGCCACCTCGAGATGGATCTCGTCAACGCGCAACAAGCCCGCCGCGCACTCGATTACCTCGTCGGCTTCAACCTCTCGCCGCTCTTGTGGCGCAAAGTCCGCCCCGGCCTCTCCGCCGGCCGCGTCCAGTCGCCCGCCCTGCGCATGATTGTCGAACGCGAGCGCGAAATTGAAGCCTTCAACAGCGAAGAATACTGGGACATCGCCGCCGCCCTCAGCCACGCCGGGCAAAACTTCCCCGGCAAACTCACCGTGTACAACGGCGAAAAAACCAAAAAATTCAGTTTCACCAACGCAGAAGACACCCAGACCGCCATCGACACCCTGAAAGCCACCGCCCAGGGCAGCTTGCTCGTTGCCGACATCAGCAAAAAAGACAGCAAACGCAACCCGGCACCGCCTTTTACCACCTCCACCATGCAGCAGGCGGCGGCGAGCAAACTCTACTTCGGCGCGCAAAAAACCATGCGCGTTGCGCAGCGCCTCTACGAAGACGGCCACATCACCTACATGCGGACCGACTCCGTCAACCTCGCGCAAGAAGCCATCGCTGCCATCCGCGACTGGGTCGCGCAACAATACGGCATGAACTATCTGCCCGACAAACCCCGCCACTACAAGACCAAATCCAAAAACGCCCAGGAAGCGCACGAAGCCATCCGCCCTACCGACTGCGGCCGCGACGGTGCCTCGCTCGGCCTCGGCGGCGACGAATACAAACTCTACGAACTCATCAGAAAACGCGCCGTCGCCTCGCAAATGGCCTCCGCCATCCTCGAAAACATCAGCGCCGACCTGCACGCCGGCAGCGACAAACACCAATTCCGCGCCAGCGGCAGCACCATCAAATTCCCCGGCTACATCAGCGTCTATCAAGAAGAACGCGAAGACAACAAAGAAGAAGACGACGACAACCGCCTGCTGCCGCCGATGAAAAACGGCGACCGCATCCGGCTGCACGACATCACCGGCAGCCAGCACTTCACCCAGCCGCCGCCGCGCTACTCCGAAGCCGCCCTCATCAAGGAACTCGAAGCCAACGGCATCGGCCGCCCCTCCACCTACGCCAGCATCATCGGCACCCTGCAAGAGCGCGAATACGTCGAACAAGAAAACCGCCGCTTCATCCCGACCACCATCGGCAAAGTTGTCAACGACTTCCTCACCAAACACTTCGAGCGCTACGTGGACTACGACTTCACCGCCCGCCTAGAAGACGATCTTGACGCCGTCTCACGCGGCGAACGCCAGTGGAAACCGCTGCTCGGCGACTTCTGGGGCGCCTTCTCCAACCGCCTTGACGAAAAAAAAGACATCCCGCGTGAAGAAGTCATGCAGGCGCGCGAACTCGGCACCGACCCGAAAAGCGGCAAGCCCGTCACCGTCCGCTTCGGCCGCTTCGGACCCTTCGTGCAAATCGGCAGCAAAGACGACGAAGAAAAACCCCAATTTGCCAGCATCCCGCCCGAGCGCAGCATGGACACTATCACTCTTGAAGAAGCGCTCGAACTCTTCAAACTGCCGCGCGTTATCGGCGAAAGCCCGGAAGACGGCGAACTCGTTGCCAATATCGGCCGCTACGGCCCCTACATCCGCTACGGCAAACGCTATGTCTCCCTGCCCAAAGACGAAGACCCGCTCACCGTCACCCTCGAACGCGCCCTCGAACTCGTTGCCGCCAAAAAAGAGGCCGATAACCAGAAATATATAAAAGAGATAAAAAATGGCGAAGAGATATTACAAATATTAAATGGTCGCTTTGGTCCATATGTAACAAATGGTAGTATTAACGCATCTATCCCAAAAACGATAGAACCCGCCGACCTCGAACTTGATGCCGCGCTTGAACTGCTCGAAAAAGCCAAAGAGCGCAAAGCCAAGCGGGGCGCGGGCAAAACAGGCAAAACGGCAGCCAAAACCGCGACAAAAACCACGACCGCGAAAAAAAGCGGCACAACAGGGAAAACCGGCCGCAGCAAAACGGCTGCGACAAAAAAAGAGACCAAAACATGACAGAAGAACACCACAGCCTGGACGACCTGCGCCACGGCTTCGGCTTCCTGATGCACGACACCACGCGCCTGATGAACCGCTACTACGACCGGCGCGTGCGCATCTACGGCATCACCCGCACCCAATGGACATTGCTCACCTACCTCTCGCGCTACGAAGGCGTCAGCCAGACCAAACTGGCCGAATACATGGATCTTGCGCCGATGACGCTGACCCGGCAAATTGACAAGCTTGAAAAAGACGGCCTGCTCGACCGCCGCCAGGACCCGCAAGACCGCCGCACCAACCTCATCTTCCTTACCGAAAAAAGTCAGCCGCTGATGAACCGCATGCACGAAATCGCGGTAGAAGCGAAAGAAGCGGCGCTGAAAAACTTCGGCGAGAGCGAACGCGAAATCCTGCGCGATTTCCTCGGCCGGATGCGGGAAAACATGGCATCCGCCTGAACAGAAAACATGGCCGCCCCCGCCGCAAGCGGGGGTTTTTCATGCCGGGCAAACCCTACAAAACCTCAACCCCCGGACGAAAACGCCGCTATACAATGCCGGGCAGGCACACAACCCGGTAACGACCATGAAAACCCTGACCCTGACCGCAATCCTTCTCACACTCGGCAGCCATGCCGTCGCAGAAGACAACAGTACCCCGCCCGCCCCGGAGCCAAGCCCCGTGTACCGGCAGGTCATCACCCTCGACAAGGACGGCGAACCGCTTATCCAGTGCGGCAGCGGCATCCGCGCCGGACAAAACAACAGCGACGACCCGCTGCCGCCCGACGGCCTCAACTGCTACTTTCATATCCCGCTCACCAATCCCGCCCTCGGCAAAGAAAAGCCCGCCGACTGCCCGCTGGCCAGGCAAGCCGTCTTCGTCCTGCCGCCCGCAGGCGAGGCAAGCCTCCACTGGCAATGCCGGGGCGACAGCGATTTCAGCGGCTTCGGTACCACCATTGCCGACGGCGAGACCCTCGACAACCCCAACTGGCATTGCACTCGCGCAGGCGACAGCCTGAGCTGCACCAACAAAGACGGCCACGGTTACACCCTCGCGCCGGACAACCAGCAAATCAACTGACCCGCCCATGAAAAAAGCACTCCTCACCCTCGCCCTCCTCGCCGCCCCGTTTGCCGGTGCCGAAGACCGGTCCGCGCCGCCGCCGCAGGAAACCCTCGACACCATCATGCAGAACCTCAAAAACGGGCGCAACACCGCCGCGATGGTGGAATACATCGACAGCATCAACCGCGTCCCCTTCGCGGACGACATCTACGAAATCACCTACAAAGACAAAAACGACGAAATTCTCTACGTCAACAAGGACGGCAGCTACATCTTCCGGGCCGACATCATCTCCGTGCCGGATGCCGTCAACATCACCCGCGAGCGGCGCGAAGCACTCGCCGCCGCCAAAGGCATCGGCAGCGCGGACGAGGGCGAAGCCCAAACTGCCGCGAAGAACCCGGACGATCCGCCGCCGAAAGCGGGCAAACAAAAAGGCGACGGCCAGTTTGCCGCCCTGCCCGTATCCCTCGCGCAAAAAGAAAAAAAAGGCGACGGCAACCGCCGCCTGTGGATCGTGACCGCGCCCGACTGCGACATGTGCAAAACCCTGGAAGAACAGCTGGGCAGCATCAGCGACGTGACCCTCTATCGCTACCTCTACACCGCAAGCGACGCCGAACGCCGGCGCGCGCTTGCCATCAACTGCCACCACAACCCGCCGGAAGCCCTGCGTGACCACTTGCTCTACGGCCTGCACAGCGAAGAAGCGCCGAAAGAAGACTGTGCCGCGCGTGAAGGCGAGAAACTCAAACAAATCAAAGAAGAAACGGGTGATGCCGACCGTGCCGAGTTGCCCGTACTCGTATTCCCGGATGGTTACGAGACCCGCGTCCTCGCCGCCGGCAGCGAAGAACTCGACAGCTGGATCACCATGCACCAGCCCGCGAAAAGCGACGATAAAGCCGGAGAGACTGGCAACAGCGGCGGTTCCGCATCATCTGCCGGCGACGAAGACAGCGACCCCGCCCCGGATAGCGCCCAAACTGCCGACACTCCCGCCGCCCAACCCATCAATGCCACAGAACAACCCGTGCCGGACGAAACCCCCGCCGCCAACCCGAACGGCGGTCGCGTCAAAATCGACGCCCCGCCCGTCCGTCCGCGCCCATAGCAGGCGGCCGTTTCCACACCATGCCCCACACCGCCACCCTGCCCGCCGGAGCGCTCGACATCATCGGCGACATCCACGGCGAATACGCTGCCCTGCAACAACTGCTCGCGCATCTCGGCTACCGCCCGGACGGCAGCCACCCGCAACACCGCCACCTCGTCCTCGTCGGCGATCTTGTCGATCGCGGCAACGACGTCCCCGCCGTGCTGGACTGGTTCATGCGGGCTCACGCCGCCGGGTACGCGCAGATGGTGCTCGGCAATCACGAAATCAACCTGCTGCTGGGTGACGCCAAGCAGGGTTCCGGCTGGTATTTCACGCAGCGCGCCGATAAAGACGCTGCCGATTTCGCCCCGTGGCGGCATTACCCCGCCGCCGGCAAAGCCGCCTTGCACCGCTTCCTCGCTGCCCAGCCGCTTGTCCTGACACGCGGGGATCTGCGCATCGTCCACGCTGCCTGGCTGCCCGCCGCCGTCGCCCGCCTGCATACGGCAGCGGGTGATGACCTCGTCGCCAACCACCGCCGCTGGGAAGAAGAACTGGACCGCGCAGCCGCCACGCAGCCGTGGTATCCCGCCTGGCAGGCGGAAGAGGCGCGCGGTGACGACCTGTACGACCCCGCGCATCCGCCTGCTTACCGCCCCGCCACCGCCGCCCGCGACAGCTATTACAGCCGGGGCAACCCCATCCGCGCCCTCACCTGCGGCAGCGAAAGCCCCGCCGCCGCGCCGCACTATGCGGGCGGACGCTGGCGCTTCGTCGCCCGCACACCGTGGTGGGACGACTACCGCGACGCCCCCGCCGTTGTCATCGGCCACTACTGGCGCCGCTGGCACGGGGAACATCCGCTCTTTCCCTGCCCGCCGCAGCAGTGGTTCGGCGCCCGGCACAATGTCTTCTGCTGCGACTACGCCGTCGGCGCGCGCTGGCGCGAGCGCAAGGCGGGCATCGCACCGCCGCACTCCGCCTATCGCCTCGCCGCCCTGCGCTGGCCGGAAAAAACGCTTGTCTTTGACGACGGCGCTACCGTCGCCACCGCCTGAACCGCCACAGCACGCCGCCCATGCAGACTCTCGACATCCCCTACCAAAACCACGCCTACCGCATCCACCTGCGCCCGCCGCGCCGCAACAACCGCCGCCTGCGCCTCAGCGTGGACGGCGGCGGCACCCTCTACCTCTCGCACCCGCCGCGCAGCCGCCGTGCCGACATCGAACACTTCATCCGCAGCAACCTTGCCTGGATCGCCGCCCACGCCCATCCGCAAGAAGAGCGCCCCGCCGCGCCCTACGCCGACGGCAGCCTGCACCACCTGCTTGGCGAGCGCTACCGCCTCATCCTCGACCCCGCCGCCACCGCCCGCATCCGGATAGACGGCAGCACCTTCATCACCCTTCCCGCAGCTGATGCCACCCTTGCTGCCCGCTTCCGTGCCTTCCACCGCGTGCAAAGCATGACGCATTTCCCCGTGCTCGTCGCCGCTGCCCTGCTGCATTGCCCGTGGGTCGCGGCCATGCCGCCGCTGCGCTACCGCCATATGCGCCGCACCTGGGGGAATTGCAGCCATGACGGCATCATCACCCTCAGCACCGCGCTTATCCAGTACCCGCCCGCGCAGATTCACCACGTCATCATCCACGAACTCTGCCATCTCCAAGAACACAACCACAGCGCCGCCTTCTACGCCCTGATGGACGCCGCCCAGCCCGACTGGCGCGCGCACAAGGCGGCACTTGCCGCCTACCGGCGCGAGCACCGCCTCTGAGCAAAAAGAAGCTGATACACTGCCACCCGTTAATCTTCCCGCAACACAAGGAAACCGCATGAAAAAGAACCTGCTTGCCGCCGCCCTCGCCCTGAGCACCGCCACCCTGTCCACTGCTAACGGCAACCCCACCTACGACGTGGACAACTTCGACATCTCCGGCATGAAACTGGGCATGGATGAAGCAGCAATCAAAGCCGCGCTCAACACCGCGCTGGAAATTGGCGACAGCGACATCAGCGGCGGCTACGACGATGACATCGAATGGCAGAAAGGCAACCATAAAGTCAAAGTCCATTTCATCGCGGACGCATGGCACGGCAAAGCGGACAGCCGGGTAGCCGATGAAATCCAGTACAGCCTGCCCTACACCGACGAGAACCGCCAAATGCTGGCAGAAGCTGCCGTGCAGAAATACGGCAAACCCACCCAGACAAGCGGGCTGGGCAGCTACTGGTGCACCGCCGGCGGACTGGAAAACGGCCTGTGCATCAACAAAGCAGCCGAATTGACCTTGCGTGACAGCCGCACGGCGGGGGCGGTTTACCTCACCCTGACGGACACGCGCTACAAAAAAGCCGTGCAGGCCGCGCAAAACCAAAACAAAACCGAAAAACCCAAAATCTGAAAACAAAGCCGGGGCAACCCGGCTTTGCGGCAAAAGCACCCAGAATCCACCCCCCGCCTTCCGCTTTTTATAAGCGCAGGAGTCCGTCATGACCATCATCATCATCACCGCTGCCGGCGGCAATGCCACCGCCATTGACACACTCGCCGCCCCGCTGACGCGCGCCGCTTATGCCGCGCACGGACAGGCGCTGGTCGCTGCCCACGCCGCGCAAGGCGTGGAGCAGGCGGGGTTTCTCATCAGGACGGCAAACGCCGCCCATTTCGAGATGGCAGGCGGCGAGTTCTGCGGCAATGCCGCCCGTGCCGCCGCGTTGTTGCTGGCGCCGCAGGGCGGAGCGGTGTCGTTTTCCATGTCCGGCTTTGCCGGACGGGTGCAGGCGGAAGTGGCGCGCCGTGCGGCGGATTTTTGGGTGCGCTGCCGTTTCCCCGGCATGCGGGCGGCGGTGCAGTCCGCCCGCCTCGATGACGGCAGCGCAGCGGCGTTGGTAGATTTGGGCGGCATCGTGCATGTCGTGCTGGAAGCGGCGTTCCCCGCCGCCGCAGACGCGTTCCGCGCCCGCCATCGCGCGCTGTGTGCGCAACTTGATTTGCTGACGCGCCCCGCCGTCGGCGTAATCTGGTGCGAACGCGTGCAGGGGCGCGTCGCCATTCATCCGCTGGTGTGGGTGCGCGCGGTGGACAGCTTTTTTTATGAGACTTCCTGCGGCAGCGGCTCCATCGCCGCCGCTGTGGTGTGCGGAGTGGGCGAAGTGCGCCAGCCGAGCGGGCAGGAGATTGAGGTCGCCCAAGATGCGGCGGGCATCGCGCTGGCGAGCGGAATGGCGGTGCTGCCGTAAGGTCAAAAGCAAAAAACAACTTGCCGCAGGGCGGGCTTCAGTCCGCCATTATCCGTGTTGCAGCAAGCTGAAAGTCAGGCTGTTTCCCGGGACATCATCCTTACCATTCCAGTGTTCTGCGTTTGCGGGTGCGGAAGGTCCAGCGTTCGGTGTGCTCTTTGCCGTCCTGGGTGTAGTGAAATTCGGCGGTATATTCGGTGTCGTAAGCGAGCGGTTCCGGCGCAAACAGGGCAAATTCGTTTGCCTGCATCAGGTGGTGGCGGTCGGTCGCGGCGGAGAGGATGGTCGGGTTGCGGATTTCGCCCTGATGGGAGCGCAGGGTGAAGGCGCGCATTGCGACGGGCGTTTGCTGCCCGTAAAAGGCGATGCTGACCGGGTTGCCGACGGCTTTTGTGCCCGGCATGGGGTTGGGGATTTCTTTGCCGTCGTAGGCGGGTTCGATGTTGCCGCCGGCGGGGTATTTGACGGCGCCGGTGTAGCGGCGCGGTGCGGCATCGAGCGGGATTTTCACCATTTGGCCGTTGCACTGCATGGTGAGGATGTAGCGCTTTGTCGCCGGGTTGCCCGCCTGTGCGCACAGTTCGCGGTCACGGCTGCTGCCCTGCACGATGACGAAGGCGGCGTGGCGGCCGCGCACCCAGGCGGCGCCCGCTTCGTCGTCGTCGGGGTTGAGCAGGGCGAGGCGGTGATAAAGCGCGGTCATCAGGCTGTCGGTATTGCGGATGCCGCTGCGCGCGAAATTGCCGGTGCTGAGGTTCTCCACCACCGGCGCGGGATAACCGGCGGCGGTGGCGCGCGCCTGCGGGTCGGCACCGGTGTAATGCGGATTGCTGCGGTTGGTTTCGTTGTGGCCGTGCGCGTCCTTGCCGAGATAGGCGGCATGATGCTGCGCCGCTTGGGTGAGCGCGGGGTTCGCGCGCAATTCCTGCAACCCCGCCTGCGCCCGCCAGCGGTTGAGGCGTTCCAGCCCCGCTTTCGCTTCTTTGTCGGGATCGAAATGCCATTGCGAGAACCAGGCGAGGCCGAGAAAGATGGCGGCAAGCGGCAGCCAGAATTTGACGATGCGCTGCATCATGGGGGAGTGTTGCGACATGGGATGGGCGGGTTGTGGATGGGCGGGGAATTGTACAGGGATTGGGGCAGCGGGCGGTTGTTGTGTCCGCATGGGCGCGTACCCAATATGCGGGGGGGCAGGGCACCATGACGCCAATGCGGGGAGGAACGGCGGCAGACGCTGCCGGGTGGGGAAAACGCCGTTCACCAATCCGCGACCGCTGCCGCCACCCATTTCACCACCGGCCGGATGATGACACGCGCGCAAGGGCCGCAGCGGATAGCCCGCGTCCGGCCCCGTGCGCACCGCGCCGACAATCAGCACCATCACTGCCGGGGTGTAAAGGGCAAACAGCATACCCGCGTATTTCCCCGGCAGTTTTTGCACGGCGTCAGTTCGTCGTCAAGCCGCCGTCCACCGCCAGCACCGCGCCGGTTATCCATTGCGCGTGGCTTGAAGCAAGGAAAACCGCCGCCCGGCCGATGTCGTCCGCCTGGCCGATATGCCCCAGCGGGTAGATGGTGCGGATCATTTCGGCAAACGCCGCCTGTTTGCCGGCGGGCATCACGGCGAGATTGTGCCGCAACTGCGGCGTTTCCACGCTGCCGGGGGCGATGGCGTTCACGCGCACACCCGCCGCGCCGAGCTCAAAGGCCAACGCTTTGGTCAGCGAATTGAGCGCGCCCTTACTGGCGGAATAGATGCTGGTGGCGCGGTCGGGCAGCATCCGCTGCGCAAAATAGGATGAGATGTTGAGGACGTTGCCGCGCGCGGCGGTGAGCGCGGGCAGCAGCGCCTGGGTGAGGAAATACGGCGCTTTGACGTTGAGGTTGAAATGCGCGTCAAAGAGCGCGGCGTCGCAGGCGGCGAAGGGGACGAAACGCCCCAATCCGGCGTTATTGACGAGGATGTCCACCTGCGGCAGTGCGGCGGTGATGCGTGCGGCCAGCGCGGGGATGGCGGCGGTGTCGGCCAGGTCGGCGGCGATGGTGTGCACGGCGGCGGGGCAGTCGCTCAGGCTGCTTTGCGCGGCGGCGAGTTTGGCGGCGTCGCGGGCAACGAGGCCGATTTGCGCCGCACCCGCTGCGGCGAAGGCACGGGCGATACCGAGGCCGATGCCGTCGCTGCCGCCGGTGATGACGGCGTGTTTGCCGGAGAGTAAGGGCATGATGAAGCTCCGTGAAGTAAAGGGGTGGGCAGTCTAGGCCGTTTGCAGATGCAGTAATACGCGATAAACCGACGGTGTCTGCCGAAATTTGCACAGAAGGCGGCGGCAGGCGGGCGCGCAGGCGGCTTTATTCCGACCCTCGCAGAGAATGATTAGAATGCCGGGCGGGAGCGCAGCGGGACCATACCGTTGCGCGTTCACCATCCACCCGTCAGATAAAGGAAAAGCCATGACAGCAACCGTCCCATCCAATGCGTCGCCAGACGAACAAAATCCCCCGCGTTTCGCCACCGGCTGGCTGATCACCGTGATGGCCGTCGTGCCCGGCATGCTCTTTCTTGCCGTCTATGGGCAGCGCGGCAGGGCCGTGTGGCTCTATTTCTCCATGCTGGCCGGCGCGGGGTTGATTTCCGCCGGCGTTATCGGTTGGCTGGCCAATCAAATGAAGCTGCGCCGCGACCTTGGCGGCGTCGTCATCTTTATCCTGACGGGCGCGGTCGTGGGCTGTCTGCTTGGCGGGATTACGTTTTACGTCATCACCTTCGCCATCGTCTTCACCTACCACCTGCCGCTCAGCGCCTTCATCAACAGCGTGCTGGCCACCTTCACCTACGCGATGATGGCACTGGCGGCGGGGCTGCTGGTCGGCTGCTTCCTCTTGCCCAAAAACAGCCGCGACGGGGACGGCGAATAAAGCCCGGCCGGGAGCATGAAGAACGATGGAACCCGACTGGAACGGCATCCGCCACTTCACCGCCCTGGTGGAAAAAGAAACGCTCACCGCCGCCGCCGAACACCTGGGCGTGCAACACAGCACCGTGGCGCGGCAAATCGCCCGGCTTGAAACCGCGCTCGGCCTGCGCCTCTTCGACCGCATCGGCAAACGCTACCTGCTTACTGCCGACGGCGAACGGCTCCATCGCCACGCCTGCAAAATCTGCAAAGACATGAACATGTTGCAGCGCGCCGCCCGCGAACAGGCGGCGCTGCGGCACAACGTCGCCATCTCCGCGCCGCCGTTCGTCGCCCGCCTGCTCTTGATGCCGCATCTGACGGCTTTCTGCCGCCGACACGCCGACATCCGCCTGCACCTGCTCGCCGAAGCGGCGCTGGCCGATCTGCACGAACGGCGGGCGGACATCGCTCTGCGCCTCGTCCGCCCCACGCAAAACGACCTCGTCGTGCGCCGCCTGCGCGGCTTTTCCTACCGCCTCTACGGCCACGAAAGCTATCTGAAAAACACCCGCCGCGAACATTGGCAATACGTGCAAATCGCCGTGGAAACCCGCTTCGCCCGCTGGTTTGCCGAACAAATCGGCGAAGAAGCGGACATCACGTTCGCCAGCAACGACTTCGCCGCCGTCAAACAGGCCGTATGCGGACAAATCGGCATCGGCATCCTGCCCGACTTCGCCGTTTCCCCCGCCGACGGCCTGCAAACGGTGGCATTGGCTGACGGCGAACCCCCGCCTGCGTTTGCGGCGGAAATCTGTCTGGTCATGCACGAAGACGTGCGCCGCAGCCCCGGCGTGCGCGCGGCGGCGGATTTCCTGGGGGAAGTGCTGGCGGACGAATGAGCGGCGGGCGATACCAATGCACCCTACGGCGGGAACGGCGCCAAGCGGCGTCGTTATAGGTCTCGTAATGCTGGTTCCGTGAGCGGCAGCAATACCGGGGGATGAATGGGATAGGCTTCAAACAGAGGCCGTCACCGGCGCAGTGAAAGCTATATGGTGGTGGGACGTTTTTCGGGCGGCAAGAGTATTTTCATCAGGGCAATATTGATGTAGTAATTGCTTCTGCTGATTTTTTCTTTTTGCAGAAAGCCATGGCCTGTTAATTCGTCCAGATATTTGCTGGCACTGGGACGGGATATATTCAGGCTCTTCATCATGAAGTCTATTTTTGTATAGGGATGGTTAAATAGGTGATTAATAAGATCCTGGCTGTAAAAGCTGAATTTTTCTCTAATGCCGTGTTTGTAGTTCATCATGGCCTGTTGGATTTGTTGTACGGTATCAATACCGTCTTTTGCTGTTTGTTCTACGGCTTTCAGCATATATAGCAGCCATGATTCCCATTGGCCTGTTTCGCGCACATATTGCAGCTGATGATAATATTCGTTTTTATGCTGCACGAGATAGCGGCTCAGGTATAGGACGGGAATATCCAGCAAGCCGGTTAAAACCAGATACAACACATTGATAATCCTGCCTGTTCTGCCGTTGCCGTCGTAAAACGGGTGTATGCTTTCAAACTGGTGGTGGAGCAGCGCCATGCGAATCAACGGGTCGGTATTGTTGTTATTGGTATTGATGAATTGTTCCAGATTTCCCATCAGGCGGATGATGTCGTCCGGGTGTTGCGGCGGCATGTACACGGTTTCCCCTGTCCGGTCATTTTTCAGTATGGTGCCGGATTGTTTGCGGAATCCGGCGTTATTTTTTTCCAATGTGGCTTGTATTGCCAAGATGTGGTTATTGGTAAGGATGCCGTGTTGACGGATAAGCGTGTAGCCGCAGTGCAGGGCAGCGGAATAGTTTTGTACTTCTTTGATGGCCGGGTTGCTTGGGGTTTCGGATACTGCGGCGCGATAGAGTTCATCATGGGTGGTTATGATGTTTTCGATGGCGGAGCTGTCCTTGGCCTCTTGCAAGGCCAAAGTATTGATTAATATGCCCTGGTTGGGAATGCTGCGGCAGATGCCTTTGAGTTCGGCCAAGTAGCGGTGAGCGGCCGCGAGTTGTTTGAGGACGGCAACGCTTTCAAAATCGTCTGGCGGGGGGAATTGGTCAATGGTGTACATGGCGGTGTGCTTCTTGGTGTAAAGAAAAGCCCGTTTTTTTGTCATGTCGCGGTGGATATGTAAAAAAATCGGGCTTTTTGTTTACATGAAGGGTTTAATGGGCCTGTTTTTACGGTAGTTACCGCTTCAGCTTGGCAAAGGCATCCGCCATTGCCGTGTTGGTCATTTTTTCCTGCTTCTGCGGCGGGCGTTTGTCGCCGCGTGGGCGGTCTTTTCGGCCGTTTGCCGCCGCGCCCGGTTCGTCATCCAGCCGCATGGTCAGCGCGATGCGTTTGCGGTCGGCATCAACTTCCAGCACTTTCACTTTTACCACGTCGCCGGCTTTCACCACTTCGCGCGGGTCTTGCACAAATTTATTGGACAGCGCGGAAATATGCACCAAGCCGTCTTGATGTACGCCGATGTCCACGAACGCGCCGAAGTTGGCGACGTTGGAGACCACGCCTTCCAAAATCATGTCGACCTGCAAGTCGCTGATTTCGTGGATGCCTTCGGCAAACGATGCCGTCTGAAACTCGCCGCGCGGGTCGCGGCCGGGTTTTTCCAGCTCGGACA